>Ga0272446_1003836_pt1 | contig 18474 bp, 21 predicted proteins | sample YNPCB0061_FD_194587 | JGI IMG/M metagenome (GOLD analysis project Ga0272446, IMG submission 194587) | Hot spring microbial mat communities from Yellowstone National Park, WY, United States - YNP-CB-006-1 | ecosystem: Environmental > Aquatic > Thermal springs > Hot (42-90C) > Sediment | place... | reverse complement strand
CCCTTGAGAACTTCAAGAACCTCCGCCAATCCCTGGCGAAAGCGGTCGTAATCCGGCTCCTTCCACCGAACAGCGTGATTGGCGGTTGCCTGGAGAATGGCGAAGGCCAACTCCATCCATGCCGCCAGCCGCCCTATACCGCCCTCTTGCTCGACTTCGGGCGCGCTTGTCAGCTTCACTTGGTTCATATCGGCTGAAACCGGAAGCATGTCGATTTTTCTTGACGGCAATCGCAATATGCGATATACCTATTACGAATTGCAATAATGAGGCTTGGAGAAAAAATCCGCTACCTCCGGGAAGTCGAAGGCGCCTTGCGCGGCCTGAACCGCGCCATGAGCCAGATGGAGGTCGTCCGGGGCATCCAGAACGAACTCGGCAGCTCGATCAGCCAGTCCTATCTCTCCCAGATCGAGAGTGGAGCACGTCCCCACCTGACCGGGGCCACCCGCGACCTGCTCGCGCGGTTCTTCAAAGTCCATCCCGGTTACCTGGTGGACGACCCGGAGGGTTTCCACACCGAACTGGTTTCCGATCTGCGGACTCCGGAGGACTCGCTGGACGCCTGGCTGGCCGAGGGTGTCGAGCGCTTCCGGCGGGACGGGGAGGTCGGAGCGGCTCTCGAGACCATTGCGCGGCACCGGGATTCGCGGAACTGCCTGATTCTGCTCGGCGCCATCCTGGAGACTCCGGGGCTGGCCGGGCGGCTCCTCCAGATCCTGAGGCCGGAGGGCCGTCCGAAGACGCCGGCTGCCGGCAGGAGTACCCCATGACCTTGGCAAACTTCTACATCATCTGCTTTCTGACTGGCTTCCTGTTGAGCCTGGTGGCAGTGCTTTCGGGGTCTCTTCACCTGCACTTCCACGACCTGCACCACTTCGACTTCAGTCACCTGGACACGGCCCACGCCGGCGGCGACGCCGGGCACGGCTCGGAGATTTCGATTTTCAACTTGGGGACGGTTGCCGCGTTTCTGGCGTGGTTCGGCGGCACGGGTTTCATTCTCCAGCGCTACTCGAGCATCTGGTTTCTGCTTGCCCTTGGCATTGCCTTCGCGAGCGGACTGGCCGGTGCGGCCCTGATATTTCTCTTTCTGGCCAAGGTGCTGGTTTCCAAAGAGGAGAACCTGGACCCGGCCGATTATGACATGGTTGGCGTGCTGGGTCGACTCTCCAGTTCGATCCGGCCGGGCGGCACCGGGGAGCTGGTTTTTTCACAGGGCGGAACACGGCACGCCTGCGGGGCTCGCAGCGAGGACGGCTCCGCCATCCCGAAAGGCGCCGAAGTAGTGGTTACCCGTTATGAAAACGGCCTTGCCTACGTCCGGCGTTGGGAGGAGTTGACGCACTGATTCGGTCATCAAAAGGAGATGCAAGCGATGGATATTTCCGGTGGAGTTTTCGTGATTACGGGGCTGATGGTCCTGGCAATCCTTTTCCTCATGGCCATGTTCGCCCGGCTGTACCGCAAGGCCGGTCCGCATGAGGCCCTGGTCGTTTACGGGTTTCGGGGCACCCGCGTCATCAAGGGACGGGGCACGGTGATTTTTCCCATGGTGGAGAGTTGCCGCTGCCTGTCGCTTGAGCTGATGTCCTTTGACGTCGCGCCGCAGCAGGACATGTACACCAAGCAGGGCGTTGCAGTGACCGTCGAAGCGGTGGCGCAGATCAAAGTGAAGTCGGACCCGGAATCGATCCAGACCGCCGCCGAGCAATTCCTCACCAAGTCGCCCCAGGAGCGGGAAGGGCTCATCCGCCTGGTGATGGAAGGCCATTTGCGCGGGATCATCGGACAGTTGACAGTCGAGGAGATCGTCAAGGAACCCGAAATGGTGGCTGATCGCATGCGCGCCACCTGCGCCGATGACATGAACAAGATGGGGCTGGAGGTCATCTCGTTCACAATTAAAGAGGTTCGGGACAAGAACGAGTACATTGCGGCGATGGGCCGGCCGGATGTGGCCCGCATTAAGCGGGATGCCGACGTAGCCGCAGCCGAAGCCGAGCGGGATACCGCCATCAAGCGCGCCGAGGCGCAGCGCGCCGCCGCCATTGCCAAGGCGCAGGCCGACCAGGAGCGGGTGCTGGCCGAGACCCTCTCGATGGCTCGCCAGGCCGAAGCCCAGCGCGACCTGGAAATCAAGAAGGCTCAGTACCAGGAGACCGTCAAGAAGCAGCAAGCACAGGCCGACAAGGCTTACGAGATCCAGGCCAACATCATGCAGCAGCAGGTGGTGGCCGAGGCTGTCGGCATCCGCCAGGTGGAAAAGGAGCGTGAGACCAAGGTGCAGGCCGCTGAGATCCAACGCCGTGAGAACGAATTGATTGCCACCGTCTTGAAGCAGGCCGAGATCGAGCGGCGCAGGATCGAGACGCTGGCCGGCGCCGAGAAACAGCGCCTGTCGATGGAAGCCGAAGGCCGCGCCACCGCCACGCGCCTGGAGGGTGAGGCGGAAGCCGAGATCATTTTCAAGAAAGGGGATGCCGAAGCCCGCGCCATGAATGTGAAGGCCGAGGCCTACCAGGAGTGGAACCAGGCCGCGGTGGTCGACCGGTTGATCAGCGGGCTGCCCGAAGTGGTCCGCGCCATGGCGGCGCCCCTGGCCAACGTGGACAAGATTACGATCGTTTCCACCGGCGACGGAGATGCCGCCGGCATGCACAAAATCACCGGCGACATGGCGAAAATGGCCGCCCAGATCCCGGCCCTGTTCGAGACCCTCTCCGGCATGCGGATCGCGGACCTGCTGGCCAAAGTGAAAACCATTCCGGACAAGCCGTCCGAACAGACGGGAGGGTAGTTGAGTGGCCGCCCTCCCCACCCGAGGAACCCAAGGAAGGAGCGTGTTATGGCACTGTTGGAACGCGTCGCGACGCTAATTCGCGCCAATCTCAACGATCTCATCGACAAAGCCGAGGAGCCCGAGAAGATGCTCAGGCAGGTAATCCTCGATATGCAGAACCAGTTGATGCAGGTGAAAACCCAGGTGGCGGTGGCCCTCGCCGACCAGCACATGCTGGAGAAAAAGCGCAAGGAGCATGCCGGCAAGGCGGAGGAATGGATGCGCAAGGCCGAACTGGCGGTGGACCGGAAGGACGACGATCTCGCCCGCGCGGCCCTGGAGCGTTCAATGAGCTATAAGCGGATGGCCGAGGGTTTCGCCCAGCAGGTTGCGGATCAGGCCGCCCAGGTGGAGAACCTGAAATCGGCGCTTGCCAAGCTCGAGCAAAAGCTCGCCGAGGCGCAGTCGCGCTGCGATCTGCTGATTGCCCAACACCGCCGCGCGCGCGCCGCGGAGCGTGCCGGCCGGGCCAGCGGCGTAACGGGAGAGACCTCCGGGGCAGCCACTTTTGAGCGCATGAAGGAGAAGGTCCAGCGCTCGGAAGCCATCGGCCAGGCCATCACGGAGATGGCCGCCGACAGCGTCGAGGACAAGTTCGCCCGGCTCGAGCGCGACGAAGAGATCGACCGCATGCTGGCCGAACTCAAGGCCCGGCGGCGTGAATGAGAGGAAACCGATGCCGTACTGTACCCGCTGTGGGAAAGCGCTGGCGCCGGCTGAGGCGTCCTGCGGCGCCTGCGGACACCCGGCCGCACGCTCCGCGGGCGCCCCTCTCGAACCGGCCGGGATTAGTGGCAGCCCGCTGGCAGTGTTGGGTCTGCTGTTGCTGGTAGGGGCTGTGGCGGCGATAGTTGCGGGACATTCGGAGATCCAGCGCCGGCAAGACCTCTGGATGGACGGCATCAGCCTGGGGACAGCCGTCCGCTTCGTCGCCGAGGCGGTCCGCTGGGCAGGCATGGCGTCGGCCGCCGTGGGACTGGCTCTGCTGGCCGACGCCCTGGATGGGAGGACGTAGTACCTGCCGGTGGCTTACGCTACACTGAAATTTCATGGGATCGTCGAAACCCGTACGGGTGCGCTATGCGCCCAGTCCCACGGGTGATTTTCACGTCGGTGGCGCCAGGACGGCGCTGTTCAACTATCTCTTCGCCCGCCACCATGGCGGCAGGTTCATTCTTCGCATTGAAGACACGGATCGGAAGCGCTACAACCCCGAAGCGCTGACCTGGTTGCTGGGCGGGCTGCGCTACCTGGGCCTGGATTGGGACGAAGGCCCGGAGGTGGGCGGCGAATATGGCCCCTACATTCAAACCCAGCGCCTGGACATCTACGCCCGCTACTGCCGGCAGTTGCTGGATTCCGGAGCGGCCTACCGTTGCTTCTGCGCCCCGGAGCGGCTCGATGCCGTCTCGAAGGATCTCCAGAGGAAAGGGCTGAACCCCGGCTACGACCGGCTCTGCCGGAGCCTCGATCCTGAGGAAGCGGCGCGGCGCGCCGCCTCGGGTGAACGCCACACGGTGCGCTTCAAGACCCCATTGGACGGCGAGGTCACGGTGCACGACGTCATCCGCGGTGAGATCACTTTTCAGAACTCCATTTTGCAGGATACTGTCCTGATGAAGTCGGACGGCGTTCCGACCTACCACCTGGCCAACGTCATCGACGACCACTTGATGGAGATCAGCCACATTTTGCGCGGCGACGAATGGGTCAACAGCCTGCCGCTGCACATCCACTTGTACCGCGCCTTCGGCTGGGAGCCGCCCGTGATGGCGCACCTGCCCCTGATCCTGAATCCCACGGGTAAAGGCAAGATGAGCAAACGCGAGGATCGCGCTCCCGACGGCCGGGTCCTGCCGGTCTTCGTGCGGACCTTCGAGCAACTTGGCTATCTGCCCGAAGCGATGGTGAACTACCTGGCGCTGCTCGGCTGGAGCTACGACGACAAGACCGAGATCATGAGCCGCCAGGAACTCATCGAGCGTTTCACTCTCGAACGGGTGAACGCTTCGCCGGCGGTATGGAACTACGAGAAGCTGGATCACCTGAATGGGTATTACATCCGGCAGTTGCCGGTCGAGGAACTCGCCCGCCGGCTCGCCCCGCACCTGCGCGCCGCCGGCTACCGGGTGGACCTCGAGAAGCTGCTTCGAGTCACCCCGTTGATCCGGGAGCGAATCACCAGGCTGCGCGATGCCGTGGCGGTGGCGGATTTCTTCTTCCTCGAAGAGCTGTCCCCGTACGACACCGCCGACCTGATCCCCCAGAAGGGCGACGCCGGCATGGCGCTCCAGGTGTTGCAGCGGGCCAGGCGCCTTCTGGCGGCGAACGGCTTCGACCGGGCCAGTCTGGAAGCGGCCTTTCGGGCAGAAGCCGGCGCCATGGGTATCCAGTCCGGCCAGATGTTCCAACCGGTGCGCGTCGCCGTGTGCGGCCGCAAGGCGGCGCCGCCGTTATTTGAAACCCTCGAGGTGCTGGGCCGCGACACCTGTTTGAAACGGGTTGACCAGGCCATCGAAAAGCTGAGAGCCCTATGAAGTCAGATCCAGACCCGACCCCTGCGAGGACGCCCGCTGCGGCTTCGCACTTTATTCGCGAGATCATTCTCGAGGACCTGCGGACCAACAGGTTCGGAGGCCGGGTGCATACGCGCTTTCCTCCCGAGCCGAACGGTTATCTCCACATCGGCCACGCCAAGTCCATCTGCCTCAACTTCGGTCTGGCGGCCGAATTTGGAGGGAAATGCAATCTCCGGTTTGACGATACCAACCCCTGCAAGGAAGAAACCGAGTACGTCGAGTCCATCATTGAGGACGTCCGCTGGCTCGGCTTCGATTGGGAAGATCGCCTCTTCTACGCCTCGGACTACTTTGACCAGCTCTACGAGTGGGCCGTACAGTTGATCCGGGCCGGGAAAGCCTACGTTTGCGATTTGACCGCCGAGGAGGTCCGGCAATACCGGGGCACGCTCACCGAACCGGGCAGGGAGAGCCCTTACCGCAACCGCCCGGTGGAAGAGAACCTGGATCTGTTTGCACGGATGCGCGCGGGCGAGTTTCCGGACGGCGCCCGCACCTTGCGGGCCAAGATCGACATGGCCTCGCCCAATCTCAACCTGCGCGACCCGGTCATGTACCGCATCCTCCATGCCGAGCATCACCGCACCGGCGACAAGTGGTGCATTTACCCGACGTACGACTACGCCCACGGGGAGTCGGATTCCATCGAGGGAATCACCCACTCCATCTGCACCCTGGAATTCGAGGATCACCGTCCGTTGTACGACTGGTACATCGAGCAACTGGGCATCTATCATCCCCGGCAGATCGAGTTCGACCGGCTCAACCTCACCTACACGGTGCTGAGCAAGCGCAAGCTGCTCACCCTGGTTCAGAAGGGCTACGTCAGCGGGTGGGACGATCCCCGCATGCCCACTCTGTCGGGCATCCGGCGCCGCGGCTATACGCCCGAGGCGATCCGGGCATTTTGCGGCCGCATCGGCGTGTCGAAAACCAACGGGACCATTGAACTGTCCCTGCTGGAGCATGCGGTCCGTGAAGACCTCAACAAGCGCGCCCCTCGCGTCATGGCCGTGTTGCGGCCCTTGCGGCTGGTCATCGACAACTATCCGGAGGACCTGGTCGAAGAGATGGAGGCCGTGAACAATCCCGAAGACGCGGCCATGGGTTCCCGGAGAGTGCCCTTCTCGAAGGTGCTGTACATCGAGCAGGACGATTTCCGCGAGAACCCGCCGAAGCAATACCACCGGCTGGCGCCGGGGCGGGAGGTCCGGCTCCGCTACGGCTACCTGGTCACCTGCACCGGTGTGGTGAAAGACGAGCGGAGCGGGGAGATCGTGGAAATCCACTGCGTCTACGACCCGGCGACGCGGGGAGGCAATACTCCCGACGGGCGCAAGGTAAAGTCCACCATCCACTGGGTGTCAGCGGCCCACGCCATGGATGCCGAAGTGCGCCTGTACGACAACCTGTTCACCCGCGAAGATCCCGGCGACGACAGCGAGGGTTTGGATTTCACCGCCTACCTCAATCCGAAATCGCTTGAGGTGCTCACGGCCTGCAAGCTCGAGCCCAGTCTGTCGGGCGCGGCGGCGGGCAGCCGGTATCAATTCGAGAGGCTGGGCTACTTCTGCGTCGATCCGGACTCGACTCCGGAAAGACTGGTGTTTAACCGGACGGCGACGCTGCGGGACACCTGGGCCAAGATCGAGAAGGCCCAAAAGGAAAAGGGCGCCTGAGTACAGCATGATCATTCTGGGGATCGGCGGCATGCTTGGTGATGCCGCCAGCGCAATTCTGAAAGACGGCAAATTGGCCGCGGCCGTCGAAGAGCTGAAGCTGATTGGCCGCAGCGCGCGGTGGGGCCGCCGCGGGGAGCTGCCCGAGCACGCCATTGCCTCCTGTCTTTCCCTGGCCGGGGTGAAAGCGGACGAGGTGGACTGCGTAGCCATTGTGCGGCCCATCTCGGCGGGTCCGGCAGGTCCGGTCCACCTGCAACTTCGCTCCGAGTTTCCAAACAGCCGCATTGTGGTGGTCGAACACCACCTGGCCCATGCCGCTGCCGCTTTCTATCCTTCGCCATTCGAAGAAGCAACCGTGCTTACCCTCGATCGGGCGGGCGACTTCCGGTGCGGCGCCCGCTGGGCGGCCACGAAGGAACGCATCAGGCTCGAGCAGGAGAGCTTTTATCCGGACTCGCTCGGTGATTTGTACGGCCGCGTGACCCGGCTGCTCGGTTATCACTCCAACGCCGACGAGCACAAGGTCCAGTGGCTGTCGGTGCAGGGTGACGACCGCTTCCGGGACCTGTTTCTGGAGATCCTCGGCGCGGGCGATGGCGGCTGGCCGCGTATCGATCGCACCTTCCTGGACGCCGAACGGATGACGCATGGCGGCTTCAGTGCGAAGTTCTACCGGGGGTTGGGGCTCGGCGACGGCGCGCCGGTGCCCGAATCCCTGAAGCCGGCCGTGGCCGCCGGCATGCAGCGCGCGCTCGAGCGGGCGGCCATGGACATGGCCGGTTCGGGCGAGAATCTGTGCCTGGGCGGCGGGCTGGGGCTCAACGTGCTCCTGGTAGCTGCGCTCGAGCGTTCCGGCCGCTTCCGGAACGTCTTCGTGCAGCCCGCGGCGGGTAATGCGGGCAACGCCATCGGAGCCGTGTTCCATGCCTGGCACACTGTCTACGGACGAACCGATAGGGGCGGGATCGGCAACCTGTGCCTGGGCCCGGAATTCTCAGCCGAGCAGATCAAGCAGGTGCTGGAGAACTGCAAGCTCCGCTTCCGTTACCTGCTCACCACCGACGAGTTGATCGATACGGCGGTTGCGGAATTGAGCGAGAACCGGATCGTGGCCTGGATGCACGGGCGCATGGAGTTCGGCCCGCGCGCTCTTGGCAACCGCAGCATTCTCGCCTCGCCGGGCGACATCTACTCGACGGAGAACCTGAACGCCTATATCAAACACCGGGAGGGGTTCCGCAAATTCGCGGCTTCGGTGCCGGCCGAGGTGGCCGGAGAGTACTTTGAGGTGGGGCCGAACGCGCGGTTTCTGGCCACTGTCGGCAGGGTGCGGCCGCAGCACCGGAAGCGGTTTGAGAGCGCCATCCTGTCGGGCGACCTGGTGCGGGTGCACACTGTGGCCGAGGAGGACAATCCATTGTATTGGCGGCTGCTGCACGCGGCCGGGAAGGCCACGGGGCTGCCGGTTCTCTACAATACTTCGTTTAACCTGTTTGGGGATCCGCTGGTGTGCACGCCGCGGGATGCCGTGCGGAGTTTTTACTCCTCAGGCATCGACGCTATGTTTGTAGGTCATTTTCACTTGCGCAAGTGACGGCGTTCGAGGGTGAATCAGTAGAGCCAGCTACTGCCGGCCAAGGCCGGCTCGCTCTCCAGGGCGGGACGATAAGCCGGCGGGGGAGCACTCTCGGGGAGGGCCGGGGTTTCCGCGGGAGGCCGGCAACCGCGCCACCCCTCCAACAGGGTCATCAGCAACCGCTCGACCTCACAGAGCGGTTCTTCCCGCTGCTCGAGGTTGGCGCTGGTCAGGCGGGCGCTCATGTAGTCGTACAGTTTGCTCAGGTTGGCGCTCAGTTCGCCGCCCCGCTGGTGATCCAGGGAGCTTTCCAGCTCGAGCAGGATCAACTGCGCCCGGGTGATCTGCCGGGAGCGCGCGGCGATGTCTCCGGCGCCGAGGTGCGCGCGGGCCGAGATCACTGCGTCGAGGGCCTCTTCGTAGAGAATGCGCACCAGCTCCAGCGGGTCCGCCGACAGGATCCGGCCTTCCAGGTAAGCGTGTCGAGCGTTCATCGTATGGGTTCCTCGTGAGCGCCGCGGCGGCTCTTAGAGACTGCCGTTTCCGCCCGGCTCACCACCCCTTATCGGCCGAACTTGCGGCCGCATGAGGGGTCGGGCTCACTTCTCCAACGCTTTCAGCTCGGCAGCCATCCGCAAGACCTCCTCCGGCGGCAACTGCCGGACCAGTTCGTGGGTCTCGCGGTTGACGATCCGCATCACCGGACGCCGGGTCTCCCGGTCCACGGCGAAGGTGAGCATGTTCTTGTCCCCGATCATTTCGCTGGCGTTGATCGCTTTCACTGCTTGAATCAGTTCGCGGTTCTGGGCCAGCGTCTCCGGTGGGGTGGGCACATAAGCGGCTCCGACCGCCAGGCCCGAGAATGACGTATCGATCGTGTTCATGTCTGTTCTCCCGGGGCGATGCTTTGCCCTCTCTTGTCTTATCGGCCGGAATCGCGCGGTTTTGGAGAGAAAAATCCTTCGACGGCCGGGCCGCAGCGCCGGCTCAGCCCAGGAAATCGAACAGGGTCGTGCGCGGCATCTTCGCCTGGGCGCTCAGGGCCGCGTCCTGCTGGACCTTGGCGTCGTTCAGCGCCAGAATCGAAGCCGTCAGATCGGCGTCCCGCAGCCCGCTCAGGGTCGTTTGCAGACGCAGCGACAGTTTGGCTCCGGTATCCACGGCGTCGGCCACTTGCTGCTGCACCGAACCATAGAAGCTCAACTCCGCGCTGAGATGGTTGTGGGCGGCCTTTAACAGGTCGGTCGCCGCCAGGATGGCGTTTTGGTCGTCGGCCTGGAGCCCGTTGCGCAACGCGGCCACAGCGGCGAACACGCTGTTTCCGCCTGGTGCGTCAAAGATCTCATCGGCCGATTTGGCCACCGGGATCCAGTACCCCGAGGGATGCTCGATCTTGCGCGTCGCCGGCCGGCCGGCGTAGGCGCTGACCCCGTTGGCCTGGCTCCAATCCACCTGGTAGGGCGCCGTGTTGTCGGCGTCCCCGCTGAAGATCGTCCGCCCTTCGTAGGTGACGTTGGCGGCAGCCACCAGGCGGTCCATCAGCGCCTCGACCTCCACCTGCAAAGTCTTCCGCTGCTCGGTGGTCTCGGTCGAGGTGGCTCCTTCAGCCGCAATGGCCCGCAGCCGGTCCAGCATCGACACCGCCCCTTCCAGGGCCATCTCGGCGGTGTCCACCTCGCCCTTGACTCGGGGCAGGTTCATGTTGATCCGCTCGACCCGGTCCAGTTGGGCGGCGGTGTTCAGGATGCTGCCCAGTTGATCCGGATCGTCCGAGGGCCGGCTGACCCGCCGGCCCGTCGAGATCTCCCGCTGGGCCTTGTCGCCGCGGGCCTGGATACGCTCCAGGTTGGCCAGGAATTGCTCGGAACTAGGGGGAAGACCGCTGATCATAGGTCACCTCAATGAATCAGGTTCAGCACGGACTGGGTCAGCTCATCCAGGACCGTGATCAGCCGCGCCGCGGCCTGGTAAGAGCGCTGGAATTCAATCAGCTGGGCGGCCTCTTCGTCCAGCGAGACGCCGCTTTCGTCCTGGCGCATGGCGCGGGCCTGCGCCAGGAGTTGTTGGGCTGTGGCTTGCCGCTGCTGGGCATTGGACAGCTCGCGCCCGAATTTGGCGGCAAGGTCGGCATACGCGCCGGTAAAGGTGAACGGGCCTACCTGGGCGGAGGAACCCATGCCGGCCAGCACCAGGGCGTTGCCGTTTCCGCCCGGCGCCCCGGCCGCGGCGGCCGCCAGTTGCGAAATATCGATGGCCGTCACGTCGAGGCTGCGCGCCGGGGTCGCCGCCTGAAAGGTGAACAGGGCCGCGCCGGGATTCCCCTGGCTGTCCAGGCCGCTCTGCAACTGGGCGTTGACCTTGGTCGCCACCGCGCTCGCCAGCGTGTCCAGAGACGCGAGCCAGTTGGGGATCATGTCGTTCTTCAACTCCAGCAGCGCGCCTAACCTCCCGGTCTTGACTTGGGCGGTCACGTCCGCACCCGAGGCATCCAGGATCCGGGATTGGGCAGAGGATCCGGTATCGGCCGCGATCTTGAATTGCCGGTCGCCAATCACCAGCGCCGTCTGCCCGCCCAGCAGCAGGTTGTAGGTCCCGTTCTCCTGTTTGAGCACCTGGACGCCGGCGGCTTCGGACAACTCCTCCAGCGTGGCGTGAATGTTGGCGTCCAGCGAGGGATCGCTGGCGTTATGTACGTCCCGCTGAATCAGCGCGTTGTAATCGCTGATCAGCCCCGCCAGGCGGTTTATGCCCTCGACGGCCGAAACGATCTGCCGGCCGGCATTGGCCGAGGCGTCCTCCAGGCCGGCCGCGGTCGTCCGGAACGCGCGCGCTACCTGGCCGGCCTGGTCGATGACGTTCTGGCGGGCCACGGCATCGTTCGGGGATACGCTCAGCAGCGAGAAGCTCTGGAATAGCTGGCTCAACGCGTAAGGCACGCCGGCCTGCCCGGTGACATCCAGAATGGGCTCCATATCCGAGAGGCTGACCTTGAGTTGCTGAGCCTGGCCGTACTCATTCTGCTGATCCCGCACCAACCGCTCGGTATACTCGTCCCGGGCGCTCACCCGCTCACCGGCGCTCACCCCGCCGGGCAGGCCCCGCTCAGGCTGAAATTCCAGGGCGTTGAGGACCTGGCGCTGCTTTGCGTAGCCCGGGGTCGAGGCGTTGGTGACGTTGTTCTGGACCGTCGCCAGAGAACGATCGAAAGCGCGCAAGGCGCCGCTTGCTGAGAGCAAAGAGGCAAACAGATTCGACATGGCGTGCTCCCCTATCCTTCGATCGCCCAGCGGCAGGCTGGCTGGGCCGGCGCCGGCGTGCCCTCGCGGGAGTATCCGCCCAGCATGCCGGAGAGCAGGTGGTACCAGCCGGCGTGGGCCCGGAAGGCCTGATCCAGCAACGCCCGGGCCTGATCGAGTTCCTGCCGCAGTTCCGCCACTTCGCTCCGCAAAGCCTGGGGACTTTCCACGCCCGGCTGGCCCAGTTCGCCCTCCAGATTCCTGACCGTGGCGATGGCCTCCTCCAGGTGCGCGGCGCAATCCCGGACCGCCTGCGGCGTCGGCCGCAGCAGCAGCGCGCGTACCTCCTTCACACCAGAACGGGCCCGGCGCGCCAGTTCCATCCGGCTGACAAACCGGCTCATGGCAGCTCCTGCGGGCCGGCCGCCAGCGCTTCTTCGACCAGGCTCCGGCTCACTTCGGCGGCCGGAGGCCTGTACCGTCCGGCGGCGACTTCCTGGCTCAACCGTTCCAGGCGGGCTAATCGCTGGGGTGAATCCGCCCGGAGGACTTCGGAAAGCCTTCCAGCCAGGCCGCTTAGCTCAACTTCATCGCCGCCAATCTTCAGCCGGCGATCTCCGCCGCCCGCGCCGTAGCCGGACAATGCCTCGGCCTGCTGCGACCTGCCCAGCCCCGCCGCGCCTAAGTGGTTGTTGTCACTGATCTTCATGGACGGACTTCCAGTGCTCCAAGGTTCTTATCGGTGGAACCATGCGGGAACATTAGGCCCGAACAGGCTGGCGAAAAGAAAAAAACGCCGCGGGTCGGGACCAGCGGCGCTTCCGCTCAGAAGACGAAGGAAAGTCCGGCCGACGTCTCCAACTGGTGCAGCAAACCGGAACGGTCCGTCAGGGGGAACGGTTTGCCCGTGGTGTAGTCGCGGACATCGAAGCGGATGGCGAACATCGAGCTGACCCGGGCCTTGATCCCCCCGCCGTAGTTGAAGCCGAACTTCGTGTACCCGTTGCCGTAGTATACTCCGGTGCCCGGCGGATAAAAGCTGGCAAAGTGCCCGCCGCCGGCCACGAACGGCCGGATCCGCGACCCTTCCGGCGTGGCGTAAGCCAGAAAGGCATAGCCTGCCTGATGGACCGGCATACTGGTCTCGCCGCCGTCCAGTTTCAGGGTCGTCCGACTATATGAGTACCCGATCTCGTGCCCGAAATGGCGGTAGGTGTTCAGGGTGAACCGGATACTCATACGGAAGTTACCGTCGATGGAGTAGCGGCTTTGTCCATCCGAAGTGCCCAGGTCGTTATTGCGGAACGAACCTCTTCCAAAGCTCAGGCCGAATTCACCCACCTGCGCGCAAGCAATGCCCATTCCGGCCCAGAATCCGAAGACAACCAGCCAACGGCGCATCATCCCTCCCAGGAGTATTCTCAAGCATTCATCGATCGTCAGGCCTTTGGGAATTTGTCCCGGCAGGCCGCGGAACAGAAGTGAATCACCTCTCCGTTGACCGTCTTGGTCACCGAAGAGGCAGCGGACACAAAAACGCCGCACACCGGATCCTTGACCAGAGCGCCGCCGGAACGCGGGGCGCCGGCGGCGGAACTCGAGGGCCCCTTGCCGATTCCCAGGCGTGAGAGGGCCCGGCCTGCATACCCGATCAGGGCGCGGATGGCCGCCACGAAGATCAGCAGCAGAACCAGGCGGAACAGGTTCAGCAGAATCAGACGCATGGGAACCTGGGCGCCCTCCCAGGCGCCCTGCCGTTCTTCGTCCCCGGGGAAGCTACTTCTTCTTGCCGGAGGCTTTCTTGGCCGCGGGAGCGTTCGGGTTCTTGTACTCGGTAGGGAGCGCGACCTCCAAAGAGGCGATCATCCCTTTGGCGCTTTCGGCGAACGGCCCGTTCGGATCCAACTTGAGATACGCCTCAAACGCCTCGCGCGTTCCAGGCACGGGCACGACTTTGCCGTCCGGGGTGGTTTGCGCTTTGGAAACCAGATACACTCCGTACTGATACTGAGCCGGGGCGTAGTTGGGATCCGCCTCGATAGCCTTCTTGAAGGCCTCGCCAGCCGGCTCGAGCTGGCCCGTGTTCACCAGCACCGCACCCAGGTTGTAGTAATAGCGCCCGGCCTGCGGCGGATCCAGTTGCGCTGCCTTGGTGAGTTCGGCCTGGGCCTCGGCAAACTTCTTCGCCTTGGCCAGGGCGAGTGCGAAGTTGTTGTGGTAGGCCGCATCCTCGGGCTTGAGTTCCAGAGCCTTCTGGTACGCTTCCAGCCCCTTGGCATACAGCGCTTCCTGCTCGGCGCCGGTCTTGGTGCCGCCCTGTCCCATGTAAGCTTCGGCCAACTGGGCCCACACGACGTGCTGTTTCGGGTCCAGTTCGCTGGCCTTGGTGAAGGCCGCGACGGCCGCCTCGTACTGCTTCACTTTCAAGGCCTCGACGCCCTGGTTGAAAGCGTCATTGAGCGCCTTGTTTTTGGCCATCGCCTGCTCGCGCTCCTTCATGGCCTTCTCGATGGCCGCCCTCTGCTCGGGCGACATGTCGCGAGCCTGCTCCCTGGTCAGTGTTCCGGAGGCCGCGGCGGCCTGGAGAGCATCCTGTTTGGCTTTGATCGCCTTCAGGTCGAAGTCCACCGGTATCGGATCGCCCAGCCGGGTGCGCACGCCTTTGACCGAATCGACGTCTTTGCCGTCGATCTCCAGAGTCACGTTGTACGTGCCCAGGGGAAGGCCGGCATGGAAGTAATGGCCCTTCTTGTCGGTCTTTACTTTGTAATTGCCCTTGATATCCGTGCGCTCGATCTTCACCAGCGCGCCCTTCACCGGACCTCCGTCGACGCCCTTGACCTCCCCTTCGAGGGAAGAAGTCTGAGCCGAAGAAGCCGCTGCGAGGAGAAGTAGACCGGCCGCGGACAAGGCGAGCTTACGGCAGAATGAATACATGCTTTGACCTCCTAATCAATCCTATTGTCCTAAACCTTCAGCATACTACAGGGCAGAGCCTGCGGATGAGCCCGAAGGACTCACTTCTGGGCTCCGACCAGCCCGGCGGCCATGAGCCGCGGATCCACGCGGTTCAGGTTCCTCGCCAGCGCGCCGGTGAGCAGGGGAATGTGGGCGATGTGACAGAGGTGCTCGGCGACGGCCCAGACGTCGTTTTCCGCCGTCATCCAGTCCAGGCGGTCGAACCGGCGCAGGTTGACCGGCCGCGAGTAGCCTCGAAGCGTCTTCTCCCCCTCGAGGTTGTAATAGTGCTCGAAATAGGACATGACCAGTTCACGCAAAGTCCGGTACACAGGCTCGCGAAAGCGCAGTCCGGCGTAGTTCGACTTGGCAATGGCGCCCCAGTGCCCGCGCTGGCGGTAAATGGCCAGTACGTGATCATCGTCGCGCACCGCTTCCAGATCGAGCAGCAGGGGAGGGTAGCCGTGGAAACGCAGAGCCGCCGCGGCAAACAGGGCGCCCTCCATGCAATGCGCCAGCCGGTCCCGGAGCACCCGCCGGGGCGACCGGCACGTGGGCCCGTTTTTTTCGTTGTTGTAGGCGATCTCGCTATCGAGGAAGGACTGAATTTTCTCCGCCGTCGCGAGCTGGCGCAAGACGCTTCGCTCAGCGGCGTTGAAAACTTCCCGGGAGTAGCTCATCGGGCCGGCGGCGGTTACTGGAGCCGGGGGCGGTTCTGCTCGTGGAGGACCAGGCCGTCGAAGATCGCGAGCACCTGTTTGCGGTAGGCGTACACCTTTTCGAGCGAGGCCCGGAAGTTGGTCTCGAAGTCGCGCGCCTTCATCCACTTTTCGAACGTCGAGCGGGGCACATCGATATCCTGGCGCAACGCCTCCACGGAGTGACCGCGCAAAAAAAGACCGTAGAAAAACGCAGCTTCCCGCTGCGGCGCCAGGGGATCGAACTCATCCAACGTCATATAACTCTCCAGAAACGTGCCGCGCGCCCCTCCCGGACAGCGCAACTTAACTCCCTCCACGGGCACCCAACGCGCAGCGGCCACGGCCCGCAGCCTGGAGCGAAATGCCAGTATAACGGTCATTTGCGGGTTCCGGCAAGTCCCCCTTTGGGAGTTTACAGGATATATCCCGCTTCGGCCCGGGCGGCTGGACGGGAAAACTTTTTCGATTGCCCGGATAGAAATAATCGTCTTGCCGGTTCCGGCCCGCCGCGTTACGATCGCTTCAAGCTGGCGGCCGACTCATTCCGGGCAGGGCACCCGGCCGTGCCTGTCCGGGCCAGCCGCGGGCGCGCAACCGCTGCCTGTCTGTAGGGGTGCACCGGGAGGTGCGCAACTCGCGGCCCCGAACTCCGCACCACGCCCAATCACCTGGAGGATCCATGAAATACGCCCAGGCAATCTCTCTGCACCTGGTGCTGCTGTTCGTCTGTCCCGCAGTATGGGGGCAGGCAGTCCCGGCCGATCCGCAGCCCGGTTCTGCTCCCGCGGCTACCCAGCCCGCCTCACCGGAGCCGGAAAACATCTGGTCGGCCGGCCCTATCAATTTCAGCGGCCTGGTGGATGTGTACTACAGCAGCAACTTCAACCATCCGGCTTCCCGAATTAACGCCTTGAGGAACTTCGACGTGAAGGCCAATCAATTCAGCCTGAACATGGCCAAACTGACCCTGGAACACACGGCCGACCCGGTGGGTTTCCGCGTGGATTTCGGATTCGGGAGAGCCTTCGAGACGATGCATGCCAGCGAGCCCGCCGACGGTCCCAACGTGCTGCGTAATATCGAGCAAGCTTACCTGAGCGTCAAGCCCAAAGGCTGGAAGGGCCTGCAACTGGATTTCGGCCAGTATGTCACCTCGGCCGGCGCCGAGGTGATCGAGACTTCCAGCAACTGGAACTACTCACGTTCTCTGCTTTTCGCCCTGGCGATTCCCTATTACCATTTCGGGGTCCGGGCCAGCCTGCCCGTGGGCCAGCATTTCTCGGCCGGCGTTCACCTTGCCAACGGCTGGAATAACGTGGAAGACAACAACTCCGGAAAGACCGTCGGGCTGATGGCCGTCTGGTCCGGCAAACTGGCGAGCTGGACGAATACCTACCACGTGGGCCGGGAGCAGCCCGGCGACCTGGGAGGCCTGCGGCACCTGTACGATACCACCCTGTTGCTGACCCCGAGCCCCAAGGCCAACTTCTATATCAATTTCGACTACGGCGCCGACAGAAATCCGCTCGGACCGAACCGCCGCTGGGTCGGTGTCGCCGGAGCGGCCCGCTTCGCGCTCAACAGCCAGTTCGCCATTGCCCCCCGGCTGGAGTGGTTCAACGACGCCGACGGCTTTGCCACCGGCTCGGTGCAGCGGCTTAAGGAGTTTACGCTCACCGGAGAGTACAAAATGCGCCAGGGATTTCTAACCCGTTTGGAATATCGCCGGGACTGGTCCGACCGTCCCTTCTTCGAGCGCGGCGCCGTCCCCGGCGTCTTCAAGAACCAGGACACAATCCTGCTCGGGTTCGTAGCCTGCTTCGGGCCGAAACGGTGAGGGGTGGGCAGGGCGTTCTCCGGAACCCGTCTCAAGCCCCGTAACCGCCGTAACCGCAGCACCCGCTTTGACTTTGCCGCTTGATTCTGCTATGAATAGCATCAAGTCGGACTTCATTGATCCAACTTGCCGCTGGCTCGTGGAAGGGCCAGAGAGCATATCGAAATCATCTCTTCTTTGTCAAGGAAGGTATACTGTGGAGTCTATCAATCGTAAACTCATCCGTCCGTCTCTGAATGAGATCAAGGAGCAGATGACTCCCCCGCGCCGGAACGCCAAGCGGCCAGTGCCGCCGGATCAGACCAACGCCGAGAACTTTTACTACGTAAAACAGATGCAGTCGAAAACTCCCATGGTGTTCGTGCTTCGCGATGGCGAAACCCTGCACGGAGTGATCGAGTGGTATGACAAGTGCTGCCTGAAAATCAACCGCACCGGTGAGCCGAACCTGCTGCTCTACAAGCCGAATATCAAGTACATGTACAAGGAGTAGTGCTCCCGGCACTCCGGACCTATGCGGGTTCCGCGGACGCCGGGACCCGCTCTAGACGCCCTTGCGGGCTCCTTCCCTCAGTTCCAGGCGGTACTGCCGCCGCTTGCCCGCTTCTTCGTAGCGCCGCTTCTCATCCTCGGTTTCCGGAATCACCGGCGGGACGGGAACGCGGTTTCCGTGTTCATCCAGGGCGACGAAGGTCAGATATGCCGAGGAGGTGTGCCTGGTCTCTCCGGTCAGCAGGTCCTCGACGAACACTTTGACGCCAACCTCCATGGAAGTGCGGAAAGCGCGATTCACCGAGGCGCGCAACAGGACGAGTTGTCCGATGCGCACCGGGTGGAGGAAATTCATGTGGTCGATCGAAGCGGTCACCACCGGCATGCGGGCGTGGCGCATGGCCGCCATGGCGCCTGCCAGGTCCACCAGGTGCATCACTTTGCCACCCAGCAGGTTGCCGAACCCGTTGGCGTCGTTGGGCAGGGCGAACTCCGAGTACTCGCAAACGGATGCGCGAACGGGCTTGGGCTCCAAAGGGGTCTTTGCTTCCGGCATCGTCGAGGTATAGTA
>Ga0272446_1003835_pt1 | contig 18478 bp, 13 predicted proteins | sample YNPCB0061_FD_194587 | JGI IMG/M metagenome (GOLD analysis project Ga0272446, IMG submission 194587) | Hot spring microbial mat communities from Yellowstone National Park, WY, United States - YNP-CB-006-1 | ecosystem: Environmental > Aquatic > Thermal springs > Hot (42-90C) > Sediment | place... | reverse complement strand
GGTTCGGGGCGGTCTGACCATCTGCGCCGGCATCATCCTGGGCAATCTCACCGGTTTCCTCAGGGTTGCCCTGACGGCATATCTGCTGGGGACCCACAGCACCGCCGACTCGCTCGCCGTGGCCATCGGACCACTCGACACACTCAACGCCATTCTGATTAACAGCTTCGTCTTCGCTTTCGTCCCGATGCTCACCGAGCGGCGCGGCGCCGGGCGGGCCGCACTGTTCGTCAAGCTGAACCGGTTCTTCTTCCGGTTGCTGCTGGTGCTGACGGCGGCGGTGATCCTGTTCACCCCCTGGCTGATCCGCGTTTTGGCGCCCGGCCTGGACCCGGCCGGTTACCCGGCCGCCGAGTGGAACCTGCGCCTCAGCGCGCTGTCGATTCTGGCTGTGGGGGCCGGCGCCGTCCGTTCCGCCCTGCTTTACACGGACCGCCGCTTTGCCCCTTCGGCCTTCTACCAGGTATCGCTCAACATCTGCACCATCCTGAGCGCGGTTGTGTTCTGGCGTGTCCTGGGCGTTCAGAGTTTCGCCCTGGGCTACGCTGCCGGCGCCTGGGTCCAGTTCGTCATCCTCTGGGCGGCCGTGCGCCGCAGCCACAGCTTTCACGGGCTGCCGGAATCGCCCGTCACCTGGCGCGAAATGGCCGGCCGTCCGGCCTACATCCTGGTGTACTCCGGACTGGTGGCGTTGAACGTGATCTTTTCGCGTGCCTACTCGACCGCCGCCGGACCGGGCATGGCCGCCGCGCTCGATTACACCATGCGCTGCATCGGGGTGCCGCTGGCGTTTCTGGTGATGCCCGTCTCGAACTCCCTGCTGCCGGAAATCGCCCGGCTGCGGAGTCTGGATCGAATTCGGGAAGCGTTCCGGCTCATCGACAAGACTACGGCGCTGGTGGCCCTGGCGGCGGTGGCCGGCACGGCCGCGGGCGTGGCTTTCCGCAGGCCGATTATCGCCCTGTTGTTCGAGCGCGGCAGCTTCACCGCCGAATCGACCCAACTGGTCTCGGCCGTCTTCCTGGGCTTCGCCCCCAGCCTCATCGGCTGGAGCCTGCTCGAGCTGACCTCGCGCACCTTGTTCGCCCTCGATCAGCCCTGGCTGCCGGTGCTGGCCTCCGCCCTGCCGGTGGCGGTGAACGTGGCCGTCTCGCTGAGTCTGCGCCTGCTCGATCCCCGTTTCATCGGCCTGGGCGCGTCGCTCGGCTTTCTGGCGGGCTTCTTCGTCCTCATCGTCCTGGCCCGCATCCAGAGGGCCCGCCGGCTTACGGCGGGAATGAACTGAGTCCGCAAAAAAACCGGGGCCGCCCAGGAAGAGCGGCCCCGGTATGGGGGTTGGAACAGCCGGGTTTTGGGGATCAGAAATAGAACTTCAGCGCCATCATGATGCGGCGCGGCACACCCCGCTGGCTGGTAATCATGCCGAAGTCACGGTTGGTGATCGCCATGCCCGGGTTGCCCGCGTTCATGTGGTTGAAGAAGTTCTCGGCCTCCATGCGGTATTGCAGGTAGCGGCCCTCCTTGCCGAGGCCGAAATTCTTCAGCAGGGAGAAATCCCACTGCGAGAAGCCCGGGAAGTACATATCGCTGAACGCGCTGGGCACGTCGCCGATTTCCACAATGTTCGGCCGGGTCTCGGGAAGCCGCATCGATTCGCGGATCAGGTACGGCGAATAGCCGGACGAGCCCTCCAGTGCCCGGTGGCCGTCCACGTTGCCGTTGTAGCCGATACGGGGGGTGACGAAGACGGGCCGTGAGGTGCGGCTGTGGCCAATGTTGTACCACTGGCTGCCCAGGCCGCCCACGCCGCCGCTGGGGATGTAAGCGTAGGCCGGAGTCCCGGAACGGAAGGTCGTGGTGCCGGCGACGCGCCAGCCGCCCACGATCTTGTCCACAACCGCATTCGCACCGCCCAGCAGGGCCTTGCCGCGGCCGAAAGGCAGATCCCAGCTATAGTTGAACAACAACTTGTGGCGGATGTCGCTCACCGAGGGCCCATAGATATCGCCCAGACCCAGACCGGCCTGCGGGAACGCCTGTCCGCCCTGGCCCTGCATGTTCTGGCCCTCCAGCGCGCCCACGTCCTGGAGCGTCTTGCCGAAAGTGTAGTTCGCCAGGAACGTGAACCCGTGTCCGAACCGGTGTTCGGCCTGCACGTAGGCCGAATGGTAGTTCGAGACGCCCATCGGCTCGCCGAAGGTCCAGATCTCGTTCCACAGCGGGTTGAGTGTATACATGCGGCCAAACGGCAGGGTCTTGCCGGCGTTGCCGCCAGACGGAATCCGCCCGTAGAACGGGTTGTCGACTGCCGCGAACAACTTCTCGCCGTAGGGTCCGATCTTGTGGTAGGCATCGGGCATGATGTGCTCACCCTTGCCGTGCCAGAATGGAAGGTCCCGGCCGAGGTTGCCGTTGTACGCCAGTTCGAACACCCAGGCATTCGGGCCGCTGCCGACTTCGCGCTGGAAGCCCAACTGGAAGACGTGTTCGTAGCCTGGATTCATATCGGCAGCGCCGGCGATGAACCACTGGCCCATGATCTTCTGATTGAGTTCGGCGACGTTGCGCGTCGGAGGCACGTAACCCTGGCCGCCCGGCATGGGCACTTTGAAGGTCAGCGGGAAGGTCAAGCCGCCGTCCGGAGATCCGCCCTGAGTCAGGCGGGCCAAGCCGCCGTATCCCACATTCCAAATGGCGCCGTTCATGAAGCTGTTGCCCGTAAGCGTCATCCAGTTGACGCCGTAGCCGATGCGGGCGACCGTCTTTGAGTTGATTTGGTACGCCGCGCCGAGGCGGGGGCCGAAATGTCGTGGATAGGTCTCCTGGAAGACGCGCGAGGGGTATTCCGGAGTGCCGGTGATTCCCGCGCGCCCGTAGAAGCCGCTCATCCATTGCGGCGCGGGCGCCCCCGGAACACCGGCCTGCTGGGTCACTTTGTCCCAGCTCCAGCCCGCGTTGGGCTGCCAGTCCCACTTGTAGCTCTTATCCCAGAAGATCTGGCGGTTGAAGCGCTCGGTGCGCGGCGGCTCGAAGTCCCAGCGGATGCCCGCGTTGAGGGTCCACTTCGAGGTCAGCCGGATGTCGTCCTGGAAGTAGGCGCCGTGGTAGGTCTGCAAGGAGGCCGGCCCGGCGAGCTCGGTGCCCGATCCCCAGGTGACCGCCCCCAATAGCCAGCCGGCGAAACCCGAACCGGTCGGGACCGGCTGATCGTAATACTGGGAGGTCACGCTCCGCTGAGAAGCCAGGCCGAAGCTGCCGCCGGAGACGTAATTCGAGTAATAGCGCCGGTGCTCATAGCCGAATTTGAAAGTGTGTTTCCCCCACAGCTTCTGGACCGACACCGCGGAGTTATAGGTGGTCTCCCACTGGCTATTGGTGTCGCCTCCGCCGATGTTGGTGATGGTATCGCCGGTTTGCAGCGTGGGCACGCGGCCTTTGGCGGTGCCGAGCAGAGTGAGGACTTCGGGCTGGAGGCCCCAGTTCGACGCGTCGGCATCGACCATGTTGCCGCTGAACCAGGTGCGGCGCACCACGCCGCCCCGCAAGTTCACCACCGTGGACGGCGTCATCGTCCAGGTGTGATCCACCGTCATCGTGTGCGAGGTGCCGTAGGAGGTGCCGACTGCCTGCAACGGGGAAAGCCAGCGGGTTGCCGCCGACTTGTCGTCGCGGCGCACCAGGGAGAAGTGCGTGGTGTGGCTGGAACTCCAGTTCTGGTCGAGGCGCCCGGTGTAGCGGTCGTTTTCACTCGGATTGGTGCGCGCCCCAATGAAGTTGTTGTCGTGGCTGGAATTTGGCCGCGGCGCCTGGTTCGGCTGCGGATAATAACCCAGGTAAATCTTAGAGAGCGGGTCGATGCGCGACTCCGGAATCTTGTTTCCGGCGAAGGGTTGCCGCACCACCCGGTTGTTGACAATCTGAGCCGTGAGGGGGTCGAAGATCTGCACCGGGTATCCGGAGTCGATCAGGCTTTGCGAGAAGTCTCCTTGCCGTTCCAGCGCCGTCGGCACGCTGGCCAGTTGGGCGTTGCTGCCCGAACGGTAGCGGCCACCCTCGTAGTTCAGGAAGAAGAAGGTCTTGTCTCGGCCGTTGTAAATCTTCGGGATTCGGATTGGGCCGCCGATCGTCGCGCCGAAAACGTTCTCGTGGAAAACGCCCTTGGCGCGGCCATAGCGGTTCGAGTTCCAGTCGTTGGCATTCAGCTTATCGTTTTTGAAGTATTCGTACGCCGAACCGTGGAACTCGTTGGTGCCCGAGCGGGTGAGCAGCACCACGGCGCCGCCGGACAACCGGCCATATTCGGCCGACAGCCCGTTGGTGAGCACCTTGAACTCAGACACGGCTTCCATTGACGGAACCGACGAGGGCACATCGTGGCGGTAGCCGGTGGTCACCGGCTGCCCGTCAATGAAGTACTCCATCTGGGCCATGCGGCCGCCGTTGATCCGCAGGTCGGTGTCATGGCCGCCCTGATCCGAGGTGCCATTCACGTTCGGGGTCAGGGTGGCAAATGCCAAGGCGTTGCGGTTGTACTGGGGCAATTCCTGAATGCGCCGGTTGTCGATCACCAGGCCGGTCTGGACATCCTCGGTGCGCAGCAGCGGGACTTCGGATGTCACCGTGACGCTCTCGGTGGCCGTGCCGACCTCGAGGGCGAGGTTGAGCGTGATCCGGTCACCCACCTGCAACACAATGCCGTCCCGGCTGAGCGGCTTGAATCCTTCCTTCTGGGCGGACATGCGGTATTGGCCGGGTTGCAGCAGCGGCAGGACATAGTAGCCTTCCTCGTTTGACGAGGTCTTGCGTTGCACACCGGTCTGGGTGTTGACCACGGTGATGTCGGTTCCGGGGATCACCGCTCCTGAAGGGTCGGTGACCCGGCCGCCGATTTGCGCGTTCTGCGCGAAAACAAGCGGCATGGCGGCACTGAGCGCGAGTGCGATCGCCAGCAGCCTACAGACAGACTTCCATGAGTTCATTACCTCACTCCTTGTCTCAGAATTGACGTACCTTTCTTACCTCACTGTGTGAAGGGTTGGAGCCGGCGAGCGACCATCCGGCCGCGAGGGCTTCGATGCGGCGGGACTGAGCCTCGAGGCCCTGGAGCGCACCGGCCAGAGCGCGCAATTCCCGCTCGACCGTGTCCGCGCTATCGGACGGAAGATCCGACCCCGTAAACAGACGGTTCGTAGAGCTTTGAATCGACTGGGCGGCCCCGACAATGTCCGGGGCCGGGTCCGCCGCCGGTTCCGGGAGCTTTACCCGGCCGGCTTGCAAAGCGCGCCGGAAGTTGCCGGCATTCTCGCGCAGGGCCAGCGCATGCTCCCGCACCATGCCTTCCAGCAACCAGCGGGAAGGCGCCGGGAGGCGGCTGATTCTTTCCGAGGGCCAAGCCTGGTCCAGCCGCCGCAGCGCCCAAGCGTGCATCAAAAGGTCGCCCGCGATCGAGACCATGCGATTGGAGAGCTCGGTAATCTCGGGGGCGCTCAGGTGCTTCTTCAGCCGGTCGGCGAGCGGGACAGGGCCGCCGCGGACCAGTTCGGCGGCCGCAGGGGGAGCCTCGGCGGTGGCCGGCGGGCCGGCGGAGGATTCCCGCAGCGCCTCCTCGACCGTCTCGATGTGGATTCCCAGGCCAGGAACAGCCGTGAGGGCCTGGACAATCTGCTCCTTTCGCTCGGAGGTTTCCACCAGGCCGCGAACCTCGACCAGGCCAGACGCTTGGCGGACAATCTCTACCGGTTCGCCCAGACAGGCCCGCATGCGGTGCAGCGCCGCCAGGGCCAGCAGTTCGGTTTCATCCCCATCCGGCCGGACCGGCTCCGGCGGGGCGGGAACCCGGACTTTCGGAGGAGGCACAGGCCGCGTGACTGGCACGGGCTGCGGAATATCGCCGAAGATCGAGGGCGCCAGGGCGCTGCGCGCGGTGACCTCGAAGTCGACTTCGGTTAGCTCGAATTCCCGGATCTCGCGCTCCCCCTGAACCTGAAGGCTCTCCTCGACCGGATGCCAGTCCTGCTTGCGAAGGATCAGTTCGGCCCGGACAATGGCATCGACCCGGCCGGGTTCACGGGAGACCGTGCGAATGGAAAGGCCCTCCGATCCATCCCGCAGCCGGGCGGGCGCGACCCGGTCTTCTTTTTCCCGCAGCCCCCGCCGCCAGGCATCGTAGGTTGCGGCCGAAAGCAGGGGTCTGCCCTCGAGGCGATTCTTGCGGAGAACCAGGCTCAGCTCGCTCCACAGCCCGTTGCCGCCGGCCGCCTTCTGGCGGGAGCGCGCCAGATCGCTCCAGGTTTCCACCGAGGCCGTTGCCAGGCGTCCTCCCGCGCGCCGGCGGAGTTGTATCTTCTGGTAGACCACCGGATCGGCGGCCCGCGCGCCGTACTGCCTCTCGACGGATACCGCCCGCTGGAGCGTCTCACTCGCCGAAGCCTTAGGCGCCGAAGCCAGTTGCAACCAAATCACCAGCACAGCGGCTGAGGCCAGGGCGGTGGCCAGGCTGAACCGCAAATCGCGCCGCCACCACCAGCGCGAAACCGGCCAGGCCGAGGCAGCCTCCCGACGGGCTCTTTCGAGGCGGGCTTCAAAACCGGCCCAGCCGCCCGGAGACGGCATCTGGAGTAGCTGCTCGTTGCGCCGGCCGATGAACTGCGCGATGGCCTGTTCGATTCCTTCCGACTGGACGCGGCACGCCCAGCACTGCCGCAAGTGCTGTTCGATGTGACGGCGCCGCCTCGCCGGGACTTCGCCGTCCAGATAGGCGAGGAGCTCTTCCCCGGTGAGATGCCCGCCCCCTGAGAGCCAGCCTTTCAATCCTCTAATCATGAGTTCCGCCCGCCAGTTTCCTTACCGCCCGTCCGAGCAGCGTCTGAACCGTGGGAATCCGGATGCCGAGCACCTCGGCGATCTCGCGGTAACGCAAGCCCTCGGCCCTCAACTCCATGCAACGCCGTTCCTGGGGAGAGAGGGAAGCGAGGACGCACTCCCGGCGCTCGCGCTCCAGCATCTGCCGCTCCGCATCCGGCGCCGGGTCGAATCTCTGTTCGCCCATCCGCTCGAGGGCTCCGGCTTCGGCCCGGTCCCGGGATGGCTTCCGGCTCAGGTCAACGGCCAGGTTGTGGGCGACCCGGAACAGCCAGGCGCGAAGATTGTCGATCCGCCGCCCTTTGCTGACTTCCTGAAAAAGCCGGATAAAGGTTTCCTGGGTCAGGTCTTCGGCGTCAGCGGGGTTGCCGGCCATCAAGATCAGGTAGTGGTAAACGGGCTCGCGCCACACGACGAAGACCTCGCGGACAGCCGTTTCCAGCGCGGACGCCGGCTCCCTGCCGCGGAGCGCATCGCCGTCCAGCACAATTACACCCTCTGGCGCTGTCTTCCACACGGGCACTGATCCCTGAACCACGAATCAATCTCTTTTGAGATAAGACGAGCGGGGAACCTGAAAATTATGACACGGTAGGCGAGGCGCCCGCCCCGGGGCGGCGGGACTGATCCTCGCGCCCCGGGTGGGTGACTCTCGATCAGAGGGGGGTCAGGCGGTCTGGCGCTTGGGCGTTAAGTGGCGTTCCCACACGCCCGTATAGATCTGCCGCGGCCGGGCAATCTTCTGCTCGGGATCCTCCAGCATCTCGGCCCACTGGGCCAGCCATCCGGCCATGCGCGGCAGCGCGAACAGCACCGTGAACATGACCGGCTCGAAGCCCAGCGCTTCGTAGATGATCCCCGAGTAGAAGTCCACGTTGGGATAGAGCTTGCGCTTGACGAAGTACTCGTCCTCGAGGGCGATCTTCTCCAACTCGAGCGCAATCTCGATCTTCTTGTTCTTGCCGGTGACTTCGAAGACCTGGTCGGCGATCCGCTTGATGATCTTGGCCCGCGGGTCGTAATTCTTGTAGACGCGGTGCCCGAAGCCCATCAGGCGCTTGTGCCCGTCCTTGCAGCTCTGGACGTAGGCGGGGACATGGTCCTTGGTCCCGATTTCGTCCAGCATCCGGAGCACCTCCTCGTTGGCTCCGCCGTGGAGGGGTCCGGAGAGCGCCGCGGCGGCGGCGGCCGTGCTCACAAATGGATCGGCTTGCGAACTGCCGACGGCGCGCATGGCGTTGGCCGAACAGTTCTGCTCGTGGTCGGCGTGCAGGATGAATAACACATCCAAGGCCCGGGCCAGGACGGGGTTGGGTTTGTATTCCTTGCCGGGCTGCTTCCACAGCATGGCCATGAAGTTTTCCGCGAATCCCAAGTCGGGGTCCGGGTCGGCATACGGGAGCCCGCGCCGGTAGCGATACGAATAGGCGGCCAGGGTGGGCAGTTTGCCCAGCAGACGCCGCATCTGCATCTTGCGAACCTCCGGGTCGCGGACGTTGCGCGAGTCCGGATAGAAAGTCGACAGCGCGGCCACCGTGCTGATCAGCATCCCCATGGGATGCGCATCGTAGTGAAAGCCGTCGATGAGTTTCTTGATGTTTTCAGGGACGAACGCGTGCTCCATCACTTCCCGGGTCCATCCCTTGAGTTGCTCTTCGTTGGGCAGTTCGTAGCGGAGCAGCAGGTGGGCCACTTCCAGAAACGAGCAGTTCTCAGCCAGTTCCTCGATGGGGTAGCCACGATACCGCAGGATGCCCTTGTCGCCATCAATGTATGTAATGCTGCTTTGGCAGGACGCGGTGTTCATAAAAGCGGGGTCGTATCCCATGACCCCGAAGTCATCCGCGCTCGTCTTGATTTTCCGCAGATCCATCGTCCGGACACATCCCTTGAACAACGGGAACGTGTAGGTCGTATTGGTGCGATTGTCAACAACGGTCAACGTTTCTTCCATCTGCGCCTCCTTGGATTACCAGACGTACCATCCGTGGTGAGATGCAACTCTCCGCCGTAAGGTGACAGTCCCCTGTATTGTACGCCCCGTTGCCGCCGGCGATGAGGGCCGTTGTCAAATTATCCCGTTGCCGGCGGAGCCTTGAGTGAAGCCCGGTGCAAACCCGCGCCGACGGCCGAGATTGACGCAGGAGACAAAAATGTGTTAGATCTCTACATTTAGACGCCAGAGACCCACTTCGCGGTTCTCCTTAATATAGAGCTTCCATGGACGCAACCTTGCACGCCCTGGGGGGGATTCTGCTACGAGCCCTTCCTACTTTTTTTCTCGTCGTCCTGCTGCACTTCTATCTGAAGTACGTGTTTTTCCGCCCGCTCGAGCGGGTCCTGCGGGACCGCTATGAGGCCACTGAGGGCACGCGCAAGCTGGCCGAAGCCAGTCTGGCGAAAGCCGGCGAGAAGGCGGCTCACTATGAGGCGGCCCTGCGCGAGGTTCGCGCCGAGGTGTACCAGGAACAGGAACGGCTGCGCCGCCAAATGCTTCAGGAGCAAGCCGAAGCAATTCACGCCGCCCGCGCCCGCGCCGGCGTCATGGTGGCCGAAGCCAAGGCGCAGATTGAGGCTGAGGCGGCCGAAGCGCGGCGCTCGCTGGAAGCTCAGGCCGAGGTGCTCGCCGCCGAGATTGCCGAACGCCTCCTGGCCCGGAGGGTGGCGTGAAACGCCTGGCCCGGGTCCTCTTTCTCGGCGTCCTGCTTTTGGTCCCCCTCACATTTGCCCAGCACAGCTCTGGCGGGGAACAGGCCACCGGGCATCAGGGCTCCGGGGGACACTCGAATCTGGATGTTTGGAAGTGGGCGAACTTTCTCATATTGGCTGGCGCTGCCGGCTGGTTCCTCGTCAAGAAAGGCGGGCCCTTCTTCCAAACCCGCGGTGAGCAGATACGCAAGGAGATTGCCGAGGCCGGGCGGCTCCGCGCCGAGGCCGAAGCCCGGTTTGCGGAAGTCGAGCGGCGTCTTGCCCGCCTCGACGCCGACATTGAGGCCTTGCGGGAGTCCGCGCGCCGGGATGCCGCGGCCGAAGGCGAGCGCATCCGCGCCGCCACCGGCGCGCATCTGGCCAAGATCCAGGCTCAGGCCGAGCAGGAGATCGCCGCGGCGGGCAAGAGCGCCCGCCTCGAGCTGAAGCGCTATTCCGCCCAGCTTTCCATTGGTCTTGCCCGGCGGAAAATCGCCGAGCGCATGAGCGCTGAGAATCAGGAAGCACTGGTGAAGTCGTTCATGCACGGTCTTGCGCGCGTGAGAAAGGGCGGGACAAGTTAAGCGGGGACCTATGCCAGCAGCACTAGCCTCCAGATATGCCGGCGCTCTGGTCGATGTGGTGACCGGCCCGCAATCGCAAGTAGACCCGCAGGCAGCCGTCCGGGAGCTGCGCGCCTTCGAAGGCGTTTTCGCCTCTTCGCAAGAGTTGCGCAACGCGCTGGCGTCCCCAGCCGTGCCGCCCGGGCGCAAGCGAGCCGTGGTCGCCCGTCTGGCGGAAACGCTGTCGCTCTCCCGTGCTGTGCGTAATTTCCTGTACGTGTTGATCGATCACCGCCGCACCCATCACCTTCCGGAGATTGTGGATACCTTCGAGGTGCTGCTCGACGCGCGCCTCGGCATCGTGCGCGCCGACGTCGCTTCGGCCCGCGAGCTGAGCGAGCGCCAGCAGACGATGCTGCGCGACGAGCTTTCCCGCGTGGCCGGCGCTCCGGTGCGGTTGCGTTTCAGCGTGAATCCTGAATTAATCGGCGGCGTAGTGGCGCGGATCGGTTCCACGGTATACGACGGTTCCGTGGCCGGCCAGCTCGAGGCGCTGGAAAAGCGCTTGCGCACCGAATAGCGGCCGGGCGTGCCGGCTCGCGGTTGTGCCGGGGGCTTGCTGTGGGCCGCCCACAGCAAGGAAGGCCCCGGGTTCTTTGAGGAACTTATGGCTCAGATTCGAGCGGATGAAATCACGAAAGTCTTACGCCAGGAAATTGAAAACTACGAACGCGCCATCGACGTCTCCGAAACCGGGTCGGTGATCTCGGTCGGGGACGGCATTGCCCGCATTCACGGCCTGGAAAAGGTGATGGCCGGGGAACTCATCGAGTTTCCCCACGATGTGGCCGGCATCGCGATGAACCTGGAAGAAGACCAGGTGGGCGCCGTGGTGCTTGGGGACTACACGGAAATCAAGGAGGGCGACGAAGTGCGCCGGACGGGGCGCATCATGTCGGTGCCGGTGGGCGAGGAGATGGTGGGCCGCGTGGTCGACTCGCTCGGCCGGCCGCTGGACGGCAAGGGCCCCATCCACACCACCCGGTTCAACCCGATCGAGCGCCTGGCCCCGGGCGTCGTCGACCGCCGCCCCGTCAAAGAGCCTCTGCAAACCGGAATCAAGCCTATTGACGCCATGATCCCGATCGGGCGGGGGCAGCGCGAGCTCATCATCGGCGACCGCCAGACCGGCAAAACCGCGATCATCCTGGATACCATCATCAACCAGAAGGGCGGGGACGTCTTTTGCATCTACGTCGCCATCGGCCAGAAGCGCTCCACCGTCGCCCAGGTGGTCAAGACGCTGGAGGATTTCGGCGCCATGGACTACACGATCGTGGTGGCCGCGACGGCGTCCGACCCGGCGCCCATGCAGTACATTGCCCCCTACGCGGGATGCGCCATGGGCGAGTATTTCCGCGACAGCAAGCGGCACGCCGTCTGCTTCTACGACGATCTGTCGAAACACGCCGCTTCCTATCGGGAAATTTCGCTGCTGTTGCGGCGCCCGCCCGGGCGCGAAGCTTTCCCGGGCGACGTCTTCTACCTCCATAGCCGGTTGCTGGAGCGCGCCGCCAAGCTCAACGACGAACTGGGCGGCGGGTCGCTCACTGCCCTGCCGGTGATTGAAACCCAGGCCGGCGACATCTCGGCTTACATCCCGACCAACGTCATTTCGATCACCGACGGGCAGATCTATCTTCAGGCGGATCTGTTCAACTCCAACGTCCGCCCGGCCGTGGACGTCGGCCTTTCGGTCAGCCGCGTCGGCGGCAGCGCCCAGATCAAGGCCATGCGCCAGATCGCCGGCAGCATGCGCCTGGACCTGGCCCAGTTCCGCGAGCTGGCAGCCTTCGCCCAGTTCGGCTCGGACCTGGACAAAGCCTCCCAGGCTCAGTTGAATCGCGGCCGCCACCTGGTCGAAATTCTGAAGCAGGGGCAGTACGCCCCCTTGCCTGTGGAGCGCCAGATCCTCATCATCTTCGCCGGGACCAACGCCTACCTGGATGACCTGCCGCTTGACCAGTGCCGCAAGTTTGAGGAAGAACTGTACCGCTTCGCCGACAACGCCCACCCCGGCCTGCTGGCGAAGATTCGGGAGCAAAAAGCTCTGGACGACGCTCTGCGAACGGAGATTCACACCTTGCTGAAGGAGTTCAAGGAGCGCTTCGTGTCCGAGCAGGCTGCGGCGACCCATGCCTAATCTGATTGACATCCGCCGGCGCATCCGGTCGGTGCGCAATACGCAACAGATCACCAAGGCCATGAAAATGGTCTCGGCCGCCAAGCTGCGCCGCGCCCAGGATCGCGTCATCTCCGCCCGGCCATATGCCGCGGTGCTTCACCAGATGCTCTCGGACCTGGTCGGGGTTCTGGCTGCGGACGAAAGGCTGGGGGCCAATCCGCTGCTGGCGCAACGCCCCGAGAATCGCATCCTGCTCCTGCTGCTCACCAGCGACCGCGGGCTCGCCGGAGCCTTCAATTCCAACCTGATCAAGGCCTCGCAGAGATTCCTGGAAGAGCACGCCGGCGCTGAGGTAACTTTCGTCCTGATCGGCCGCAAGGGGCGCGATTTCTACCGCAAGCGCAGGGTCCCGATCCGCGCCGAGCACATCGGCCTGTTCGCCCGCGTCGATCACAAGCAGGCCGCCGCCATAGCCCAGGACGCCATCGAACAGTTCCGCAGCCGGGAAGTCGACGCCGTCTATGTGGTGAACAACGAGTTTAAGAGCGTAGTCGCGCAGAAACTCGCCGTCAGCCGTTTGCTGCCGGTCGAGGTGCCTGGGGGGGCGCGGCCGGCCGACTACATCTTCGAGCAGCCGCCGGACCAGTTGCTCGAAGCCCTGCTGCCCAAGTTCGTGGAAATCGAGGTGTACCGGGCCATGCTGGAGTCGGCTGCCGCCGAACACGCCGCGCGCATGACGGCCATGGAGTCGGCCACTTCGAATGCCGCGGAAATGATCGATTCCCTGACGCTTTATTTGAACCGCGTACGCCAGGCCAGCATCACCAAGGAGATCATCGAAGTGGTGAGCGGGGCGGCCGCGGCGGAGTGATTTTCTCATGGCAATGAATACGTCTCCCGTTATCGGCAAGGTCGTCCAGGTGGCCGGACCCGCCGTGGACTGCGAGTTTCCTGAGGGCCACATCCCTCTGATCCATACCGCAATCCGGATCACCAGCGAAGGCTTCGACGTTCCGGAGCCCATCGACATCATCTGCGAAACCGCCTCGCACATCGGAGAAGGGCGGGTCCGCACCGTCGCCCTTCAGCCCACCGAGGGCCTGGTGCGCGGCATGCAGGCGATCAACCTCGGAGAGCCCGTCACCGTTCCGGTGGGCAAGGAAACCCTCGGCCGGATCATGAACGTCATCGGCCAGCCGGTGGACAAGATGGGGCCCATCAACACCAAGATCCGTTACCCGATCCACCGCCCGGCTCCCACCTTCGATGAGCAGTCCACCGAACTGCAAATGTTCGAGACCGGCATCAAAGTGGTCGACCTGATTGAGCCGTACCTGCGGGGCGGCAAGATCGGGCTGTTCGGGGGCGCCGGGGTGGGGAAGACCGTCGTCATCATGGAGCTGATCAACAACATCGCTCTCAAGCACGGCGGCGTCTCCGTGTTTGCCGGAGTCGGGGAGCGCACGCGCGAGGGCAATGACCTGTGGCGCGAGATGCAGGAATCCGGGGTGCTGGATCCCACCGACTACACCAAGTCCAAGGTGGCCCTGATTTACGGCCAGATGACCGAGCCGCCCGGGGCCCGCCTGCGCGTGGGCCTCACGGGACTGACGGTTGCCGAGTACTTCCGTGATGAGGAAAAGCAGGACGTGCTGCTCTTCATCGACAACATCTTCCGCTTTACGCAAGCCGGCTCGGAGGTGTCCGCGTTGCTGGGCCGCATGCCCTCCGCCGTGGGCTACCAACCCAATCTGGCCACCGAAATGGGCGAGTTGCAGGAGCGCATCACCTCCACCAAGAGCGGCTCCATCACTTCCGTGCAAGCCATTTACGTACCCGCCGACGACTACACGGACCCGGCGCCGGCCACCGCTTTCGCGCATCTGGACGCCACCACGAATCTTTCCCGCGCGATTGTCGAGTTGGGCATCTATCCGGCCGTCGATCCGCTGGCCTCGACATCGCGCATCCTCGACCCGCGGGTCATCGGCCAGGAGCATTACGATGTGGCCCAGGCCGTCAAGGGCATCCTGCAACGCTACAAGGACCTGCAAGACATCATCGCCATTCTCGGAATCGACGAGCTCTCCGACGAGGACAAACTCACCGTTTCGCGGGCGCGCAAAGTGCAGCGATTCCTCTCCCAGCCTTTCCACGTGGCCGAGCAGTTCACCGGCTTCAAGGGCAAGTACGTGGTTCTGGCCGACACCATCCGCGGCTTCAAAGAGATTGTCGAAGGCAAGCACGACGACATTCCCGAGCAGGCCTTCTACATGCAGGGCACCATTGACGACGTCCTCGAGCGCGCTGAGATCATCAAGAAAGGCGCCTGATCCGCTATGGCCGACACCTTCGAGCTGGAAATCGCGACACCGGAGCGGCTGCTGATCCGCGATCTGGTCAATGAGGCGCAGATCCCGGCCCGGAACGGCTACATCGGTGTGCTGCCGGGGCATTCGGCGCTGATGTGCGAGCTCGCTACAGGCGAGCTCAGCTACACATCCGGAGGCCGCCGCCGCTACCTCTCCGTGAATGGGGGCTTCGCCGAGATTCTGCCGGACCGGGTGCGCGTCCTGGCCGATGGCGCCGAGAGAGCGGACGAGATCGACCTGGCGCGCGCGCAGGCCGCGCTCGACCGCGCGCGCGAGCGCCTGGAGCATCCGGCGGCAGGCACCGACATTGCCCGCGCTCTCAACGCCATGAAGCGGGCTCAGGCCAGGCTGGCCGCCGCCAGTCATCGATAGTCACCCGGCGCCAGGAGGGTGCGCTTCGGCCGGCGGCGATGCGTGCAGACCCGGCGCGGGATAGAATCAGGATGAGAGTTCAGGTGGCGGTTTGAGCCTTGTACGGTTTGGTTGGGGCGGCGGGGTGTCTGGACCGCGAGCCGCGGCCTCCCTGGCTTTGGTGGTGCTCGCGGCACTTGGTGTATCCTGCGTACGCAATGAGCCTGTCGCAGTCCGCCGCCTGGCCGGGCCACCGCGTTATCCGAATTTGCCTCGCCATCGAGAGGCGGACGACGTGGGCCGGTTCCTGGCCGGACTCCCCGGCAACCCCGGCAGCCCGTTCAAGAAGTGGGAAGCGGACCCCGCCTGGAAGCGCCATCGAGACGAATTCAACCGCGCCTGGGCTCGAATGGAGGCCGGCAATCTCCCCGGCATGCTGGCGTTCCAGAAATCGGAACTGAGCCGCGAACCCATCGAGGGTTCCGTGGTCTTTTACCCGTTCAGCGGCCCGGATGCCTTGACGCTCACCCTGCTGTTCCCCCACAACCGGCTCTACCTGATGGTTGGGCTCGAGCCGGCCGGGACGTTGCCCACGGCAGGGCGCCTGGCCGGGCAGCCGCTGGAGCTTGAGTTGGCGAAAACCCGCGAGACCCTCGCTTCGGTGCTCCGCCGCAGCTTCTTCATCACCCGGCAGATGGATCGCCAGTTCCGGGGTCAGGTGACGGACGGACTGCTTCCGGCCATACTGCAACTGCTGGTGAGAACGCACCACACGGTCCTGGGTTTTCGATACGTGCGCCTGGATGAACAGGGCGGCGTTGTCCAGCGAGAGGCGAATTACCAGGCGCCTGGCAAAATCGGGAACAAGGGAGTCGAGATCGATTTCGAGAGTGACTCCGACCACCGGCTCCACAAGCTTTTCTACTTTTCCATCAACCTGGCCGACAACCGCTTGGGTAACAACCGGCCTTTTCTGAGGTTTCTGAGCGGCTTCCGGGGCATGACGACGTTCTTCAAATCGACGTCCTACATGCCTCACCATAGAGAGTTCTCCCTCATCCGCGAACAGGTCCTGAATTTGAGCGGCGCCGTACTTCAGGACGATTCCGGAATCCCCTTCCAGTACTTTGATCCGAAGCAGTGGCGGATCGAACTCTACGGGGCATATGACCGGCCCTACGGGAGTTTCAAGTGGTTTCAGCAACCGGCTCTGAAGAAAGCCTATGCGGCGTTGAGGCCGAAGCCGATGGGGTTCCGCATCGGCTACGGCTTCTCGAGAGCGCCTTCCAACCTGATGTTGGCGCGCCGCGCGGGCAAGCCGCGCGGCTAAGTGCGGCAAAGCGGGCAGAGCGGCGCCCGCTGCCGGGGCAACTTGCGCCTGCACGCTTCCAGGCGCTAGGCTCATCTCATGCTTACCAGTCTGTTCAGCGGATTCAGCCGGCGCGAATTGTTTCGCGGCGGCGGGTGGCTGGCCGCGTTGAGTGCGCTCCGCGGCTCCTCTGCTTCGGTTGCGGCAGCCACGGCGAATATCTACCAGGCGATCGGCGTCGAGCCGGTGATCAACTGCAAGGGCACCTTCACGATCATCAGCGGTTCGCTCACCTTGCCCGAAGTGAAGCGGGCCATGGACGAAGCGTCCCGCCACTACATCCACCTGGACGAACTCATGAACGCGGTGGGCAAGCGGCTGGCCGAGTTGACCGGCGCCGAATGGGGTATCGTGACGGCGGGGTGCGCCGCGGCCCTGACCCACGCCACCGCGGCATGCATCGCCGGAGCCGACCCGGAAAAGATGCAGCGCCTGCCAATTCTGACGGGCCTCAAGAATGAAGTCATTATCCCCAAGTACTCCCGCAACGTGTATGACCACGCCGTCCGGATGCTGGGCGTGCGGATCGTCGAAGTGGGCGACAAGGAGGAGTTAGCCGCCGCCATCAACCCGAAGACGGCCATGATCATGATTCTGGCGGGACCGGGCGACGAGGGCCCGCTGGGCACCGAGGTCATCTGCCAGATCGCCAGGCCGAAGGGCGTGCCGGTAATCGTGGATGCGGCCGCCGAGATTCTGACCATACCCAACGTGCACCTGAAGCGCGGAGCGGACATGGTGGCCTACAGCGGCGGCAAGTGCCTGCGCGGGCCGCAGTGCGCAGGACTGTTACTGGGGCGCAAAGACCTGCTTCAAGCCGCCTGGCTGAACAGCGCGCCGCATCATGCCTTTGGCCGCTCGCTCAAGGTGGGCAAAGAGGAGATCATGGGCATGCTGGCGGCCGTGGAGGCTTGGACCAGGCGGGACCACGAGGCGGAGTGGAAGCAGTGGGAGGGGTGGCTCGATCACATCTCCCGGACCGTCACCCGTGTGGAAGGCGTCACCACCCAGGTGATCCAGCCGCGCGGCCTCTCGAATCGCGCTCCCCACCTCGAGATCCGGTGGGATGGAGCCAAACTGGGCATCACGGGCCAGGAACTGGAAAAGACCCTGATGGAGACTCAACCCCGCATCATTCTTGCCGGAGCGCGGGGCAGCCGGCGATACGGCATGGCCAGTTCGGCCTCCATCATGCCGTATATGATGACTCCGGGTGACGAAAAGATCGCCGCGGAACGGATCTACGCGCTGCTTTCCAAGCCGCCCAAATTCGAAGCGCCCGCGCCGGCTTCCGGCGCTCCGGCCAGCGTAGCCGGCCAGTGGGAGGTTCACCTGGAGTTCGTGCGCGGGGAAGCCGACCACACGGTAGTCTTCGAGCAGCGGGGAAGCGATCTGGTGGGCACCCATACGGGGGACATCCTGGCCGGCGACCTGCGCGGCAGCGTGGAGGGTGACCAGATCCGGTTCCGCAGTTCGCACCGGATTGAGGGCACGCGCCTGGGTTACGATTTCACCGGCACGGTCGAGGGCGACCGCATGCAGGGCACGGTGGGCCTGGAAGAGTACGGGCAGGCCCGGTGGACCGCCGTACGGCACCGTTACGGCCAGCCGGGCGGCGTGGTCCGGCCCGTGAAAAACGTGTGACCGCGACCGTTGCGATTGGCTGGCAGAGCGTGGTCGACTTTGTGGTGCTGGCGGCCACGCTCTACGTCTTGCTGCGCTGGGCCCAGAGAGCCCGGGCATTACGCATTGCCCTGTCGGTGGCCGGCCTCCACGCCGGCGCCCTGGCTGCCCGCTATCTCGACCTGATCATCACCAGTTGGATTCTGGAGAGTTCGGCCATCGTCGTGGTGGTGCTGCTGGTAGTCATCTTTCATCCGGAAATGCGGCACGCCCTGATGCGCCTGGACACCATGGTGCGGCACTGGCCGCGCCCGCCCGAGGTGAACCCGCGGGTTCACGCGGTCTCCGACGCGGCCTTCCAGTTGGCGCGCTCCGGCCAAGGCGCGTTGATTGTGGTCGTGCGCCGGGATTCGATCTCCGAGTTGCTGGAGGGCGGCGCCGCCCTGGACGCGGAGCCCTCCGCGGA
>Ga0272446_1003834_pt1 | contig 18478 bp, 17 predicted proteins | sample YNPCB0061_FD_194587 | JGI IMG/M metagenome (GOLD analysis project Ga0272446, IMG submission 194587) | Hot spring microbial mat communities from Yellowstone National Park, WY, United States - YNP-CB-006-1 | ecosystem: Environmental > Aquatic > Thermal springs > Hot (42-90C) > Sediment | place... | reverse complement strand
ACCGGGGCGGCTCAAGGCCAAAGCCGCCGAAGGCGGGGGCGCGCAGCGCCCGCCTCGAACCGCACCGGGCTCCCGGCCAGCATCAAAAGGCAGAACGCCCATTGACCAGCAACACAGTCGCTCAGCCCGCGGCAGCGTCGTCGTCGTCCCTTCAGTCATCCAGTCAGCCCTCTCAAATCACCGAGGGGGCCAGTTCCTCATGTCGCCAGAGGGCCAGTTTGGCATGTCGCCTGACATGCGGAGCGCCCTCGCCCATGCCCGAATCACTGCGCTGCGCTCCGCGTCGGGCGCCGCGGGCGACATCGGGCCGATGCCTCTTCTGCCAGCCGGCCGGACATGCCTTCCTTCCACCGCGCGCCGCCTCCACTGGAAGAGCAGACTGGGGAAACGCCGTGCAGTCGGGCGACGGCGGAGACCGTCGTGCCGGGCTGCCTGGTCTGCTCGACCAGCCGGACCTTTTCCTTGGCAGAGTAGCGCCTTCGGCGCTCGCGCCCGCTGATGGTTTCGACGCGCTCGACGGGCTTCGACATTGGCGTGTGCCTCGGCTCGAGCATAGGCTCTCGGGGCTATGCCGACGTCCGGTCGAGCCGGGGCCAATCCACTTCGCCACCCGATGCGTCCGCGGCGGCGATGTCGGGTCGCTTGTCGCACCGCTGTGCATCCGCCGCAGCCTGTCGCTCGGACGCCAGACCGCATCGTCGATGCAGGCGCGGGCGCGTCTCGCGGCGCCGGACCGGCGCAGCGGCGGCGGCGGACCGGCACACCGGGAACCTCCCGCAGCGCGAAGACCGCCAGCTTCCATACAACTTCCGGTAGCATAAGTTGAAGTGCATCCCAGCGGGTCTCTACGGTCCGCACCTCGGGTAGTGCCGAACTGCGCAGGACGAATACCTCCCAGCCGCAGGACAGCGTCATGAGGGAACGCCACGGGGTCCCGCGCCGCCCTGCTCACAGGACGGGCATCACCTTCCCATTGCGTAGCCCTGCATGCCCCGGGGGTTGGCACCCGCGAACAGCTGCCCATCCGGCTCTCGACGCGTGGCGGTCAGTCGGCCCTCCGACCAATCCTCGCCCACCGTCACCCGGTGCCCCCGCGCCTCCAACGCATCCGCCACCGCTGGGTCGAAGCGGCCTTCCAGCACCAGCTTCCCCGGCCGCGCGCCGCGCGGCCAGAACGACGACACCCAGTGCTCCGAGTGGAACGACGGCGCGTCGATCGCCTGCTGGATGCCCCAGCCATGGTCCACCATGCGCGTCAGCATGATGGCCTGCCACTGGTCCTGCTGTTCGCCGCCCGGCGTGCCGAACGCCATCCAGGCCCGGCCATCACGCAGCACCATGCCGGGCGACAGCGTGGTGCGCGGCCGTTTGCCCGGTGCCAGCCCGTTCGGATGCGCCTCGTCCAGCCAGAACATCTGCGCCCGCGTGCCGAGGCAGAAACCCAGCCCGGGGATCGCGGGAGAGGACTGGAACCAGCCGCCGGAGGGGGTGGCGCTCACCATGTTCCCCCATCGGTCGATCACGTCCACATGGCAGGTGTCGCCCGCCGAGGCGCCGAGTCGCGCCAGTGTTGGTTCCCCGGCGCCTGCCATCGCGGCCGCCTCGTCCGCGCGAGCGATGGCGGCGCGGTAGTCCGGCGCGCGCGCCGGAAACCCCGGAACCTCGCCCGGCCGCGGGTCGAGCGAGGCGTGCTGCCCGATCAGGGCGCGCCGCGCCTCGGCGTAGCCGTCGGACAGCAGCACCTCCAGCGGAACCTCGACGAAGTCCGGGTCGCCGTAGAACGCCTCGCGGTCGGCGTAGGCGAGCTTCATCGCCTCCACCACCGTATGCACGTAGCGCTCGCCTAGCGGGTCCATCGCGGCGAGGTCGAAACCTTCGAGAAGAGCCAGCAGCTGCAGCGCCGTCGGGCCCTGCGACCAGGTGCCGCATTTCAGCAGTTCCACGCCGCGGTACCTGCGCTTCAGCGGCGCTTCGATCGGCGCCCGCCAGCGCGCCATATCCTCGGCCGAGAGGACGCCGCGATGGCGGCGGCCGGAGGTGTCCATCGCTTCCGTGCCGCCGACGAAACGGGCGATCGCCTCGGCGATGAAGCCGCGATACCACACCTCGCGCGCGGCCTCGATCTCGGCATCGCGCGCGGGGCGGGCGGCCTCGCGCAGCAGGCGCTTCCAGGTCTCGGCGAGCACGGGGTTGCGCCACAGCTTGCCCGGCTGCGGCCCGCCATCGCGCAGCCAGAGTTCCGCGGAGGTCGGCCACTCCTGCTCGAACAGCGGCCGTACGCCATCGAGCGTGCGGACGACGCGCGGCACCATGTGCGCCCCCTTTTCGGCGTAGCCGATCGCGAAGGAAAGCACATCGGAGAGGCGCCAGGTGCCGTGGCACAGCAGCAGCGTCGCCCAGGCGTCGAAGGCACCGGGTACCGTCGCGGCGAGGAAGCCGGTGCCAGGCACCAGATCCAGCCCCAGATTGCCGCGATAATGCGTGATGGTTGCGCCCGCGGGCGCCGGGCCCTGGCCGCAGATGACGCTCTGGGCCCCGGCCTTGGCGTCATGCACTAGGATCGGGCAGTCGCCGCCTGGGCCGTTCAGGTGGGGTTCCACCACCTGCAGGGTGAACCCGGCGGCAACCGCGGCGTCGGCGGCATTGCCGCCGCGTTCCAGCACGGCCATGGCGACGCCAGTGGCGATCCAGTGGGTGGAGGCGGCGACGCCGAAGGTGCCGGCGATTTCGGGACGGGTCAGGAACATGCGGCTGTTGCAGCATTGGCCAGGGCCGGGCGCAACCCCTCGGCAGTTCTCTGCGCGGCGGCCCGCAGATTCGGTGTCGCGGCTGCGTGCCGCGGCGGTCAGGACCGGGGCAGCAGCGGCAGCGGATCCGCCGCCCGCTCGAACCAATGGATGCGGAAATCGAGATGCGGCCCGGTCACCCGCCCCGTCGCGCCGGACAGCGCCACCACCTCCCCCCGCGCGACCTCCGCCCCCTCCGCCGCGCGGAACGCCGAGAGGTGGCTGTAGGTCGTGGTCACCCCGTGCCCGTGGTCGAGGATGACCGTCAGCCCGTTGAAGTAGAGGTCGGCCGCGAGGACGACGCGCCCGGCCAGTGCCGCCTTCACCGGCGTGCCGGTCGGAACCGCGATGTCGATGCCGAGATGCGGCGCGCGCGGTTCCCCGTTGAGGATACGCTGGCTGCCGAACACGCCGGAGACGCGACCCTCGCAAGGCCAGGCGAGCGGCTCGGCGAAGCCCTCGGCGGCGCGGTCCTGCCGGCGGATCTCGGCGATGCGCGCGGCCTCGGCGCGGATGCGGGCCAGCGCCTCCGCGTCGGGCGTCACCATCGCCGGCGGCAGCCCGTCGATCCGCTGGATGGTCCAGGGGCGGGGCTGGACGCGGATGGTCCGCGTCTCGCTCCGGCCGTCCCGGCGCAGCGTCAGGCGCGCCTCCGGCCCGTGGTCCCGGTGGAAGGCGAGGCAGAAGCGCCCGGAGGGCGACACGCGCAGCGCCCGTCCGTCGAGCACGAGCGACACCCCCGATGCCCCGTCGCCGACCAGGAAGGCGCCCTGCGCGGAAACCTCGGGCAGCGCCAGCGCCCGCGCCGGGGCGGCCAGCAGCAGCGCGGGCGCGGCCAGCAGCGCGCGCCGGGCGATCACAGCAGGCTCTCCTGCGGCGTCGGCGCATGGCGCTTGCCGCCGCCTGGCCTTCCCGCCGCGGTCACCTGGACGCCACCATCCGCGAACGCCAGCGTCAGCCCCTGCCCCGCCTTCACGTCGGCCGCCCGCGTCACCGCATGGCCGGACGCGTCGCGCACCAGCACGAAGCCGCGGGCCAGGACCGCGGCGTAGGATGACGCCTCCAGCCGGGCGGCCAGGCCGTGCAGGCGCGCGGCCTGGGCATCGAGCGGGGGCGCGGCCAGCCGCACGCGCGCCAGGGCCTGGCCGCGCTGCGCCGCCAGCCGCGCCAGCGCCCCCCTGGCCCGTTCCGCCGCGAGGCCGAGCGCGCCGCGCGCCCGCTCGATCACCGCGCGCGGATGCGGCAGCCGGTGGCCGAGCGACGTGAGGCCGGCGCGGCGCGACGCCAGCAGAATGCCGGGCGCGGCGGCCAGCCGTTCCGCCCTGTCGTCCAGCCTCTGCCTCGCCAGTGCGAGCAGCCCGGCCACATCCGGCAGCGCGCCGCCTGCGCGCGTGACGCGAAGGCGCCCGCGCGTCACCACGGCCTCGCCGGCCTGGATCAGCCGCGCGCCCTGCTGCGCCGCGGCGGCGAGCAGCTCGGCGCGCGACGGCACGGCCAGCTCGGCCGCCGCCGTCGGCGTCGGCGCGCGGCGGTCGGCGGCGAAGTCGATCAGCGTCGTGTCCGTCTCATGCCCGACCGCGCTGATGAGCGGGATCTTGCAGGCGGCAGCGGCACGCACCACGACCTCCTCGTTGAAGGCCATCAGGTCTTCCAGGCTGCCGCCGCCGCGGGCGACGATCAGCACGTCCGGCCGCGGCACCGGCCCGCCAGGCGGCAGCGAGGAGAACCCGGCGATGGCGGTAGCGATCTGCTCCGCCGCCCCCTGCCCCTGCACCGCGACCGGCCACAGCAGCACCAGCCGCGGGAAGCGCCGGGCGATGGTGGTGCGGATGTCCTGGATCACCGCGCCCCTCTCGCTGGTCACCACGCCCACCACCTCGGGCAGCCGCGGCAGCGGGCGCTTGCGCTCGGGCGCGAAAAGCCCCTCGGCGGCCAGTTTTTGCTTCAGCGCCTCGATCCGCGCGAGCAGCGCCCCGGCCCCGGCATAGTCCAGCCGCTCGATGACCAGCTGATACTTTGAACGGTCGGCGTACGTATCGATCCGCCCGGTGGCGATCACCTCGACGCCGTTCTCCGGCTGCACCGCGAGGCCGCGCACGGCGCCCTTCCAGATCACCGCCTCCAGCTTCGCGTCCATGTCCTTGAGCGACAGGTACACATGGCCGGACGGGTAGCGCTTGCATTCGGTGATCTCGCCGCGCACGCGGATACGGCCGAAGGCGCCGCGCAGCGTCGCCTGGATGGCCCCGGCGATCTCGCCGACGCTGTATTCGGGGATGTTGGAGACGGCGGGGGTGTCCATGCCCCCACCCTATGCTACCCCGGCCGGGGTGCGGAACGGGGGTGCGGGCATGCGGGTGCTGCTGGTCGGATCGGGCGGTCGCGAGCATGCGCTGGCCTGGGCGCTCGCCGCCTCGCCGCTGCTGACGAGGCTGTGGATCGCGCCCGGCAATCCGGGCACCGCGGCGCTCGGCGAGAACCTGCCGATCCTCGCCACCGACATCCCGGCGCTGATCGCCTTCGCAAGGGCCGAGGCGGTGGATCTCGTGGTCTCCGGGCCGGAAGCGCCGCTGACGCTCGGCCTCGCTGATGCCTGCGCCGAGGCGGGGATCCGCTGCTTCGGCCCGTCGCGTGCCGCCGCCGCGCTGGAAGGCAGCAAGGCCTTCATGAAGCAGGTGGCCGACGCCGCAGGGGTGCCGACCGCCCGCTGGGCCGCCTTCGAGGACGCCGCCTTGGCCCGCGCCCATCTCGCCCGCGTGGGCGCGCCGATCGTGGTGAAGGCGGACGGGCTCGCGGCAGGCAAGGGCGTCGTGGTGGCGGCGACGCTCGCGGAAGCCGAGGAGGCGGTCGCCGACGCGATGGAGCGCGGCGTGCATGGCGAGGCCGGGCGGCGCGTCGTGATCGAGGAATGCCTCGTGGGCGAGGAGGTCTCCTTCTTCGCGCTGTGCGACGGCGCCACCGCCATCCCCTTCGGCGCGGCGCAGGACCACAAGCGGGTGGGGGAGGGCGACACCGGCCCCAACACCGGCGGCATGGGCGCCTACTCCCCGCCGCCCGCCTTCACCGCCGAGCTGCAGGCCGAGGTGATGGAGCGGATGATCCGCCCCACCCTGGCGGAGATGGCCCGCCGCGGCGCCCCGTTCCGCGGGGTGCTGTTCGCCGGGCTGATGCTGACCGCCGACGGCCCGAAGCTGCTCGAATACAACGTCCGCTTCGGCGATCCGGAATGCCAGGCGCTGCTGCCGAGGCTGCGGTCGGACCTTCTGCCGGCCCTGCTCGCGGCCTGCGACGGCGAGCTCGCGCGCTTCGACCTGCGCTGGTCGCCCGATGCGTCGCTTGTCGTGGTGCTCGCCGCCCGCGGCTACCCGGCCGCGCCGGAAACCGGCAGCGCGATCGCGGGCCTCGAGGACGCCGCGTCGGTGCCCGGCGTCGAGGTGTTCCACGCCGGCACCCGGCGCGACCCCGACGGCACGCTGCGGGCGGCCGGCGGCAGGGTGCTGAACGTCGCCGCTACGGGCCGCACGCTGCGCGACGCCCGGGCCGCGGCCTACGCCGCGGTGGACCGCATCCGCTGGCCGGAAGGCTTCTGCCGCCGGGACATCGGCTGGCGCGCGCTGAGCTGAGCCGTCGCCACGATGCCGCCGCGCCATCGCCATGGAACCGCAACGCGCGGGCGGCTAGTCTCCGCGTCATGGCACGGCTCCTCCCGCTCCTCGCCCTCGCCCTGACGCTGGCCGCCCCCGCCGCGGCGCAGCCCACCACCGAACGCATCGGCGCCTGGCTGCTGACCTGCGTCACCGACCGGATGACGGACCGCACCGACTGCCGCCTTCGCCACCGCGACCCGGTGGAGGGAGGCGACGCGCCCCTGGAGCTGGAGATCGCCGAGCGCGGCGGGCGCTACCTGCCGGTGCTCGTCTCCCGCGACCTGACGCTCGACACCGCCGGCCGGGCGATCACGGCGCTGACGGCGACGGCGCAGATGCGCTTCCCGCCCGAGCGTCTGTTCGAGATGCCCTGCGGGCTGCTCGGCCGCGCGGTGCTGTGCGCGCCCCGCCCGGAGGACAGCGAATGCATCGCCCGCGAGTTGCCCGCGGCGCGCATCGCCCTTGTGCGGCTGACGGGCCTCGGCGGCGCCGGGGCCAACGCCGCGCCGGTGGAGTTGCAGATGGACGGGATCGAGGAGGCGCTCGGCCGCTTCCGCGACCGCATGCCGCAGGGGAGCGGCGCGCCCGACGCCGCCCCGGGCCTCAGCCTGCCGGACATCCTGCGGCGTCTGCAGGACCTGTTCTGACGCCGGGGGCGGATCGCTCCGCCCCCGCGCCGCCTCACGCCCCGACGAGGTTGTCCGGGATCGCGATCCCCTTCTCGCGATAGTAGCGCACCGCGCCCGGGTGGAAGGGCAGGAAGGTGTTCTTCACCGCGTTCTCCGCCACCGTCTCGGCGCCCGCCGCGATCGCCTGGCGGAGCTGCGCGTTGTTGTCGAGCACGGCCTTCACGAGTTCATACACGAAGCCGGCGTCCAGGCTCTGGTGGCCGATGGCGAAGTTGAACATGCCGACGATCCGCAGATCCCGCCCCGCGGTGCGGTACACCGAGGCGCCGATCGTCCCCGGCGCCAGTTCCGGCAGCGCGGCAGTAACGCGCGTCACCTCGTCCGCCGTGAAATCGAGCCAGTTCACCTGCTGCTGCGTCTCCGCCTCGCTGAAGGCGGGCACCGGCACGCCGGAGGCGAACAGGAAGGCATCGAGCAGCCCGTCGTTCAGCTGCCCCTGCATGTCGGAGGCCGAGCCGAAGCGCAGCGCCGCCGGGCGGATGCCGAGCGTGTTGAGGATGATCGGCCAATAGGTGCCCGGCGTGCCGCCGCGCGGGCCGAGGCCGACGTTCTTGCCCGCCAGCCCGGACAGGTTGGTGATGTTCGAGCGGCGCAGCGCGATGCCGTGGAAGGGCGTGTCGTACATCGGGAACAGCGCGCGGATCGAGCGGAAGCGGTTGCCCTGCGTCCATTCGCCCTGGCCGTTCCACGCCTGCAGCGCGACGCCCATGGTCGTCATCCCGAGTTCGATCTCGCGCCGCTCGACCAGGATGATGTTCTGGTTCGGGCCCTGGGTCGTGCGGTAGCTGACCTGCACGCCGGTCGCCGCCTGCACCATCTGGCCCCAGGCGGGCCCGTAGATCGCATAGGTGCCGCCCGGCGCGGCGGTGCCGAGCGTGACCGCGCGCGGCCAAGCCGGGTTGCGCGGCTGGGCGTGGACGGCGCCCAGGAAACCGGCCGCCGGCAGGGCGGCCGAAGCGGCGATCAGGGCCCGGCGCTGGAAACGCATCGTCATGAGTCCTCCCGTTGTTCTGCTTGACGCAAGGCGACGGTATCGCTTCGCAGGCCGGGACGGAAGGGTTACCGGGATGGCCGGCATCCCCTTGCGGCGCGGCCGGGCAGGCGCACTCTCTCCGCCATGCTCAACCTGCTGAAACTCGCCGTCGGCTGCGCCGACCCGGCGGCGCTCGCCGAACGCCAGGCGGCGCGCGCCGCCGCTGATCCCCCGCTCCGGGTCTGGACCCGCACCTGGCCGCGACGCGCGGCGGAGGTGACGGATGGCGGCTCGCTCTACTGGGTCGTCGGGGGCGCCATCCGTTGCCGCCAAAGGATCCTGGCGATCGAGGAGGGCATGTGGGACGACGCCACCCCCTGCGCTGAGATCCATGTGGACCCCCGGCTGGTGCCGGTCGAGCCGCGGCTGATGCGCCCGTTCCAGGGCTGGCGCTACCTGGAGGCACGGAACGCGCCGCCGGACCTGACGGCCGAGCCCCCCGCCGCCCGCCTGCCGCCGGGCCTGGCAGAGGAACTCCGCGCGCTCGGGCTGTAGGGACGGCGGGCGCCGCGCCCCGGCCCTCCCGCTCACCCCTCCGCGCGCATGGGCCGTGCCATGAGGGCGCGCATCGCCTCGGCGACGCTCGCCTCGCCGGCCAGCACGGCGGCGACGGCGGCGACGATCGGCATCTCCACCCCCGCCGCCGCGGCGCGCGCCAGCAGCGCAGGCGCCGACGCCACGCCCTCCGTTACCCCGGCCCGCCCGGCGAGGATCTCCGCCAGCCCCCGCCCCTGCCCGAGCGCGAGGCCAAGCGAGAAGTTCCGGCTATGCGCCCCCGTGCATGTCAACAGCAGGTCGCCAAGGCCCGACAGGCCAGCCACCGTCTCCCGCCGGCCGCCGAGCGCCACGGCCAGCCGGCCGATCTCGAACAGCCCGCGCGTCACCAGCGCCGCCCGCGCATTCTCCCCGAACCCTGCGCCGATCACCGCGCCCGCGGCGATGGCGACGACGTTCTTCGCCGCCCCGCCCACCTGCGCGCCGACCGGATCATCCCCGGCATAGAGCCGGAACAGCGCCGAGCCGAGCCGGGGCAGTACCAGCGCCGGCAGCCCCGCGTCGGCCGAGGCGACCAGCGCCGCCGCCGGCAGCCCGGCCGCCACCTCATGCGCGAAGTTCGGCCCGGTCAGCACCCCGGCGGGGTGGCCGGGGCGCAGCGCGGCGACGGTTTCCAGCGGCAGCCGGAGCGTCCCCTGCTCCACCCCCTTGGCGGCGACGAGCAGCGGCGGCAGCCGCGCGGGCAGCCGCGCCAGCACCGAGGCCAGCGGCTGCGCCGGCACGGCGAGGATGCCGAAAACCGCCCCGGACAGCGCCGAGCGCAGGTCCGCCGTCACCTCCACCCCGGCCGGCAGCTTGGCGCCCGGCAGCAGCCGCGCGTTCTCCCGGGCCGAGGCGATCACCGCCGCGCGCGCCGGATCCCGCGCCCATAGCCGCACCGGGCCGCCGGCGGCGGCGGCGATCGCCAGCGCGGTGCCCCACGCCCCCGCGCCGATCACCGCCACAGGCTCACTCATCCGCCACCACCTTCACCTCCGCCCCCGCGCCGGCCTCGCCGTCCGACAGGCAGGACAGCAGCGCCTCCAGGATCGCCCGCGCCTCGGCCGTGAAGCCGAAGGGCGGGTTCATCACCATCATCCCGCAGCCGTTCAGCCGCGCGGGGTCCGTCGGCTCGCGCAGGCACAACTCGGCCGAGACGATGTCGGTCAGCCCCGCCTCCCGCAGCCCGTCCTCGAAGGCGCGCACCGGGGCGCGGTGCTTCACCGGATACCAAGCGGCCACCACGGCGGCGCGGAACCGGCGGCGCAGCAGGCGGCAGGCCTCCACGATGCGGTCGAACTCGCCCGGCTGCTCGAAGGGCGGGTCGATCAGCACGAGGCCGCGCTTCTCGGGGAAGGGCGTCAGCGCGCCCAGCGCCTCCCACCCGTCGCGGACATGCACGGCCACCTGCCGGTCGCGGCCGATGGCGGCGGCGAGGGCGGCGGCTTCCTCCGGATGCTTCTCGCACAGGATCAGCCGGTCGCCCGGGCGCAGCAGGGCGCGGACCAGCAGCGGCGAGCCGGGATAGAGCGGCGGGAAGCCGGCGGCACGCAGCAGCGACAGCCAGGGCGAGAGCGGCCCCTCCGCCATGTCGGTGAGCCGCCCGACGCCCGCGCGCCACTCGCCGGTGCGGTTCGGCGTCTCGGCCGAGAGGTCGTAAAGCCCCCGCCCGGCATGGGTATCCAGCACCGCGAAGGGCGCAGGCTTGCGGGCCAGCGCCGAAACCAGCGCGACCAGCAGCGCGTGCTTCACGCAATCGGCGAAATTGCCGGCGTGGAAGGCATGGCGATAGTTCATGCCCCGGAAAGCTCCGCGAGCGGCCAGCGCGGCCGCGGCGCGTGGTCGAGCCCGTCCGCCAGCCCGGCATCGAGCCGCCGAAGCCCCGCCCAGGCCACCATCACCGCGTTGTCGGTGCAGAGCCTGAGCGGCGGCGCCAGGAAGCGCAGCCCCGCCTGCGCCGCCACCGCCTGCAGCGCGGCCCGCACCGTGCGGTTGGCGGCCACCCCGCCCGCCACCACCAGCGCCGTCGCCTCCGGCAGGATCGCCGCCGCGCGGGCCGCGCGGTCGGCCAGGCTCTCCGCCGCCGCCGCCTGGAAGGAGGCGGCGATGTCGGCAGGCGGGAAGCCCTTCGCCACGGCTTGCGCGACGGCGGTCTTGAGGCCGCTGAACGAGAAGTCGCAGCCCTCCCGCCCCAGCATCGGGCGGGGCAACGGCACGGCGCGGGGGTCCCCCCCCTCTGCCAGCCGCTCCAGCGCCGGGCCGCCCGGCCAGGGCAGGCCGAGCAGCTTCGCCGCCTTGTCGAACGCCTCGCCCACCGCGTCGTCCCGCGTGGTGCCGAGCAGCCGGTAGCGGCCAAGACCCTCCACCGCCACGCATTGGCAATGCCCGCCGGAGACCAGCAGCAGCAGGAACGGGAAATCCCCAGGCCCGCCGTCCAGCCAGGGCAGGGTGGCGGAGAGCGCATGCGCCTCCAGATGGTTCACTGCCACGAACGGGATCCCATGCGCCAGCGCCACCCCCTTGCCGAAGCCAGACCCGACGATCAGTCCGCCGATCAGCCCCGGCCCCGAGGTCGCGGCGACGCCCGCGAGCGCGGCCGACGCCACCCCCGCCCGGCCCAGCACCCGCGCCACCATGCCGGGCAGATGGGCCAGATGGGTGCGCGCGGCGATCTCCGGCACCACGCCGCCGAAGCGGGCGTGCTCGCGTTCCTGGCTCAGCACCGCCTCGGCCAGCACAGCGCCGTCGGGCGCGAGCACGGCGGCCGCCGTCTCGTCGCAGCTCGTCTCGAGGCCAAGCACCGGGCCCGGCGCCAAAACCTGCCCCGCCATCGGTGCAATTCCCTTCATGCGCTCCGGGTTCTATGACGCCGCCATGTCGCTCGACCATCCCATCCCGGCGCAGGCCAGCCTCCCGGGCGCCCGCAAGGCCGCGCCCCACGCCGTCCGCAGCCTGCCGCTGCGCGTCGGCACCCGCGCCTCGCCGCTCGCGCTCGCGCAGACGCGGCTGTTCCTCTCGCTCGTCACCCGCTTCTGCCCGGTGCTGCGCGACGCCAAGGCGTTCGAGGAACACCCGATCACCACCTCGGGCGACCGCATCCAGGACCGCTCGCTCGCCGACATCGGCGGCAAGGGCCTGTTCGCCAAGGAAATCCACGAGGCGCTGGCCGATGGCCGGGTGGATTTCGCCGTCCACAGCCTGAAGGACCTGGAGACGGTGCTGCCCGACGGGATCGTGCTGGCCTGCACGCTGGCGCGCGAGGACAGCCGGGATGTGATCGTGCTCGGCCCCGGCTGCGGCCCGGCCGACCCGGCGGATCCGCTCGCCGCCCTGCCGGAGGGCGCGCGCGTCGGCACCGCCTCGGCGCGGCGGGCGGCGCAACTGCTGCACGCGCGCCCCGACCTCAGGGTGACGCTGCTGCGCGGCAATGTGGCGACGCGGCTCGACAAGCTGGAGCGCGGGGAGGCGGAAGCGACGCTGCTCGCGCTCGCCGGCCTGCGCCGCCTCGGCCTCGAACACCGCGCCGACATCGTGCTCGACCCGGAGGCGATGGTGCCGGCCGCCGGCCAGGGCATCGTCGGCATCACCGTCCGCGCCGCCGACACCGAGCTGCACGACCTTCTCGCCGCCATCGAGGATCCGGAGGCGCGCGCCGTCTCCCGCGCCGAGCGCGCGCTGCTGGCCGCGCTGGACGGCTCTTGCCGGACGCCGATCGGCGGGCACGCCCGCCTGCTGCCCGATGGCCGCCTGCACCTGACGGGCCTGGTCGCGCGCGGGGACGGCACCTTCCTGCTGAAGCGCGGGATCACCGGCGCGGCGGCGGAGGCGGAGCGGCTGGGGCGCGAACTCGGGCAGGCGCTCCGCGCCGACAGCCCGGCGGACATCTTCCTGGCGTGATCAGGGCAACGACCGGGGCCGGGGTCTTGATCACCCGCCCGGAGCCCGGCGCGGAAGATACCGCCGCACGCATTGCCGCGCTCGGCCTGCACCCGGTGCTTGCCCCCGCGCTGGTGCTGGCGGCGCGAGACGCGCCGCTGCCAGCCGCCCAGGCCATCGTCATCACCAGCCCGGCGGCGCCCCGAGGCCTTCCGGCGGCGCTGCACGGCCTGCCGCTGTTCTCGACCGGCCCGGCAAGCGCGGACGCGGCGCGCAAGGCAGGCTTCGCCCGCGTCGAGGGCGCGGACGGCGACGCGCAGTCGCTTGCAGCCCTGGTCGGCCGGCGCCTGGACCCCGCGAGCGGTCCGATCCTGCTCGCCATCGGCGAGGGCTACGGGAAGGACCTCGCAGCCGCGCTGCGGGCGCGCGGATTCGCCGTGCATCGCCGGGTTGTCTATGCGGCACGGGAGGCCGCCGGGTTGCCGCCGGACGCCACCGCGGCACTTCGCAGCGGCAGGGTCGGCTGGGCGCTGTTCTTCTCTCCCCGCTCCGCACGGGCGGCGATGCGGCTGATCGAACAGGCAGGGCTGCGCGGCGCCGCAGGTGCCATCGTGGCGCTGGCGCTCAGCCCGCGCATCGCGTCTATCCTGAGTGCATGGCGCTGGGCGAGCATCCTGGCCGCGGACGCGCCGCACCAGGACAGGCTCCTGGCGCTGCTCGCCGTCGAGCCTGGAGAAGGAAGGACCGCATGACCGACCTCGCCGCCGCCCCGGCCCATCGGCCCCGGGGCCTTGTGCTCGCCGGCGGCGCGGTGGCGCTTGGGCTCGCGCTGGCCTGGCTCTCCGGCATCGGCCGTGCCCCGGCACCCGCCGATCCGCTGGCCGGAATCGCGCCGCGACTCGCCGCCTTGGAGGCGCGGCCGGTTCCCGACCTCGCCCCTGTCGTCGCGCGGGCCGAGGCAGCGGAGGCCGCCGCCCTGGAGGCTCGCCGAAGCGCCGAGGCGGCCGCCGCCGACCTTCGCCGCGCCGCCGAGCACCAGGCCGCGGCCCTCGACCGCCGCCTGATCGCCATCGAGGCGGCCGCCCAGGCGGAGGCGCGGCGCATGGCCGCGCTGGAGGAGGCGGCCCGTCGCCCCGTGGCGGACCCCGCCGCCCTGGCCGCCCTGGCCGGCAGGGTGGACCGCTTGGCGGAAGGCGCCGCCGCCCGCGAGGCGCGCGAGGGCGAGCAGGACCGCGCCCGCGACGCCCTCACCCGGGCCCTGGAAGCCAGGATCGCCGCGGCCGAGCGCTCGACGGCCGACCGTGCGGCGGCGCTCGAGGCGGCGACCGCCCAGCGCCTCGCCGGCGTAGAGGCGGCCGTCGCCGCGCGCGTCGAAGCGCTGGAGCGAGGGCTGTCCGCCCGCCTCGCCACGGTGGAGGCCCGCGAGCGGCGTGTCGCCGAGGCGGAGGCGCGGCTTCTCCGCCTGGTGTCGGTCGGTGCGCTGCGCATCGCGCTCGAGGAAGGCCGCCCCCTCGGCGCCGCGCTGTCAGGCATCCCGGATCCTCCGGCGGCGCTGGCGCGCTTCGCCGACGCACCACCGCCGACGGAGGCAGCGCTGCGGCTGTCTTTCGCCGAAGCCGCCCGGGCCGCGCGCGCGGCGGCCGAGCCGGAGCGCGGCGCCAGCATGCTGGAGGCAGCGGCGCAGCGCCTCGGCGGGCTGGTCACGATCCGCCGCGGCGACGAGCTGTTGATCGGCAACCCCGCGGACGCGACGCTCGACCTCGCGCGTCGCGCGCTCGACGCCGGCGACCTTCAAGGCGCCGTCGCGCGGCTCGCCCGGCTGCCGGAGGCGTCGCGCGCGGCGATGGGCGCCTGGCTGGCGGACGCGGACGCGCTCCTCGCCGCGCGGGCGGCGCTGGCGCGGCTCGCGGGGGGCTGAGCGGTGGCCGCCGCCATCTCCGTCCTTCTGGTGCTGGGCCTGGCCGTGGTTGCCGCATGGCAGTTGCGGGAGTTGGGCGGCAGCGTCGAGATCTCCGTCGGCGACCTGTTCGTGGCGCTCGACTTGCCGGCACTTCTGGTGGCCCTGGTCGCGGCGTTCCTGGTGTTGCACGGAACCCTGTCCGGCATGCGGGCGCTGGCCGGCTGGCCGGCCAGGCGACGGGCACGGATCGAGGCGGCGCGTCGCGCCGAGGGAGACGCGGCGGTGACCAGGGCGCTCGTCGCACTGGCTGCCGGGACCGTCGCCTCGGCGCGGAGCGAGGTCAGGCGCGCCCGCGCGAAGCTCGGTGACACGCCGCAGCTGCTGCTGCTCACCGCCGAGGCCGAGCGGTTGGCCGGGCGGGAGGACAGCGCGGCGGAAGCCTATGCCGCGCTGGCCGCGCGCGACGACTCCCGCTTTCTCGGCCTGCGTGGCCTGCTCCGCTACGCCATCGCGCGGGAAGACTGGGCCGAGGCGCAGCGCCTGGCGCGTGAGGCGGAAGCCGAAAAGCCCGACGCCGCCTGGGTGCGCGAGGAACGCCAGCGAATCGCACTGCGCATGCGCGACTGGCCGGAGGCCCTGGCGCTGTCACCGCCCGGGCGGAGCCGCGCGCCGCTCGCGCTTGCCGCCGCATTGCAGGCGGAGAACGCCGAGCAGGCCGCCGCCTTCGAGAAGGAGGCCTTCGCCGCGGATCCCGCCTTCGCGCCTGCGGCCCTGGCGTACGCCAGGCGGCTCGCTGCGGCAGGCCAGGGCAAGCGGGCCAAGGCGGTGCTGGAACAGGCCTGGGCGGCAAGCCCGCATCCCGATCTTGCCGAAGAATACCTTCGCGGGGAGGGCGACCTGCTTGCCCGCGCACGCGCCGCGGAGCACCTCGTCCATCGAAACGCTGCCCACCCGGAGTCCCGGCTGCTCCTGGCGCGCACCTGGACGGCGGCGAACCTCACCGGTCGCGCGCGGTCGGAACTGGCGGCGCTGCTCGGCTCCGGACAGGCGGATCGGCGCGCGTATCAGGCGATGATCGAGTTGGAGTTGCTGGAACAGGGCGAAGGACCTGCCGGACGCGCCACGGAAGCGAAGCTGCTTCGCGCCGCGGCCGCGGCACCCTTGCCGCCGGCGTGGCGCTGCGCCGAATGTGGCGCAGAAACGGCGCGGTGGCTTCCGGACTGCCCGTCCTGCGGGGCGGTCGGGCGCATCCTATGGGAGACGGCGGTCCGGCATCCGGCCGCAAGGCCGCCGGCAGCAACCCAGGCCTGACGTGCATTTCCCCCGGCGGGCGGGCGCACCGGATCAGTCTGGGTCGTCTATCACGCTGACATGTGCGGCAACCACGCGCCAGCCTTCCGGGAAGCGCACCCAGCTTTGCTGCTGCCGCCCGACCTTGCCCGGCGCGCGGCGGAACAGCGTGCTGGCGACCGCGAAATCACGGCCGAAGGTGGTGATCTGCGTGCGTTCCAGGCTCCGGGCGAGCCCCTGCGACGGCCTGGCCGCCCGGAACGCAGCGATCTCGGCCGCGCCGTAGAGGTTCTCGCCGGCGCCGTACCGCACGACCTTGGCGTGGTTCCAGAACAGCCGGTCCAGCACCGGAATGTCGTTGCTGACGAGCGCCCGCTCGTATTCCGCGAAGGCGGCCTCCACCTCCGCCTTCACCTCTGGGATGTCGATGTCCATGCCTCGTCCTCTCCGCGCCCTGCCCGATGCCTGGGCGGACCATCGGCGGCCTGTGCGATCCCGCCCACGACTGGCAGGATATGCGCAGCCACCGTCTCCCAACCGGGCTCCAGCATCAGCAGATGCCCGGTAGCCGGCAGAATCTCTGGGACCGTTCCGTGCCAAAGAGCGCAGCGCCATGCCGCATCTGGCGGGATCAGCCGGTCCGCCGCGCCGGCGATGACGGTCGCCGGACAGGCGGCGGCCCAGCCCGGCAGCACCGGCTGCGGCGCCTGCGCCTCGAGGATCGCCGCCCGGCTCTCGCCGCCGAGCCGCGCCAGCACGCTGCGGGCGGCGGCGCGCGGCATGCGAGGGCCGAACAGCCGGGCCGCCAGCACGGGGTCGGCACTGCCCGGGCCCTCCTGCAGCCGCGCCACCTCGCGCCACAGCAGCGGGTCGCCCCAGAGCAGGGCGAGGTTCGAAGCCCAGAGCCCCTCCGGCGGCACCGGCGCAAGCAGCACCTGGGCCACGACAGCGCTCTCGCCGGCGAGGCGCTGCGCCAGCAGGGCGCCGAGCGAATGACCGACGAGGACCACCGGGCCGCCGATCGCCGCCATCGCGGCGCGGACAGCGGAAAGCCGGTCGGCGAGGGTCGCACCCGGCCCGTTCGGCAGGTCCGGCGCGGCGACGCGGCAGCCCGCCGCGGCCAGCGCTGCGGCGAAGCCCTCCGCCCAGACCCATGCCCCGCAGGCGGCGCCGTGCAGCAGAAGGACGGCCGGGCTGCGCGGATCTCCGTCAGGCGCCCAATAGGCGATGGGCCCTGCCTCCGTGAGAAGGCGTCGGCCGGTCGGGCCCGGGCGGAAAGGGACGGCGTCGGCGCTCATTGGCGAGGTGAAGTGTCAGCCGGTACACATGACCGGCGCAAGAGCGCGAGCGGGACGCGATCGGAGCGGACGCGATGGGCGTGATCGGAGCCGATGTGTTCGCGCAGATGGCGGCGCTGCTCGTGCTGGCGGCGGCGGGCGGGCTGCTCGGACTGCTGCTGCGGCAGCCGCTCATCGTCTCCTTCCTCGTGGTCGGCGTCGTTGCAGGCCCTGGCGGCCTCGGTGTCGTGGATCACGCAGGCCACCTGGAACTGCTCGCGGAACTCGGCGTCGCGCTGCTGCTCTTCCTGGTCGGGCTGAAGCTGGACGTGGGACTGGTGCGGAGCCTCGGTCTCGTCTCGCTCGTCACCGGACTCGGCCAGGTGGCCTTCACGGCCGGCTTCGGGTTCCTGATCTGCCTGGCGCTCGGGATGGATGCCGTGACCAGCCTCTACATCGCCGTCGCGCTGACATTCTCCTCCACGATCATCATCGTGAAGCTGCTGTCGGACAAGCGCGAGATCGACAGCCTGCACGGGCGCATCGCGGTCGGCTTCCTGATCGTTCAGGATCTGGTCGTCGTCATCGCGATGGTGGTGCTGTCGGCCTTCGGCGTCGGCGCGCGGGGCGGCGGCGGCGGCGACCTGGCCTTTGTGCTGGGCGCTGGGCTCGGCCTGCTGCTCGCGGTGCTGGTCTTCGTGCGCTTCGTCGCGACGCCGCTGTCCCGCTGGCTGGCGCGCGCACCGGAACTGCTGCTGTCCTTCGCGGTCGCGCTTGCCGCCCTGTTCGCCGCGATCGGGGAAGCGGCAGGGTTCGGGAAGGAACTCGGCGGCCTGCTTGCCGGCGTCGCATTCGGCTCGACGCCGGTAAGGGATTCCCTCGCCTCGCGTCTCGCGCCGCTGCGGGATTTCCTGCTGCTCTTCTTCTTCGTCGTGCTCGGCGCGGGGCTGGAGCTGCGCGCGCTCGGCGAGGAACTCTGGCCGGCGCTCATCCTCTCGCTGTTCGTGCTGGTCGGCAATCCGCTGATCGTCCTCGTCATCCTCGGCGCGATGGGCTACCGGAAGCGCACGGCGTTCCTGGCGGGCCTGACGGTCGCGCAGATCAGCGAGTTCTCGCTGATCTTCATGGCCGTCGGCGTTGCGCTCGGGCATGTGACGGACGGGGCGCTCGCGCTTGTCACACTGGTCGGGCTCGTGACCATCGCGGCCTCGACCTACATGATCACGTGGTCGCATCACCTCTATGCATGGTGCGAACCGGTGCTCGGCGTGTTCGAGCGGCGCGACCCGGCGCGCGAGCGAGAGAAGTCCGCATCCGTCGGACGCGCGCCGGACATCCTGCTGTTCGGGCTCGGCCGGTATGGAGGGGCGATCGCGGAGCGGCTGCGACGCCGCGGGCTGTCCGTGCTCGGCGTCGATTTCAATCCGGCTGCGGTTCGCGCATGGC
>Ga0272446_1003833_pt1 | contig 18479 bp, 19 predicted proteins | sample YNPCB0061_FD_194587 | JGI IMG/M metagenome (GOLD analysis project Ga0272446, IMG submission 194587) | Hot spring microbial mat communities from Yellowstone National Park, WY, United States - YNP-CB-006-1 | ecosystem: Environmental > Aquatic > Thermal springs > Hot (42-90C) > Sediment | place... | reverse complement strand
GCGGCCTTCGACATTGGTTCCCTCCGCTATTACAGTGGGCGTCCCCTCATCGAGATCGCCGCGCTGATGAATCCCGATGGCGCGGATAAATTCCTCGCGGGCGGCGCGGACGATTATCTCGTGGAGCGCGGTGTCACCTGTCTCGTCCTGCCTGGGCGCGCGGGACAGGCCTCCGAGGGCATCCTTGATTTCGCCTCCATCATGGGCCTCGCAAACAGTCCATTATTCGACATGCAACTTGTCAAAGTCTTCGAGATCAACCACGACCGCTGGCTGCTCGGCTACCTGCCGACGGTCAACTATCAGGCATCTGTCGCGATCTATCGGCTGAATCTGAAATAATTGCTTGACTCACCTTCGGATGGGTGGTAAACTCTGCGGGCTTTAGTAACCGATGCGGGGTAGAGCAGTGGCAGCTCGTCGGGCTCATAACCCGGAGGTCGCAGGTTCGAGTCCTGCCCCCGCTACCTGATTTCAATCAAAGACCGCCAGGCTCCTGAAAAGGGAAAGCCGGGCGGTTTTTGATTCGGAACGTCTCCTGACTCGGACAAGCCGCGCATATTCCGTAGGCTGATTTCCCCCTGTTATTGCCCCTCGTTGATTTAACGGACGGTGATATAATTTTGTCACAATCAATATCAAGGTGCGCGGACGATGAGGCTCGACCGCGTGAATGACCCAAGCCTTTGCCGATCTTTTGACTGATAGCCTCTACTGAGAATCTGTTCAGTAGAGGCTTTTTAATTGCCTCGTAACGGTTATTGACTGACTATGAACAATAATCTGGCAACCATCATTAGGGATAACGGACTTGTCAACATTGACGCCGACAATTTACAGGTTGGCGATATTGTTGTGTTACAAACAGCGGACATAGTCCCTGCCGACTTGAAACTTGTCGAAGCGAACGGGCTGGAGGTGGACGAATTCGACATTACGGGTGAACTTCTCCCTGTCGAAAAAGAGGTGGGAGAGGAGGTAATCCTTTACGTAGGCAGCAAAGTGACCAGGGGAACAGGTAAGGGCATTGTCGTTGCAGTCGGCGAGGAGACGGAATATGGCAAGGTTTTGAATCAGGTTTGGGAGCAGGACCAGCCTGATCGGTCCCGCCTGATCGAGAAGAAGTATCTGCTTCCCGTTTTATTGCTCCTGCCGTCGTTGATTCTCCAGATGATGCGATCCACGAATGTTATCGGCATGATGGCCGTTTATGCCATTCTGGCAATTATGCTTATCGCTTTGCAAAATAATGAATATTTCAAGCGCGTCCTTGTTTCAAGTGAACGAAGAAAGTTGGAAGATTGCAAAATCCAAATCCGTGACGTAAAGGCGTTGGAGCGGATGGGCAACATAGACACGCTCTGTTTCGATAAAACGGGAGTCTTGACCACGCGGCAGATGGAGGTCAGGAATTTATATCTTGCCGATGGAATGATTGCTGCCGAGTCTGCATCAGCCATTGACACAGACGCGTTTCGCTGGATCAAAACCGCCTGCGCGTTATGCAACGATGTCTCGTTTTGGGAAAAACTTGAGCAGGCAAATCCCGTCGATAAGGCGTTGATTGCCTTCGCAACGAATCAAGGAATTGACGTGAAGGAGTGGCTGGCGCATTATCAACGTATCTACGACAAACCGTTTGATCCTGAAAGCCGCCATATGGTCGCTGGGTTTGAAATGGAGGGCAGGCAGGTTTATTTTGCCAAAGGCGACAGTGAGATCATTCAGAAAATGTGTAGTAGTTACGTGACGATGTCTGGCGACAGGAAAAAGATGGATTCCGACTTCTGGCGCTCCAACCGCTTGAACATCGAGGCGATCAACCAAAGCGGCGGGACAGCGATCGCGTTGGCATATTCCGAAACATCTCGCTCAGAATTTACGTTCCTGTGCCTGCTCCAATTGGAAAATCCTTTGCAAGTTGGCGCGACTGGGACCATCGAGACCATCACCGAAAATGGAATCAGGAGCATCCTGCTGACGGGCGACAGGGCAGAGACCGCGGTGAACGTCGCCGAAGCGAGCGGGATTGCGCGAGAGTCAACTGCGCCTCTTCTCGGCAGGACATTGGAGAGAATGGAAACGCACGAGATCATCAAACAATCTGCGTATTGTTCTATCTTTGCAAGATTGCTCCCGTCACAAAAGGGCTTTTTGATTCGGCTCTTGCAGCAGGATGGTCACTGCGTTGGAATGGTCGGCGACGGGGTCAATGACAGCATCGCGCTCAAAGCAGCGGATGTAGGCATCTCGTTTGCAGAGAACAGTTCCCCCGTCGCGCGCCGATTCGCTCATATCCTGATCAACACGCTGGATGATCTGGCATTGCTGGTCGAAAGCGCAAAACGGATTAAGCGTAGAATCAGGCAGTCACGGATGATCAGGATCGGCATCATGGCAATCTCATTGATCGGTGTGTATGTGTGGGCGTTGATGCCAATTATCTTTGGAAGATGAGAAATTATGCAGCCAGAAAATTCTCAGGACAATCAACTTCGTCAATACACGCTTGCCAAACAGCAGATCGCCGACCTCGTCCGCGAGGGGAAGCAGATCATGCAAGGTTTGAAGGATGAGGCGGGAGCGGAGCGCTGCCAGGACCTGCTGGTGAAACTGGCGGAGGATCGTTTCAACCTGGTGGTGGTCGGACAGTTCAAGCGCGGCAAGAGTTCGCTGATGAACGCCATCATTGGCAAGAGCCTCCTGCCGACGGGACTTTTGCCGCTCACTTCTGCCATCACTGCGCTGTGCTACGGTCCACAGGAAAAGATCATTTTGAAGCGCACAGGCTGGATCATCGAACAGGAGATTCGCCTCGATGAATTGCCCGATTATGTGACCGAGCAGGGCAACCCTGGCAACCAAAAGGGCGTGATTGAGGTGCGCATCGAAATGCCCGTCCCGTTTTTGCGGCGCGGCTTGCATTTTGTGGACACGCCTGGCATCGGCTCCTCCCACGCGGCGAACACGGCGACCACTTATGAGTTCCTCCCGCAGGCAGATGCGGTTATCTTCGTCACCAGCGTGGAAGCGCCGTTGAGCGAATCGGAGCAGAATTTCCTGCGCGACATCCAGGGGTATGTCCGCCGTTTGTTCGTGGTCGCCAACAAGATTGACCTGCTCTCGCCGCAGGAACGTGCTCAGGTTTTGGATTACATCCAGCAAGGTCTGAGCCATCAGGTCGCTCACTCCAACCTGGAGATATATCCGCTTTCGGCGCGGGATGCGCTTCAGGCAAAACTGAACGACGATGCGAACGCGCTCGAATCCAGCGGATTGCCTGCCTTCGAGAAGCGTCTCGAAACTTTTCTGGCGGACGAAAAGAGCAATACGTTTCTCGTCTCGATTCTGGATGGATTGGTCAACGTGCTGGAAAACGTCGCGGATAGTGGGGATGAGATTCGCGCGTTGCGGTCACGCGTCCATGCGGTTCAAGCGGGACTGTTGACTGGTTCGCTGACCATTATGCCTCCCTCAACGCCCGATCTTTTGACGCCGCGCCAGGCGTCAGCGGAGATCAAGAGAGTCGTTGAAGCAAAGCCAGCCCAAAGTCTGAGAAAGACGCGCACCTGTCCCGTGTGTGACGCGTTGAGCCGCGCCGCGTTCGATTTCTTCGTCTCGCTGGAAGGTGGTCTTGTCAAAGAATCGCAGGTGCGGAACGAGTTTGCATCGGTGCGCGGATTGTGCAATCTGCACACCTGGCAATTTCAAAATGTTGCCGCGCCGCAGGACATCAGTCTCGGGTATGTGCCGCTCGTGGAAGCGGTGGCGGCTTCGCTGAAGAACATCGCAGACAATGGGGGACACGCCGCCGTGACTCATCTTCTGCCGCGTTATGAAAGTTGTCCCGCTTGCGAAGCGATGCGGAAGGAACAGGCTTTGCAAACGGCGCGTTTCCTCGAATACATCGCCACGCCTGAGGGACAGAAGTTTTACCGCCAATCGCTGGGGCTTTGCCTGCCGCATTTGCAGGCGGTGCTTGCATTGCAGCCTTCAGATGAGATCGTGAAGTTTTTGTTGAATGAACAATCTGCGCATTTCAACGAACTGGCGGATGATATGCGCAGTTATACGCTCAAGCGCGACGCGATCCGCCGCGGGCTGATGAACAGCGACGAGGAAAATGCCTGGCGGCGGGCGCTGGTCCAACTGGTTGGCGAACGGACGGCGCATATTCCGTAATTGGATAAAACGTCCCGAAGGTATTCTCGAATGAGCCTGGTCAGGCACTCAAACCTTCGGGACGTTCAGCGTAAGGGAGTTACTTATCGGCGATTTAACTGGCGGTGATATAATTTCCTTCACAATCCAACATTATCAAGGTGCGCGGACGATGAGGCTCGACCGCGTGAATGACCCAAGCCTTTGCCGAACTTTCGACTGATAGCCTCTACCATCACCCCGCTGGTAGAGGCTATTTTCTTACCGCCAGCCAACCTCGAATAACTTCAGGAAGGAATTCTGTATGTCCAACGAACAAGACAAGCCGAACATTCCCATCGAACCTGAAAATCAAAATGGACTGGGCAGAAACGTCGTTGCGCTAGGTTGGGTGGCTTTCTTCGGAGGGCTGGCGCAGGATATGATCCAGCCCATCCTGCCGATTTTCTATACCTCGGTGCTGGGTCTCAATAAGGAGTTTATCGGTTTGATCGAGGGGTTGATGACCAGCATCGTCAGCCTGATGAAAATTGGAGCGGGCTATCTCTCGGACGCTCTGGGCGTTCGGAAAACGATTGTGTTCATCGGATACGCCTTCTCGGCGGCAGGACGTTTCCTGTTGGGTTTTGCGGGGAACGGCATCGCCGCGTTATCGCTGAGATTGACGGATGGCGTCGGTAAGGGCTTAAAAGACGCGCCGCGCGATGCGCTGGTGGCAGGGTCGGCAGGCAATCGAAAGTTGGGCTTTGCCTTTGGCGTCCAGCGCACCCTGGATACGCTTGGCTCCGCAGTTGGGCCATTGATCTCGTATGGTCTGCTGCGCCTGTGGGTGGACCACGCCAATAAATATCGTGAGGTCTTTTGGGTGGCGGGTGTTATTGCGGCGGTGCCGCTCGTGATCATCGGTCTGTGGGTCAAAGAAAGAAAACTGGCTGTAAACAAACAGCCCATTTCGCTAAAAGTCCTTCGCGGACCCTTCGCAGGGTTTCTGGCAATCATGTTATTGTTCACGTTGGGAAATTCATCCGACGCGTTTCTGATCCTCCGCTCGCAGGATGTAGGCGTCCCACCTACCACTATCCCCTTGATCATTGCCTTGTTCAACCTGATCTCCGCCCTATCCGCCATTCCCGCAGGTAGATTGTCCGACCGTATTGGGCGGAGGAACGCCATCATCATTGGCTGGGCGATCTATGCCCTGGCTTATCTGGGGTTTGCGCTGGCAAAGAGTCCTCTCTTGATATGGATTCTTTATTCATTCTACGGTCTCTATTACGCGTTCACAGAAGGCGCGGCGAAAGCGATGGTGGCGGAACTGGTCCCCGAAGCGAACCGCGGCGCGGCGTATGGATTGTATAATGCCTCTGTGGGGATCATGGCTTTGCCCGCGAGTTTGCTGGCAGGCTTTTTGTGGAATCGAGTCTCATCCTCTGCTCCGTTTGCGTTTGGGGCGTTGATGGCTTTTCTGGCATTTGTCTCTATCTTGTTCCTGCCAAAAATGATGAATGGAAATACCCATTAATCGAAAGAGGTGATCCCGATGCTTGTAAAGGATTTCATGCACACGAATGTCCTGCAAATTCAACCGCACGCCAGCCTGCGGGAGGCGGCTGAGATCATGCTCGCCAACAGGGTGGATGCCATCGTCATCGAGGGAGAAGATGGTACATTACAGGGTGTTGTCGGTCTGCGTGACCTGTTCACTGCACCCATCCCCGCGCATTACGGCAACCCTATGTTCAGACACGAAAATGAAAATCAATTGCTGGAGGTGTGGGCGACCGTGACCGTGCAGAACCTGATGAATGACAAGGTCCTGTCGGTGAGCGAGGATACAACCCTCATGCGGGCGCTGGAACTGATGGTCAACACAGGCAAGCATCCCCTGCCCGTACTACGGGATGGCAGGGTGGTGGGCATCATCTCGCGTTCCGATATCGCGCGTGCAGTGCTTGCCCAATCCATGAAGTCACCATGAAAAACCTGCTCAATCCTTATCAGAAGAATTCCCTGAGAATTTCGCTGCTAATGTTTGAAGAGAATCTCCGCCGTGCGCAGGAATGGCTGGATGGGCGCGAGGAAAATGGCATCCTCTATCGCCGCAAACTGGAAATTTCAGAGGAAAATAGAAAACAGGCAACCCGGGCTATTGTAGCCGCGTTGAAAATCATTGAAAAAGTTTCCCGCACCTTTGCGCTTGAGGTAGAATTAGAAAGCGCTTCCGCCATCCTACGCGGCGCATTGACCGTCAATTGGGAAAACCTGATGGATACGAAAGCGGCCAAACTGAAGAGGTATGGAAGGGTCCATCCCGAACTTGGCGGAATGCTCGATGAGGATATCCAAGAATTGGCTGAGATTGCATTGAAACTCTCTGCGATCCTCGGAGAAACACAACAGGAGAAACCATAATGTCCAAGATACAATCTGTACATGCGCGCGAGATCCTTGATTCGCGCGGCAATCCCACCGTGGAGGTGGAAGTCAAATTAAGTGACGGGGCTTTCGGGCGCGCGGCGGTGCCTTCGGGCGCGTCCACGGGGATCCATGAGGCGTTGGAACTGCGCGATGGGGACAAGAAACGCTTCGGCGGGAAGGGCGTACTCAAGGCGGTGGAAAACGTCAATGGTCAGATCGCAGGCGCGTTGTCGGGAAAAGAGGCGGGGGATCAATCCGCCATTGACCAAATCATGCTCGATCTCGACGGCACATCCAACAAATCCAAACTGGGCGCGAACGCCATTCTGGGAGTCAGCCTGGCGGTGGCGCGGGCGGCGGCGGCTTCGAAAGGTGTTCCGCTCTATCGCTCTTTGGGCGGCAGCGAAGCGACGCTGCTTCCTGTGCCAATGTTCAACATTTTGAACGGCGGCGTCCATGCCAACTGGCAGGGGACGGACTTTCAGGAATTCATGATTTGCCCCGTCGGCGCGCCAAATTTCCGCGAAGCGCTGCGCTGGGGCAGTGAAGTATATCAGACGCTGAAAAGCGTATTGAAGGACGGCGGTTATTCGGTGGGCGTGGGCGATGAGGGCGGCTTTGCCCCCGCGTTGAAGAAAAATTCGGACGCGGTGGAGGTGATCCTCAAAGCGATTGAAAAAGCGGGATACAAACCCGGCGAGGGAATCGCCATCGCTCTCGACCCCGCTTCGAGCGGCTTCTACGAAGACGGCTTATACAATCTGCGCACGGAAAACCGCAAAGCCACCTCCGCTGAGATGGTGGAGTTGTATGCGGAATGGGTGAGCAAGTATCCGATTGTCGTTCTGGAAGATGGTCTTGCCGAGGATGATTGGGATGGCTGGAAACTGCTCAATCAAAAACTCGGCGACAAGATCGAACTGGTGGGAGATGATCTGTTCGTGACCAATGTGGAGCGCATCGCGCGCGGCATCAAGGAAAATGTGGCAAATGCCGTCTTGATCAAGTTGAACCAGATTGGCACCCTCACTGAGACCAGGGCCGCCATTGAGATGGCGCGCAAGGCGGGCTGGGGTTCAATGGTTTCGCATCGTTCGGGAGAGACGGTGGATTCGTTCATCGCCGACCTGACCGTTGCCATGCGGACGGGTCACTTGAAGACGGGCGCTCCCGCCCGCGGCGAACGCGTGGAAAAATACAACCAGTTGATGCGTATTGAAGAAGAGTTGGGGAAGGATGCAGTCTATGCGGGGCGCAAGGCGTTTGTAAGATAAGAAGGCAAAACGCTGACTGACCTGCGTGACCGCGCGATGAAAACGGTGGACGAACTGGCGGCGCGTCACGCAGGCGAGACCATTCTCCTGCTTGGGCATACTGTCATCAATCGCATCATCCTGCTCGGCGTGCTGGGGTTGGGCAATGAACGCTTCTGGCGCATCAAGCAGGATACTTGCGCCATCAATCTCTTCGACGCAGAAGACGGCGATTACACGCTCATCTCACTCAACGATACCTGTCATTTGGATTCCGTTCTTTGAATCCGACCCCGATGCTCATTCGTCGTAAAGGATGCGCAGGAAACGCCAGGCAGTCTGGTCAATGGTTTTGCCATAGCGTGATTCGGCTGAGAATCCAATCGCAGGCGGATAGTTCAGGTCGCCCAGGTTATAGCAGACGCCAAACTGGTCATTCGCAAACATGATCAAATCGTCACGGTTGGATGCTGAGAGCATCTCACCCCCGGGCAATTTGACGAGAATTCGATATGCCAATATCGGGCTTGTGGGACCGCGTGTTTCGGCAGCAAAACACAAAACATCTCCCAACCGACTGGCTTTCCAGCCAACCAGGTCTGCGCTGGGGATGAGCAGGCGGCTGAAGCGTTCGTTTGCGGATTCGGGCATGACAATCTCGAAGTCTGTTTCGATGGGTTCCGCGCTCTCGAAGCCAAAGAACGGCATATCAATCGAGGGCAGTTGGAAGAAAATTTCATTCGCGCGTGCAAAACTTTGGATATATCCGCCGATCATCTTTTGCTGGGATACGTAATTGCGCAGGGCGCTCCGCTTAGCCGAAAGCTCTCTCTCGCTCAGCGCATACGTCACCCAACCCTCGCCGCCATGGGCGAGCGGAGCAGGTGGAAGCAGCGTCTTTTCGGGGTTGTCGCCGCGCGGCAATGGATACGCTTCATAGTGAATCAGATAGGTCAAGATGAGAGGCGGTTCAACATCACCAGTTGAAAGATATTCGGCAATGGCAAAACGCGCAAAGTTGCTTGTCGCGCTGTGATCCGAATTGGTATCTTCTGGGTGTGGCAATACGACTACATCTGGATTGAACTGAACCAGTATCTTCAAGAGGTCGTTATAGAGATTCGAACCCACGTATTGGGAATCGTGATCGAACGTTTTTTCATATGGACTTCGAATCGCCCGCGTGTAGGGAGCCCGCAACGGATCGGATTTTTTCCAGTTGCTTATCCACAGAGCATATAACCCGCCATCTGGATATCCTAAAAAGTCAACCGCATCCTGATCCACCCCAAGCGTCTTCAACGCTTCCAGCGATTCGCCCTGACGCTGCCTGCCTATGTTGATGTAATCGCTTTGAGTTGCCCGAACTTTGCGCTCAACGACCAGGGGCGCAAAGTATTGAGCGTCGCCATTGGTCACAATGACCACCTGCACCTGTCCGCCGGTTTCCAATGTCTTTTGAATCAATCCGCCAGCCGCCAAAACTTCATCGTCAGGATGCGGCGCGATGACGAGTAATCGCTGACCGGGTGTCCAATTCAGCGGCGCCAAATCGGACAACTTTACGTTAGATACCGCTTGAACCTCGTCGTAAAAAATGGTTGAAATCACAAGCAGAATGAGCAGCATGGCGGCGCGCAAAGCGGGCAGAATGGAGCGGCGGGCAGGTGAGCGCGCTTTGTCTCCGGCGCTGTTTCGAGAACTGGCATTGACCTTCTGACCGATGGATGTTTGATAGGTCTCCTGATACATCCGCACGATGTTTGCCTGGCTGTAAGACCTGGCGCGCTCCAGACTCAGGCTTCCCATTTGAATCCGCCGTTCTTGATCAATGGATAACATTTCAATGCCGCACGCGGCAGATTCGGGCTGACGGGCATCATATAAGAAACCGTTTTCCATGTGGGTGACCAGTTGGGGCAGCGCCCCGGAACGAACAGCCAGGATTGGCTTGCCGCAAGCCATCGCCTCCAATGTGGCGATGCTGAACGATTCGGAATCGCCCGGCATGACAAACACATCCGCGCTGTTGAGCAAGTCGGGGAGGGCATCATGATCCACTTGATCGAGAAAGCGAACCTTTCGTGACAAATTCAGTCGTTCGGTCAATTGTTGCAGCGACGCCAATTCATTCCCCCGCCCGGCAATTGCAAACTGGATGTTTTCATTCTTGGTGCGGGCGATAGCCTGCAGGATCACTTCCAGTCTCTTTTCTGCATCGACGCGCCCCACGTACAGAAAAAGCGTCTTGTCAGAGTCCAGTCCATAGATTTGCCTCACAGCCTCACGGTCCAGGGATGGAGCCGGGTGAAAGACATCCAACCGGACGCCGCAGGGAATGATCCGCACGGGATGGTGAAATCCCCGCGATTCCAGGTTGGACGCGGAATACCGCGATGGCACGATGGTCAGATCCGCCTTTTTCAAATGCGCGAGGAGCAATCTCCATGCCGCCCATTCGGTGATCCTTTTCAAAAGGGGATGGTGCGTTTGGAAATAGGGCGCGGTGACTGCATTTCCGCTGTGGTGGTTGGCAATGACGGGAATGTTCAGCCGCCGCGCCTTGCGCATCACCACCTGACTGAGCGGAGACGGATCCTGGACGTGGACAACCTGAGGCTGAAACTGGTCGAAGATCCTCTGAATGCTGGGCGGTATCCCAAAGGGGATATTCAAGTCTGGGTGGATCCAGCCCAGGCGTAAGGCAGGTACGCGCACCACCTCGACGCCCTGAATGATCTCATGATGGGGCTGACCCGCTTCGCGCGGGACAAGCAGCGTGACGCGATGTCCATTTGCGACTAATCCCTCCGCGAGGCTGACGGTGAAGACTGCTTGCCCGTTCAAGTGAGGCAGATAGGTGGAACTGCAAATGAGAACGCGCATTCTTTCCTCGAGTCAGGATGACAAGGTATCTTTGTTTTCTTCTGCCAGTGGGTTTTTACGACTGAGCCTGCGCCGTCCATAGAAGACCGCAAAGAGCGCCAGCAATAGCGTTGCGCCCAGAGCAATGTAACCCGTCCCTTTTTGAATTTGCAGGAGGCTGAAAGTCGCGTAATACCCCAATGGCACCATGATGACCGCGATGATTATATCACTCAGCAAAACGACAGGGAACCAACGCCGCCAGGCTGTGCGCGCCGCGCCGATGGCGATCAAGGCTGGAATGGTCATCCAATTCGTCACTTTGGCGATGACCAGTAATTTGACCACATCGCGGCGAATAAAGTCTTTGAGAGTCTCCAGCCTTTGGGGGGTAATTCCCAGCCAGGTCATACGACCAAGCAGAGTTTCGATGCGGCTGTAATATCCGAGGGCGACCCAGAGTGTATCGGAAACGATGTTGCCTAAAGAAGATACAAGCAGGACGCCCCAGGGGTTGAGAAAACCCGAAGCCGCCGCGCCTGCGCCAGCCAGCATGGCAAATTCACCTTCAAAGGCAACCAGCGCCAGGAGGAGGATGTAGTACGCAAAGTGGTTTGAATCGATCATTCTTCCTTTGGCAAGGGAGCCTCTGGATTGGTCTCCAACACCTCGCCAACGGTTATTTGTTCGTTTTCCTGCTCTGGCTCGCCCTGCAATCCCTCACGGAAGGCGCGTATTCCCTGCCCCAGTTCCCCAGCGATTTGGCTTATCCGTCCCACCCCGAATAACAAGACAACGATGACAAGGATGATGATAAGCTCGGTAGGTCCAATGTCGAACATGCTGCTTCCTCCAATAGACCTCTTGCAAAAGCGCGCTAGAGAGCGCACAATACGCCTTGCGTAAGAGACATTTTCTAATGTTGGCTGACTTATGCGAGAGGTCAAATATTTCAGTGAAATGCAATCTGATGTTTCAGGGTAGATTATACCTTGTACGATAAACTCAGCAGTGCAATTTCAGCACTTCCAAAGTGCGCGTGCAAGTTGCAGGGTGTATTTTATGCCTGGTGCATCACGGATTTCAACAGCATCTGCCGATCCACCAGCCCGATGGCTTTGCCATTCGCGTCCACGACCACCATCCACTTGCGCTTTTGGGAGAGCATCAGATGGGTTGCCTCGGTTAGGGATGTGTCGGGGGAGGCGCTCAAGACCTTACCTGACATTAACTGGGATGCTGTGATTTTTTCATCGGGAACATTTTTCCCGCCGCGCAGGGCTTGCAGAACGCCTTTCTGTGACGCGGGCTGGACGCGCGTGACCGCGTCCGCATCGCTGATCAGACCGAGGGGCTGACCCGCCTCATTGACCACGATCAGGCGGCGGGTGCCTGCTTCGAGGAAGCGGGCGACCACATCCGCCAGCGGGGCATCCTGCTCGATGGTGGGAATTTCGGGGATCATGATGTCGCCCAGCGTGCGCGCCGCTCCTCTGGGAGCCTTTGCCGCGCGCCGCTTCGCTTCTTCACTGACGACCTGCTTTAGCACATCCACGCGCGACAATACGCCGATTAATTTTCCCTGCTCGTCGAGTACAGGCAGGCGTTTGATACGATGCTCCGCCATGCGCGCCGCGGCGACGCTCAACGGTTCGTCCCCGCGGACGGTAATCGCAGGGGAGGTCATCACGTCTGCCACTTTGAGCGGGCTGGCGCGCAGGCCGTTCAATTCGGCTTGCAGCGTCTTTTCATCCAGGCGTTCGGCGATGGACAGGTGTTGTTCCAATCCCGCGCGGTCGAGCAAATCTTCGTCGGTCAGGATACCTACGACTTCGCCGTTCTTGTTCAACACAGGCAATGCCTTGAGCAGATGTTTGAGCATCGTTTCCCAGGCTTGGGCCACTGGCATGGTATCTGTTAGCGAGATAACTTTGCGCGTCATCACGTCCGCGACGCGTTTATCGGCAGGAAGCGGATTGAGATAGCGATGCGTATATTTGACCACCTCCACATCGTCGAGCGTGATCAATCCCTCTCCCACCATCGGGGCAATGACCTTGAGCACAGATTCGATTTTTTCGGGAGTGTCTATTGCCTGGATGATTAAAGGCAGGTCCATGGAGAGGGTCAGGATGTTGGCGGTGTGGACGACGGAATGCGCCCCAAAACCGGCGAGTCCGCGTGTGACGGTCGCACCCGCCATCCCCTGAGCCCGCAGCGTTTCGAGCAGGGCGACGTGCAGGGCTTTGCCGCGCCACTTGTCGCTCTCGCCGATGTAAATCATCAGTCGTTTGGCTTTTTTTCCAGTGAGTTGTTTCGGTGACATGCCGCTTCCTCCAAACTAAATGGCTCTCGCAAGGATAATACCCAGGAAAACCGCCAGCCCGCCCAGAAAGGCGCTGCCGAAGAGATTGAGTAATCCGAGCAGCCATTGATTATCGAGAATGAGACTCAGGCTCTCGAAAGTATACGACGAAAAGGTGGTGTACGAGCCGAGAAAACCAACCGCGAAGAGGATGCGCCAGCGCGGGTCGAGCAGCAGGCGCTCAACGGCAAGGGTCATGAAAAACCCAAGGATGAAACTGCCCGTGAGATTGATGATGAGGTTGCCGTAGGGGAAGGATGTTCCCAAGCGTCCAGCCACCCAACCGCCGAGCCAATAGCGTAAATTGGCTCCCAAAATGGCGCCGAGCGAAATCAATAAAAACGTCTCCATATCTTTGGATACAGTCACCTTTCTGAAACGGTTTGTGAGGAAATATTTGTAACGGTCGAAAGTGTTCATCATTTTTGTTCGCCAAATATCTTGTTGCAGGCATCCATGCCATAACTGGTTTCGAGGGGAGGCGCTTTGATCATTTTACAGCATACGAAAGAGGAACAACCGCCATGCAGCGCCTTGCGGCTTCCAAACATTCTCGAAACGCGTGCTGGGCGGGATAGGGAAAGAGGATGACCTTGCGCTTCGCTGCTGCCCCTTCGATGTAGTTAATGACCAGGGACGACTCCAGAATCGAGCTGGTAAATTCGAGGGTGGCAGCCTGCTGGAGGGAAATGTCCCATCCAAGGTCGGGCAAAAGGAAAAGGCGGCGGTCGGTGACCACCAGCGCCTGCGCGCCGCATTTCGGGTCAAACCATTCGGGCAGGAGCGCCCAGGCGTGGACCGTCTCGGCGGGGCGGAGCGAGGCGGCCAGGGCGTTGGAAAAACGTTCGTTAAGCGGGAGTCCGCTCTGGGGGTCGGTGGAGGCGGGATCGTTCAGGGGCGGGAGCGGGTCGGGCGGAGGAGGCGTCGAGGCGCGGCGCAGTTGACAGGCGGCCGCGTCGTTCGCTTTGAACCGTTCGAGTTGGGCGGTCAATTCCCTGAGCGAGGCGCTCATGGCGCGCGGCATTTCCCATTCGATGATTGTGTTTCCGCCGTGCGCATTCCACACGGTGGAGAGGAGAAGCGAGTCGTTTCCGAGCGCAGAGACCGAAATATCGGCGAGGCGTTCCACGAGGCCGATGACGGTGTGAAAGCCGTAACGGACGTTGGCGGAATCGGGCGGGAGGAGTTCGGTCAGGTGAATGAGACGCTGGCTGGTGAGGATGAGGACGCCTTCCTGTAAACGTTCGCGGCGCAGGAACGAACGGTTCCGCTGGCTGGACATGGCGGGGCGGCGCGCCGCGTAGAGAACGCGTTCATCGGGCGCGAGCGCTTCGCCGACATACTGCTGGAAGCGGTGAGGCAGTTCGAAGAAGGTATATTCGGCAGGGGTGTAACGCTCCGCTTCGGCGAAACTGGGCGCGGGGCGGTCCAGGTGAAGCGGCTGCCAGGCGGGATCGAGTTGCGGGAGTTTATCCTGTGCCTTTCGGCTGCGATACCGCAAGACGGCGGCGTGCAGGAGGGGTTCCACTTCTTCGGCGGTCAGCCAGCGCCACTCGCCAGGATACCCTTTCCTGAGGACGGCGTCCATTTCTTCGCGCAGGCGGGGCGGAATATCTTCCAGAGACTGCGGTGCGCTTTCGTCGGCAACGGGCGCGGCGAGCAGGAAGGGCGTTTCGTCCATGCGCTGCACGGCGCCAAGGAGTTTGGCTTCCATTTCCGTGTTGATGGGGTGCGAAAGACTACCCAGAATAAGGACGCCCAGCGGCTCGCTGAATGGGTTCAACGCGGTCGGAAGGATGCCGATATCGAAAGGTAAACACTCGACGGGCTGGATGATTTTTTCCAGCCGCAGCGCGTCGATAGTTACAGGATGATATTGTCCTGTGATGCGCCCTGGCTGTGTGATTTGGATTTCGAGCAGATGGTCTTTGGACATGGCAAACAAAAAGCCTCTACCGATTTGGTAAACTCGGTAGAGGCTATCAGTCGGGGAAGACGGTTGCGGCGAGCCTCATCGCCAGAATAGGATGGGGTTATTTTATCACACTCTCCGGATGGTTCTGGTCAGAACGCGCTAACTCATTTCACCAATTGCTCCTCAGGCGGGCAGACTTCCTGCGCCGCCGCAACCATCGCGGGCGCGGACGCGGCTTGCGGATACCAGCGTTTCTGAAGCCAGAACGCCACGTTGACCAGTCCAATCATCACAGGCACTTCCACCAGCGGACCAATCACCGCCGCAAACGCCGCGCCGCTGTTGATGCCGAAGACTGCCACCGCTACCGCAATCGCTAACTCGAAGTTGTTGCTGGCGGCGGTGAAGGAGAGCGTGGTCGTCTTGGAGTAGTCGGCGCCGAGGCGGTGTCCCATGAAGAACGAGACCAGGAACATCAGCACGAAGTAGAACAGCAGCGGAATGGCAATCCGCACCACGTCGAGCGGAATCTGGACGATGAGATTCCCTTTCAGCGAGAACATGACCACAATCGTAAAGAGCAACGCTATCAGCGTCAGCGGGCTGATTTTGGGGACGAAATTCTTGTAGTACCAGTCCTTGCCTTTGGCGCGTACTAAAAACAGGCGGGTGAAGAAGCCAGCCAAAAACGGAATACCCAGGTAGATGAATACGCTCTTCGCAATTTCGCCGATGGTGATGTCCACCACCGCGCCGCTCAAACCGAACAGGGGCGGCAGTTTGGTGATGAAAATCCAGGCATAGACGCTGTAGAACAGCACCTGAAAGACGCTGTTGAACGCGACAAGTCCAGCCGCGTATTCCGTGTCGCCGTGCGCCAGTTCGTTCCAGACGATGACCATGGCGATACAGCGCGCCAGCCCAATCATGATTAATCCCGCCGCGTATTCGGGGTAACCGCGCAGGAACACGATGGCAAGCACAAACATCAAAATGGGACCAATGACCCAGTTTTGAATCAGCGAGAGGGTCAGCACTTTTTTGTTGCGAAAGACATCGCCCAGTTCTTCGTATTTCACTTTGGTGAAGGGCGGGTACATCATCAAAATCAGGCCAATCGCAATCGGGATGTTGGTCGTCCCGACCGAGACGGCGGCGTTGAAACTTTTGACTCCTTCGGGGAAAAGAAAACCAATCGCCACGCCGACCGCCATCGCCGCGAAAATCCACAGCGTCAGGTAGCGGTCGATGAAGGAAAGTTGTTTGCTTACGCTTTTTGTTTCAGACATGAGAACCTCCGGGAAAAGTAATTGGTGATTGGTAATTAGTGGACTTGCGCCAAAATCTCTGGAATTACTTTGGCAATCTCATCGCGTACTTTGCGAAAGTCGTCCATGTTATCTGTGGAAGCGGGGTCGAAGAAACTGTGATGAACGCGCTGGCCTTTGCCCAGCCAAACAGGACATTCCTCCGCCGCCGAATCGCAGACCGTGACGACCAGGTCGAAATCTACGCCTTGAAATTCATCTGCCCGCTTCGACCGACCCTCGTGCTGGATCCCGATTTCTGAGAGCGCTTCCACCGCTTTGGGGTGGACATAACCCGCGGGCTTCGTCCCCGCGCTGACGGCTTGCCACTCGTCCGCAAAACGAGCATTGACAATTGCCTCCGCCATCTGTGAGCGGCAGGAGTTCCCTGTGCATAAGAAAAGCACTTTTCGTTTCATACAGTTTCCTTTTCCTTGTTTGTGATTTGGGGACCACATTTTGGTCGTCGCGGCTGGATGCGCTTGGGGTCGAAGAACGCCCCAAAGGCGGCGTTCAGTTCCTCCAGTGCGGCGCGATTCACCGAGTAATACACCCAGCGCGAGTCGAGCGGGTCGCGTTCCACATCCACCAGGCCGACTTCGCGCAGTTTGCTCAGGTGATGCGAAATCAGGTTGGGCGCCATTTGCAGGGCATCGCCCAGTTCGCAGTTGCACTGCACACCGTCCATCAGCAGGTTGAAGATGAGCAGGCGTTTCGGCTCGGCAAGCACTTTGAGCCGCTCGGCGAGCGTTTCCAGGTTGACAGGCGCAGGATGCAGGTCGGGGAGATAGTTCAACATGCATTGAATTATATCGGCAAAAGAAAAATCATCAAGAACAGATGTCACCGCCTTGTGTGACTTTCATCAAAACGCCGCGCCGCCCGGCAATCCCCTCTACTCAAATTCCAATTGAGTAAATTGTCATGTCATCGCCTCCAGCGTCGCCTTGCGGTCGGCGAAGGACGGGTCGGATTGCAAGGGCGCGCATTCGCTCAACAGCCGAGTGTGCTGCAACACCGCCACCGCAAACGCCAGACAACTGGCTTCGCCGCATTGCTTACAATTGGTGCGCGGCAGCAACTCCCAAATGTCGAGATGACGCGGGGCGCGCTTTTTGGCGGTGACGGCCACCAGTTCGGTGCGCTTTTCCCACACGGCGTTGACCGCCTCTTTGAGCACTTCGAACAACTCCAGCCCCTCGGCGGTATCCACCACCTGCGTGATATACACCTTGTCCGGGTACAGCGTCATAAATCCGTGCGGGCGGCGGAAGGTCAGCGTGTGCGTTTCGGGGTTGTAAGCAATCACGCCGGGCAGGGTGGCGAGGTAGGGCAGGACTTCATCCAGCGGCACCAGGCTCGCAAGGCGGGGTGAAGACTTCGACGTCATACTTTTCGATGAGCATGATGGCTATGCCCTGTACGGCTCAGAGACACCCGAAAGCCATTCGACCAGTTTGTCGCGGGCGGGGAGCTGGCGCGTGCATGTCAGCACGCCATCAATGACCAGACCGGGGATTTCGTCCAGCGGCATGTAGTGACGGATCTGCTTCTCATCGTCCACGCGCACGACTTCCACATCGGTTCTGCCAAGCTGGCGCAGGACATCGGCAACCAGCATCTCCAGCTCGACGCAGTTATAGCAGCCCGTTCCCAGAATTTCGATTTTCATGGTGTCCTCCTTTCAGGACATGTTTGCACTCCAGTTCAAACCATATTTACGCTTCCTGCATGGCTGCGTCTGCCAGCCAGGTGGTCACTTCGGCAGGGGTGGGAATGCGTCCCGCACAGACCAGTTTTTCGTTGATGACCAGCCCAGGCGTGGAGAGGACGTTGTAAGCCAGGATGTCTTTGTAGTCGGTAACCTTGATGATTTCGGCTTGAAGATCCATTTCTGAGATCAGCCTGCGAACAATCTGTTCGACGCGCTTGCAATTGGCACAGCCCGAGCCAAGAACTTTGATGGTGAACATAAGGACCTCCTGCACTTGCCGAAATGGCATTCATTCTTTTGAATATAATATACAACTTTTAAAGGGCAATTTCAATGTGACATATATCACAAAGAGGCAATTTGCGAGGAACTTGTTGAGGATGCCACCGATAGATCACTTCCCTGCCCGCAGGCGGCGCACTCGAACTGGATGGTGGTGTGCTCGATGCCGAATTGACGCAGCCGCGCCTTGAGCTCGGTC
>Ga0272446_1003832_pt1 | contig 18480 bp, 19 predicted proteins | sample YNPCB0061_FD_194587 | JGI IMG/M metagenome (GOLD analysis project Ga0272446, IMG submission 194587) | Hot spring microbial mat communities from Yellowstone National Park, WY, United States - YNP-CB-006-1 | ecosystem: Environmental > Aquatic > Thermal springs > Hot (42-90C) > Sediment | place... | reverse complement strand
CCGAGTCGGCAAAGTACAGCCGCCTGTCGGAGCCGAGGGAAAGGCCACTGGGTTGGGCCAGTTCCGCATCGTTACCTGGACCATCCGCATAACCTTCCGCACCGGATCCTGAAAGGGGCGAAAGGGTTTGAGTCGATAGGTCCATTTTCCAGATCTGATGGCTCCCTGCCATGGCAATGTAAAGGGTCTTTCCCTCCACTTCCACATCCCAGGGAGAAGAGAGGGCCACCGAAGTGCCTATACCCGGGGGAGGAGGATACTCCTGCGACTGCTTACCCGTACCTGCCACAGTGGTGACCCGTCGGTTCACCAGGTCGATCCTGCGGATGGCGTGATTACCCGTGTCCGCTACGTAAAGGGTCCTCCCGTCCTCAGAAAAGGCGATCCCCTGGGGTGAGCGGAACCGAGCGCTCTCGAAACTTCCATCGGCAAACCCTGCCCCTGAACCACCCACCCTTTCCACCACTTGAGCCGTAGATTCCTCCACGATCAGGATCCGGTGGTTTCCCGTGTCGGAGAGAACGAGCCGGTTCTCCGTGGGATGTACCCGTACTTTTCCAGGAAAGCTCAACAGGGTGGGTTTCCGAGTCTCTGGCTTTAGCAAAGTCCGCCACGGCCGAGTATCCAATAGGCCTTTGGAAGAGAACTCCTCCCGCAGAGAAAGGATGATCTCCTTGAACTGGGGATAGAACCCCTCCCCCATGGTAGCCGCAGAGACCTTTCCCGCAGGATCCACCAGCACCAGGGTGGGCCAGGCCCGGGGCCCCCACATCTGCCACAGGAGAAACTCCGGATCGTTCACCACCGGATGGGTAACCTCGTACCGCAGGAGGATGTTTCTGAGGTTCTGCAGACGGCCCTCGTTGGCAAACTTGGCCGAATGAATCCCGATCACCACCAGCTCATGGGGAAACTCCTCCTGCAACCTTTTCAGATCGGGGAGATTGTGCATGCAGTTGATGCAGCCATAGGTCCAGAAATCCAACAGGACGATCTTCCCTTTCAGGCTGGAGAACCGTAACGGTTCCTTTACATTGAGCCATTCCAGCCCATCGGGGAACTCCGGCGCGGGGAACGTCCCTGCCCAAGATTTCTTGGGCAGTGCCCCAAGGGAAGGTTCGGAAGAAGGAGGCTGGGGAACAGATTTTTCGTTCTGCACCACCGACGCTTCAGTAGAGCTTGTAGGGGGATCAGCCGGCTTCGTTTCAGGAACGGACACGGATTCCGAGGAAGGAGGGTTCCCCCCAGGGGGTTCCCGGGTACCCAACGCCGCAATTCCCAAGGAACTCAGGAAAAACAGCACTGTCCCCAGGAGCAAGAAGGAAGCTTTCCGTGCGCTCACAAAAAGAAGGCTTCCAGAAGGACGAGAAAGGTATTTCATGGGTTAAATATGATTATTTTAGTGAAGAAAAGTCAACGAAAATTAGGCTGCGTGGGGACTTCAGAAGGTGATGATTTCGTACCCATCCTCGATGTACCTCGCCATCGAGGGATGCCCCTTCATGTCGGTACCCAGGGGAAGTTTTTGAGCCTCGATCTCGGCTAACACACCCATCTTGTACGAACAAGCCCGGCACACACAGTCGATCAGCCCCGAGTCCCTCACCTGCACGTACAGATCGTGGTAATCGGCCCCCTCCATGGCCAATTCCACCGCGGCCTTCGTGGCAGCGCCCTCCAGAATGATGGCAACGTCCATACCCCGCTCCCGCATATCCAGCCCGTTCAACAGCACGTGCACGAAGCACATGGGCTCGCCCCGAAAGGCAAACAGTGCAACCTTCTTCATACTCTCCCACTATAAAGCCTCTGCAGTTCCTATGCAAGGCAGGGATAGCGCCAGCGATTGACTATAGAGGGGATCCGCCAAAGCTCGAAAGCTGCGCCAGAAAACTAGAAAGGCGATACACCAAAGCTCGAAAGTTGCGCGACTGATCTTAACATACGAGCAGCGCTCGAGAGCAAGTCCCTATCCTTGTATCTCGCCTTTTAGATCTGGAACAGACAGGGTGGAACATGGTATAAAGGCAATCAGAATTCACTTGTAGGAGCGATGTATGAACCTGGTCTGCCTCGATTTGGAGGGGGTACTGATACCCGAAATATGGATTTCCTTTTCCCAGGCCACCGGTATCGAAGAGCTGCGACTGACCACCCGCGACATTCCCGATTACGACGCCCTGATGCGGAGACGTATCGCCATACTTGGCAAGCATGGGTTGAAGTTGTCGGACATACAGCGTGTGATCGAAACGATGGATCCCCTCCCCGGGGCGCGGGCCTTCCTGGACTCCCTGCGGGAAACCACCCAGGTAATTATCCTTTCGGACACCTTCGATCAATTTGCCAGGCCCCTCATGCGAAAACTCGGCTGGCCAACCCTGTTCTGCAATACTCTGGTGATCGGAAAGGACGGTTCGGTGGTAGACTACACCCTGCGCCAGAAGGATGGGAAGAAAAAGGCAGTTCTCGGTCTGAAGAATCTCGGTTTCTATGTACAGGCTGTGGGAGATTCCTACAACGACATTGCCATGCTGCAAACCGCTGACAAGGGTTACCTGTTCCGGCCGCCCGCGCAGATCCTGCAAGAGTTCCCTGATTTACCCGTAGCGGATGATTACAAATCCCTGTGGAAACTCCTATCTTCCGATCCTCACTGGCCGCAGCAACCCACAGGCTACATTTCACCAGGAACGTTAGCTTCCAGCAGTACCCCTGGTTCTATCGGAGCAGCACCTGGGCATTGATAGCCAGGAATTTTTCGTAGGCCTGAGGGTATGAGTCCCCCCGGGTGTAGAGATAGATGCTATTCTCCCGAAGGGTCCCGCTTTCGTCGTAGTACCGCACTAGTGGATGCTCGATCACTCCCCGAATCGCCTCTTTGGGAACCCCCTTATCAATGAGGAATGTGGCGAAGGAAAGCTCTTCGCAGGGGATGTGGGTGCCTGAAGGAGAATAAAGGTAATCCCTGCCATCGAGAATCTGCTCGAAGGGCCCTTTGGAATAGTGGAATACCCGATCCACCGGCACCCCCTGGGAAAGGACCTTCGCATCCCGCAGGGTTTTCTCCATCTCTTTGAAAATCGACGCGAACCTTTCATACCCGATGGTTGTTCTGAACAACATTACGGCGATGTCCGTCCCTTGGGCATTCTTCTGCACCAGGGCGGGAATATCGTAGTTCACGATGAACAACCCCCCATACCGCTTTACCGACTGTCCACTAGTGATAAGCACATCCTCCGCAGGAACCCAGAGCTCAAACAGTCGATCCGGTGTCCATGACAATCTCCGTAGAGCTTCGAAGGCCCCCACGATTTCCGCCTGTTCGAAGGGTTGTTTGAAATAGTCCTCGAAATCCCGCTTCATGAACTCCGTGAAGAGGGTTTTCCCCAGTACGGCGAAGCGCATACGTATGAGGTAGTGCCGTTCCACGATGTGATTCTTCAAGATGAACTCGCCTGGAATGTTGGCTAGATACACGAAAAAGATCCGTTGTTTGTATTCGGGATTTTTCTGTATCACCTTGAGCAATAGACTTTCCACCAGATACCCGTTGGATTCGGGCCGAAGGTACACGAAGATGTCCTCGGTGGAAGGATCGATGGACGGGCCCGGATACGGGATAAGTACGGACGGCAGTCCCTGGTCATTCCCCATGGTTCTATTATCGGGGGATTTGCTTTAAAAGGCAATGATGAAGGGCTTTCTAATAAAGGGTTCCCTATATCGCATCCAGGCACAGTTCGCCCGCGGTGCAGGGCATTTCGATTCCCCAGTTTTCCAGGACTTCCGGGGCCACCTCTCCGATCACGCCAATGGGTTTTCCACGAACGGTCACCGCTGCCACACGGCCAGGGATGAACCTCGGATCTTCCACCTCTTCCAAAGAATATTCCACGTTCAGATAGTACAGGAGGGCTCCCAGCTGGGCACTAATGAGGTTGAATCCCGCATCCGCCTGGGCTGAAAGCCACCCGAGGTGATTGTAGGTTTTGCTCCCGTACACATCGGAAGGATCCTTCTTCGCCACCTTGCCCACCTCGAAAATGTGGTGGGGGTAGGGGGCACTGGCAGACACGCTTTCCGCCTGGAGAAGAGAGGGAAGGATGGAGTTCCGCAGGAACTCGTAATTCTCCGACATGGGGTTGGCGATCTGGATGAAGTCATCGCCGGAGAGCCGCATCTTCTCGATGAAGTCTTTTCGGGAACCCAAGTAGTTGAAGATCATTTCCTGAAACCCCAGCCCCACCATGAGGATCACCACTCTCCGGGCCAGGGTTTCCGCATCGGTTAAACGGCCCACCGTGAAGTCCGTGGGGGTCACAGGCTTGAAGTGATCCATTCCTACCCCGATCATTACATCCTCGATGATGTCCACCCCATGGAGGAAATCGTTCCGATACTCACTCGGGTACAGGACAACCTCGGCTTCTCGACCCGATGCGGCGTCTTTTCGGTTTGCCACCAGAGAGGGTGTTTCGGTTGAAGTGTATATTCCGGTTAAAGGGCGTATTTCGGTTAAAAGGCGTATTTCAGCCCGGTTCCCCATTCGTTGCAGGGCCTGGAGAATCTGTTCCGGGGTGAAGGACTCCCCTAGAAGTTTCTCGATGGCTGACACCGTGACCCGTTGTGGTTTCTGAAAGTAGAAGGGGGTCACCACCTTCCGTCCATAGGGGGTATCGTAGGGATACTGGACTTCAACCGGCAGGATCGTGTACCCCAGATCGGCAAAATCGCATGCCACAATGGAAGTAGCCAATAGAAGGGAATCCATATCCGTGCCCGTCAGCTCGACGAATAGCTCCGTATCACCGCTCTCCACGGCTCCGATGGTGGCACTGTTGATAACCGGCGGGAAACTCAGCACCTCTCCCTTGTGGTCCCGGAGGAAGGGGAATCGGCTGAATCCTGCCACGATGTGCCCGTACTCCTGTCCTTTGGGATGCTCTCGATTGATTTCGCGGAGGTTCATCACCCTATCCGAACCCAGAGGCTGGAATCTTGTCTTTTCGGGGTCCACTGCATCGTAGTGCACGGGGTACTGGATCAGGGTGGACCGATAGATCCCCATGGCGATGGTCTTCCGCTTCCTACCGTAGTTTCCGCAGAGCTTTTCCTGCGACTGGATCAGGTCTTCCAGGGTTTCCTCATCCACCGGCGGCCCCTTCACCGCGAAGGCCGCGATGTAGGGCCGAATATCCCGCAGCGCAGGATCCACCACCACGGTGCGATTCTCTACGTTTCTAGAACTCTCTCCCTTAACGGATCTACCGGCCCCCCCGATAAAGGTACCAGGCCGCGAAAAGAAGGGATACTCCGGGATCTCGCCCGTTTCCAGGATCCTGAGGAACCGGGCAAGCCCTGCGGTAGACCAGAGGTCGGGGCGGTTCGTATCGTTCAGCTCCAGCTTGAGGGTCTCCCCCTCTACCCCGTCCACTTCCCCTTTGGCAAAGGTGAGTTTGGCTTCAAGGGTATCAAGATCGTAGGTCTTCCCAATCAGACGGTAGAACCGTTCCTTTTTCACTTCGATCTTCGGCATGGTTACTTCCCCTTTCTCAGTCGGACATGTTCGATGTTGTAGGAGAAAAGCTCCCGCAGGTCATTCAACCCGAGGTGCATCAACGCCATCCGGTCGATCCCGATCCCCCAGGCCAGCACCGGCACATGGACTCCCAGCGGTTCCGTTACCTCGGGCCGGAAGATCCCCGAGCCTCCCAGCTCGAACCATCCAAGGACGGGATGCTTGATGTGTACCTCTATGGAGGGTTCGGTGAAGGGGAAATAGCCGGGAACGTACTTCACCTCTGTGGCTCCGGCGATTTCTTCGGCGAACATTCGGAGGAACCCTAAATGGGTCTTCAAATTCACGCTTTCCCCGATGACGATTCCCTCGGTTTGGTAGAAATCGGACAGGTGCGTGGCATCCACCTGATCGTAGCGGAAACACCGGACGATCCCGAAGTACTTACCGGGGATCTTTGCCCTGGGAAGCTGCTTGGCGGAGAGCACCGTTCCCTGGCTTCGAAGGATCAACCGGCGGGTAAAGTTCCTGTCGAAGGTGTAGTTCCATCCCCGGCTTCCCGTCTTCCACCCATGCTCGTGGGCAGCGGCCACCTGATCCAGGTAGGGCTGCTCGATCTCTTTCGCATGGGTAGGATCCTTCACATAGTACACATCGTGGATGTCCCGGGCCGAATGGAACTGGGGCATGAACAGGGCATCGGAGTTCCAGAACTCCGTTTCTACCAACGGCCCATCGAACTCCTCGAAGCCTAGGGAACAGAGCTTGTCTTTCACCGAACGGAGGAAATCGCAGTACGCGTTAGTTCGTCCCATCAATACTCGCGTGGGAGGAGTCTTGATATTGTACTTCCGGAAAGTGACCTGCTTCCAGGTCTTGCGTGTAAGCATCTCGGGGGTCAGGGCGCCCACTTCTTCTCCGGTAAGCCCTCGCTTTTCCAGCTCCTTCTGCACTTCCGCCGTTTCACCTTTTAGCCGATACTCCACCTCATCCCGTTCCACCGTTCGGAAGGGGGAATCGGAAGCCCCCCGCTTCTTGCTCATTCCCTGCACGAGGGCGAGTTCTTCGGAGGAAAGATCCTGTTCGGCCACGAACCCTTTCTTAAGGGCCTCACCCAAAAGCCGGCTCACCTCTTTTACCCGGGTGGCCTTTGCTAGGTCCTTCAGCACCACCTGTTTCCGCTCGTTCATGCCTACAACCCCTTCCTTGGCCAGGGCTCCGTAGGCTGAACCGATATCCTTGTTCTCGATAGAGAGGGCTTTGGCCAGCTCCGGAAGGGTAGCGGGACCCGAAGCCTCCAGGTGGTTCAGGAGTCTTTCCTCCGGTGTTCCCTTCTGTGCCCACTCTTTCCCTAGATCCGTCAGTTCGTAAAAACGTAACGTCTTGCGCGAGGTTTCTTCCACAAGCCCCTTGGCCTTCAGCCAGCTAAACACCTGGTTCGCCTGTCCCGTGTTGAAGGATAGATCCTTTTGCAACAGGTCCACCGTGAGGAGGGTTCCCGGTCCATAGGCTCGTAAAACCCGTACCTCCAGGGGGTGAAGACTCTGCACGATTCCCACTACATCGTTTCCCATACCGTACTCCCCTAGTGCTTCCACGCAAGGAAAAGACTTCTGTTAGATTAAACAGGCCCAGTGTACCCCTTTTAAGGGGCTTTACTCAAGGGATCCCGGGGGAAGATGCCGACCCGTAAGTCGGGTTTCGGCTATCTTACGCCTTTGTGTCCTCTTGTGGGACCCTCACCTTCTCCCGCCCTTGCTCTTCCCCGGGTTCTGCGGTACAACACAACCCATGAATCTGCCCCTTTCTCCCCTCCTCTCCGCCTCTATAGGTATCCAGATTGCCTGTCAGGTATTCAAGGTGGTGTACTACTCCTTGCGAGAAGGGAAGCTCAATGGATGGTACTTCTTTTCCGCAGGGGGGATTCCCAGCGCGCATGCCGCATTCGTTTCCTCTCTCACCCTGGGGATCGGGCTTCGTGCGGGGTTCGACTCCGATCTATTCGCCGTAGCCTTCGTGTTTACCGCTATCGTGATCTACGACGCCTTTCGACTCCGGGGCGCGGTAGAAACCCACGCGAAACTGCTGAACCGCCTCACTTCCCGTCATTTTCCCGAGGAACACAGGAGCCTGAACGAACGGATCGGCCACACACTGGGAGAGATCCTAGGGGGAATCCTTGTGGGAGGTGGGCTCATGCTTATCCTGCATGGGATGGCTTTGATTTAAGAAAGGCACGGCGGAACCTGTTTAGGGAACCAATCGGCGACCGGGGGGCAGCAACGGGTACGGCCTTCAATACATCCGATACCTTTTCACATCCTCCAATCGAAGGATCGCCCGGTTTACCACGGCTTTGTAGAGCCCACTATCCATCATCATCCGGGGTGCGGCATCCAGCACGACCAAGCCTTTCAGGGTATGGGGCTTATTGTACATCACTGTCCTGGCATACTCCCGGATCGCATTCTTGATGCCTTCCTGAACCGCCCGCATCCTGCCTTCCGGTCCCTGGTAGAAGGGAGCTTGGCCAAATCCGGAGGCAGAAGGCAACACGTTGGACCGAAGCCCCCTGTACCAGGCCTCCTGGAATTCAACAAGGGCATACCGCACCCGTACATACACACGGGTCCCCTCTACCCGAACTCCCACCACCGACAAGTTGGGATCCCCCTTCTGGATCCACTGGTAAGGTTCCAGGAGGAACTCCTCCTCTACCTTTCTGCTTTTATCGTAGGGTGTATAGGAAAAAGTGAAGCCGTACACCATCCCTGAAAGCACGTACCGCGCTTCCTCCAGAATCCGCTGGAACAGTTCATCCTGGGTGAAACTTCTTAGGTCCGGAATCGGGTTGTGCGCCTTTTCCGCATCCCAAAGCCAAATCTCGGGTTGATACTCGTACCAGAACTCTTCGTTCAGGATGGTCTGGCCGTAGGCAGGAGAAAACCCTCCCCCCAATAGGAGAAATAGGAGTAGAAAGAGTAGCCCTCCCCCTGCCCAACCGAACCGGTGCAGTCGGGGTATCCGGATCGTGCGTCCCTCCATATCCTATGTATCGGTTAGTACCGGCGATCGAAAAAGACAGATAGGGGATCGATCCGAAGCCTGACGAGGAAGTACACCCAGGCCGCTCCCAGCCCTGCCAGGTGTGTCAGGTGAGCCACCCCGCCCCGGACGTTGAACACCTGCGAGAAAATCTCGATCCCTGCATAGATCATCACCAGGATGGGAGCCCGCACGGGGATGATGCCCATCACGTAGATCACCGCATGGGGGAAAAATACGGCAAAGGCAAGGAGAACCGCATAGATAGCTCCCGAAGCTCCCAGAAGGATGATCCCCGCGGCACCGGAAAAATAGAACACGAAAAAGGAAAACACTCCTGCCACGAGACCGGACAGTAGATAGAACAGGAGAAATTCGGTACTTCCCATCCTCTGCTCCACCTGGAAGCCGAAGAAGAACAATCCCAGCATGTTGAAGAACAGGTGGGAAAGATCCGCATGGAAGAACATGTAGGTGAATACCTGCCAGAAAGCCCCGTCTTTAGCCACCCGAGCGGGAATCATGGAGAAGTAGTACAGGGCTTCCCGGGGAGCGAGGGTTCTAAAGAAAAAACACACCACGTTTATCAGGATCAGAACCAGCGCCACGTTGGTATATCGATACCGGAAGGGGCGCCTGAGAAGGGAGAGTACCTGCATACTGTAGAAAGTACGGGCTTTCCCTCTGCAAGTCAACCGTGGTACAGTGGAATCGTGCGTGTTCTGAACGATCACTGGACGCAGCGGGCAAAACGGGAAGGGTATCCAGCCCGTTCGGTATATAAGTTGCACGAAATAGAGGAACGGTTCCACGTCCTTCGGGGAGCAAAAACGATCCTTGACGTAGGAGCAGCCCCTGGGAGCTGGTCCCTCTATGTCCTTCGTACCCTTAAGCCCACCCCCCGGATCGTCGCGGTAGACCTCCTGCCCCTCTCCCTCCCTCCCCATCCAAACCTAACTTTTCTCCAGGGTGACATTACCGATCCAGCCCTGGTGGAAAACCTTTTCCACCAGGCTCCTTTCGACGTGATTTTAAGCGATGCAGCCCCCTCTACCACGGGGATCCGCACCGTGGATACCGCCCGTTCCCAGGCCCTTGTAGAAGCGGTGCTGGGACTGGTCCCCCCCCTCTTGAAAGCGGGGGGATCCTGCGTGGTGAAGGTGTACCAGGGATCCAACACCAACCAAATCCGGGAAAGGCTGGATCAGGTTTTCACTCATACCCGGTCCTTCAAACCGAAGGCGTGCCGGAGTGAGTCCTTCGAACTATACTTCATTGGACTGGAGAAACGGGAAGGTTTCAATTGACAAATGGGAAATGGTTCTTCAATATTAATCCTAGGCATGTATTAGGAAGATAGGAAGTTCGCGAGGGGGAACGATCGTGCAGCAGTACCAGAAGCCCGTTCTGGTTCAGGAACAGAAACTCCACATGAGCCCGCAACTCTTGCAGAGTATCCAGCTCATGGCCCTACCCCTCCAGGACTTGAAAGCCCGTATCGAAGAGGAACTGGAAAAAAATCCTGCCCTCGAGGTCATCGAGGATCCCAAAACCATCTCTTACGATGAAACTCCCTCCGGACAGAGAGAAAATGACGAGTACTTCGAAGACTACTCAGATTCCGGATTTTCCCCTACGGGATACGATGACGAAGCAGGGGATGTGAAACGGAAGTTCATGGAAGGGGCATTGGCCCGCCCCGAATCCTTACAGGATCACCTTCTCTGGCAGTTGAGCCTGCAACCCATCTCCGAGGATCTCCGATCGGTATGCGAACTCCTGATCCGCAATCTGGACGAAAACGGCTTCCACCGGGAAGACCCTAAGACCATCGTTCCTCCCGACAAACTTCCCCTCCTGGAGGAAGGAATCAAACTTGTGCAGCGATTCGATCCCATCGGGGTCTGTGTAAAGGATTACAAGGAATCCCTCATTGTGCAGGCGATGCAAAACCCTGATGCTCCACCGTACACGGTGCTGATCCTTCAGGAATACCTGGAACTCCTGGAACGGGGGAAGATCAAGGAAATCGCAAAAAAGCTGAAAATCACGGAGAAAGAAGTAGAAGAATGCCTCTCCTTCATCAAAACCCTGACCCCATTCCCCGGCAGGGAGTTCTCTTCCGAGCCCCCGCGGTATGTGATTCCCGACCTGATGGTCACCCTGAAGGAAGGGCAATTCGTCATCATTCTGAACGACGAGGAAATCCCCGTGTTGGGCTTGAACCCCTTCTTCGCCAATATACAGAACCATCCCGAAGCCCAGAAACTGAAAGAAGTGAAGCAGTTCGTGAACAATCGGGTAAAGGAAGCCCGGTGGTTCATTCAGAGTATCCATCAGAGGAACCAGACCTTGCTCAAGGTGGCCAAAGCGATCGTGGAGTTCCAACGGGATTTCTTCCTCAAGGGTCCCAAGTACCTCAGACCTCTCACCCTGAAAGACATTGCCCAGGAAATCGGAGTCCACGAAGCCACCGTATCGAGGATCACCACGTCCAAGTATATTCAAACGGAATGGGGTATCTTTGAGTTGAAGTATTTCTTTTCCAACTCTATCTCGGGTGCGGGATCCACGGGGTCCCAGTACTCGAAGGAGGCGGTGAAACAAATCATCAAAGAAATCATCGAACAGGAAGGAGGGAAAAATCTATCGGATCAAAAAATCGCCGATTTGCTTTCCAAGCGAGGGATCCAGCTTGCCCGCAGGACCGTCACCAAGTACCGGAAGGAACTATCCATTAGTTCCTCCTACGACAGATAACATGTATGGAGGTAAAGTATGAATCTTGAAATCAAGGCAGTCCATTTCGATCTCCCGCAAGACTATCGAGAACTGATCGAGAAGAAAATCCACAAGATCGAGTTTGCGCAAGACATGATCGTAGACCTGCTGTTTACTGTCACAAAGGAAAAGGACTATGCCATTGAAGCACAGCTGAACTTTCGCTGGGGAACCTCGCATCATCTTAAAGTGAACGACTTCAACCTTCGGGATGGAATCGAAAAGCTGATCGATAAAATCGACGCAAAAGTCTCCAAAGAGAAGGAGAAGATCAAACAACACTGAAACCCATGAAACAGTTTACAGTTCTGGATTTGCTTTCTCTCAATTTGAAAGAACACGAAGCCCTCGATCTCCGCTGTATTGCGGGGAGGTCGGGCCTGGGGAGACCCATCGAAATGCCCGATGTGAACCGCCCAGGCCTGACTCTGAGCGGCTTCTACGACAATTTCGCCTTCAAACGGATCCAGGTATTCGGAAGAGGTGAAAGCGCATACCTCGACATCATGGTGAAGGAAAACCGCATCGATACCCTGGCCCAATTCTTCAAGTACGATATTCCCTGCGCCATTTTTACCTATGGCCTGCAGCCGCCGGAGATCTTCAAGGAGCTGGCCGAAAAGGCCCACTGCCCTGTTCTCCAGACCGACCTGCCCTCCACAGACTTTACCGCCCGTCTCATCCGAGCCTTGAGCGAGGTGTTCGCCCCCAAGCAAACCGTCCACGGAGTACTGATCGAGGTGTTCGGGATCGGGGTGTTGATCACGGGGGAAAGCGGGGTGGGGAAGAGCGAGGCAGCCCTGGAACTGATCGAACGGGGGCACCGATTGGTGGCAGACGATGCGGTAGAGATCAAAAACGTGGCAGGGAACATTCTCATGGGGGCCGGGGCCAACAAGATCATTGGCCATCACATGGAAATCCGGGGAATCGGGATCATCAACATCACCCACCTCTTTGGGGTGGGGGCCATCCGGGACAGGAAACAGATCCAGCTGGTGGTAGAATTGGAGCAGTGGGATTCTACCAAGAACTACGACCGTATAGGCGAGAAGGATACCACCACCGAAATCCTGGGAGTGCAGGTCCCGTACCTAAAACTCCCCGTGAAACCGGGAAGGAACATCCCCATCCTGATCGAAACCGCTGCCATGAACGAGCGTCTGAAAAAAATGGGTTACTTTTCCGCAAAGGAATTCAACCGAAACGTGTTGAAATGGCTGGAAAGTGAGAATGCCCGAGCAGTATATTTTCAGAACACAGACAACTATTGATCCATTGGGGAACGTAATGACGGAAAAGGAAGTCACCATCAAGAATCGTGCGGGGATACATGCGCGACCAGCTGCCTTGATCGTGCAAACCGCCAACAAATTTGCCTCGAAAATTCATATGATCAAGGACAACGAAGAGATCAACGCGAAATCCATCATGGGAATCATCACATTAGGAGCCGGATACAATACGAACCTTCGGATACGGGCAGAGGGTCCGGACGAACAGGAGGCGGTCAATGCTCTGGCCGAGCTATTTGAACGCCGTTTCGAAGAAGAGTAACCTTCCCAGGACTCTTTTATACGTTTTCTTGCTTTCCCTTCTTTTCCCCCTGGACCTCCGTCCCCTGGAAACCACGTATCTCCCTACTGCCGAACCCCACACGGTGCAAATTCTCGCTTGCCTGACACCGGGAGAAGTGTCACGGCTACAGGAAGCCCTCAAGGATGGGTACAGGTCCGAAATCTCTTTCACCCTGCGGATATACGAGGCCAGGAAAACGGTATTCTTCGGAGACACCCTCCTGTATGAAGCGCAGCACACCTACACCGCCTGGTGGGATCCTGTCGGTCGAGAATACCTGCTTGCAACACCCTCGGGCGAACAGTTCCATCACCCCTTCTGGGAACAGTTCTATTCCCGCTATACCCACTCGCCCCTGTTCCGCCTCCCAGCCTTAAAAGGAATGAGAATGTATACCACCTGCCAGGTAGTGCTGAAACCACAGCTCTTCAATCCCCCCCTGCAAATCTTGAACAGTGTTGGGCAATCCGAATCGATTGCCAGTAGCTGGTTGCGGATGGACTGGGCCCCATGAGAAAAGACACTTTCCAGGCAACTTTCCTGGGGTTACTTTTCATGTACCTCGCCCTGATCGTGCTGGTCCTCCTCTTCTCTACCCGTCTCATCCCGGACCTTTCACAGGGATACACGACCCAGGGATGGATCCTCCTCCTTCTGGCTCTCTTTTTCCTCCTGTTTCTCCTGGGAATGGTGGGGCTGAACATCCTCAGGTTGCTTCGTGATAGGCATTCCCGCAAACCAGGGGTACGGTTCAAGGTCCGATTGGTTGGATTCTTCATCTTGATCTCCGCTGTGTCTTCCATTCCGCAAGGAGTCCTTTCCGTGTCTTTCTTGAACTCTGCCGTAAACACGATCTTTCACCCTTCCCTGCGGGAAGCACTGGAGGGAGGGTTGTCCATCGCCATCACCTACTATGACGAAAAGATCGAACACATCCGGAGCATCGGCCGAAATCGGTTTGCCCAGCAGGTGTTGGAGCGGCCTGACCGGGGCACTTCTCGGGCCTGGAACGACCTACGCTCCCTGTATCCGGATCTTTCTGCCTACCAGGTGTTTTCCGAACAGGGGGTGCCTCTCTTTTTTGCCGGGAATACCGCACTGTCCCTCGAGGGTCAGGCCGCTCTATCCTCCCCCGAAGGATTATCCCCTCGAGAAACGAAAAGCGGAGGGGTCACGATTCTGCGTTTCAAACAGGTCATCGGCACCGATCCGAACCGTCCCATCGTGATCTTGAGCTTCACCCTTCCCGAATCCTTCGATCGGAACGCAGAACGAATCACCACTACCCTCAACACCTTCACCCAACTGGAACAGCATCGCACCCGATTCAATGCAACGGTGATCATCGTCTATTCCTTCTTTGCCTTCCCCCTCCTGTTGTTATCGATCCTGGTCAGCTTCCTTCTCAGCGATGAAATCATTCGCCCCATCGTGAACATCGAGGAGGCCACTCGGAGAGTGGCAGAAGGGGATTTTTCCTACCGGATTCTCTCCCGTTCACGGGACGATCTGTTCCACCTGGCAGAATCCTTCAACCGGATGGTTACGGAGTTGGAAAAGAGCCGCCGGACCCTGGTTCAAACGGAAAAGGTTACCGCCTGGCAGGAGATCGCCCAGCAGCTGGCCCACGAAATCAAGAATCCGTTGACACCCATAAAGCTTTCGGCGGAACGGTTGCTGAAAAAATACCAGGAGGATCGGGAACATTTCGATCGGATCCTTCAATCCTCGGTGGAAACGATCCTGAAAGAAACCCACAGTCTGGACAAACTGTTGAGGGAGTTCAAAGATTTTTCCCGCTTGCCTACCCCTGTAATGCGCCCGGTGCCGCTGAAGCAGATCGTAGAGGAGGCCATACAGGGGTACAAGTACACTCCTCGAATCCGAATCACGGTGGATCCCATTCCCGATTCCTTCATCCTGATGGCCGATGCGGATCAGATCCGGCAGATGTTCACGAACCTGCTCACCAACTCTATCGAAGCCATGCCGGAAGGCGGGGATATCCGTATCCGGGCAGATCTTGTGAAAAAAGGGAATACTCGCTACTGTAGAATCCTGGTATCCGATACAGGAGTAGGGATTTCGGAGGAATACAAGAACCTTGTGTTCAATCCCTACTTCACTACCAAAGCTCAGGGAACGGGGTTGGGATTGTCCATCGTGGAACGAATTATCTTCGATCACAAAGGTCAGATTTGGTTCGAATCGGAACAGGGGAAGGGTACAACCTTCTTCATCGATCTTCCGTTGGAGTCGGGCGAATGAACACGATCCTCATCATAGATGACGAACCGGGTGTCCGTTCGGTGCTGAAGGACATCCTGGAGGACGAGCACTACCACGTGTTTACCGCAGACAACGGATACGCAGGGTTGGCCCTATTGGAAAAAGAGGCCATAGATCTGGTGATTCTCGACGTGTGGATGCCCAACATGGGGGGGATCGATGTATTGAAGAAAATCAAGGAAACCTACCCCTTCACCGAGGTAATCATGATCTCCGGCCACGCCAATATCGATCTAGCCGTGAAAGCAGTGAAGCTGGGGGCTTTCGACTTTCTAGAGAAACCCCTTAGCCTGGATCGAGTTCTCACTCTTACCCGGAATGCCCTAGAGCTGGAAAAACTCAAGAAGGAAAACCTCCAACTCAAGCAAGCGGTTCTTTCCAACGACGAAATCATCGGGGTAAGTCCCCCGATGCAGAAGGTGAGGGAGTTGATCCAGCAGAGCGCTTCCTCCGATGCACGGATCCTCATTACCGGTGCCAATGGTACGGGGAAGGAGCTGGTGGCAAAGGAGATCCACAGGAGGAGCGGCCGCGCCCGGGGACCCTTCATCGAAGTGAACTGCGCGGCGATTCCCGAATCCCTCATCGAAAGCGAACTCTTCGGGCACGAGAAAGGAGCCTTTACCGGAGCCATTTCGAAGCGTAAGGGAAAGTTCGAACTTGCCCATACGGGGACTCTGTTCCTCGACGAGGTAGCGGACATGTCCTTGAGCGCTCAGGCAAAGGTACTGCGGGTGATTCAGGAACTAAGGTTTGAGCGGGTGGGAGGGGAAGAACCCATTACCGTGGATGTACGTCTCATCGCAGCTACGAACAAGAATATTCAGGAACTGATACGGGCCGGAAAGTTCCGGGAAGATCTCTATTTTCGACTGAACGTGATTCCCATCCACATGCCCTCCCTCTCGGAACGGATCGAAGACCTGCCCCTCCTCATCGACTATTTCATGGCAAAGTTCAAACCAGAGATAGCGCCCTCCCCGAGGCGTTTTTCTCCCGAAGCGATGGAATACCTGAAAGCCTACCCCTGGCCGGGCAACGTTCGTGAATTGAAAAATTTCATCGAGCGGATTAATATCATGAGTGATGAGGACTGTATTTCCTTGGAAACGGCGAAGTATTATCTTGGATCGATGGATCTGAAACCATCCAGCCAATCCGATTCGGTACTGGGGAAGTTCGCACAGCTGCCCCTGAACGAGGCGAAGGAACAGTTCGAAAAACTATACCTGGAAAAGAAACTGGAAGAATGCGGTTACAACATATCGAAGACAGCGGAGTTGATCGGGATCTATCCAAGCAACCTGCATAGCAAGATCAAGCGGTACGGAATCCGCATCGAACGATGAAAACCCTGACGGTTCGCCAAAGACAGATCCTCGAATTTCTCAAATCCTATATCCAACAGCACCAGTATCCACCCTCCATGCGGGAGATTTCCGAACGGTTCTCCATCTCCGTGCGAGGCGCCTACGACCATATCAAGGCTCTAGAGCGAAAGAAGTACGTAAAGATCGATTCCAACCACTACCGTTCCCTGGTGCTGATCCAGCAGGAGCCCCCCCGAACGGAACAGATCGTGCGGATTCCCCTGTTGGGATCCGTGGCGGCAGGGAAACCCCTTTTTTCCGAAGAAAACTGGGAGCGGTACATCGCGGTTCCTGCCGAACTCATTGGAAGGGGGAATCATTTCGCCCTGCGCGTGCAGGGGGACAGCATGATCGGGGCTGGGATCTTCAACGGGGACCTGGCCATCGTAAGACAACAACCGGATGCGGAGAATGGACAGATTATCGTAGCGATGGTGGAGGATGCAGTGACCCTGAAGCGGCTGTTCAAGGAAAAGAATCGCATCAAACTCCAATCGGAAAACCCCTCCTACCCGCCGATCTATACCCAGAACCTCCGTATCCTCGGCCGTCTGGTCCACCTGATTCGATCGTATGAGTAAGACCCCCCCTGTATTCCTCCTCCTGGGACCCGAGAGAGGAGAAAAAGAGGCCTTTATCCAGACCCTCCTAAATACCCTCCGTACCCACACGAAGGAAGAACCCGAGGTGCACAAGTTTTACTCCTTCGAGCGAAGCATCCATGACGCCCTTTCCATCCTCAGGAACGGTAGCCTCTTCACCAGGAGCAAGGTGGTGTTCTACGACGGGGTGGAGTCCCTCAAGCGGAAGGAAGAACTGGACCCTCTCGTACAGTACATCCGTTCCCCTGCCCCCGATGGGGTACTGATCCTCTTGAGCGATCGGCCTTCGGTGGAGAAAAAACTCCAGGACGCCCTTCCCGAAGGGCAGAAAAAGATCTTCTGGGAACTCTTCGATCATCAGAAAAAGGAGTGGATCCAGAACTTTTTCCAGAGGGAAAAAATTTCCATTTCTCCCGAGGGGATCGAGCTCCTCCTGGAGCTGGTGGAAAACAACACCCGGGATTTACGCCAGGTCTGTCAACAACTTGCCGATTTCTTCCGGGAAAAAGGGCGGATCCTTCCCGAGGATATCGAACAGTTCCTCTACCACTCCAAACAGGAAACCGTGTTCACCCTTTTCGAACGGGTGCTGGAGGCACGCCTGGATGCTTCCCTCGAGATCCTCCACAAGCTACTTCTAGAGGGGGAAGTGCAGGCAGTGGGGATTCTGATCAGTCTTACCTACCAGCTTCGCACCCTCAGGGACTACCTCCGCCTTCGGAAAGAAAACTATAGTTCCCAGGAAGCCTGCGCAAAGCTCCGCATTCTAGGAAAACGAACCCAAAAGACCTATGGGATGGGAGAAAAGAACTATTCTTTCCAACAGGCGGAACGGATGGTGGCCCTCTGCGCCGATTTCGACGAGTACCTCCGGGCGTACCGGTCCGACTACCATTCGCTTCTGCTGGAACTCCTTCTCTATGGCCTGATCCAGAAGAAGGGTAAGAATCCTTTGGAATTCGAGTAGCCTTGCAGCGAGAACCCTCCCTATTGTCTACTCTTGAGAGCCTGCACAACCTGTGCCGCCACGACCGGGGGAACATCGGCGCCCTACAGCTTGTTCTTAAGCGCCTGCACCACCTGTTCCGCCACGGCCGGGGGAACATCGGCGCCCTACATCTTGTTCTTAAGCGCCTGCACCACCTGTTCCGCCACGGCCGGGGGAACTCCCCCTTTCCGCGCGATCTCCTCTACCGGTGCCTCCGCGAGGGCCTGTAGGGATCCGAACTGCTGCAAGAGCTTCCTGGCCCGCTTTTCTCCGATTCCCGGTATAGAAGTGAGGGAGGATAGA
>Ga0272446_1003831_pt1 | contig 18482 bp, 19 predicted proteins | sample YNPCB0061_FD_194587 | JGI IMG/M metagenome (GOLD analysis project Ga0272446, IMG submission 194587) | Hot spring microbial mat communities from Yellowstone National Park, WY, United States - YNP-CB-006-1 | ecosystem: Environmental > Aquatic > Thermal springs > Hot (42-90C) > Sediment | place... | reverse complement strand
CCTTATGGGAGCGTTGGGAGCTGTATACCGGCCACGGCATGAACTCGCACGATCACCCGATGATGGGATCGGTCAGCTCGTGGTTCTACAAGGTGCTAACGGGGATTCGCATCACGCCGCAGACCCATGGCTTCGACCATTTTGAGCTGCGGCCGTGTTGTGTGGATGGGCTGGACCATGCGGCGGCTGAACACCAGACGATCCGCGGGAAGGTGGAGTCAGCCTGGCGCCGCGAGGGAGGCCGGCTGATGCTGAGGGTAGCGATCCCCGTGAACTGCTGCGCGGACGTGGCCATCCCGATTGCGAGCCAACAAGCCCGCATCTGGGAGAGCGGGGCGCTGATCTGGGATGGGCAGAACCCGCGCGAGGCGGTCGCCGGCGTCGCTTTTCTGCATGCCGACGCGGCGGCGGTCACATTCCGAGTTGGGTCGGGATCGTATGAGTTCAGCGTGGAGCCGTGAGGGGGGGCTGTGCGTGTCGTCTGAGCGTGAACGTCCCCAGAGACTTTTTGAATCGGAGGGAGGAGCACATGCCGCAAGACAGGTATGCCGTGATCATCAGCAACTTCGGCAATCGGGCTGATCGTTTTCTGTCCGGATATGGCGAAGATCGTCGACTGGCGCAGTTGTTCGAGGCTGCTGCGCGCGTGGAGGGGTTGAGCGGCGTCGAGATCGTGGGCACCTGGCATATCACGCCGCGCAACGTGGACGAGATTCGCGCCCTCCTGGAGCAGTACAACCTGAACCTGGTATCGATCATCCCGGACCACTTCGCTTCTCAGGTTTACAGCAGAGGCGCGTTCACCTCCAAAGACCCTGCCGTGCGCGCGCGAGCGATCGCCGATACCAAAGAGATGATGGACATCGCCGCGGAGCTTGGCTGCGACCTGGTCAACGTGTGGAATGGCCAGGACGGCTATGACTATCCGTTCCAGGCCGATTATCTGGAGGAGCGCGCCTGGTTGGTAGAGGGTCTGCGAGCCTGCGCTCAGTATCGCGGCGACGTGCGCCTGTCTCTCGAGTACAAGCTCAAAGAGCCGCGCACGCACAGCTATCTGGGCACCGTGACGGGCGCCTTGCTGACGGCGTTAGAGATCGGATCGCCCAACGTCGGCGTCACCATCGACGTTGGCCATGCGCTGATGGCTTATGAGGATGTGGGGGAGTCCATCGCCATCCTCAAGCGCGCTGGCGACAAGCTGTTTCACATGCACTTCAACGACAACTATCGGCTATGGGATGATGACATGATCGTCGGCTCCGTCCACACGATCGAGTACCTGGAGCTGCTCTACTGGCTCGATCGGACTGGTTACCAGGGCTATCTATCCCTGGACCAGTATCCTTATCGGGAGGATCCGGAGCAGGCGATCGCTGAGAGCATCCAATGGTTAAGGGCATTCCGTCGTGTGCTCGATCGCGTTGGCATGGAGCGTATCGGCGAGGTTCTCCGTGTCGGAGATGCCACATCTGCCTCACGGCTGCTGCGCGAGGCGATGTGGGGAACTGCTGCGTAAGTCAGATCGCGCCCAGGTAGGGGATCGTCTTTGCCTGTAGGGGAACATCAGTCCAGTGCGCGTGGTGCAAGCGGGAACGGATGTGGAAGTGTAGCGGGCCATCGCGGCGCAGGTGGCGATCGGCCGGCGCGCAGGGCGGTTCCATCATCAGTACAGGCAGCCCGATCATCCCTTTCACGCCAACTCAAATATAGAAGGCACTGGCTCAACTTGCTATTCTTGCCGGAGCGATCCTATGAACCCCTACGAACGTTACGTCGCGCGCCTGCGGGGCGTGGCGGTGGACCGCCCGCCCAACTTCGACATCATGATGCAACGGGCGGCGCACCACATCGGCCAGCCGCTCTCGCGCTATTACCTCGACTATCGGGTCCTGGTCGCGGCCAACCTGGCGGTGGCCGCAGACTTCCACATCGACATCCTGCAGGCCATCTCCGATCCCTATCGTGAGGCCGCCGACCACGGCCTGGAGGTCGCATTCCCCGACGACGGCCTGCCATTGAGCACGCGGCCTCTCCTGATCGAGCCGGAGGACCTGCGCAAGCTGCGGCCGGTGGCGCCTGAGGCGGGCCGGCGCATGAGCGATCGGCTGGAGGCGATCCGTTCGTTTCGTGAGCAGGCCGGCGGCCGGATCCCGATCATGGGCTGGGTGGAAGGCGCCCTGGCCGAGGCCGCCGACCTGCGCGGGGTGAGCCAGCTCCTGGCTGACCTGTACGACCGGCCCGCCTGGGTGATCGAGTTGCTGGAGTTCTGCGTCGAGGAGGAGATCGCCTTCGCGCGGGCGCAGGTCGCGGCCGGCGCGGACATCATCGGCCTGGGCGACGCGGTCTGCTCGCAGGTCTCGCCCAGGATGTATCGCCAGTTCGGGCTGCCCTACGAGCAGCGCATCTTCGCCGCGGTCCGCGAGATGGGCGCAGTGGGACGCCTGCACATCTGCGGCGACACCACCGGCATCGTGGCCGATATGGCTCGCAGCGGCGCGGCCATCGTCGACCTGGACTGGATGGTCGATTGGGGGCAGGCGGTGCAGACCCTGGCCGCAGCGGGCGTCGCGGCCTGCGGCAACTTCGACCCGGTGGCGGTGATGCTGCACGGCTCGCCAGCGGACGTGCGCCGGGCTGTGCTCGACTGTGTGGCCTTGGGGGACGCGCGCAGCTTCATCATGGCCGGCTGCGAGATCCCCGACGGCACGCCGGCCGCCAACCTGCTGGCGCAATATCAGGCGCTGTGCGAGGCCGTGAGTCCTGTTACTGAGCGGCCGGCGCGTCCTCACGCACCAATACGATGTCCTTGATCTGCACGTCGTCCCAGGCGAAGCGCAGGTCCTGGAGCACGGGCAGGGTGCGGCCGACGACGATCGCAATCGCGTTCGGCCCCGGCTGCAGCCATGCAGCGGGGATCTCCCGGCTCACGCTGACCCATTGTCCGCCGAAGTCCTCGGTGGGCAGGGGCGGCTCCAGGCGATGGCTATTGATCCACACATAGTTGTCCCAGACGTTGCTCTGCATGAGGCGCAGGCTCAGCCGCCACGATCCCCCGGCCGCCAGCGCCGTTTCTGGGATATAGCCGACGCCGCGCCAGACGACGCTGGGGTTGCGCGTCGCGTAGAGCGGCATCCACGGCGGCGGAAAGTCGCTGTCCCCCAGATGGATCACCGCATCCGGCGCCAGCACTGGGATGCGCAGCGAGCCGATGGTCGTAGTGGGGGTAGGCCTCAGGAGGACATGGCCAGCCTGCCGTCGGCGGCGGTTCAACGCTTGCAGACGATGGTACGCAGGCCGCGGCTGCCCCATCGGGTCCACCAGCCCATAGCCCAGGAACTCGGCTGGCAGCCGTTCGGGCGGGCGTTCCCCCCGCGGGCTGTCCACGGAAGGCAGGTTCCACACCGCCAGCAATTCCAGCCAGGGCCACCGTTGCTCCGCTATCGCCACGGCGTCCGCCAGATACGCCGCCTGCTGCTCCTCGCTCACCGTTTGCCAGGCCTGCCCCCCGCGTCCATCCACCGTCCAGCCCATCTCCGTGGCCCAGATCGGCTTCTCTCCGACGCCATAGGCTATCAATAGCTCGTGCAGCTCTTCGACGCGAGCCATCACCAGGCCGTCATAGCTGTCGCGCAGCGCGTCGGGGGGCCGACCGAAGCCGTAGGGATGCGCTGCCAACACGTCGAAGCAGCGGGCCGCGCCTGCTTGCAGCATGGTCTCCAGGAAGCGGCGGTCGTCCATCGCCTGGTCGTCGTTTTGATGGGTGGGGGCCAGGCCGGCGGCCGCCACGCGCGCCCGAGGATCGGCCCGCTTGATGGCCGCGTAGGCCTGGCACAGCATCTCGGTGTAGGCGGCCGGATCAGGCGGCTGGCCGCCCCAGTCGACGGCCAGATTCGGCTCGTTCCAGATCACATAGCCCAGGACGCGACCACGGTAGCGCTCCGCCACCCGGCTCACGAAGCGCACGTAGTCCGCCAGGTCGTCGGGCGGCGCGTTGAGGGTGAGGGGGGCGGCGCTGGCCCACGCCGGGTGCTGGTCCAATCGCACCACCAGGTCGAGGCCGTAGTATTCCGCGCCGGCCACCGTCTCGTCCGGATGCTGCCAGTGCCACTGGTCACGCGTCGGCTCGATCTGCCGCCAACTGAACAGCTCTACGACGACATCGAAGCCGGCGGCAGCCGCCAGCGCCAGGGTGTGCTGGTCGGCCGGCAGCGTGTGTACGCCGACGCGCAGGGGGGGCTGGCTGGCCGACGTCCGAGCCGCGACCAGCGCCGCCGACGCGATTGCCGCCAGCCCCAACAGCAGCCAGCCGCGCCAGAGGGGACTTGGTGCGCTCATGGTCCCCCTCCTGCCAGCGGGGCGCGCCACACGCCCCGGTCGGCGACGGCGATCAGCCAGCGGCCCCCGGCTGCCACAACCAGACGATAGACGCTGGCCCCCTCCAGGCCAGCCGGCTGCCAGGTCTCGCCGCCGTCCTGGCTGCGGTAGACCCCACGGTAGCGGCTGCCCGCGAAGACCTCCTGGGGCCGCGTGGGGTGAAAGGCCAGCGCCGCTACGGTCACGTCCTCCAGGCCGCGGCCCCACGGCGCCCAGGTCGCTCCGTCGTCGCGGCTGAGGTAGGCTCCTTTGGTCGCGCCTGCGTAGAGGCGTTTCGGATCGCGGGCGTCAACAGCCACCTGGAAGACGGTCTGGCCGCTCAGCTCCGCCGCCATGGGCTGCCAGCTTTGCCCGCCATTGACGCTGCGATAGAGCGCCTCGGCGCCTGCGGCATAGAGAACCGACGGCGCATCCGGCCCCCAGCCCAGGGCGATGATCTCGGTGCTCAGGTCCAGGCCGTCCCATGGCGTGCGCCAGGTCTCGCCTCCGTCGCGGCTCTCGTAGACGCGCTGGTAGGCCGCGCGGATGAAAAGGTGGTCGGGATCGGCAGGATCCACCAGGATGCCAGGCGCTGAAGGGACCTCCAGGCGGGTCCTGACCCAGGTGCGGCCGCCGTCGTTGCTGCGATACAGCCCGGCGCCGTCGATGCCCGCATAGAGCACCTGAGGGTTCGAAGGGGCGATGGCCACGCTGAGCACGGCTGCGGCTGGCAGGCCGTCGCTGCGGGACATCCAGGTAGCGCCGTCGTCGTCGGATCGGTAGATGCCGACTGGGGTGGCCAGATAGAGCGCGCCGTCGGCGGCCCGAGCCAGGTCGTTGGCCGCGGCTGGGCCGGGGCCGTGGGGCCATGGCTGCCAGGGGCTGCTCGCGGCGCCTCCCTTGTCGTCGTTGCGCCACAGGCCAGCGTGGGTGGCCGCGATCAGCGTCGCGCCCGCGTCGCTGGGCAATCGCCACAAGCCATAGGCCGTGCCTGGACGGCCTAACTTCCCACGAAGCCGCCACGTCCGGCCACTGTCGTCCGTGGCGTAGACCTGGCCAGCGTTGGTGAGGAGCAGCGCCTGTCTCGCCTTAAGGCCGGGAAGCAGCGCATCGACGCGACCCTCAAACTCGGTTTCCACCGGCTGCCAGCGTTGGCCGCCGTCGTCGCTGCGGTACAGGCCGGCCCGCGTGCGCGCGTAGGCCAGTCGATTGTCCGCGGGGTCGAACCACAGGCCAGCCACAAAAGTCATCGGGACGTCGGCAGCCTGTCGCCAGGTCTGGCCTCCGTCATCGCTGGAGAAGAGGCCTGCGCCGTCGCTGCCCGCCAGCAAACGGCTGCCATCCGCTGAGACGGCCAGGGCCAGCAACGCCGCGCCAGCCGGCAGGGCGCCGAGCGGCTGCCAGGTGACGCCCTGGTCCAGGCTGCGCCAGGGACGGACGTCCTCGCCGGCCAGGTACAAGGCGCCATCCGCTGCCGCCAGCAGGACGTAGACGCTGCGTCCCTGCCGTTCCAGCCCCTGCGGTGGGACGATCGGCCGAGGAAGGTCGGGGATGGCGCGCCAGGTGACGCCGCCATCGTCGCTGCGGAAGAGGCCATCGCTGGCGCCGGCCAGGAAGATGCCGTTGGTCTCGGGGACGGCCAGCAAAGCGTGCACCAGCCGCCCCTCCAGCTCCCGGCCCGCTGGCTGCCAGGACGCGCCGCGGTCGAGGCTACGGTAGAGCTGCGGCGGCGCGATCGTGGCGGCCAGCATCAGGGCGGGATCGGTCAGATCGGCGGCGAAGGCCAACACCGGCCGCGCCGCGGGCAGGCCTGCGCTGGCCGCCTGCCATTCCAGGGGCGCGAAGGGAGACGGCAGGGGAGCCGTGGGGGTCGTTCGCAGGGCGCAGCCGACCCCCAGGATCACGGCCAGCAGGAATGGCAAGATCGATCGCCATGCGCGCAGATTTGCCCATCGCGCGCCGCAGCGCATCGCCTCCCTGGCCACGATTCGCTCACCCCGCTTAGCCCGCCAGTATCCCGGCGATCAGCCGCCAGATCTGAGCTACCAGGAACGTGACGGTAAACCCCATCGCCACGGGCAACAAGGCGGCGACCGCCGTCCACTTCTTGCTGCCGGTCTCCTTGTAAATCGTGTAGATCGTCGTGCTACACGGGTTGTGGATCAGGCTGAACAGCATCAGGTTGACCGCCGTGAGCAACGTCCAGCCTCCGGCCTGCAGCAGGGCCAGCACGTCGGCCTCCGATTCCAGCTCGAACATCACGCCCGCCCCCGCGCCGACGTCGGTCGCGCCGATCATCAACGTCGTCAGCATCAGCACAGTGGGGATGACGATCTCGTTGGCCGGAATGGCGACGATGTAGGCGACCAGGATCACGCCGTTGAGGCCGATCAACAGCCCGAACGGGTCGAGGAAACGGATCAGATGCTCGGCGACGCTGGCGCCGCCGATGACGAGATTGGCGGAGAGCCAGATCACGGCGCCGGCCGGCGCGGCGAAGGTCACCGCCCGCCAGAGGACGATCAGGGTGCGGTCGATCAGCGAGGTGTAGATGGTCTGCAGGATGCGCGGCGGCCGATAGGGCGGCAGCTCGAGATGAAAGGTCGAGACCTCGCCGCGCAACACCGTGCGCGACAGCCCCCAGGAGACGGCGAAGGCCAGGAAGACCCCCAGCAGGGCGATGACCATCACGCCGAGCGCCGAGACGAGGCCGGCCAGGGGGGCAGGAGCCAGGGCGCCGATGAAAATGCTGGCGATCAGGATCTGCGTGGGCCAGCGGCCGTTGCACAGCGAGAAGTTGTTGGTGATGATCGCGATCAGCCGCTCGCGGGGGCTGTCGATGATGCGCGTGGCCACCACCCCGGCCGCGTTGCAGCCGAAGCCCATGGACATGGTCAGCGCCTGCTTGCCGTGTGCACCGACGCGGCGGAAGGTGTTGTCCAGGTTGAACGCCACCCGTGGCAGGTAGCCGAAATCCTCCAGCAAGGTGAAGAGCGGGAAGAAGATGGCCATGGGTGGCAACATCACGCTGACGACCCATGCCGTCGCCAGGTAGACCCCGTCGAGCAGGAAGCCGCTCAGCCACCAGGGCAGGCCGATGGCGGCCGCCAGCGATTTCAGGAAGGGGTGGATCGTGTCCAGCAGCAGTTGCGAGAGCAGCGACGAGGGCACGTTGGCGCCGCTGATCGTGATCCAGAACACGATCGCCAGGAGCGCAAGCATCACCGGGAAGCCCCAACGCCGGCTGGTGAGGATGTGGTCAAGGGTGCGATCCAGGTCGAAGCGCGGCGGTTTGTCGGGCCGCGCCACCGCGCGATCGGCGATTTGGGCGGCCTCGGTGTAGAGCGCCTCCATCAAGTTCTCGTGGAAGGCGCCGCCCACCTGCCAGCGCAAGCTTTCGGCCGTCTTGAGGATGTCGTTGACAGCAGGCGTAGTCGGCGTGCTCATTGCGCTGCCTCCAGTTGCAACATCGGCTGGGCAGGCCCGCTGGTGGGACCGGCTTGGGCCAGTTCGAGCAGCTCACCGCTGCGCAGGGCCTGGACCATCCGCTCGTCGCCGTCGAGCAACCGCAGCGCCACCCAACGCGCGTTGGGCAAACCGGGATACGCCGCGGTCAATTGGGCAGTCAACGTCGCCACGGCCTGTTTGAGCGCGGGTGGCTCGTTCTGGAGGCGACGCGGCCGGCAGACGAACTTGCCCGTAGCGACCTCGTCGATCATCTGCAGCAGTTGGGGGATCCCTTCGCCCTGGCGCGCGGCGGTCAGGACGACCGGCACGCCCAGGTCGCGCGCCAGCCGACGCTCGTCGACGGTCAAGCCCAGGCGTCGGGCTTCATCGATCAGATTGACGCAAACTACGGCCCGGTCGGTGATCTCCAGCACCTGCAGGACCAGGTTCAGGTTGCGTTCGAGGCGGGTCGCGTCCGCCACGACCACGGTGACGTCGGGCCGGCCGAACAGGATGAAATTGCGCGCGATCTCCTCGTCCAGGCTGGTGGAGAGGAGCGAGTACGTGCCGGGCAGGTCCACGATCTTGTACCGTCGGCCGGCGTATTCGAACCCGCCCTCGGCGCGGCCGACGGTCTTGCCGGGCCAGTTGCCCGTGTGTTGGCGCAGCCCGGTCACGGCGTTGAAGACAGTGCTCTTGCCGACGTTAGGGTTGCCCGCCAGGGCTACGACGTAATCGGCATCTTCCATATTGATGCCCAGCTTGCGCAGATTGGCCAGGTTGGCCATCGAGCAGGTCGCGCAGGCTGGGGAGACAGCGGGCGGAGAGGCGATCCGTTCGGTAGTCATACAGCGACCTCCTCGGGGCGAGTGATCAAAATATGGTTGGCCTGATCGTGGCGCAACGCGATCAGCGCGCCACGGATGCGGTAGGCGACCGGATTGCCGCTGGGGCTGACGAGGGTGGCCTCGATGCGGGTGCCGGGCAGGATGCCGAGGTCCAGGAACCGGCGTCGCTCCACGCTGCGGCAGGTCGGCGCGATGCCGGCGACCACGGCCTGTTCGCCGGGCTTGAGCGCGGTCAGGCGCTCGGTGGGGCTGGCTGGCTCGGGCGTTGTCTGGGCGACGGCCATCGGCAGCACGCTGACGTTGGCCGCCAACAGCGGGGCCAGGACGTGCTCGTCGCCGTCCGTCCAGAAGCGGATGCGCTGGGGGGTGGCCTCGAGCACGCGCACCTCCATCCCGGGCGCCAATCCTTCGGCGACCAGTTGGGCGTAGACGGCGACCGGCTCATCTTCGAGGTGGACGATGCGGCCCGCCTCGCCGGCTGCCAGCTCGGACAACGGCCGCTGCTGGGATGCCCCCACCTGGCCGTCGGGAGTGGGGATCGGGTCGCCGTGGGGATCGTATAGCGGGTTGTTGAGCCGGGAGGCCAACTCTTGCAGGTTGGCGGGGGAGAGCAGATGTTCCTGCTGGTGGGCGCGGCGGTGCCATTCATCGGCGCTGTAGCCTGTCTCCTCGGCCAGATAGCGCTCCCAGAGGCGGTGGGCGCGCATGATGTGCAGGGCGTCGCTGGCGCCTTCGGCGGTCAGGTGGAGCGAGTCGGGCCCGAGTTCGAGCAGTTGCCGTTCCGCCATCTTCGTCAGCAGCGCGGCGGCCTGGCCTTCGGGGATGTGGAGGGCGGCGGCCAGGGCGGCGCGGCTGACGCGGCGTCCTTCGATCTGCGCCTCGTAGAGGTACTTGAGCGCGTCCTCGATGAGCACGCGTTCGGTCATCTGGCGCGCGCGTTGCCAGCGCCAGAACAGCCCGCTCTCCGGCCAGAAGAGCAGGGCCAGCGCGCCGCCGATCGCGGCGGCGATGATCAGTGAGAGCAAGGGATCGGGCATCTTCCTCAATCCTTTCGCGTAGTATAAACAGGCCGTTGGCTGTGTGGTCCGGTGGGTTGTACCCAGACATGGTGGGCGACCGCGCTTCCCACGGGGCGTTCCTGATCGGCGATGCGCAGGGTGATCGGGCCATCGAAGGGGGCCACGGCTAGCGGCTCGACCTCCGTCCCGGGAATCAACCCCAGTTCGTTCAGATGGCGCAGGAGCGCAGCGTCCTCGTCGTCCACCTCGCTGACGACGGCGGTCTGGCCGACCGGCAAATCGGTGAGGGGGACTTGCGTCGGTTCGGCGACTTCGCCGTTGGGCGTGGGGATCGGGCTGCCGTGAGGGCAGGTGGTCGGATGGCCCAGGAAGTCCTCGATCCGGTCCGCCAGCATATCGGACACGGCGTGTTCGAGTTTGTGGGCCTCGTGGTGGGCGGCATCCCAGGGGACGCCCAGCGTATCCACCAGAAAGCGCTCGACCAGCCGATGGTTGCGGATGACGGATAGGGCGGCGCGGCGGCCCTCGGGAGTGAGCGTCGCTGCGCCGTAGGGCGTATGCGAGACCAGCGCCATCTCCGTGAGCCGTTTGATCATGCCGGTGACGGATGCGGGCTGGACGCCCAGGCGCGCGGCCAGGATCGAGGTGGTGGCGCGTTGGCCTGCGCGCTCGAGGGCGTAGATCGCCTTCAGATAGTCTTCGGTCGCCGGGCTGGGCATTTGGTGCTCCGAATTTATGATTTAGGACTACCTAAACCGCGAGGATCATTATACGCATCTCTGCGCGCGCGTCAAGTAGGGGGCGCAGGTCACAGTCACAGGTGTCTTGGGATGTCAAAGCCTGACGGGTCCCACTAATCAGATAGCGTCAAGAGGGGGGCATAGCGTCTCACAGGAGGGCAAGCGCGAGCAGCGCGGCGCGGTGGGTGGCCCTCGCTGGCGCGGGCGGCCGCAGCCAGGTCGGGCCGGGGAACATCTCTGTTTGAGACGCTGACGACCATCTCGGCGGAGGAGGCGTCCATTCCGGTCGGCGGCAAATGCGCCACCCTGGCGGCGCAGGTCAAGCACATGGCGTTCTATCTCGACGTGCTGGAGAAGGCAGTGCGCACCCAGCAGTTCGAGCCGCAGGACTGGGGCAAGATCTGGCGTGAGACCGGCGCGGTCAACCCCGAAGAGTGGGAAGCGATCCAGCAGGCCTTGCGCGAGAGCTACAACCGCCTGAGGCGGCTCATTGCTGACACGCAGGAATGGCCCAGCGAACGGGAAATCGGCGGCGCCATTGCTGCGATCGTGCATACCGCTTATCATCTGGGCGAGATTCGCCAGGCGCTGTGCATCATAAAGTCATAACGACAACGAGGGCCGATACCGGCGACAATCAAAAGGATGAACTGCATGCGAAAACTCAAACTGCAAGTGCAACTGTCCGTCGATGGCTTCATCGCCAGCCCGCGTGGCGAGATGGACTGGGTGACTTTTGACAGAACCAAGGAGAACCCCAATGACAGCCTCTCAAAAAATCATTCCCCACATCTGGTTCGACAAAGAAGCCGTGGCAGCGTCGGAATTTTACGTAGCGACTTTCCCTGCTTCCCGCATCGTTGGCACGACGATCCTGCGCGACACCCCGTCAGGCGACTGCGATGTGGTGAGCTTTACGCTGGCGGGCTACGCCTTTCAGGCCATCAGCGCGGGACCGCTGTTCAAGCTGAACCCAGCCATTTCGTTCGCGGTCAATTGCGCGACGGCCGATGAAGTCGACGCGCTCTGGGAGAAGCTCGCCCAGGGCGGACAGGCGCTCATGCCGCTCGACGCGTATCCCTTCAATCCCCGCTTCGGCTGGGTGCAGGACCGCTTCGGCGTCTCGTGGCAACTGGCGGCGTCCGCGGCCGAGACGCCAGGGAAGCCCTCGATCACGCCTTCCTTGTTGTTCGTTGGCCCCAACTGCGGCAAGGCAGAAGAGGCGATCCACTTCTACACCTCGGTCTTTCGGGACTCGGCGGTGGGCCACATCCTGCGCTATGGGCCGGGCCAGGCGCCTGAGCAGGAAGGGGCGGTGATGTACGCCGACTTCTTCCTGGCAGGCCAGCGCTTCGCCATCGGAGAGAGCGCCCTGCCCCACGTCTTCGCCTTCAACGAGGCTATCTCGTTCATCGTCAACTGCGAGGACCAGGAGGAGATTGACGATTACTGGGAGCGCCTTTCGGCGGACCCGGAGGCCGAGATGTGCGGCTGGCTCAAGGATCGCTATGGCCTGTCGTGGCAGATCGTGCCCGCGGCCATGGAGGTGATGCTGTACAGCGGCGCGCCAGCGCAGGTCGCCCGCGTCACGCAAGCGTTCCTGTCGATGAAGAAGCTCGACCTGGCTGCCTTACAGAGCGCGTACGCCGATACATAGGGCCAGCGCCGCGCCCACGATGATCGACCCCAGCGGTTTACTCATTTTCATGCTGCGCCAGGCGTAGGTATAATAAGCTCCCAGAGGGATGAAACATGAGCCTGGTAGCCATTGCCCGTCGTTTGCCTCAAGACCTTCAACTTCCCATGCTCGAATTCGCGGAGGCGATCGGGGAGGAGCTACGCGCGCAACTGGCGGTGCGCCGCGAGGACTTCGAGGTCCTGCAGGCCGCTGTCAGGGAGCTGGCCGAGGCGCAAAAGCGCACCGAGGAGCGTCTCGACCGCCTGGAGGCCGTTGTAGCCGAGCTGGCCGAGGCGCAGAAGCGCACCGAGGAGCGTCTCGACCGCCTGGAGGCCGTCGTGGTCGAGCTGGCCGAGGCGCAAAAGCGCACCGAGCAGCGCGTCGAGGAGCTGGCCGAGGCGCAGAAGCGCACCGAGGAGACGCTCAACAAGCTCATCATGCGCTTCGACCGCATCGAGGTGAAGTTGGGCGGCCTGGTAGGCGACAACCTGGAGCGCAAGTATCGCGAGCGGGCATTCGCCTACCTGGGGCAGGTCCTCCGGCCGGTTCACAGCGTCTCGCTTCAGGATCTGTTGCCGCAACTGGAGGCCCGCCTGACCGAGGCCGAGCTGGACGAGCTGCTGCCTCTGGATGTCCTCCTGCGCGGGCAGGTGCGCGAGCTGCCCAATCGGCCCGAGATCTGGCTGGCGATGGAGGTCTCGGCCGTGGTGGATCAGACGGATGTCGAGCGGGCGGTCAGCCGCGCGCGTGCGCTGGCCAAAGCCGGCCTGCGGACGATGCCGGCCGTGGCAGGGGAAGAGTTCACCGAGGGCGCAAGATTGCTGGCCATCCGCCAGAAGGTTCTCCTGCTGCAGGATGGACGCCGCCACAACTGGCTGGAAGCGCTGGAGCAACTGTTCGACACGGACAGGTAAGCGAATCGCCTCAACGTCCCCCCTTCAAGGCGCGAGGGCCGATCGCCCGTTGCGCCCTCGCAAATGTCAGGCCAATCACTGATCGCTCCCGCCTTCCGTGGTAGGCTCCCGTCGCGGCGCACATCATCGGTGGAGGCTTGAGGGGACCGCGGGCGCCTCCCGGCGGTTGCACGATGCCAGAGCCTGTCACCCGGTGATGGCAGCCGGTTCCTGGGCGAGGCAGGTAGATTCTATCAAGAAAGGGAGGACACGATGGCTGTTCGATCCGCATCGGCTGAATGGAAGGGCACCTTGAAAGAGGGCGCCGGCGTGATGAGGCTGGGCAGTGGCGCCTATGAGGGACCGTTCACGTTCGCATCGCGCTTCGAGTCGGGCGAAGGGACCAATCCGGAGGAGTTGATCGGCGCCGCGCATGCGAGCTGTTTCTCGATGTTCTTGTCGGGGTTGCTCAGCAACAAGGGCTTCACGCCGACCATCCGCACGACGGCCACCGTCCACCTGGAGGCGGGGCCGACGATCACCCTGATCGAGCTGGATACGGAGGCCGAGGTGCCCGGCATCGACGAGGCGACCTTCCAGCAGTTGGCGGAGGAAGCCAAGGCCAAGTGCCCGGTCTCGAAGGCGCTCGCCGGGCCGGAGATCAGACTGCGGGCGCGGCTGGTGAATCGGTGACGGCGATCTCCTCAGGACGAGGGGCAAGAAGACGGGCCTGTCACCAGGCTCGACGGTAGAAATTGGCATCTCGGTCGCAGTCGGCGTAACGGTGGCCGTCGCTGGCGCAGTGGGTGTGTCGGTGACGGCCACCGTCGCGGTTGGCGTGCTCATATTCGTTGACGCGGGCGTCTCCCCGGTTTTACAATGAATCCACCTCCCCAGCGATCCGCTCGCGTCCAGCACCTCCAGGCAGACCGTGCATCGTCGCCGCTTTCCGCTAATACACCTCGCCATGGCTGCCCACGCTGACCAGGATGATTTCCTGCTCACGCAGCGCGAATTCGAGCGTGATGCGATACTGCAGATTGATTGAGACGGCGTGCAGGCCCGCAAGGCGCCCCTCCAGCGCGTGTAACCGCAAGGAAGGATGGAACGGATCCTGCTCCAGGATCGCCAAAGTTTTGTGGTAACGTTCGAGCAAATCCGGGTGACGTTTGAGAAAGCGCCTCTCGGCTTTCTCGTAGCTCTCGGTGAAGATCAGGCTATAGGGCATCGCCAAGCTCGCCCTTGATGCGCGTCAGATGCGCATCGGCGCTCTCACGTCGGTAGCGGCCGGCGGCCAGATCCTCGTGCGTTTGCGCCCAGGCGGCCACGATCTCGCATTCGCGCAGATAGTCGTAGTGGGCGAGGTCCATCACCACATAGCGCGGCTTGCCGCGGACACTGATGATGACCTCCTGGGCGTCCTGAAGGGCGCGCTCGATGTCGGCGATGCCCTTCGTCTTCAGATCATTGGCGGTGATCACAGCCATCTTTCACCTCGTTTATCGGAAAGGCGAATAAAAGTGTGCTTTATAGCATAGATTATAATATGATTTACCGTGCTGTCAAGTGTACTGGAGGCGCGGGTGCGCGCGCGATTCCATTTGCCAAGGCGCCCAGCAAAGAGAAAATGTCAGTGAATCAGACTGCTTTCTTTGGCATCAGTACAGTGGTGATCGGTTTGTTCGCGCTCTTCCTGGCGTTGACGCTCAGCCGCGCCCATGGCGGGACGACGGTCGCGCTGACAACCCGTTGAGATCGGCTATCCCTACTCGTATGACCGATCACATTGAGACCGATCCCCAGCGCCGACGGCGCTCGTTCCTTGAACCGAAGCTCTTTTTGCCCAGAGAGCACGGCGGCTGGTTCCTCTTCCTGGTCCCTCTGGCAGTTGGGCTGGGCGTCGCCGGGGAATGGAACAGCCGTGGGCTGGCCTTCGTTGCGGCCGCGCTGGCGTTGTTCCTGGCGCGCCAGCCGCTGACGTTGGCGATCCAATCGTGGCACGGCAAGCGCACGCGCGCCGACTTGCCGGCGCTGCTGGCCTGGCTGGCGGTCTATGCCGCACTCGTAGCGGCCGCGGCGGGCGTCCTGCTGGCGCGCGAGCGGCTGTGGGGCTTGCTGCCGCTGGGGGCTGTGGGCGTCGGCTTGCTGGCGCTGCAACTGTGGGCTGCGGCCGCGCGGCGGGCGCGCACCCTGTGGAGCGAGGTGATCGGGACAGGGGGGCTGGCGTTGGCCGCGCCGGGCGCGCATTACGCGGCGACCGGCGCCTGGTCGGTCACGGCGCTCGCCCTATGGGCGCTCATGGCGATGATCGGCGTGGGCGGGGTGCTTTACTCGCGCTGGCGGCTGCGCCGGCGGCGGCTGGCTGCCCGGGTCAGCGGCGAGGAGCTGCCGCCCGCGCCGCCGCGCGTCTCGGTGCTGGCGCACTACGGCAGCGCGCTGGCGGCGGCCTGGCTCCTGGCGCGTCTGGGCTGGGCGCCCTGGGCGGCCGTCCCCCTGTACCTCGTCCTCCTCGGTCGCGTTGCATGGGGCACGCGGCCGGCAGCTCGTCCGGATCGCACGGTGCTGGCGATCGGGTTGGGCGAGGGGATCGCCACGATCGTGAGCGGCGCGTGGATCGTGGCCGCGTATCGTCTGGGGTGACGAGAGGGGGCGGAGGGATGAGATCCGTGAACGATCGCGAGGTTGCCATGTCCGAGGGTTCTATCCACGCCGTCACCGGCGCGTTCGGCTATTCCGGTAAGTACATCGCCCGGCGCCTGTTGGCCGCCGGCCGATCGGTCATCACCCTCACCAATTCGACCGACCGCGCCAACGAGTTCGGCGGTCGCATCCCGGCCTATCCCTTCCACTTCGACCAGCCCGACGAGCTGGCGCGCACGTTGGAGGGGGTCGATGTGCTCTACAACACCTACTGGGTGCGCTTCAACCATCGCCTCTTCCGCCACGCCGATGCGGTGCGCAATACATTGACGCTCTTCGCGGCGGCCAGGCGCGCGGGCGTGCGGCGGATCGTCCATGTGAGCATCACCAACCCTTCCGAGGATTCGCCGCTGGAATATTTCAGCGGCAAGGCCTGGCTGGAGCGGGCGCTGATCGAGTCGGGCCTCTCCTATGCTATTCTGCGGCCGACGGTCTTGTTCGGCGAAGAGGACATCCTCATCAGAACGGCTTGCTCTCGCTCGCACCCAAGGCCAGCCTGAGGACTTCAGCCGAGATGACCCCGGTCGGCTGACCGATGGCGGCACCTGCGCACGCCTTGCGGATTTGCTGGTCTCCGCGCTTTTGTGGTATAGTGGTGTCGCTCGCGACGAGGGCCTTGTGCCCTCGTTCTTTCTGCCCTCGACCGCTCAGGCGTTGATCGAGGGCGTATCCCAAAGAAAGGAGGCTGGTGAGCGAGCGTGAGAGAATACGAGCTGTTGTTCCTGTTGCATCCGCGCCTCGACGAAGAAGGCGTCGCCGCCGCCATCGAACGGGTCACCAACTGGGTGACCAGCTCCGGCGGCCAGGTCCTCGAAACCTCTCCCTGGGGACGGCGGCGTCTGGCCTATCCGATCGACAACCAGTGGGAAGGCTTCTACGTTCTCCAGAGGCTGCAGATGGCTCCCTCCGCTGTGGCCGCTTTGGAGCGCAATCTCCGGCTCAGCGAAGACATCATGCGCCATCTCGTCACCCGTCCCGAAGCCTGATCGAGACCCTAGCCGCGGAGTGATGTGCTATGACACGAGGATTGAATAAGGTCATCATCATTGGCAATCTGGGGCGGGATCCTGAGATGCGCTACACCCCCAGCGGCAAGCCGGTGACGTCCTTCAGCGTGGCCACCAGCCGCACCTGGGTCACCGCCGACGGCGATCGGCGCGACGCAACCGAGTGGTTCAACGTCGTCGCCTGGGGCAACCTGGCCGAGATCTGCACGCAACATCTGCGCAAAGGCTCCAAGGTCTACGTGGAAGGCCATCTGCAGACCCGATCATGGGACGACGAGCAAGGCCAGCGACACTACCGGACGGAAGTGGTGGCCAATGAGATGATCGTGCTGGATAGCCGCGCGCCGGATACCCAGTACAGCAACGAGATGAATCAGATGGAGGAAGATCACCTTGGCTGATCTGCAGGATCGCGACGAGTACCAGGACGAAGTCGAAGAGGAAGGTGGAGGAGCAGGTGAGCCAGAAGGAGGGGCGCGCCGCGGTGGACGCGGCCCCGCCGGACGTGGGCGCTTCCCACGTCGGCCGCGCGTGTGCGCCTTCTGCGCTGAGCATGCTCGCGCCATCGATTACAAGCAGGTCGAGACGCTCAGCCGCTACGTGACGGAGCGCGGCCAGTTGCGCCCGCGGCGAAAGACGGGAACGTGCGCTCGCCATCAGCGCGCGATCTCCGTGGCCGTCAAGCGCGCTCGCCATATGGCGCTTCTGCCATTCACGGGCGAGCAGGTGCGGCTGGGGTCGCGGCGCGGGTGAGCATCGCCTGCTGGCACCCTCTCCCGAGGGTCCCCTGCTGCGGCGTCGCATGGATGAGAGGCTCAGGCTCACGCTGACGACGCCAGTGCGACAGCGGGCGCAGGCAGTTGTCGCTTTCGATCAGGGCATAGGGCGGCCTCGTCCTATGCCCTTTGTCATCTATCGAGGATTGGTATGGCCAAACCGCGCGTCAAAGCACCGCAAGAGCTGACCCGCAAAGAGATCGCAATCAACCGCCGCCAGAAGGAACAATCGCGGCGCGTGCTGATCGGCACCGGCGCCGTGATCCTCATCGTCCTCCTCGTGATCGCGGCTGGCCTCATCGACCAGTTCCTGATCAAGCCCACCTCTCCTGTCGCCAGGGTGGAGGGAGTCCCCATCCAAACGCGCGACTATCAGCGTCGCGTGCAGTTGCAACGCTATAACCTGCAACGCCAGATCGACCAGTACCAGCAACTGGACGCGCAGTTCGGCTCCGCGGACGGCCAATCGCTCTTCGCTGCCCAGATCAGCCAGCTCGAGGCCCTGCTCAACGCTCCCGAGACGTTGGGAAGGCAGGTGCTCGATCGCATGATCGAGGAAGAGGTCATCCGCCAGACCGCGGCTCAGCGTGGCATCGTCGTCACCGCCGAGGAGGTCGAAGCGGAGCTGCAATCGCAGGTGGCTACCTTCCAGGGATACATCGCCGAGCATGACGCCACCGCCACTGCGGAGGCGCGCGCGCAGGCGACCGCTACGGCGGCAGCGTGGACGCCGACCCCCACGCTGACCGCCAGCCTCGCCCTGACCGATACGATGACGCCGACGCCCGCGCCCGTCGAACCCACCCCGACCCCGCAGCCGACGCCGACCGTGCATATCATGACGACGGCCGAGTACGCGACGGGCCAGCAGAGCTTCGCCGCGTTGTTGCAGCAGATCGCCGAGATGCCGCTGGAACAATACCGCGGCATGATCGAGGTGCAACTGCTGGAGGAGAAGCTGCAGGAGGTGGTCAATCGGGACGTGCCGACGACCGAGGAGCAGGTGCACGCGCGCCATATC
>Ga0272446_1003829_pt1 | contig 18494 bp, 20 predicted proteins | sample YNPCB0061_FD_194587 | JGI IMG/M metagenome (GOLD analysis project Ga0272446, IMG submission 194587) | Hot spring microbial mat communities from Yellowstone National Park, WY, United States - YNP-CB-006-1 | ecosystem: Environmental > Aquatic > Thermal springs > Hot (42-90C) > Sediment | place... | reverse complement strand
ACCAGTTGCTGCTCGTTGGTTCCGAGCGGAGTGTAGTAGACATTGACACGCTCGTAGTCGAGCGTCTGGCCGTCGGGGGGCGGAGGGATCTGGAACTGGCAGGCGCCGTTGGCCCGGATCTCGTTGAACACCTCGACGAGCTTCTGGCCCACGCTGCCGCCGTTGGCGATGTAGGCCGATCCGGTACCGCCGGCCGACGCGATGGCGTTCAGGTCACCGAGGTCGCCGATGCCGAGCACGAACGTCGGCACCGAGGGCACGCCCTCGAAGGCGGTCTTGGCTGCGAGCGCCGCGCCGTCGATGGTGTTGTACGTACAATCGTTGGGCAGACCGTCCGTCGCAAAAAGCACGTGCACGAGGTGCGTCGGGTGATCGATGGCCCACTGGTGCGCGAACATCAGCGTGCCTTCCAGCGAAGGTTGCGTGGGCGTCGCGTCGCCGTCCGGGTCCTTGCCGTTGATGGCGCTCAGCAGCGCGCTCTCGTTGCCGGGCAGCGTGTCGATGGGCACGACAGGCTGGCCGTAGTCGGCGGGATCGCAGGAGACGTTCGCGGTCCACGATCCTTCACAGTAGGCCTTGCCGGGGACCATGGTGTTGCAGCCGCCGTACAGACCGCAATCCTGGGCGGTGGCGCATGCGTGGGAGCAGGCTCGGAGCATGAAGGCGCCGGGCGCGGGAGGCTCGCAGGGCCCCGTGTCCCCGGGACAGTCCGCGTTGGTCACGCACGAACCCGGCACGTGGAACCCGGGGGGCGGCGGGTTGGGCAGGTACGTCAGCCCCATCCCGATGCCTTCGGACAGCGGGTCGGTGATGACGTCCTGCAGCGCGGCCACGACCGACGGCCACACGACCGGCGTACCGTTCGCGCCGTTCATCGATGCGGTCGCGTCGAGCAGCACGTAGACGTCGAGGGGGACGAGCTTGCCGGGGAACGACTCGCCGACGCAGGCGCCTGCCTCGTCGAGGGTACCGTCGCCGATCGACGCGTCGTTCAGGATGTTCTGCGTTCCGCCGGAGCCGCCGGCGGAGCTGCCGCCTGCTCCGCCGTTGCCGGCGTTTCCGAACGAGCTGCCCTCGGAGTTGGCGCTGCACGAAGCAGCGGTGATCCAGGTAAGCGCGAGAGCCGCCGCGCGGGCGCTCTTGGTCCACAGCAGGCCAGTACGCATCGAGTCCTCCATCGTCGAGGGGCAAGCCGAGCAGAACCGCAGCGTTCTTGCGTACAGATTAGCTTCGCGCCCGTCCCGGGTGCAACCTCGTCACGCCCGCCAACGTGGGGCGTCGCCCCCGACCTGCCACCCGGCGCCGACGCGCCATGGGCCGGTGCACGCAGGCGCGGCAGAACGCGGGCTCGCCCGCTACTCGTGTCGAAGCGCGTCGATGGGGTTGAGCCGTGCGGCCTTGCGGGCCGGGAAGTAGCCGAATCCTACGCCGACAGCGGCCGAGAAGCCGAACGCGATGACCACGACCTGGGGCATCAACACGAATGGCAGCCCGAGGGCCCGGCCTGCTGCGTAGGAACCGCCCAGGCCCAGGATCATTCCGATGACCCCTCCTACCGTCGACAGCACGACCGCCTCCACCAGAAACTGGAGCAGCACCTCGTGCGCCCGAGCGCCAATGGCCAGCCGTATCCCGATCTCGCGCGTCCGCTCCGTCACCGACACCAACATGATGTTCATGATCCCGATGCCGCCGACGATCAGGCTCACCCCCGCCACGGCGCCGAGCAGCGCGGTCAAGGCGCTGGTCACGCTCTCCAGGACCGAGGCCATCTCCTTCATGTCACGAACGTTGAAGTCGTCGGCCTGGCCGAACGCGATGCGCCGACGCTCCCGCATCAGCGACACGATCTGGTCCTTGGCCCTGTCGGTGTCGTCTTCGCTCACCGCGCTGACGGCGATGGCGCTCACGTTGGTGTTGCCAGCGAGCCTGCGCTGAAACGCCGACAGCGGCATCAAGATGAAGTCGTCCTGGTCCATGCCGAAGGTCGAGGTCCCCTTGGGCTGTACCGTGCCGATCACCTGGCAAGAAACCTTGCCCAGGCGAATCGAAGCGCCCAGCGGATCCTGATGCCCGAACAGCTCGCGCTGCACCGTCGCGCCAAGAATGCACACCGCCAGACCGCCCTGCTGCTCCACGTCGGAAAACATGCGTCCCGACGCGATCTTCAACGCACGCACCTCGAAGTATGAGTTGGTGGTGCCGGTCGCCGACGTGTTCCAGCTCGTGTTTCCGTACACCGCGAGCACGCCGCGAGACGACGACGGCGCCACGGCGGCGACCGCTGACAGCTCCCGCTCGATCGCCTCGGCGTCCTCGATCGTCAACGGCGCTGCCTGGACCTGCATGCCCGGCCCGCGACGCTCCGCTCCGGGTAACAGCGTGAGCATGTTCACGCCCATGCTCGCGACGTCCGACGTGACCTTCTCCGTGGCGCCTTGTCCCAGCGTGACGAGCGCGATCACCGCGGCGACGCCGATGATGATCCCCAACGTTGTCAGCGTCGATCGCAGCTTGTTTCGCCGGATCTCCCGCGACGCCATCAGCAGCGTGTTGCCGAGCATGAGCAGCAGGGCCGTCATGACGCTCGCCCTCCGTTGCGAACGTCCCGCTCGATCACGCCGTCGCGAAAGTGCACCACGCGTGAGGCATAGGAAGCCATGTCCGGTTCGTGCGTGACCATCGCGATGGTGATCCCGCGCGTCTGGTTGAGCTCGACCAGGAGCTGCATGATCTCGGCCTTCCTGGCCGTGTCGAGGTTGCCCGTGGGCTCGTCGGCCAGGAGCAGCGACGGGTTGGTCACGATCGCCCTGGCGATGGCCACGCGCTGTTGCCCGCCGCCCGACAGCTCCGCCGGAGTGTGCTTCTCCCACTTCCCGAGGCCGACGTCGTGCAAGGCGCGAAGCGCACGACGGCGCCGCTCCGCGGCCCGGACACCGCGGTAGATCAGCGGCAGCTCCACGTTCTCGAGCGCCGTCGTCCTGGCCAGCAGGTTGAACCCCTGGAACACGAAACCGAGGTAGCTCCTTCGGAGCATCGCGAGCTGATCGAGCGTCAGCCGCGCCACATCCACGCCCTTGAACAGGTAGGATCCCGCCGTCGGGCTGTCGAGGCACCCCAGCACGTTCAAGCACGTCGACTTGCCCGAGCCGCTCGGCCCCATCACCGCCACGAACTCGCCTTGCTCGATCCGCATGTCCACGCCCGCCAGCGCCCGCACCTCCGACTCGCCGCGGCCGTATACCTTTGTCACACCGCGCAGCTCGATCAGACACGGTCCCGTACCGCCGCTCATCACTTCTTCTCCACCGCGTCGACCACCACTTCCATCCCGACCGCCAGCTCCCCTTTGACAATCTCGGTCAGCGTGCCATCGCTCGCGCCGGTCTTGACCGGCACCTCCACCGGATTCAGCCCATCGAGCACCCACACGCGCGCGCCCTTCTTCTGCGCGCTCTTTTCCGTGGTTTCCCGCGGACGGCCGCTCATTCCAATCGACAGCTTCCTCGCCGCCGGTGGCACGAACCGAAGCGCCGCGTTCGGCACCGCGAGCACGTCCTTGCGCGTATCCGAGATGATCGTCGCGGTCGCGGTCATGCCCGGACGCAGCAGCAGCTCCGAGTTGTCCACCGCCAACACGGCCTCGTAGCTCACGACATTCTGGTCGGTCTTGGGCTCGTTGCGAAGCGACAGCACGCGCGACGGAAAGACGCGATCGGGAAACGCATCCACCGTGAAGCTCGCCTCCTGCCCTTCCTTCGCGCGGCCGATGTCCGCCTCGTCCACGTAGACCGTCAGGCGCATCCGGCGCAGATCCTCCGCCAGCTTGAACAGCAGCGGGGTTTGGAACCCGGCCGTCACGGTCTGCCCGGGCTCCACCAGCCGCGCCAGCACGATCCCGTCGATCGGGGAGACGATCACCGACTTGTCGAGCTTGTTCTTCGCCGACTTGAGCGTCGCCTGCGACACCGTCGCGCTGGCCATCGCGCTCGACAGGCTCGCCTCCGCACGAGCCGCCGCTGCCCGCGCCGCCTCCACGTCCTTCTGCGAGATCAGCCCTTGCGCGAGCTGCGCTTCGGCCCGCACGAGGTTCTGCTTCGCTTCCGCCAACGTGGCCTTCGCCTGCCGGATCTCCGCCTCCGACTGCCGAACTCGCGCCGTCGCTTCGTCCACCGCCGCCTTGAGCTGCTCCGGATCGATCTCGGCGAGCACGTCGCCCTTCTTCACCCGATCGTTGTAGTCGACGTTGACCTTCACTACCTTGCCCGAGACCTCCGCGCCCACCTCCACCGTGCTCAGGGCCGTCACCGTGCCCGTCGCGCTGATGGTCACCTGGATGTCCGATCGCACCACGGGCTGCGTGCGGTACGTGGGCAGGCCGCGTGTCTGGCTCCGGCGGTACAGGAGCACTCCGCCCAGGATCAAGCCCACCACGGCCACGACCAGCAGCGACCACTTGATCACGCGCGCCACCACGTGTCGTTGTCCGATGCCGAGCGTGGCGACGACCTCGGGGTCGCCCCCGTTGGCTCCGATCATCCTCTGGCTGTCGTTCATCGCCGCACAATCTAGCGCCGTGTTGTTCCCGCGGCCTTCCCTGATTGTGTCCGAATGTGTTTCGCCCTCCTGCCCGCCTTTCGTCCGCGCTACGCTGCGGTCGTGGGCGCCCTCGTCAAACCGTTTTCGCCGCACGAGCTGGTCGCACGCATCCACGCTGTCGTACGCCACTGCCTTTCTCCGGCTCCGATCGACCGCACCCGCGGCCTGCCGCGCCGTTGAGCCGCCCAGCGCGGCAGGTGTATGCTCGATCCTGTAGGCATGATGCCGTTGTCCCGAGTCGCCCTCGCCGTTCGCCTTGCGACCGGCACCGTCCTTTCGGCGTGCTTTGCCGGCGCGCTCGCGGGCGCGTGCAAGGAGTACGACTCGTCGCTGCTGCTGTACTCCGATCCCACGCCTACCGACGCCGCCGCGGATCAGGATGCCGGGGTCGTGCCCGAGTCCGGTCCCGAGGCCGACGTCTCGACCGACTCCGGTTGGGATGGCGACACGGCTGACGAGCCCGACTCGCAGCCCGATGTCGTCATCGACTCGCCCGAGGATGACGCCGCGCCAGCCTGCACCGCAACGTTGGTCGACTGCGACGGCGACGAAGCCAACGGCTGCGAGACGGACCTGACGACCGATTCGAAGAACTGCGGCGCGTGCTCCCACGACTGCCTGCAGGGTGCCTGCGCTGGCGGGCGATGCCAGCCGTTCGTGCTCGCCGACGGGCAAGCGTCGCCCGGCAATGTGGCGCTCGACGCGACTCATCTATACTGGGCTGCCCAGGGTGCGGGCGGCGGTGTCGTGCGCGTCAGCAGGTCGGGCGGCCCGGTGGAGGTTGTGGCGCAGGGCGCCTTGCCCCCGGGTGGAATCGCCGTCGATGACGAAGCCGTGTTCTGGTCCGAGTTCGGCAGCGGCGGGTCGGTCTGGCGGCTCGCCAAGTCGGACATCGGAACCACCGCGCAGCCCACCGCGCTGGCTTCGGGTTAAGCCTCGTCCATCGCTGTCGCCTTGGAAGCAAACCGCGTGTACTGGGTCACCCCGGGTACCGTGCGCTGGACCGCGAAGGACGGCAGCGACGTCGTTCACACCATCGCTTCCGGGCAGGATGGGCCCGCCGGACTCGTCGTTCAGCTTGGCGTCGCGTACTGGACCAACTTCCTGGGCGGCACGGTCGTCGGGCTGGATACCTCCGGCGACGCCGGCGTGCAGGTGTTCGCCGCCGGTCAGGGGTTCCCTTCCGGCATCACGGTCGACATCGGCAACCTCTACTGGGCCAACAACGTGGGCGACGCCGATGGCGGCACGCCCGCGATCATGAGGATCGCCAAGGTCAACATGCCGTCTCCGCAGGTGCTCGCCGCGGATCAAGCCGGGCCGCTCGGGGTGGCCCAGTACGGAAGCCACGTGTACTGGACGAACAACAGCGGAGGCACCGTCATGCGCGTTTCCAAATCAGGCGGCTCGGCGGAAACGCTCGCTTTCGGTCAGGCGTCACCCGCGGGCATCGCCGTCGACGCCCGCGCGGTGTACTGGGTCAACCGCGACGACGGCACCGTGATGGGCCTGGCGCGTTGAGATCGTCGGCTCGTCGCAGCCGCGAGGCGCCGCTCTGCCTGGCGTGCTAGCATCCTCGAGTTCGCGGAGGATTGACGCATGCTCTCGGCACGACGTGTCTGGATCTTGGCTTTACATGCAACGGCCCTCGCGTGCATGGCTTCTCCGGCGTCCGCCCAGCCATCCGGGGCGCCGCCTCCCGGACAGCAGCCAGCGGAGTCAGGCTTGCAGGCCGGCGGCCTTGCCCCCCCTCCGCCGCTGCCCGGCGATCCCGCCGCGGGAACCAACCAACCTTCGCCCACCGAACGCGAACTCGAACGGGCCGAAAAAGAAGACTCCGGACGCGGGCTCGAGTTCTTCTTCTTCAACGTCGAAGGCGGCTACGAGCAGATTGGCCTCGAAACCTTCAAGAGCGACGGTCTGACCTACGCGAGCAGCGTCAGCACCAAGGATGGTGGCATGATGCTCGGAGCCGGAGCTGGAGTGCGTCTCGTGTTCTTCACCATCGGTGCGCGTGCCCGCCTCGGCAAGTTCAACCAATGGAACGTGGCGACCTTCAACGGCGAATTCGGCGTCCACTTCCCGCTCGCCGATGTCGAGCCCTACGTCACCCTCGGAGCAGGCTATGCCTTCCTGGGAGCCATGGATGAAAGGAGCTGGGGAGGCAACGTGTCTATCCAAGGCTACGACGTGCGGGGCGGCTTCGGCCTCGACTACTACGTGACGCCGGTGTTCTCCATCGGCGTCAATCTAACCGGCGAGGTGCTCGGACTGACCCGCCCCGGTGTCGACCTCAACGCGGCGGCCACGGGCTCGGGCGCCGCCCAACCAGGCACGCTCGACGCCAAGTCCCAGGAGGTCGCGAAGGCCGACGGCTCCAGCCTGGGCGCCGCGTTCACCGGATCCCTCATGCTGGGTTTGCACCTTTGATCTGAATGAACCCTTGGGTCGCCACGTGCCTGTGGCTGGTGGCCACGTCCGTGCCCAGCTCCCTGTGGCTTTGGCTCGTCTGGAGGGTCCCTCCCCAGCGCGACCCCATCCTCGCCGTCTGGGGAACCTGGCTCGCTGGCGTCGGCGTCGCCTTCCCCGCCGTGCTCATCCAGCGTGCCATCATCGACCTGGCCGGCATCGGCGAGCAGATCCGCACCTTTGGATCGCCCGTCTCGTTGTTGTTCCTCGTGCTGTGGACCGGCCCTCTCGAAGAAGCCGCCAAGGTCGCGGCCTCCTGGCCGGCCTTCCGGTCCAGCCACTTCGACGAAGCCTACGACGGCTTCCTGTACGCCACCGCATCCGGCACCGGGTTCGCCGCCGGCAGCGCCGCCCTCCAGCTTTCGGCCGAGGCCTTCCACGGCGACACCGCCTTCCGCATCGGCACAGCCTTCGTCGCGCAACCCCTGCTCGCCTCCCTATGGGGCTACTCCCTCGGCCGCGTACGCCAAACCCATCTGCCCACGGTGCGCTTCATCCTCGCGTGGATCGCCGCGTCCCTCGTCCACGGTCTGCTCGCCCACGTGACCACCGCACACTCGACCCTATCGCGTGTCGCCACCGTGCCCGTCCTGCTCGGGCTCGCGGCCGTTTCCTTCTGGCTCGCTCGCGATCTGCTCATGCGTTTCGGAAGGGTCTCGCGTCTGCCCTCTGCCGTCCTGTTCGCATCGGTCCCTCCTCCCTCGCTCGGCTCCGTGCGACGTGCCCTGCACCGCGGTTCGGCCCCCGTGCTCTTTCATTGGATCGCCATCGGCGCGTTCACCACCACCGGCGTGGTGATCGCGACGGTCGCCGCGGCCATCTGGTTCGGTCGGTCCATCGGGCTCGACTTCTCGACGATCGAGAGGGCGGATACGTCGGGCGGTACGATCGCGCCGCTCGTGCTCCTTACTGCTGCCGTACTCGCCGCTTTCCCCATCGCGGGCTATCTCATCGCCAAGGCCAGTCGCGCCGCGGGCGTGCTCGAGCCGGCTTTGTCCGCCGCCCTGGCCATCGGCGCCGTGCTCGTCATCCTCGGCCTCGCAGCCCCGGTCGCGCTCGTTTTCGCGATCGCCTTCGCGCCCATCGCCTTCGTCCTCGCCTGCGCCGGGGCCTGGCTGGGTCTGGATCCATCCTGATGCGCCTCGCGTCGCGTCGCCGACGATCCCGCACCGCCACGACGTGCGCACGCGCCATGACATGGCCTGCCTCGGCGACACACAATGGCACTCCCGCGCCGCGCGCCCGCATCCTTTCTCATCGCGAAGTCACCATCGTCCAGCGCGCCTCACGCAAACATCCGCGTGGCACGTAGCGTGCAGCACGGCGCTCTCCAGTGAGGTGACCCATGAGACGTGTCTGGCCGAGCATCGTAGGCATCGCGCTGCTGTCCGCTTGCAGCAGCGCCCCTGACAGCCGGAGCTCCAACGTCGCGCACGTGAGCGCTGCGCTCCGTCCCCTGGATAGCTGCGCCGACGTGGAGCAGGCGATCCGCGGCTCCATGCTACGCGAGATGAACCGTCAGCTCGACGAGGCCCTGCTCTCCTACCTGGAGAGCGGAGGCGGGTGCGACTACGGCGGTGACTACCTCGCAGGGGCGGGAGGCGGAGCGGCGGCTCCCGGGACCAATCAACCGTCTAGTGAAGGGGCATCCCAGGTTTCGGGCACCAACAATCAGGTGGCAGGTGTCGACGAGGCCGACTTCATCAAGAACGACAACGCCTTCATCTATGTGCTCGGCGGCGGCAAGCTCCACATCATCGACGCCTTCCCGCAGCCCGAGTCGCACGAGCTGTCCGCCACCGCGATCGACGGCGTCCCCAAGAAGCTCTTCGTCGAGGGCAACCGGGCGCTGGTGTACTCGTCGATCGTTGCCGCGGGAGCGCCCGACCCCTCCGAGTACCCTGGCTCCTACGGCTCCAGCGAATGCACGTACGGCTACGATTGCGACTTCACCGGCGACGGCACCCCCACGCGTATCTCCGTGTTCGACATCAGCGACAAGACGGCTCCGGTCCTGATGCGTCAGGTCGATCTGTCGGGTTCCTTCGTCTCGGCCCGTCGCGTGGGCGCCTCCGTGCACACGGTGATCCACGACGACGGCGTGTCGTTCCCGGGCGTGGCCTACTGGCCCAACGGCCTGCCGCACTGCGGTGACGTCAACGTCGCCCAAGCGTTCGCGGCGTTCGACGACCTTCGCCAGCGCAACACCGACATCATCATGTCGACGCCGCTCGGTGAATGGATGCCGTCCGTCACCGACACGGTCTGGCAGAACGGCACGCCCGTAACCCACACCGGCATCCTCGGGTCGTGCGAGGGCTTCTACGATTCGCCACGCGGCGACGGCAATGGGTTCGTGACCATCTTGTCGATCGGAATCGACGACGACGCCTCTCTTTCGACGGCCACGATCGTCTCGCGACCGGGTGCGACCTACGCATCCTCGGATGCGCTGTATCTGTCCGTGCGCCAGCACAACGACGCGTCCGGCGGCTGGTATCCGGGCATGGATGGCGCGGACTCGGCCAGCACTGTCCACAAGTTCGTCCTGTCCGAGAACCCGCCGGCCGCGCAGTACGCCGCCAGCGGCGTCGTCAAGGGCAGTGTGCTGAACCAGTTTGCCATGGACGAACACAACCGCGACCTGCGCATTGCCACCACCTCCGGTCACGTCCCGGACCCGAACGTCCATTCGACCGTCACGGTGCTCAGGCAGTTCGGGCCGGAGCTGCGGGCAGTCGGCCAGATCGACCAGATCGCGCCTGGCGAGGACATCCGATCGGTGCGGTTCGCAGGACCGCGGGGGTTTGTCGTCACGTTCAAGAAGACCGACCCGCTGTTCGTGCTCGACCTGCAAGACCCTACCCGCCCCACGATGCTCGCCGAGCTCAAGATCCCGGGCTACTCGACCTACATGCACATGATGGATGACACGCACCTGCTGACCATCGGCTACGACGCCGACGACCAGGGCGACTTCGCCTGGTTCGCAGGCGTGATGCTCCAGATCTTCGACGTGACCGTGCCCACCGCGCCGTCGCTGCTCCACAAGGAAGTCATCGGAACCCGCGGCTCGAGCTCGGAGGCGCTCACCAATCACCTGGCGTTCACGTACTTCGCGCCGAAGAACCTCCTGGCCCTCCCCATGACGATCTGCGAAGGCGGCTCCGGCGGCTCCTACGGAACCGACATGACCTTCAGCGGGCTGATGGTCTACGACGTCACGGTGGCGGATGGATTCCACCTCCGGGGACAGATCGCCCACCCCAATGGGCCGGACGGCGCATACGACTCGTCGGCCTGCTCGAACTGGTGGACCCAGGCGAGGACCGAGGTCAAGCGCAGCATCATCAGCGACGACTACGTGTTCTCGGTGTCGGAGAGTTTGATCAAGGTCGACCACCTCGACGCGTTGGGAACGGACCTGGTGTCCCTGCCGATAGGCGAGTGAGCCCACCCGGCAGCCTTTGTCGCGACTCGCCGCCCCTCGACCGGGGAGCCCGACTGCGATAGGAATCTACCATGAAGCAGCTTCCAGACGACGTGCTGCGTGCTGCACTCGCGCTTCCTCCAGAGCCGCGCGCGGCGCTCGCGGGCCAGATCATCGCAAGTCTCGATGAGGTCGACGAAGATGCGGAGCGCGCTTGGAGCGACGAGATCGCTCGCAGGCTAGCCGAGCTCGAGCGCGGCGCTGTGACGTGCATTCCCTGGCCTGAGGCGCGGAGGCGGATCGTCGACTGATCCTGTGGACCGTGTCGTCCCATTTCACCCAGACGCCGTGCTCGGGGCTCGTGCGGCGCATCTGTGGTACGCGGAGCGAAACGAGCGATCTACTGCTGCGTTCATCGAATCGCTGGATGTCGCCTTGCGGGCAATCGCCCAAGCGCTGCTGTCCTGGTCCCAGGATCTGCACGGAACGCGCAGTTGCCTGATGCGTCGCTTCCCATTCCTGGTCGTGAACACGGTCAGGGACCATGTCGTGCTCGTGGTCGCGGTGGCACACGGACGCCGTCGACCGGGCTACTGGCGTGAACGCCCGCGGGCACGATGAGGTGATCGGTGCCCGCAGATGGGCGGGGCCTTGCAGCAGAGAACACCGGTGACGCCGTTTCCGTTCTCGGCGCTGTTGATGGATTCCAAATCCGGGGATGGATCGCCCACCCCGATGGGCCAGTCGGCCTGTACGACTCGTCGGCCTGCTCGAACTGGCGGACCCAGGCGAGGACCGAGGTCAAGCGCAGCATCTGAGCCGCGGTGGTCGCGCAGCGCGTATCACCGAGTGACACAATTGCCTTGACATCGTATCACCTCGTGTTACATATCACGGCGTGACACGCGAGCCCGATACCACCGCCCCCCCCGAAACACCGGATGCATCCGAGGCGCCTGCGCCTGGGCGAAAGGAGCGTGTGCTGCACACGCGTGTTCCGGCAGTGCTGGAGCAGGAGCTCAAGAAACTCGCGCATTCCTGGCGCGTGCCGGTTTCAAACGTGGTCCGCGCCATCCTCGAAGACGCTGTAGCCGCGGTCGACGTGGTCGGGCGTCGGGCGGAAGGCAATCTGCACCATGTGGTGGACCGTCTTGCGGAGCAGCGCGAGCGGTTGATGACGATGACTCGTTCGCCTGAGGCGGGGGCGGGCGAGCCGGGTCAGGCTGGAGGCGCGGGGGCCGGGGGCCGGGACGGGCCGCAGCGGGAGGCCGATCCATTCGAGGGCATCATCGGGTTTCAGCCGTTGCGGCTGGCTGCGAAGAGCAAGTGCTCCAGGTGCGGGCGTGCGATGCGTGTGGGGGAAGAAGCGTACTTGGGGGTACGCGACGGGCAAGGGCCGCGCGTGCTTCTTGGCGGGGAGTGCCTCCCCGCGGCGGACGACGAAGACCATTCGACGGAGGATGAACCATGAATACGAGCACCCATGAAAACAAGGCTGATGCGAAGGACGCCGAGCTCATCGATCGAGTGATTCGGGATGCCGGATCGATAGGGAAGGTGTGGGCGCGCTACGGACTGGAAGTCGGCAAGTCGGCCCTTCAGACGAGCGCGACGACGCTCCAGAAAACGGCGAGCCTGCTCGGTGAGCTGGCGTCGCGCCTGCAGGACCATCAGCGCGACAGCGAGAAGCCCACGGTCACCACGACGGGAGAGACCGTGTCGACGGACGACACATCGAAGGCGTCGTGACGGGCATGTTCGGTCGGACCGGGTTCTCCACGAGGCCATCCACCTGGCCCGCTGACCGGCACTTGGGCCGGTGTGCGGACGGCGCGTCGTGGGGAGCGTCCCCGTAGCCGTGCAGTACGTCTCCGCGTTGGGCGCGGAACTTCTCACGTCGTTCGGAGCCTCGCGCACCCACGCGCTGTCACGCGGCGCGTTCGGCATCCATCCCCATCCCAGCGTGGTTCACGCCGCCCGAGTCGGCGAAGCACCGGCTTGTGCCACGGCTGATGGAATCCGAAACGCGTTCGCGATTCCGAGCTTCGATTGGAGGGTTGTTCGACAACTTGGATTGCGCCACCCAAGAGGCATGGAAGGGCAGGGCACCCAACGTCGTACGCACGTATGACTCCAGGCGGTGACCATGCACACAACCACTCTGCGCAAAGTCGGCGGCTCGGTCATGCTGGCCCTTCCACGCGCACTGCTCGATGTTCTGCACCTGACGGTTGGTGCCAAGGTCGGGCTCACCGTTGATAACGGCCGGCTTGTGGTCGAACCGCAGGTGCGGCCGCGTCACACACTCGATGAGCTGTTGGCCCAGTGCGACGGCTCGGCCAAGACCACGGCGGAAGATTGGGAATGGCTCGAATCCAAGCCGTTTGGCGGTGAGCTGCTGGGATGGAATCGGCGACATCTGTCTATCTCGTGCCGCTCGATCCGACTTCCGGCCATGAGCAACAGGGGACGCGCCCGGTGCTGATCGTATCGCCGGGCGCGTTCAACCGCCTGACGAAAACCCCAGTCGTGCTGCCCATCATAACCGACGGCCATTTCGCCCGCACGGCGGGATGCACGGTCTCCCTGATGGGTGCGCGCACCAACACAACGGGGGTCATCGCGCTGCGAACAGCCACGCGCGATCGATATTCTGTCCCGCCACGGCCGCAAGCCGGAAAGCGTACTCGCGACCGTCATGGATGAAGTGTTGGTCAAGCTGGCCACGATCCTGGAGTAGACACGCCATCCCGACGTCACCCGGCGCGTGCCCAAGCGTGTGTGCTGCGAAGGATCGAGCGTCAACGTGCGGGCGATGCGCACGTCAAGGACGACGGCGGTGAGCGAGACAGTCTTGAGTCCTGAGTCCCGAACCTGAATCCCGAAGGCCGACGACGCGACAGCGCCGTCTACGCCTGACAACGGCCGCCCAGGTCGAACCGTCGGTGGCCTGGCGCACGGCCACGGCTGCCCCTGCGCATAAGCGCGACCCACCGCAACCGGATGGCAACCTGTCGCGAGGCTGCGTGCGGGCCGCCAGCCATGACATCGATTGACATACGCTGCTGGCTCGCGTTGACGACATCGACTCGTTGAGGCACTTCGCCAGCCACGCCCGCGGGCAGCCGTTCGATTCGCGCGTAGAGCTCGTCGAATGTCGGGACGGTTCGCGGCGGCTCGCCCACGACGAGAAGGATGGCTGATCTGGCGGCACATCGCAGCCGTTAAGGCGCGACCTCGCAGCTCCAGCGGCGACCTCGCAGTTCGAGGGGCGACGTCGCAGCTCGAGGGGCGACGTCGCAGCTCGAGGGGCGACGTCGCAGCTCCAGGGGCGACGTCGCAGCTCCAGGGGGGACGGTTTGAGTCTTGAGCTGGGGATCCGTGGCGTTGGAAGGACCTCCTCAGGCCATTCAGCATCCGGCTGAGCTCGTCGTGGTGCGCCGCCAGAGGCGTTGCCTGGTCTTCCGTGGTGTGGCCGAGGCGCTTCGTCAGTATCCACTCGCCGGATCGTACCCTGACAGTTCCCTTGCATTCCGCTCCGGTCCGATCCCGGGCGCCAACGGCGGCGCCGGATCGGAGAGATCGAAATGCAGGATCGAGCGATGCAGAAGTGGGCGGAGCATCTGCGCAGCGGCAGGACCTGGACGCGGGCGCAAGCGCTGGATGTGCTGCAGCGGCATCGCGACAGCGGTGTGGGCGTCACTGCGTTCGCCAAGCGCATGGGGTTCGTCCCGCAGCGACTTTTCTGGTGGAAGAGCCGACTGCGGGATGCTGAGTTACCGGTGAGTTGCGCGCAGACGTTCGTGCCAGTGGTGCTCCGACAGGAGCCCGCTGTCAGCGACGCGCGCCTGGGCGTCGAACTTGGCGACGGCGTCGTCGTGCACGTCCACCCCGTCGATGCAGCCACCGCGGGCTGGGTGGCGCTGCTGGCGGCGGCGCGGAGCAGATCATGATCGTGCTACCGCGTTCGGTCCGGATCTACGTGGCGACCGCCCCCGCGAATCTGCGCAAGTCGTTCGAAGGGCTGTCGAACGAGGTCAGGTCGGTGCTGCTCAGTGATCCGTTGTCCGGCGACGTGTTGCTGTTCCTCCATCGCAGACGGACGCAGGTGAAGTTGCTGATGTGGACCAGAGGCGGATACACCGTGGTCCACAAGCGGTTGGAGCGGGGCCGCTTCACTTTTCCCTGCCAAGTGCGCGAGGGCGTGGCGCGGGTGGAGATCGACGCGCACGAGCTCGCCATGCTGCTGGAGGGACTGGTTCCCACGACCCAACGTGCAGCGATGCGCTGGAGCCCAGCGCAACACAACATCCCGCTCGCTTCTCCGGGGGCATGAGCGGCGAACCGCCAGCGTGATGACCACCGGTGATCATATGTGATCATACGCGATTGTGCCTTCCGCTCGGCGCTTCGAATGGATATGTCGGTGCTTCGGGGCCGCCCGCGAGAACGGGCCACCGAACAACGACGGCAAGCAGCGGCGGGGTACCATTCTGGAAGTCCTCAAGCTGTTGCTGGCGGAGCGCCGCGACGACGAGATCCTGGAGCTCGTCTCGAAGCTCGTCGCGCGCAACCAGGAACTCGGAAAGCTGCTGGCGGGCATACGGGCGAGCAACAACCGCGGGGAGAAGGTCTCGCGCAACAAGCTCGAAGAGCTGCTCAAGAAGCTCGCAGGCCAGCAGCCCAGCGACGAACAACTGCACAAGGCCAACGAAGCGCTGAGCAAGGCGACGGCCGAGCATGCGGGCCGACCCGAGCAACCCAAGCCGCCCAAGCAGCCGCCGGTGCGGTGGTGTTCCGGGCCTGGTCGACTTCTCCTGGGCAGAGGTGGTCGGTTTCTGGTGAGCGGCGCAGCGTATGGTCACCACAGGCCGACCACGAGCCGTTTGTGACCATATTCAGCGTCGCAAGCTTGTCCCCCTGGACACCCGCCAGCTCGACCGTCTGCGCCGCGAGTTCGTGCCGCCTGAGCCCTTCCTCCCGCACATCACGACCCACGCGCCGTCGGTCGCGTTCGTTCAGCGGCTGGGGTCGAGCCGCTGTTTCGTAGATCCCCGCACGTCCGACAGGCTCTCGCCATCATGGAGCAGCCGCGCGTGCAGGAGGCGCTCGAGAGTTCCATCCTGATGGGAGCACCGCCCGCCATGGTGGCGGCCGGCATGGCCAGGCGGTTCGGCACGACCGTCACGAGCGAGGCGGTCGACGCGTACCGCGAGTTTCTGTTCGACACGAGCGTGCTTGACACGACCGAGCTGCGGTGGGTAATGGGGCGGCGCCGAAAGCTTGATTCGTCGCTGCTTGCCGAGGACCCGCGCTACACTGCCGCCACCCTGCCCAACAGCTAGGTGTCGCTCGTGCTCGCGCAGTTGCGGCAGGGCGGGCTTCAGCGCGACATCGACCACACGCGGGTGCTGCGTCAGGCTCGAGGTGTGCTGGCCTGCCGGGTCGCGGAGGCGGCGCTTCAGGGCGGCACGACCGCCGCGCAATCGGCCGTGCAGTTCGCCGGCGCGCTCCGCGTGATCGACCACATCATCAACAACTCGGTCGACCCGAACGTGTCGATGGTGGATGAACTGCAGCAGATGCAGATCGTTCAGGACACCGCCCGGCTGCCCACCATTGCCGAGCTTACGGATGGGAATGTCACGGTCGACATGAATCCAGATCCCGCGGAACCGCGGGTCATCTCCGAGGACTTGCCGGGGTCGTGAGCGGCTGTTGTTGCTCTGGACCGACCAGCTCGCGCAAGCGGATCGCCGTCTCCCTGACGGCTTGTACCAACGATTGTCGAACCTTGGGGTCCCGCAGACGCTCGGGGCTCTTCAGCCCGCCGTTGGTGGCGTCGAGTGTCACCCCGGTGATCCGCCTAAGATCCTGCTCCCAGGCCTTTCTCACCTGCTCGAGTCCCGGCGGGTCGCCCGGCTTGGACCTCATGTAAAGTGACGCGAGCCAGAGCTGGTCCTGCTTGAGACTCAGCAACCGGATCGACTTCTTGCGAAAACTCGTCGCAACCTTGTAGCCGATGCTTTGGGTTGCCGGGTCCACCTCGAGCAGGTGCTCGCTCACCAACTGGTCCAGCATCGTTGATAGGTGCCCATGTACTTCCTGCCAGGCAGGATTCGATGATTCGAGTACCTCCTTGAGCGAAGCTCTTGCGGCTGACCTAGTTGTCAGCTGGTCGAACGGAACGGCTGCCACCGCGTGCTTATCGCCGATCGGATAGGCGTCTACCTCGACAACTGACACGCTGATCCCGTCGAACCACTTGGTCCAGTCGAGTCTCCGCTTGTTGTCGCCGGAACGCGCCACGGCAGAAGACCGAACGATTCCCTTCGTTCCCGCCGAGTCGTGCACCTGGACCTCCACTCCGCCCAGGAGCAACGGCGCAGGCAGGAAGGCGATCACCTGTCGAAGGCCCCATGGGATCGCGTCGCTTACGATGAGTAGCCGAATCTCGCCGCTGGAAGCGTTGTCGATTGCCGCCTCCCATGCGTCCCGCCAGTCCTCACCAAAGGCCTCCGAGGCGGCTTCCGGCCAGGTCCGACGCGCACGCTGCTGCCAGTACTGGTTCGCGCGAAGCTCGGTCTTCCGGCCTCCATCGAGTGTCTCGACGCACAGCCCCGCCGCGTACTCCAGTATCTGACCGACGACGGTGCGGTGGATCTCAGGGTTCCGGACCAACTTGGTCTCGACGATGACGAATCGCGAGTCGCCACCGGGCCACCTCTCGAGAAGCACCAAGTCTGTCTTCTTGCTGTCAAGGCTGCGGCACACGACAGCGAGCTGTGGGCAGGACGGCGAGCCTCCCTCCTCTTCCAGCGCCGTCCAGTCATCCCAAGGCAGAACCTGTGGGAACCGTTCGACCAGCGCCTGCAACGCGCGCTCCTTCGCCTCTTCCTGCCCTCCCTCCTCCTGCCCATCGGCTCCGTTCGGCGCCTTAGCCAGCAGTTGGCGTAGGATCGCCTGTGGATCATCATAGTGCTCCGGCTTCAGCACCAAGGCCTGTCCGTCGCTGTCGATCGTCGTGATTCTCGCCATCCCTACCTCCTTTGCCCACGTGCCCAGAAGACGCGCCGGCCTGCTTGGTGAGCCTCCTTCATCGAGCACACTCCTTCGAGATCACACCCACCCGGTCGGCCCCGCGTACGGCTTGCCCGTCTGCTGTCGCGCTTCCTCGACCGAGCGGACCAGCACCGGAGCGCAGGCGTTGACGATCCCGCAACTTCGGTGGTCGAGTAGCTCCTCGATGGTGGGACGATCGGGCTCGCCCTGCCCGATCCGGTCGTTGACCATCAAGGGCATCACGACTTTGCCGCTCTGCTGCTCAACTAGCGCCTCCATGACAGGGTAGTCGCGATCCACAGGCGAAACCGCGTAGATGGCGCGCAGCAACTTCCTCTTGTTCGGATTCCTGTCCTTCACGACAGCCTCTCCAACAAGTTCTCGACGTCGCTTCGCCAGGCGACGAAGTCGGCTCGCTCCTTCCACCTGTCAGCGAGCGCCGAAGACTTCAGCACGACCGTGACGGTGGCGAGCGCGATTCGGCGCCTTTCCTGCCACAACAGCGTCCAGTTGCGCTCTACCCAGGCGAGCGTTTCGGCGTCGAGGCCTGGTCGAGGCTTACGTCCCGCCGCCGCCACCAACTCGGCCGCGGCGATCGCCTCCTGGCAACGGCTTACGTTCCCCCGCCCTTCCGCTTCCGCCACCAAGTCGAACGCGATATCGACCAGCGCGACGTCATCGAAGCGCTCTAGCACGCACTGAAGCCAGGCGGCTGCCGCGCCGTTGTCGAGCCCACCGGTTTGCGACCCGTCCATACCTTCTAGGGTCGCATGATGGCGCCCGCATGTCAACCCGTGCCGGCCAGGCGCCAGGGGTTCCGCAAGGCGCCGGGCGCAGCCCCCGGCGCCGGCCCCGCGGCGAGTTTCCCGGGCTGCGGGGTGATCGCGGCCCAGCACCATCGAGGGCGCGCGCTACGACGAGTTGTTCGAGCCCG
>Ga0272446_1003828_pt1 | contig 18495 bp, 13 predicted proteins | sample YNPCB0061_FD_194587 | JGI IMG/M metagenome (GOLD analysis project Ga0272446, IMG submission 194587) | Hot spring microbial mat communities from Yellowstone National Park, WY, United States - YNP-CB-006-1 | ecosystem: Environmental > Aquatic > Thermal springs > Hot (42-90C) > Sediment | place... | reverse complement strand
CCGGTGTCGCGCGACGAGGCCTGCGTCGACAAGCCGGGCGGCCCGCTCCACCCGCCCTACCAGCCGAGCGGCGTCGACGTGCGCCTGGTGATCGCCACCGGCTTCCCCGGTCTCGCGCTGGCGAGCGGCGTCTACGATCGGCTGCGCGGCGCGGGCGCGGCGGCGACGGCGCGGGCGCAGGCTCCCGTCGAGGTGCGCTTCCCCGGGCGCGGCGCGGTCGAGGCCGCGGGGCGCGTCTCTCTCGGTGGCGGGGCCGCCTCGGCGCTGGCGCTGGTGTCGCGCGAGATCTTCTTCGGCCCCTGCGCCGAGCTCGCGCGCAGCCGTCGCATCCGTCGCTACCCGCCGGAGGCGGCCATCCCCGAAGGCGAGCCGCTCGCGCGAGAGCGGACCTGCACCGACGCGCAGACCGACCCGAGCTACCTCTCGTGCTGCGACCGCGTGGGGTCGTGCAAGGCCAAGGGGTCGTCGTCGATCTGCGACGACAGCGACGGCGCGGCCCGCGCGGCGGCGGTGGTCGAGCTGGCGGGGCCCGTCGACGCGGTGGTGCTCGGCGAGGGGACGCCCTTCCTGAGCGCGGTGAACGAGGATCTGCGGCCCTCGATCTCGACGGCGAACCCGCCGCCGGTCGTCGAGGGGGTGGTCGGGATGGAGGTCCTCGGGCGCCTCGTGGCGACGCTGGACTATCCGGGCAAGCGCCTCATCGCGCGCTGCGCCGACGGCGCGCCGGGGTGCCTCGCCTATCCGCGCTTCTCGAACGAGAGCGAGTGCGATCGCGCCTGCACGCCGGCGAAGGCGCTGTACGTGTCGGGGTACGCGCCGACGTCGGGGATGCTCGGAGGGCTCTGCCCGCCGGCGCCGGGGAGACAGTGACGATGACGACGACGCTGCCGTTGGGGTCGCGGTTTCGGCTGGGGGCCAACTACTGGTCGCGCGCGGGCGGGCCGCGGATGTGGGAGGCGGGGCGCTTCGACGAGGCGGTGGTGGCGGCGGAGCTGGCGACGGCGCGGGCGCTCGGGCTCGACTGTCTGCGCGCGTTCGCCTTCGCGCCGACGTTCATGCCGTCGCCGCCCGCCGTCGACGCGGGCGCGGTGGCGCGCTACGGGCGCCTCCTGGCGCTGGCGCGCGACGCGGGGCTGGAGGTGCTGGCGACGCCGCTCGTCGGGCACATGTCGGGCGAGAACTGGGACTTCCCGGGGCAGGCGGGGCGCTCGATCTGGCGCGACCCAGAGGTGCTCGCCTGGCAGGAGGCGCTGGTCGCGGCGGTTGCCGCCGTCGGGCCGGCGGCGGGGCCCGTTGCGGGGATTGTGCTGTCGAACGAGGCGCCGCTCTGGGGCGGGCCGGCGACCGCGGCCGAGCTCTCGGCCTGGGCGGCGCGCCTGGTGCGGGCGGCGCGCGCGGCGGCCCCGTCGCTGCCGATCGGCGCAGGCGATGGCTGCATGGGCGGATTTCCGTCTAGCGCATTTGCGCCGCACGTCGACTGGATCGGGCCGCACGTCTACGGCGGCGACGTCGACCCGGCGCGCGCGGCGCTGCGCATCGATCTCGCGATCGCGCGCGAGCGCTGGCGCGGGCGGCCGGTGCTCCTCGAGGAGTACGGCGCCAGCACCACGCAGGCGGGCGCGGCCGAGCAGGCGGCCTACGTGCGCGAGACGACGCTGGCGGCGCTCGGCCTCGGCGCCATCGGCGCCGTGATTTGGTGCTTGACGGATTTCGACGCGGCGACGATCGGCGACGAGCCGCCCTACTCGCACCACGCCTTCGAGCTGGGCTTCGGGCTCCTCGACGCGACCGGGCGGCCGAAGCCGGCGGGCGAGGAGCTGGCGGCGCTCCGGCGCCTCGTCGACGGCATCGATCTCGCGGCGGCGCGCCCGCCGGCGGCGCAGGTGGCGATCGTGCGATCGTCGTTCCTCGACGAGGGCGTGCCCTTCTCGTGGGACGATCGCGGCGCGCTCGCGCGGGTGCTCGGGCAGGCCTACACGCTGGCGGTGCAGGCGGGGCTCGATCCCGTCGTCGTCGACGAGGAGGCCGACCTCTCGTCCTATCGGCTGATCCTCGTGCCGGCGACGCAGAAGCTGCGGACGCCGACCTGGCGGCGGCTCGCCGAGGCGGCGCGCGCGGGAGCGACGGTCTACTGGTCGTGGTCGTCGGGCGAGTATCCGTTCCACCAGGGCGCCTGGTGCCCCAACTTCGAGGAGCTCACCGGCTGCGTCCACCACCTGCGCTACGGCTGCTTCGAGCTGCCGGGCGAGCGCGTGCGCCTCCGCGGCGAGGTGGCGCTCGATCTGCCGACGCGGCTGCAGGCGGCGCGCTCGCTCGAGGCGCTGTCGCGGCTGCCGATCACGGCGCGGCCGGGGGCGCCGGTGACCGAGCTCTGCGTCGACGACGGCGGGCGCCCGGCGCTGATCGCGCACGCGCTCGGCGCGGGGCAGGTGATCTTCTCGCCCTACCCGCTCGAGCGCTACCTGGCCGATCTGCCCGACGGGAGCGCGCGCGACGCGCACCGCCTCTATCGCCTCCTCGGCGACGAGGCGGGGGTCGAGCCGGAGTACGCGACGCGCCACCCCGACGTGACGGCGCGCGTGCTGCGCGGCGCGGCCGAGGACGTCGTCGTGGTGCAGCACCGCGGCTGGCGCGCCGAGGTCGACGACGCCGTCGAGATCCCGCGCGACGCCACGCTGATCTACGACCGCGGCAACCCGCGCGGCGGCGCCTTCGGTCCGAAGGGCGCGCGCGTCTATCTCGTCAAGCGGTAATTCGGTTCCCAGCGCGAGGTGGGCTGGAAGCGCAGCGCGGTGAGGCGCGCGCCGACGGGGAGCTCGAGCTCGACGGTGTTGGTGCCGGCGCGCGCGGCGGTCGCCGGGACGCTGGCGCGGAGGCCGGTCGCGGTTCGCGTGGCGGCGAGGGCCTCGCCGTTCCAGCGCAGCGCGGTGGCGCCGTCGGGGATCACGCCATTGACGTCTAGCGTAAAGGGCTCGCGCGCGAACAGGTAGACGAGGAGGCGCGCCGGGCCGGTGACCTCGACGGGGCCCTTGTCGGAGACGAGGCGCAGCCCGTCGAGGAGGTGGTAGCGCTTGCCGCCGTCGAAGACGAAGGCGGTGTTCTGCAGCTGGAAGTACTGCGGGTCGCGATCGAGGTTGAGGTCGCCGACGACGGCCTCGAAGGTGACCGGGCGCGCGCGGTGCCACAGCGCGTAGATCCAGCCGGCCGGCTGCGCGAAGGGGTAGCCGACGGTCTCGGCGGCGCGCACCAGCCAGCGCGGGGCGCCGCGGCCGGCGAGCTCGGTGGCGAAGCTGCGCGCGCCCGAGCCGGCCGAGGCGATCTTGCCGCGACGGAAGAGCTCGGTGAGGAAGACGTTGAAGGCGACGGTGAGGGCGAGGAAGGCGACGGCGGCGGCGCGCGCCCCTGGGCGGCGCAGGCGCGAGAGCAGCGCGGCGACGGCGAAGCCGAGCAGTACCGCGCCGTCGGAGAGGCGGCGCGCGCCGAACGACGTCCCGGCCCAGGGGGTCCAGGCGGCGGCGCAGATGGTGAGGTCGGCGAGCCAGGCGACGAGGAGCGCGGCGGCGACGGCGCGCGTCGGGCGCGGGTCGCGGCCCCAGCGATCGGGGGCGACCGCGAGGACGATGAGGCCAGCGACGGCGGCGTAGGCGAACGGCGTCCAGGCGAAGAGCCCGCCGCGCGACGAGAAGAGAGCCATCAGGAAGAAGGGCTCGCCGAGGCGGAGGTGCTCGCCCTGCGGCGGCAGGAAGAGGCTGCCGGTGTAGTAGCGCCAGACGAGCGGCTGCGGGAAGAAGACGACGATGGCGGCGACGGCGCCGGCCAGGCCCGCGATCAGCCAGCGACGGCGCTCGGCCGGGCGGAGGGCCAGCGCGCGCAGCGTCTCCAGGCCGAGCGGCAGGAGCCACACCACCTCCTGCGCGCGCACCGTCGCCGCGTAGCCGCCGAGCGCGCCGAGGCCGATGAAGCGGCGGAGGTCGGCGCGCCCGCGCGTCGCGTCCCAGCGCTCGACGAGGAGCGCCGCCGCGCCGAAGGCGATGCCGTGCTGGTAGAAGGGCTGCTCGCAGGCGTACCAGAGGAGCGGCGTGGCGACGACGGCGAGCGCCGCGCCCCAGCGGGCGGCGGCGCGCTCGAAGTGGCGCTCGGCGAGCGCGAACAGCGATCGCCACCCGACGAAGACCGCCAGCAGCGTCCCCAGCCCCGAGACGTAGGCCTCGGCCGCGTTGCCGCCGTAATTTTTGATGGACGAGATTGCCCCCACGGCGCGCGCCAGCCACTCGCCGCCGAGCGCCAGCAGATAGAGCGGCATCCAGACGGCGACCGGGCCGATCGGCCAGCGGTTCGGCATGTGGAGCCCGGGGCCGATCTTGCCGAAGTACGGCAGGCGCTCGGGGATGACGCTCTGCATGTCGAGCGTCTGGTGAAAGACGATGGCCTTCATGTACAGGAACTCGTACAGGCCATCGCCGGAGTGCTTGCCCTCCCAGCGCCCGGCGGTCGCGAGGTAATAGACGGCGACGCAGGCCATCAGCGTCGCCGTCCAGGCGTCGCCGGCCGTCAGCCAGCGCAGGCTGCGCCGGAGCGCGCTCACGCCCGGCTAGCCGAGGGGCGCGCCGAGGCGCGCGAGGGTCGGCGCGAACTGCGGGAAGCTGGTCGCGACGTTGGCGACGTCGAGGACCGTCGTCTCGCCGGAGATCGCCAGCGCGCAGACCGCGCCCGCCATCGCGATGCGGTGATCGCCGTGGCTGGCGACGGTGCCGGGGCGGAGCGCGCCGGGGCGGCCGCGCACCACGAAGCCATCGGGCCGCTCGTCGGCGTCGCCGCCGAGCGCGCGGATGAGCGCCACCGTCGCGGCCACGCGATCGGACTCCTTCACGCGCAGCTCCTCGGCGTCGCTGACGTGCGTCTCGCCCTCGGCGTGCGCCGCCAGCGCCCCGAGGAGCGGCAGCTCGTCGATGGCGCGCACCGCCAGCTCGCCGGCGATGGTGATGCCGCGCAGGGGCGCGTGCTTGACAACAATGTCGGCCACCGGCTCGCCGCCGATCTCGCGCGCGTTCTCGAGGGTGATGGCCCCCTCCCCCGCCATCGCCCGCACCGCGTCGAGGAAGCCGGTGCGCGTCGGGTTCACGCCGACGCCGCGCACCACCAGGCGGCTGCCGGGGACCAGCAGCGCCGCGCCGACGAGGAACGCCGACGACGAGAGGTCGCCGGGGACCACGAAGTCCTTGGGGGCGAGGCGCCGATCCCAGCCGCGCGGATCGACGGTGACCGCGAGGCCGTCGGCGGCCGGATCGATGACGAGCGGCGCGCCCATGGCCAGAAGCATGCGCTCGGTGTGATCGCGCGAGCGCGCCGGCTCGCGCACGGTGGTCGGCCCGTCGGCGCCGAGGGCGGCCAGGATGACCGCCGACTTCACCTGCGCCGAGGCCACCTTCGACTGGAGGTCGGCGCCGCGCAGGCGCACGCCCGCGCCGAGGCCGCCCACGTCGAGCGGCGGGTAGATCTCGCCCGCCTTCTTGCCGATCGCCTCGCCGGGGCGCCCCTCGACGCGTCCGCCCATCTGACGGAGCGGCTCGGCCACGCGCCGCATCGGGCGGAGCACCAGGTAGGGATCGCCGTCGAGCTTCGAGGCGAAGGGCTGCCCGGCGAGGAGCCCGGCGAGGAGGCGCATCGTGGTCCCCGAGTTGCCGCAGTCGATCGCGCCCGCGGCGGCGCGCAGCCCGTCGAGGCCGACGCCGTCGACGACGAGCGCGCCGGGGCCGTCGTCGGTCATCGGGACGCCGAGCGCGGCGAAGGCGCCGATGGTGCGGCGGTTGTCCTCGCCGCCCGAGAGGCCGGTGACGCGCGCGCGGCCGTTGGCGATCGCCGAGAAGAGGACGGCGCGGTGGCCGATCGACTTGTCGCCCGGGACGGTGGCGTCGCCGACGAGGGGCGCGGCGGGGCCGCGGACGGTGAAGCGCGGGGCGTTGGGATCGCTCGGGTGGCTCATGGCGCGGTCGCTCTCTGGGTGGAGGGGGTCGCCTTGTCGGGCGGTGGCTGCGCGGGCTGCAGGCTCTCGAGGCGCGTCAGCATGCGATCGAGCGGCTTGCCCGCCAAGCGGTAGGCGAGGTGGACCTTGTATTCTCGCTGGACAAAAACGATGGGATCGAGGAGCGGGCGCAGCTGGAGGAGCCGCACCGCCGTCGAGCGCAGGGCGGAGTCGAGGCGGCGCTTCGCTTCCTTCAGGGCGTCGCCCGCCTCGGCGGGGCCGCGGAAGAAGGCGATGGCGCCGAGGTCGAAGCCGTCGCCGATGGCGAAGGCCAGCGAGAGCTCCTCGGCCTCGCCGAGCGGGAGGTCCTCCTTGCGGAGGCGCTCGCGCAGCGGATCGTCGAACGCGACGCCGGCGATGATCGCCGGGCGGCCGCTCTTCGCCGTCGGGGCGCGGCCGTAGGCGTGCATGAGGCGCTTGTCGTCGCGCAGGCTGGCGCCCTCGCCGCGCGCGAGGTCGAGGACGCGGCGCACGTTGGCGCGCGAGCCCATGCAGACGTACTTCGGGGTGATGCGCGCCAGCGCGCGGTCGGGGTCGATCGAGCCCGGCACCGTCTCGTGGATGGCGACGCCGCGCCAGTCGGTCACCGTCGGGGAGGGGCCGAGCGCGCGGGCCAGCTTGGCGACGGGGAGCTGCGTCTCGAGGAGGAGCGTCGAGGTCTGCTCGGGCGTGCCGAGGCGATCGAGCGCGATCCACAGCGCGTCGACGTCGTCGAGCGGGTCGAAGCCGAGCGCGGCGAGATCGGCGCGCGCGGCCGGCGGCAGGAGGTCGAGGAGGCGCCGCGCCGGGGCCCAGTCGCGGAGCTGCGTGACGTCGATGTCGACGAGCGCGTCGGTCCCCGACGGCAGGAGCGCCAGCGGATCCTCGCCGATGGGGCGCGCCCGCTCGGCGCCGCGCCCGGGGCCGCACGCGCCGAGGGCGGAGATTGCGATAGACAGGAATGCGAGCGTGCGCGTCGCGCCGTTCACTCGCCGCGTCCCCCGCCGCCGCCGTTGCCGTTGCCGCCGTTGCCGTCGAGGATCGCGGCGCGTCCCGCGCGCGCCCGCTCGACCGCCGCCGCCAGCGCCGCGCCGTCGCCGCGCTCGATGGCCCCGCGCAGCGCCGCGAGCGCGCGCTCGAACCCATCGAGCGACGCCAGCACCGCCGCGCGGTTCTCGCGAAAGACGTCGCGCCACATCGTCGGGTCGCTCGCCGCGATGCGCGTCGTGTCGATGAACCCGCCGCCGTAGAGCCCGGCGAGCCCCTCCTCCGACGCCACCTCTCCGACGGCGGCCGCCAGCGCGAAGGCCACCGCGTGCGGCAGGTGGCTCACCCAGGCCATCGCTCGATCGTGCGCCGCCGCGTCGACGACGGTCACGCGCGCGCCCGTGGCCCGCCAGAGCGCGGCGCAGGCCTCGACCTTCGCCGCGTCGGCGGCGGCGTGCGGCACCACCAGGCAGCGCCGCCCCTCGAACAGCGTCGCCGAGGCGGCCTCCGGCCCCGAGCGCTCGGTCCCGGCGAGCGGGTGCGCCCCGACGAAGCGCGCGGGGTGGCGCAGCCGCGCTGTCGCCGCCGCCAGCACCGGCGCCTTCACCGAGCCGACGTCGGTCACCAGCGCCTCGTCGGGGAGCCCGGGCGCGATCGCCTCGAGCGCCGCCGCCGTCGCGCCGACCGGCACCGCCAGCACCACGACGTCGGCCCCGCGCACCGCCTCGGCCGCCGTCGCCGCCACCTCGTCGACGATGCCCAGCGTCCGCGCGCGCGCCGCCGCCTCCGCCCGCACGTCGAACCCCACCACGCGCGCCGCCGCCCCCGCCCGCTTGAGCGCGAGCGCGAACGACCCGCCGATCATCCCGGTCCCGACGAGCGCGACGCGCGGAGCGGCCGAGGCAGCGGTCATGCCGAGGCGAGCACCTCACGCATCGACTCGAGGAGGCGCGCGTTCTCGGGCGCGGTCCCGACGGTGATGCGCAGCGACGAGGGGAGGCCGTAGCCGCCCATCGGGCGAACGATGACGCCGCGGCGCAGGAGCGCGTCGAACACCGCGCGCCCGTTGGCCTTGGCGCCGAGGCGCGGCGCCAGATCGACGAGGACGAAGTTGGTCTGCGACGGCGTCACGTCGAGGCCGAGCCCGGCCAGCGCCGCCTCGAGCCGCGGCAGCTCCTCGGCAACCAGCGCCCGCGAGCGCGCCACGTGCGCCTCGTCGTCGAGCGCCGCCCGCGCGGCCACCTGCGCCACCGACCCGACGTTGAAGGGCAGCCGCACGCGGTGGATCCAGTCGACCACGTGCGCGTGACCGATGGCGTACCCGACGCGCAGCCCAGCCAACCCGTAGATCTTCGAGAAGGTGCGCAGGAGCACCATCCGCTCTCGATCCTTCAGCATCGCCAGCGCGTCGGGGTAGTCGGCCGCGCGCACGTACTCGATGTAGGCCTCGTCGACGGCGAGCAGCACGTGCTGCGGCAGCGCCTTCAGGAAGCGCGCGAACGCCTCGCGCCCCGCGTAGACGCCCGTCGGGTTGTTGGGGTTGGCGAGGAAGACCAGCTTGGTCTTCGGCCCGCACGCCGCCGCCAGCGCCTCGAGGTCGTAGGTGAGCTTCGGCCCGTTCGGCACCTCGCGGAACGCCCGTCGGTGCGCCTCGCAGCTCAGGCGGTAGCAGGCGAAGCTGACCTGCGGCGCGACCACCTCCTCGTCGGGCGCGACATAGGTCGAGATCAGGAGATCGATGAGCTCGTTCGAGCCGCCGCCGGCGACGATCTGCTTCATGTCGACGCCGAGCTTCTTGGCCAGCGCTTGACGCAAATAGAACGCGCCGCCGTCGGGGTAGAGGTGCACCTGCCCGAGCGCGCGCGCCGCCGCCTCGAGCCCCTTCGGCGACGGGCCGAGCGGGTTCTCGTTGGACGCCAGCTTGATCGCGCCCTCCGCCGGCCAGGCGACGCCCGCCTCGCGCATCTCGCGCTCGAGCTCCTCGATGGGCTTGCCCGGCTCGTAGGGGGCGATGCGCGCGATTTCGCTAGACACCAATTCCGTCGTCATGTCGCCTCTCACTTCTCGGGTCGGATGGGCACGTCGGCGCGCGGGTACGAGCCGAGGATCTTCACCTGCTCACACGCGGTCTCGAGGGCGATGAGCGCGTCCTTCACCTTCGGATCGGTCGAGTGCCCGTCGAGATCGAGGAAGAAGACGTAGTCCCACGCCCGCCGCCGCGACGGACGCGACTCGATGCGGGTGAGGTTGATGCCGCGATCGGCGATCGGCCGCAGCACCCGGAACAGCAGCCCGGGCTGGTCGCGCACCGACAGCATCACCGACGTCTTGTCGCTCCCCGTCGGCGCCATCTGCGCCGCGCCCGGCCGCGACACGACGAGGAAGCGCGTGGCGTTGCCGCGGCTGTCCTCGATCTTCGCCTTGGCGATGCGGAGATCGTAGAGCTGCCCGGCCAGCTCCGAGGCCACCGCCGCCGCCGAGGTCTCGTCGCGCGCCAGCCGCGCCGCCAGCGCCGTCGAGGCCACCTCGATGAGCGCCGCCTTCGGCAGGTTCGCCGCCAGCCACGCCCGGCACTGCCCGAGCGCCTGCGGGTGCGAGTAGACCTTGGTGATCTCGTCGAGCGACCCGGTCCGCGTCAGCAGGCACTGGTTCACCTCGAGCACGACCTCGGCCGAGATGGTGAGCTCCGACTCCATGAACATGTCGAGCGTCGACGTGACGACGCCCTCGGTCGAGTTCTCGATGGGGACCACCGCCAGATCGGCGAGCCCCTTGTCGACCTCGGCGAACACCTGGGCGATGGTCGCGGCCGGGACGTACCGCGCCGACAGACCGAAGCGTGCGCGCGCTGCCTGGTGCGTAAACGTCGCCTCCGGCCCGAGGTAGGCGACGCGCAGCGGCTTCTCCAACGACAGGCACGCGCTGATGATTTCGGCGAAGACCGGCTGCACCGCCTCGGTCGGGAACGGCCCCGCCTGGGCGACGTTCAGCTCCTTCAACCGCTCGACGATCATGCGCTCGCGGTCGGGGACGTAGAACGGCGCGGCCATCGACTCCTTGGCTTTCCCCACCTCCTTCACGAGCCGCGCCCGCTCGTTGAGGAGTCTCAAGAGCTCGTCATCAACGGCGTCGATTGCCCGCCGGAGGTCACTCAGGTCCATGGGCGTCGCAGCATAGCAATTTCGGCGCTATATTCCGCCCGATTCACATGGACCACACCAGCGATCTCCTCGCCCGCGGGCCGCTCTTCGCATACCTCACGGTGTTCGTCGGCGGCTTCCTCACCAGCCTCACCCCCTGCGTCTATCCGATGATCTCGATCACCGTGAGCCTCTTCGGCGCGCGGGGCGAGAACGTCACGCGCAAGCGCGCCATGGCGCTCGCAGCGACGTACGTCGGCGGGATCGGCGCGATGTACACGACGCTCGGGGTGTCGTTCGCGCTCGCCGGCAAGGCGTTCGGCACCTTCATGGCGTCGCCCTGGGTGATGGTGCCGATCGCCGCACTCTTCATCGCCATGGCGGCGTCGATGTTCGGCGCCTTCGAGCTGGCGCTGCCGACGGGGCTGCAGACCCGCCTCTCCTCCGTCGGTGGCAAGGGCTTCGGCGGCGCCTTCATCATGGGGCTCGTCGGCGGCATCATCGCCGCGCCCTGCACCGGTCCGGTGCTGGCGTCGATCCTCACCTATGTGGCGACGACGAAGTCGATCTTCTTCGGCGGCAGCCTGCTGCTCGTCTACGCGCTCGGGATGGGCGTGCTGTTCTTCGTCATCGCCGCCTTCGCCGTCTCGCTGCCGAAGTCGGGACGCTGGATGGAGGCGGTGAAGAGCGTCTTCGGCATCGTGATGGTGCTCGCCGCGCTCTACTTCCTGCGCAACGCCTGGAAGACGCTGCAGCACTACGGCAGCTGGAAGACCTGGTTCCTCGCCGCCAACGCCGCGGCGGTCGTCACCGGGCTCGTCCTCGGCGCCGTCCACCTCTCGTTCCACGACGGGGCGCTCGTGAAGCTGCGGAAGGCCGTCGGCATCGCGGCGGTCGTCGCCGGCGGCTTCGGCATCCTCGCCTGGATGCTCACCCCGCGGCCGCTCGAGTGGGTGAAGGGCGAGGCCCAGGGCGTCGCGACGGCGAAGGCGGCGCAGAAGCCGGCCTTCCTCGACTTCTACGCCGACTGGTGCCTGCCCTGTAAGGAGCTCGAGCTGTCGACGTTCGACTCGCCGAAGGTGCGCGACGCCTTCCGCCGCTTCACGCTGGTGAAGGTCGACATGACCTCCGACGACGATCCGACCGTCGACCAGATCCGCAAGAAGTACGGCGCCGAGACGCTGCCGACGCTGGTGCTGCTCGGCCGCGACGGTCGGATCGCCAAGAAGATCGATCACGTCGTCGGGCCCGACGAGCTCCTCGGGTACCTCGATCAGGTCCAGTAGCGTCGTGCGCATCGCGGTCACCGGACTCGGCGTCGTCTCCCCGGCCGCCGTCGGCGAGGAGGAGCTCGTCGAGGCGCTCGCGTCGGGACGCTCGGGCATCGGCCCCGCCGGGCCGTCGGAGCACGGCGAGCAGCTCCTCGCGCTGGCGGCGCGGGTGCCGGCCGACTTCGGGCAGCGACGGGAGATCAGCGCCAACGCGCTCCGGCGCATGCCGCGCTTGACACAAATGACGGTGGTCGCCGCCAAGCAGGCGCTGCGCGCCGCCGTCGGGGGCGAGGCGACGGCGGCGCTGCCCTACGCCGCCGAGCGGACCGGCGTGGTGCTCGGGACCGGCCTCGGCACGCTCGGCGAGACCCTCGACTTCGTCCTCGGGTACCTGAAGGACGGCGTCGAGGCGGCGTCGCCGACGGTGTTCCCGGTGTCGGTGATGAACGCGCCGGCCGGCCAGCTCGCCGTCGAGCTCAAGCTGAAGGGCGTCAATACGACCATCAACCACCGCGACCACTCGCCGCTGTCGGCGGTCGGGATGGCCTGCGACCTCCTCGAGCTCGGGCGCGCGGACGCGCTGCTCGTCGGAGGGATCGACGAGCTGTCGTATCCGGTGGAGCACGCCTTCGCCAAGCTCGGGCGGGTCTCGTCGACGGCGATGCGCCCCTACGACGCCGCGCGCGACGGGCTGGTGCCGGGCGAGGCGGCGACGGTGCTGCTCCTCGAGCGCGAGGAGGACGCGCGGCGGCGCGGGGCGCGGGTGAAGGCGCTCCTCGTCGGGCGCGGCGAGACGTCGGAGGCGCGGCCGCGCGTCGGCTGGGGGCACGCGGAGCGCTGGCCCGAGGCCGAGCGCGCCGTCGCGCAGGCGCTAGCGGGCGATCCGGCGCGCATCTCGTGGATCGCCGGCTCGGGGAACGGCACGGCGCTCGACGCGCACGAGCTGGCGACGCTGCGCGCGGCGTTCGGCGCCGCCGGCGTGCCGATGGCGCCGGTGTCGTCGATCGCGGCGCAGACCGGCGAGAGCTTCTCGACGGGGATGCTCCGCGTGGCCGCGGCGGTGCTGGGGATCGAGCGCGGGCTCATGCCGGGCACCGTCGGGCTCCAGACGCCGATCGCCGGCTTCGACGACGTCGTGGTGAAGGCGTCGCGGCCGGCGAAGCTCGATCGCGTGCTCGTGCCGAGCTTCGCCCAGGGCGGCGCCAACCTCGCCCTCGTCGTCGCTGCGCCCTAGGCGTTCGCGTCGGCGGTGCTCCTCGTAGCGCTTCCGTTCAACACGGAGTACGGAGGCACGAGACCGGACGGAGACAGATCTCCGTCTGAGCTTCGCCCTTCGTCCTCCGTGTGAAAGCAAGCGCGACGAACCACGCCGGCGGCCCGACGCTAGTTCAAGCTGACGAGCTCGGAGGCGTCGCGGCCGCAGTAGCAGGCCTCGGCGTCGTAGCGCGTGCCGCACTCGGGGCAGATCTTGCCGTCGCCGGCGAGCAGGTGATCGGCCGCCTCGCCGTCGTCGTCGCGGAGGTCGTCGTGCTCGGCGCCCTCCTCCGGCTCGCCGCCCGTCGGCAGCGCCGCGCGGCGCAGCGCCACCAGCTCCTCGGCGTCCATCGGGCAGTAGCGCACGCCCGCCTCGAAGGTGCGCGCGCAGCGCGGGCAGCGCCCGCCGCTGGTCACGCCGGTCGCCCCGCCCGACGACGCGCCCTCCGTCGCCACCACCAGCCGCGCCGCGTCCGCCGGACAGAAGCGCAGCCCGACGGGGAACGCGCGCCCGCAGCGCGGGCACTTGAGCGGCAGGTCCAGCTTGTCGCGCTCGTTCCCTGCCGCCGCGGCGGCCGCCGCGCGACGCGCGAACCAGCGCGCGACCAGCATCGCGACGACGGCCGCGCCGGCGAGGATCGCCGGGCCGAGCACCCAAGGATTCGAGAGCGAAAGAGCCATCCGCGCTTCTGCCGACTCGGTGACGCTAGCACAACCGCGTGCTACATGAGTGCGCGATGGCGCGCGGCGGATACTCAGGCAAGTCCACCCTGCTCGGCGGCTCCCAGCGGGGGCGCGGCGGCGCGGCGCGTCGATGGCTGCGTCGCGTCGGCTTCTTCGTGCTCTTCCTCGTGGTGGGCCTGCCGATCGCCTACGCCATCTTCGTGCGCGTGACCGCCATCAACCCGCCGCGCGTCCCCGAGTCGGTGCGCGCCGAGGCGCAGGCGAAGGCGCTCGAGGTGCGCGGGCCGCGGACCTTCCTCGGCACGAGCTGGATCTCGCGCGAGCGCGGCGTCTGGGAGGAGCACCTCGAGGGCGACCCCTACACGCTCGGCTTCGCGCAGGCGCGGCTCGGCGCGCGCGTCCTCCGCGAGCAGGAGGACTTCATGTTCTCCGAGATGAACAAGTACGTCCCGTCGAAGATCGCGCGCTTCCTCATCCGCGCGGGCGTCCGGCTGCAGTACCGGCGCATCCCCGATCACCTGCCGATGGACCGGCAGCTCGAGATCGCCGGGCTGGCCGACGGGAGCATCGATCGGCACGCCGACTTCCTGCCGACCTACCACCGGCTCGTCTTCTATCACGCGCTCCACGACATCACGCAGGGGCTCGAGAAGTCGCCGCTCCTCGGCTGCTCGGCGTTCGCCGCCGCGGGGCCGGCCACCGTCGGAGGGCGGCTCATCATCGGGCGCAACTTCGACTTCGAGGGGCCGGAGATCTTCGACCGCGAGAAGGCGGTCATTTTCGTCAAGCCGAAAGACCGCATCCCCTTCGCCAGCGTCGCCTGGATCGGGATGTCGGGCGTGGTCACCGGCATCAACGCCGAGCGCATCTACGTCTCGATCAACGCCGCGCGCACCACCGACAAGGGCAAGGACGGGATGCCCGTCGAGATCCTGGTGCGCGAGATCCTCGAGCAGGCGAGGTCGATCGACGACGCGGTGGCGATGATCAAGAAGACGCCGGTGATGGTGCCGGACTTCTACCTCATCGCCGACGGGAAGAGCGGCGAGTCGGCGGTGGTCGAGCGGTCGCCGACGCGCACCGAGGTGCGGCGGTCGAAGGACGTGACGCTCCTCACCAACCACGCGCTCTCGCCGGCGTTCGCGGGCGACGCGGAGAACGATCGGCTGAAGCGCTACATGACGTCGGGCGCGCGCTTCCGCCGCCTCGAGGAGCTGGTGCGGCAGGGGCGCGGGCAGATCGACGCACGGCGGGCGCTCGAGATTCTGCGAGACAAAAAAGGCGCCGGCGGCGAGCCGCTCGGGCTCGGGAACCGCAACGCGCTCGACGCGATCATCGCCACGCACGGGGTGGTCGTCGACGCGACGCAGATGATCCTCTACGTCGGCGAGGGGCCGCACCTCCTCGGGCGCTTCCGCGCGTTCGACCTGCGCAAGGAGCTGCTCGGCGAGGAGCGGCCGGCGCCGGCCGATCTCCCGGAGGACGCGCTCGTCGGGAGCGACGACCTGCGCGCGTTCCGCGACGCGATGGCCTCGCTGAAGGCGGCGGGGCAGCTGCTGGCGGAGAAGGATCTCGAGCACGCCATCGAGGAGCTACGGCGCGCGGAGGCGCTCGTCGAGCGGATGCCCGAGCCGCACCGCCTCCTCGGCGACGCGCTGCGCACGCGCGGTGATCGCGACGGCGCGCGGCGCGAGTATCAGCGCTTCCTCGAGCTCTCGCCGCCGTACCTGCACGACGTCGAGGACGTGAAGTCGATCCTCGCGACACTATAATCCGCCAGACAGAAAAGATTATTCACAGGAGAACGGAGGAAGGAGACAGACATCTGACTCCTTGCTCCGTCCTCCTGTAAAAAATTCTGTCTAGCGTTTATTTGCCGCCGAACAGGAGCAGGCCCGCGACGACGCCAGCGACGGCGATCACCACGCCGGCGACGAGGATGATGAGGCCGATCGGCGGCCCCTTCTTTGCCGGCGCGGCCCCGCGCGGGGCGGGGGCCGCCGGCTGCGGCTGACGCTGCGGCGTGCGCGGGGTGACGACCGGGGGTATCGACGGCGCGGCGGTGACCGGGACCACCGGGTTCGACGGCGGCGGCGCGGTCGCGGGCGCCATCGCCAGCGGCTTGCCGCTCGGCTCGCCACGGATGATGCGGTCGAGCTCGGCGCGGACGGCGGCGGTGTCGCGCGGGCGCTCGTCGCGGTTCTTTGCCAGGAGACGCAAGATGAGGTCGTCGAGCGCGGGCGGCACCGCGACGTGCGGGATCATCCGCGACGGCGGCGGCGGCATCGTGCGCAGGTGCGCGGTGATCATCTCGCCCGGCGTCTTCACCTGGAACGGCAGGTTCCCGGTGAGCATCTCGTAGGCGAGGATGCCGAGCGCGTAGAGATCGCTCCGCCCGTCGAGCTGCTGCCCCATGAGCTGCTCGGGCGACATGTACTCGAGCGTCCCGAGCGTCTGCCCCGCCGCCGTCAGCGCCGGGCCCTGGTTCGCGCCGTCGCCGCTCACGATCTTGGCGATGCCGAAGTCGAGCACCTTCACGAAGTCGGGGTGCGGCTGCGGCTCGAGGAAGATGTTCTCGGGCTTGATGTCGCGGTGGACGATGCCCTGCTGGTGCGCCTCGCCGAGCGAGTCGCAGATGCCGTCCATCACCTTGGCCACGCGGCTGGGATCGAGCGGCCCCTCGCCGGTGAGGATCGCGTGCAGGCTCTTGCCCTGCAGCATCTCCATCGCGAGGTACATGATCCCTTCGGGCGTCTGGTCGAAGTCGTAGACCTGCACCGTGTGCGGGTTGCGGAGGAGCGAGCTCGCCTGCGCCTCGCGCTTGAAGCGACCGATGACCTGCTGGTCACGCGCCATGCGCGCGTGGAGGACCTTGAGGGCGACGGCGCGCCCCATCTGCGTCTGCTTCGCCTTGTAGACGGCGCCGAAGCCGCCCTCGCCCAATTTCTGCTCGACAAGATATCGATTGTTGAGCGTGAGGCCGGTGAGCTCCTTGGGCGGCGCGGGCTCGACGCGCGCCGGGACGGCGGCGGCGGGCGGCGGCGTCACCGCGGGGCGCGCGGCCGACGACGGAGCGACCGGCGAGCGCACCGCCGCCGAGCCGGCCGCCAGCGTCGCGTCGAGCGCGGGCGACGGCGCCCCGCCCCCCTGCGGCGCCGCTCCGGGGCGCGCGCCTCCGCCGCCCGAGCCCTGGAAGACGGTGCTGGCGACGCCGCGCACCGCCGCCTTCGGCACGACGGCGCCCGGCTGCTGCGTCCCGCACTCCCCGCAGAAGCGCGCGTTCGCCTCGAGAACTGCCCCACACTTCACGCACGGCTGGCCCGTCATGATCTCTCGCTCCGCGTCGTGCTAGTCCCCCTCGCCGAGGAGCTCCTCGACGAGATCGACGCGCATCCCGAAGTTGTACCCTGGCAGGCTGCGCGACACCACCGCGCCCTGGCCCGCCTCCCCCTTGCCACTCGCGACCGCCTCGGCGTACCCGCCGGTGTTCACCGCCACCACGTGCCCGGCGCCGTTGAAGATGGGGCTGCCGGACGTCCCGCCCGTCGTGAAGGCGCTGTGCTGGATGAGCTTGGTCTCGCGCACGTCGCCGCTGCGCCCGTCGAGCGTGGTGATGCGCCCGACGGTGCCCTCGACGAACGTCGCCTCGGGCGCGCTCACGTCGGCGAGCCGCCCTGGGAAGCCGTAGGTGAACATCGGGTCGCCCGTCGAGAGCCCGCGGTACTCGTCGGCGGGCGCGAGCGTCACCTTGACGGTGAGGCCGCCCGGCACCTTCAGCCAGCCGACGTCGGGGCTGATGCCGCCGGCGCCGGAGAAGCCGCTCACCCGGCGCGTCTTCACGACGGGGAGGCGGCGATCGGCGTGGCCGTTTTGGACGACGAAGATCTGTCCGCCGCGCTTGTGGAAGTCGTCGGCGAGCGCGACGCAGTGGGCGTTGGTGATCAGGCGGTCGGCGCTGACCGCGAAGGCGGTGCAGAAGCCCTCCTCGGTGATCGAGGTGCGCACGGTCACGAGGAAGATGGCGTCGTGGTTCTCGCGGGCGATGGCCGCGCCCGAGGCGCCGCGCGACGCGAGGCGCGAGGCGAGGTCGTCGAGCTTCTTCTGGAGCGCGGCGCGCTCGGACTCGGCGGCGGTGCGCTGCTCGTCCATCAGCTGCACCATCTTCCGACGGAGCGCGACGTCGCTCGGGGCGCGCAGCTTCACGGCGACGGCGGCGGCGATGACGATCACCAGCGCGCCGCCGAGGCCCACCGCCAGCCACTGCCAGCGACGGTGCTGGCCGCGGGCGCGGCGGAGGGCGTCGTCGATCATCATGGCGACGGTGCGCGCGCCGACCCGCTTGCCGCCGCCGCTGGTCGCGTGCACGCCGCCGGCCGGCGCGCCCGCCCCGAGCGCGCTAGCGCCGCTCGAGTACACCGTCGGAGGGACCGCGCCCGCGTCGTAGAGGATGCGGCAGCGCGGGCCGCCGCGGCCGAACTCGATGGTGCCGCCCGACGGGACCGCGGCGCGCTCGGCGATCGGCTGGCCGTCGACGAGGGTGCCGTTGGCGCTCTGGAGATCCTGCACGAAGACGCCGTTCACGTCGGCGCGCAGCTCGGCGTGGCGCGACGAGGCGTCGCGATCCCCGTGGGGGTCGAAGGCCACCTCGTTCATCGGGTGGCGTCCGAAGCGGATCACCGCCGGCGCGGTGAACTCGAGCCGCTGGCCGGCGCGCGCCCCGCCGATGATCTCGACGACGATGCGCATCGCGGTCGGTCGTCAGGGCGCCTTCGGGGCCACGTCGACGTCACCCTTCACGTCGACGCTGGTGCCCGTCGGGACGTCCTCGGCGGCGGCGGCACGCTCGGCGTCGTTGCGCGGCGGTGTCGTCGCGCGCGGGCCGTTGGGATCGGCCTTGGCGGTGGTCACGGCGGCGGGCGCGGGATCCTCCGACGGAGTCGTGGGCGCGCGTGCCGCGGCAGGCGCCACGGGGGACGCGGTCGTCGGCGCCGTCGGGGGTGTTGCGCCCGTCGGGGCGGCCTCGGGATCGGGCGCCGGCGGAGCGCTGGCGAAGTCGACGCGGCACTCGGCCCCACGCGCGACCTCGACCTGGCGGCTGGTCTCGGCGATGCCGGCGCCGCGCAGCGCGACGGTGTGGCGCCCTGGCTTCAGGCGCAGC
>Ga0272446_1003827_pt1 | contig 18496 bp, 13 predicted proteins | sample YNPCB0061_FD_194587 | JGI IMG/M metagenome (GOLD analysis project Ga0272446, IMG submission 194587) | Hot spring microbial mat communities from Yellowstone National Park, WY, United States - YNP-CB-006-1 | ecosystem: Environmental > Aquatic > Thermal springs > Hot (42-90C) > Sediment | place... | reverse complement strand
GAGGTCAATGATGGAGGCGGCGAGGGGAAGTCCCGCGGGGATGCCTTCGAGGATGGCGGTGAGGGCGGGTCCGTGCGATTCGCCTGCGGTGAGGAAGCGTAGGGGCATTTCAGTCTCCAGTCTCCAGTCTCCAGTCTCCAGTGATCAGTGATCAGTTTTCAACAGCAGCCCATAAAACATCACGCGGCGGGTTGTGACCTGTCCAGAGTTGGAAGGCGAGGGCGGCTTGTTCGATGAGCATGCCCAGCCCTGTGGCGGCTTGCAGTCCCTGCGAACGGGCGCGGCGGACAAGCCTGGTCTCGCGTGGATTGTAGACTAAATCGTAGACAAAAGCATTGGAAGGCAATGACAGATTTTCAGGGAGCGGCGAGGTTTCGATGTTGGGAAACATGCCGAGGGGGGTGGTGTTGACGAGCAGGTCAAAGTCAAAGGTCAAAGGTCGAAGGTCATCGAGATGGGTAATTGGTAAATCGTAATGGGGGAAGGAGGCGGCGAGTTGCTGTGCTTGTTCGAGGCGGCGTGCGGCGATGGTGACGTTCCAGCCGTCGTTGAGGAGGGCGTGCACAACTGCCCTGGCAGAGCCACCGGCGCCCAAAACAAGCGACGATTGACGATTGACGATTGACGATTTTTCCCTCACCCCTAGCCCCTCTCCCAAAATGGGAGAGGGGGTTTCTGGAAGGAATTTTCTCAAGTCAGCCAGAAAACCAGGCGCGTCGGTATTGTCACCGATGAGTTTGCCTTCGCACAGGTAAATGGTATTTACTGCGCCGATGGCTTGGGCGGTGGGGGTGAGTTCGTCGAGGTAGCCGATGACGGTTTGTTTGTGGGGGATGGTGACGTTGAGTCCGTGAAGTTCGCCGCTTCGAAGGCGGGCAAGGAGGGCTTTCAGTCCAGGCATGTCGTTTGGGTGAATGGTAAATGGTACATAGTCGCCTTCGAGACCACAAGCCTTTAGCGCGGCAGCATGGATTTGAGGGGAGAGGGAATGGGTGAGGGGGTAGCCAATTAAGCCAAGTTTGAAAGTTGGGAGGTTGGAAGGGTTCAGGTTATTCATCGTAGAGCTTCCAACACTTCGAAGAAGTTGGGAAAGGTCTTGGAAACGCAGGAGGGGTTTTCGATGGTGATGCCGTCGAAGCGCAAGCCGATGAGGGAGAATGCCATTGCCATGCGGTGGTCGTTATAGGTTTGAACGTTTGAAGGTTTGAAGGTTGAGCAAGGGTAAATCGTCATGCCGTCTTCGTGTTCTTCCAGGCGGACGCCGAGGCGGGCGAGTTCGGTGCAGGCGGCGTGGATGCGGTCGGTCTCTTTGAAGCGGGCGGAGGCGATGCCGCGAATGCGGGTTGGGGTGTCGGCAAAGGGAGCGATGGCGGCGAGGGTTTGGGCGGTGTCGGGGATGTCGCGCAGGTCCACGTCAACGCCATGAAGTTCGGAGTGACCAGTGACCAGTATGCAGTTATCAGTTTCTTCGACGGTACAACCCATTTGCTGGAGGACATTGAGGAAGGCAATGTCGCCTTGAACGGAGTTGCGGGAGATGTTTTCGACTTTGACCGTCCCGCCGCAGATGGCTGGCGCGGCGAAGAAGTAGGAGGCGGCGGAGGCGTCGGATTCGATTCGGTAATGGGTAAGCGGTAATTGGTAATTGGCAATTGGGATAGTGAAAGATTGATAGCCGCGCCGTTCAACCTTCACGCCGAAGTCTTGCATGACGGCGAGGGTCATGTCCACGTAGGGTTTGGAGTTGAGTTGGGTGGTGAGTTCGATTTCGACGGGAGATTGGGCGTACGGCGCGACCATGAGCAGGGCGGAGAGGAATTGGGATGAGATGTCGCCTGCGAGTTGGGTTCTGCCGCCAGGCAAGCCCGATGCGGTGATTTTGAGGGGAGGGCAAATCTCCCTCACCCCATCCCTCTCCCACAGGGAGAGGGGGCTTAATATCGCGCCAAGTTGAGTCAGCGCTTCCACCAAATCGCCGATGGGACGTTCACGCATGCGGGCGTCGCCATCCAACATGTATTCGCCGTGACCGAGGGTGAGGAAGGCGGTGAGGAAGCGGGCGGCTGTGCCTGCGTTACCGATGTAGAGTTCGGCTTTGGCGGCGGGGATTTTCCCGCCCAGGCCTGTGACGGTCATTTCGTGGTTGGCTTCATCGAGTTGAACGTCGAAGCCGAGGGTTTTCAGGGCATTGGCGAAGTAACGCGAGTCGTCGGAGAAGAGGGCATTGGTGAGGCGGGTTTGTCCGCTGGCGAGGGCGGCGATGAGCAGGGCGCGGTTGGTCAGCGATTTGGAGCCAGGGACGCGGACAGAGGCAGAGAGGGGATGATTAATTGGGACGACTTTGAGGGAGGGTGAATAGGTCGGCATGAAAGAAGAAAGAGGAAAGAAGTGATCGGTTATCAGTTATCAGTGAGCGAGACGTAGGAAGCGCGGGATTGATCGAGGAGGAGTTCGAGTTGTGAATAGTTCTCATCTTGCAGGACGGACTCAAATGCCGCAAGGGAATTACGAAAGGTTTGGAGGGCGTTCAGCACGTTATCCCGATTCGATTGGAGGATGCCCATCATCATGTGAGCGGGAGTCCCTGCCAGGCGGCTGGTGGAGCGGAAGCCGGGTCCGATGAGGGGGGCAAATGCCTGCGGGGTGGAATGGGCGAGAGCGGAGGCGATGAGGAACGGCAGGTGACTGGTGGAAGCAAGGACTCGGTCATGTTCTTCGGCGGTTATTTCGATGGGATGCGCGCCAACGGCGAAGATGAGTTGTATTGCAGCCGATTTAGCCCGCGGCGATGTGCGCTCTAGGGGAGTGAAGACGAAAGGAGCGCCGCGATACAGGTTCGGGTCGGCGTTTTCTAAGCCGAGTTTTTCCTTTCCGCAAATGGGATGCCCGCCAATGGGGTCGAAGTTGGGAGGCAGGGCAGACATGGCTTGGGTAATCTCGCGTTTGGTGGAGCCGAGGTCGAGGATAGTAATGGGTGATTGGTAATTTGTGCTTCGCACTTGATGAAGGAAGTTGAGGATGGCTGGGACGGGGGCGGCGAGGATGAGGAGGTCAACGCCCCTCTCCCACAGGGAGAGGGGTAGGGGGTGAGGGAGGGCGTGGTCAATGATATTTTTGGAAAGTGCAAGTTCGAGCGTGGGAAGATGCGTATCGCAGCCAATCAGGCGGGCGCACCTGCCTTTGAGCGCCATGGCGAGCGAGCCGCCCATGAGTCCCAATCCAAAAATTCCGACGGTTGCCTGTTCGAGCGAAAAGCCATCCTCCATGATCACCATCCTACCGTGACGGGTTTGTTGACGGGAGCGATGCGGCGCCCCATGACTTCGGCGATGGCTCTGACCTGGCGAACCATTTCGGCGAAGGCTTCGGGCTTGAGGGATTGCTTGCCGTCGGAAACGGCGTGCGCAGGGTCGGGATGCACTTCGACGATGAGACCGTCGGCGCCGGCGGCGATGGCGGCGCGGGCAATGGCAGCGACGTATTCGGCGTGACCGGTGGAGTGTGACGGGTCGAGGATGACGGGCAGGTGGGTGAGTTTTTTGAGTACAGGGATGGCGTTGATGTCGGTGGTGTTGCGCGTGGCGGTTTCAAAGGTGCGGATGCCGCGCTCGCACAAGATGACCTGTTTGTTGCCGCCCGCGAGGATGTATTCGGCGGACATCAGCAGTTCTTCGATGGTGGCGCTCAACCCGCGTTTGAGCAAAACGGTTTTGCGTGTTTCGCCCAGCGCCCGCAGGAGGTTGAAGTTTTGCATGTTGCGCGCGCCGACCTGAAAGACATCCACATATTTGAGCATCAGGTCGAGCTGTGTCTGTGACATGATTTCGACGACGATGGGCATGCCCGTGAGTTCGCGCGCTTCGGCAAGATATTCGAGACCCTCCTCGCCAAGCCCCTGAAAGGAGTAGGGCGATGTGCGGGGTTTGAAGACGCCGCCGCGCAGGGCGTTCGCCCCCGCTTCTCTCACCGCCTGGGCTGTTTCAAGGATTTGGGAGCGGCTCTCCACCGAACATGGTCCCGCGATGATGACGATGTCGTTCCCGCCGACTTTGAAGCCGTCAATGGGGAAGACGGAATTTTCGGGATGCGCCTGACGCGAGCCAAGTTTGAACGGCTGGGAAATTCGTTTCACACTCTCGACTCCTTCCAGGACCTCGAACGGGTCCAGCGACGGAACATGGAACTCGCCGACGGCGGCGACGATGGCGGTTTCGACGCCGTAGGTGATGTGCGGGGTCAGCCCGTGCTTTTTGATGACGGCGATGACGTTTTCCAGTTGCTGGGGGGTGTAGTTGGGCTTCATTACGATGATCATAGCGATTTCTCCTCAAGGATGAATTATGAAGGATGAAGGATGAAGTTACTGTGCGGCAGCCAAATCGGGTCTTAACTGTACCGCGTCGCGCAGATAGACGTGAGTGATTTTGTTCTGTGAAATGTCAGTGTTCCAATGCACCAGCACGCGAATGACGCGCGGCAGGCTGCCCGGCACGGGGATTTCTCGAGCGCAGAGCATGGGGACGAGATCCCAGCCCATTTGGCGCGCCGCCTGCGCGGGGAAGGTGGAGGCGAGGTCGTCGGTGACGGTGAAGAAGGCGCTGGCGATGTCTTCGGGGCGCATGGTCTCGTTTGCCGCCAGAATTTCCTCCAGCAGTTCGCGCGTGGCTTGCAGGATGAGGTCGGGGTCGTCGGCGGTGACGGTGGTTGCGCCGCGAATTCCACGGATGGGCATAAGGGCTCCTTGTCTTCCCGCTCCCAAGTTGGGAGAGGAAAAGGGGTGAGAGTAACAAAAAAGAGCGAGACCGTGTGGCCTCGCTCTCTGTCAACAGATTGAAGGTCTATCTGCTTAAGCGCCGCCAACGGTAACCGAGCCTCGGAAACCGTAAAAATAGTAGTACGCAAACCAGCGAGCAGACTTAAGCATGTTGGGCGCTATTCTATGCATGATGGGCGGATGCGTCAAGGGGGAAGTTTGCACGCAATGCGCTGCGGAACTCCGCCGCAAACTGTTTCGCCGTTTCGACAGGCGTTTGACTGCCTCCAATGCGCTTCACGCACGCCGAACCGACGATGACACCATCCGCGAGTTGACCGACGTGCTGCGCCTGTTCGGGCGTGCTGATGCCAAACCCCACGCACACAGGGACGGAGGTATGTTGCCGCACTTGAGCAATCAACTCTCCCAGCCCCTCCGCCAGGGATTTGCGTTCGCCCGTGATGCCCGTCACCGAGACGAGATAGATAAATCCCTGCGCGTTGCGGGCAATCGCTTCCATGCGTTCCTCGGGCGTGGTCGGGGCGATCATTTGAATCAACGGCAGGTCTCCTGCCACTGCTGTAAACTCTCCTGCCTCTTCCATTGGCAAATCGGGGATGATGAAACCATCCGCGCCTGCCTCTTTCGCCTCACGGACAAATTTTTCCAGTCCATACGCCAGCATGGGATTGTAGTAGCCCATCAAAATCAGCGGAATGTCCACGCCGCGTTGGCGTAATTCCTTCACCGCTTCGAGCGATTTCCTGACCGTGATGCCTTTTTCCAGGGCGATTTGTGTGGCTTGCTGAATCACAGGTCCATCGGCGAGCGGGTCGGAAAAGGACAGCCCCACCTCGATCAAGTCCGCGCCGTGTTTGGCGAGCGCTTCGATCACGTCAATGGAGGCGGGCAGGTCAGGGTAGCCCAATGGGAAGTAGGGCATAAAGATGGGCTTGTGGGCAAAAGCAGATTCAAGTCTGTTCATAGGTTCCTCGATATTAGAGATTGGAGAATAGAGATTAGTCGAATACATGGGCGGCTTACTAATCTTCAATTGCTCTGTTGCAAACACCCTCAAAGTCTGTCACTGCGAGCGAAGCGAAGCAGTCTCCCATGCAGTCAGGCGATTGCTTCGGGCTTCGCCCTCGCAACGACATCCTTGCAACAGAGCAATCTCCAATCTCTATTCTCTCTTAATCTCTTTGATCACCGTATTCAAATCCTTATCCCCCCGCCCCGACAGGTTCACCAGAATCACCTGATCTTTTCTCATCTTCGGTGCGCGTTTCAGCGCCTCCGCCACCGCATGAGAGGACTCCAGCGCGGGGATGATCCCTTCGGTGTGGCACAAGGTCTGAAAGGCTTCCAACGCTTCCTCATCCGTTGCGGAGGTGTAGAAGGCGCGTTCGGTATCGCGCAGCAAGGCGTGTTCGGGTCCGACGGCGGCGTAATCCAACCCTGCCGAGACGGAATGCGTCTCGGCGATCTGACCGTCTTCGTCCTGCAAGACATAGGTGCGCGTGCCGTGAATGACACCCACGCGCCCCCTCGACGGGTCGCCGAAGCGTGCCGCGTGTTTGCCCGTTTCGATGCCGCGGCCGCCTGCTTCCACGCCGATGAGTTCCACGCCTTCGTCGTCCATAAATCCGCTGAAGACGCCGATGGCATTCGAGCCGCCGCCGACACAGGCGATGACCGCATCGGGCAGGCGTCCCACCTCCATCAACATTTGCTGGCGCGCCTCGCGCCCGATGACCGACTGGAACTCGCGCACGATGGTCGGGTAGGGGTGCGGTCCCAGCGCCGAACCGAGCAGGTAATGCGTATCGCGCACATTCGTCACCCAATCGCGGATGGCTTCGTTGATGGCGTCCTTCAACGTCTTCGTGCCAGACTCCACGGGACGCACCTCCGCGCCGAGCAGTTTCATGCGGAAGACGTTCGGCTCCTGACGGGCGATGTCCACCGAACCCATGTACACGACGCATTCCAAACCGAGCAGCGCCGCCGCCGTTGCCGAGGCGACTCCATGCTGACCTGCACCTGTCTCGGCGACGATGCGCCGCTTGCCCATCCGCTTGACGAGCAGCGCCTGTCCCAGGGCGTTATTGATTTTGTGCGCGCCCGTATGCGCCAGGTCTTCGCGCTTCAAATAGATTTGCGCGCCGCCCAATTTTTCAGAAAGGCGTTTGGCGTAGGTCAGCGGCGTGGGACGCCCAACGAATGACGCCATCAATTTATCGAACTCCGCATTGAAGGCGGGATCGCTGCGCGCCGAAACGAACTCGCGCTCCAATTCGATCAGCGCGGGCATGAGCGTTTCGGGGACGAATTGTCCGCCGTAGGGACCGAATTTGTGGGGAAGTAGTGTGGTCATAATTCCTCTTGGTGGGTGGTAATTGATAAATGGTAATTGGTAATTGGAGATTTACCAATTACCAATTACCAATCTCCAATCTCTTAACTTCCTTCACGAACTGAATCATCTTCCCCGCATCCTTCTTCCCTGGAGCGGATTCAACGCCCGAAGCCACGTCCACGCCCCAGGGCTTGACGCTGCGAACCGCCTCGGCGACGTTTTCGGGGGTGAGTCCGCCCGCGAGCAGGAGGGGGTATTGCTGCGCCAGTTTCGCCGCGGCGGTCCAATCGGCGGTGACTCCGCTGCCGCCGTAAATGCCCTGGACGGCGGCGTCTATCAACATGGCGGGCGCTTGGCTTCTTTCATAGCCAGCGATTGAGGCGGGGATGCCGCGAAAGGCACGGAAGGCGCGCGGGGCGAGTTGGGCAAAGAGCTCTGGCGTTTCGTCGCCGTGCAGTTGGGCAAGGTCGAGCGAACAGGTTTGCAGGATGTCTTTGATTTCTTCAACCGATGAATTCACAAACACGCCGACGAGTTTGATTTGCGGATGTTCGCGCTTCAACACGGAGACGATTTCGGCGCAGGCGGATTTTTCGATGAAACGCACGCTTTTGGGGTAGAAGTTGAATCCCAAATAGTCCGCGCCTGCTTCGATGGCGGCGAGGGCGTCTTTCAAGGTTTTGATGCCACAGATTTTTACAATCGTCATAAGGTTTGAAGGTTGGCAGGTTTGCAGGTTTGAAGGTTTGAAGGTTCACATGTTGAAACTTGCCAACTCCCTCACTTTCGCAGGGATGTCTTCGGATGTGACCAGCGCTTCGCCGACGAGGATGGCGTCCACGTGGGCTTTGGCAAGGCGTTCTACATCGGCGGCGGTGAAGATGCCCGACTCGGCGACGACGGTGATTTCAGCAGGGATCAGCGGGCGCAGGCGTTCGGTGGTGGTGAGTGATACCTCAAAGGTGGCGAGGTCCCGATTGTTGATGCCGATGAGTTGAATGTTGGGGAGTTTGAGGGCGCGTTCGGTTTCGGCTTCGTCGTGGACTTCGACCAATACGGTCAATCCCAAACTTTGGGCGCAGGCGTGGAGGTCGGCAAAGAGGGCGTCATCGGGGAGGGCGGCGGCGATGAGGAGGACCGCGTCGGCGCCGTGGGCGCGGGATTGGTAGAGTTGGGTTTCGTGAAGGATGAAGTCTTTTCGAAGAAGGGGTGTCACGTGCGAAGTGTCACGTGTCAGGTCGCGGGCGCGGAGTTCTCCCAGGGTCTGGAGACTTCCCATGAAGAATTTTTCATCGGTCAACACAGAGATGGCGGCGGCGCCGTTTTGGGTGTAGATGTTCGCCACTTGGAGCAGGTCGAGGTGCGGGGCGAGGAGTCCCTTCGAGGGGGAGGCACGCTTGAGTTCAGCGATCAGGCTCGGGTGAGTCCCGAAGCGGCGGCGCCCCCTCACCCCTTGCCCCTCTCCCTGAGGGAGAGGGGTTGAGGTGAGGGCGGCAAGGAAATCTCGGGGCGTTGGACTCTGCTCGGCGGCGCGGCGCAAGGCTTGGGCGTCGAGCGCCGCAATTTCCAGTCGTTTTTGGTCGAGGATTTTAGCAAGGAGGCTCATTGGATGGTTTGGCATTGTTGCGTAAATTCGACCAGCGCGTTGAGTTTGGCAAGGGCGGCGCCGCTATCGAGGGAAGCCTGGGCTTCGGCGAGGGCAGATTTGAAATCGCCTGTTTCGGCGGCGAGGGCGGCAGCGGCGTTGAGCAGTACGGCGTCGCGGCGGGCGCCCCTGAGTTTGCCTGAGAGAAGGTCGCGCATCATTTGGGCTGATTCGTCGGGTGTGCCGCCGCGCAGGTCGGCGACGGTGCAGGGGGCGAGACCGAGAGCGGCGGGGTCGAGGTCGTAGGTTTCGACGACGCCGTCGCGCAGATGGCTGACACGGTTGAGGCCTGTGGGGTTGAGTTCGTCCAGTCCGTTGGCGCCGTGGATGACGAGGGCGGCTTTTGAGCCGAGTTCCTTGAGGACGTGCGCCAGCGGTTCGGTGAGTTTGGGGTCGAAGACGCCCGTGAGTTGGATGTGTGCGCCCGCAGGGTTGGTGAGCGGACCGAGGATGTTGAAGATGGTGCGCTGACCGATCTCTTTGCGCGGAGCGACGGCGTGTTTCATGGCGGGGTGAAATTTGGGGGCGAACATGAAGCCGATGCCAACCTGTTCGATGGCTTGGGCGACTTGTTCGGCGGTGAGGTCGAGGTTGACGCCGAGGGCGGAGAGGACGTCGGCGCTGCCACATTGCGAGGAGGCGGCGCGGTTGCCGTGTTTGGCGACTTTGCGCCCCGTGCCTGCGACGACGAAGGCGGCGGCGGTGGAGATGTTGAAGGTGTGCGCGCCGTCGCCGCCTGTGCCGACGATGTCGTAGAGGGGTTCGTTGGCTGGAAGTTTGACTTTGACGGCGTTGGCACGCATGGCGCGGACGGAGCCTGTGATTTCGGGGATGGTCTCGCCTTTCATGCGCAGGGCGGTGAGATACGCGCCGATTTGGGCGGGCGTGGCTTGACCCGTCATGATGATGTTCATGGCTTGCTCGGCTTCATCGGCGGTGAGGTCTGCCCGATTGATGGTTTTGGCAATAAACGGTTTGAGCATAGAGGGTTCTCCTTTCGCCGCGGGAGTGGGATTCAAATCGAGAAAATTTTTGAGCAGTTGTTTGCCGTGTTCGGTGAGGATCGATTCGGGATGGAATTGCACGCCGTAGGTGGGATGTTCTTTGTGTTTCAATCCCATGATTTCTTCTTCGGGGGTGATGGCGATGACTTCGAGTTCGGCGGGGAGGGGGTCGTAAACGACGAGGGAGTGATAGCGCATCGCTTCGAACGGGGAGGGGATGCCTTTGAAGATGCCCTGTCCGTTGTGGCTCACTTTGGAGGTTTTGCCGTGCATGAGGCGCTGGGCGCGGTCCACTTTGCCGCCGAAGACCGCCGCCAGGGCTTGATGCCCGAGGCAAACGCCCAGCACGGGGATTTTGCCCGTGAAGTATTTGATGGCTTCGGGCGAGACGCCGCCGTCTTTGAGCGGTTCGCCTGGACCAGGGGAGATGACCAGGTGGGAGGGGTTGAGGGCGATGAGTTCATTCAGCGTGACCTGGTCGTTGCGGAAGACGCGAATGTCGGCGCCGAGTTCGCCGAAGTATTGGACGAGGTTGTAGGTGAAGGAGTCGTAGTTGTCTATGAGGACGAGCATGGTATTTCTCCGAAGAGAATGGTGGACGATGGACGGTGGACAGTGGGTGTCAGGAATGTGACTCTGCCAGATCTATGGCGCGCAGCATGGCGCTTGCTTTGTTCACCGTCTCTTGAAACTCCGCGGTTGGGTTGGAATCGGCGACGATGCCTGCGCCAGCCTGCACGCTGAAGGTGTTTCCGCGGGCGATCATGGTGCGGAGGGCAAGGCAGGTGTCCATGTTGCCATTGAAGCCGAAGTAACCGACCATGCCCGCGTAGGCGCCGCGCGCTTCGGGTTCGAGTTCGGCGATGATCTCCAGCGCTCTCACTTTCGGCGCGCCGCTGACCGTCCCCGCGGGGAAGGAGGCGCGCACCAAATCGAAGGCGGTCAGTTCAGGCTTCAACTTCCCTTCCACGTGCGAGACGATGTGCATGACGTGGGAGTATTTTTCGATAGTGAAGAAATCCGAAACGCGCACCGTGCCGTATTCGCAGACGCGCCCCAGGTCGTTGCGTCCGAGGTCAACCAGCATGACATGTTCGGCGCGTTCTTTCGGGTCGGCGAGGAGTTCTTGGGCGAGGGCGGCGTCAGCGTTGGAGTCGGCTCCTCGAGGGCGCGTCCCGGCAATCGGTCGGAGTGAGGCGGTTCGGTCTTCGAGGCGCACGAACATCTCAGGCGACGATCCCACCAGAAAGAGCGGCTCGCCATCCACCATTCCGAAATCGAAAAAGAACATGTACGGCGAGGGGTTGAGGCGGCGCACGGCGCGGTAAACGTCGAACGGCTCGACATCCGTTTGGCGCGTGAAACGCTGCGAGAGCACCACCTGAAAAATGTCGCCCGCGGCGATGAACTCTTTGGCGTCGCGCACCATGTCTTCGAAGCGCCCCTGCGTCATGTTCGAGCGCGTCTTCGATGATTTCACTGCGCGCGGCTGCGCTGGCGGAAGCGGCGCGTGGAGGCGCGATTCGATCTCATCCAGTTTGCGGTTGGCTGATTCGAAGTCGCCGTCGAGGACGTTGGCGATGAGCGACAGACTGCGGCGCGCGTGGTCGAAGGCGATGATGGTGTCGGCGAGGAGGAAGATGCCATCGGGGAGCGCTGTCCGCTTCATTCTGGACTTTAGGGTTGGTTCAAAAAACCGAACCGACTCGAACCCGAGAAATCCCACCAGCCCGCCGATGAAGCGCGGCGCGCCAGCCTGCGATGTGAGGGGAAAGCGGCTCATTTCCTCTTGCAGGAAATGCGTTGGGTCGTTGTTGTAGCGGGTAATTCGTGATTGGGAATTCTCTTTGATTTCAATTTCATCTCCACGCAGGATGTACTGCGCTTTGGGCTGAACGCCGATGAACGAATAGCGCGCGATCCGCTCGCCGCCTTCGACGGATTCGAGCAGGAAGGATGCGCCCTCGCCGCGCAGTTTCATGTACACGCTGATGGGCGTTTCGAGGTCCGCGGAAAGTTCGCGGATGACACTTGCAACTGGCGCAAGTGCAGTTGTGGTCTGAACGTTGGTTGATTCAAGAAGCATAGGTTCTCCTTATTTACCAATTACTAATCTCGTAATTGGTAATTGGTAATTAAAAACAGATTCCCCTCTGTCCATTGGGACGAGAGGGGAGTCTCGTGGTGCCACCCAAATTACGCTTGCCTGAAATAAAAAACCCTGTCGGTGATGCAACAGGGGAAGGAAGCCAGCGTCACTCTTGTAGTTAGCTAGTCAGATAGTCTTATAGTCGCGCGGTCTCCTTGTTGTGCGGACTGATAAGCGCTATCTTCCTAAGTAACTCTGCGGGGTAACGGGTGCAGTTCCCGTCTCTGGTACTCGCCCAAAGGGCTTTCTCTTTGCACTCGGAGGTCCATTCGGTTTCTGCGCTTTTACCTTGCTCACACCACGTTGGTCTCGATACTTTGGCACTCGACCAACGGCTCGGCTCTCTGAAAACCGCTTTGAAACGTACTCGTCCTCGTCAGCGTTTTGGGTATTTGATTGGGCGGGATTGTATGACGGAGAGGGGAGGATGTCAAGTGTAAAATTGCCCGCCTCATAGAACGACGCTCAGCCATCTATCACATTTGCACCACTGTTGGCTCTAAGTCTGTCACCGTCACCGATTTGCCGTTGGGGAATATCACCTCCGTGCTGTTTGCCCCGCGAATGACTTTCAAACCGCGGTATTCCACACTGACATCCCACGGAAAGGGATTGCTGCCTTCCAGCCGTACACGATTTGCAGAAAGAATTTCCACTCCCAAAATTTTCAAAAACAGCCCCACCGAGACAACGCCGCTCAAAGCGTTGCGCTCGCCAATGCCAACCCCCTTTTCGGCATGATAACGCGCTGAAAAGGCGCGATTCTGTTTCAGGCTCTGAATGACAGCAGACATGTTCCGCACAAACAACCGCGCTGCATCTGAGCGGAAGCCATACCGAAGCAACCCTTCGCCAATCAAAAGATTCCAGGGCAGGTGAACGGCTTGGGCCACCGATTCAGCCTCCCGTAGGCGCGAAGCGAAGGATGGACAGGCTGGCACGCCAAAGGCACGGTGGAAGCGTTTCGAGTCGAGCAGGGCGCGTCCAATCATGATCTGAGCGCGCTGCTCGTCGGGCACGCCTGCCCACAGCGGCGTAAAGAGCGTGTGGTCTTCCATCGAAAGATCCAGCGTTCGCACTGTTACAGTATCCTCTTCGTCTAAATTTCGAATGACCACTTTTGCCAGTTTCGAATACACCTTGCGTGTGGTGTACACTGCCCCGCCCTCCCGCCATTGATAATCGCCGGCAGAAGTGACCTCATCTGCCGCTTTGGTGGAAAATTGATGAAAGCGAATTTGCGGGCGCTTCACCGCCGACCTCTGACTGTGTACCTCGATTAACAAGCGTACCGGCGTCTCGAACTTCAACTTGGGGCTGACCGTGCCGGCGCCCTTGTGTTGAAACAGTACCTTCCCTGCCTCGCTTGCGCCGGTTTCGCGGTCACGGTAATGATACAAACCGCTGCGCGCGCCCCATCCCGCTTCAATGGAAGCACGCAATTTGGCGGCTTGCTCGCGCAGCAAAACCTGCACATCATTCCTGGCAAGCAGGTCTGCCATGCGCACGAGACAATCTGCCTCGCGGTATAGCATTGCCTCCAGCGCCGGGCTGTGGACTTGTGCAATATCTGCCCCCAGCGACCAGGGATTCCAGGTGTCGAACAGCGGGTTTTCCTCGAAGCCGCTTTGCAAAACATGTTTCCATTGCGGCAGTCCGTCGCGGTCTTTGTCGGAATCGGGTGAAAACCACGACCAGAAGAAGTTGAGAAGATTGGGGAAAACGTTTGCCAGAAAACTGACATCTTCTGTCAACTCGTAGATTTGCCACGCCAGGCTGGCAAGCAGAGGGGCGGCGTTATATCTCCCACGTTGACCGGCAAGACCGGGCTTTCCGTCTATCGTTCCGTCCTCCTGCTGGACGGAGAGAAAATTGCGCAACAGGTCTTTGGCAACTGAAGAAGCAGGCAGGGCGCTGGCAAGGTAATACGCTTCGAGCGGGGTTTGCCCTTTCCATGAGGGGGGGTAGTCGCTTCCATCACCCTGGGGCGAATAGCCGTGATCCGGCTGGCGCGAGGAGACGAAAGAGGGGTACGGCAAATGCTGACTGGAAGAAAACAATAAACCAAACGCAGCACACTGGCTCAGGGCGAAGGCTGCGTCCCAGTCACGGTCGCCGGTGGAAATGTGTATCGTTTGGCTGGCGTTGAGCAATTCAATGCGGGCGCGTTCCGCATCCCAGGGACGTGCGACGATCTGCCGGGCAAGGTCAAAGGAGGTTTGGAGCGCCGCTGTGGCGGCTTGCACCCAGGTAAGTTGACGCGTCGCACCGGGACCCAGTTCGAGGTCCAGGAAGAGCGAGGGATGTGGACCGTTGCCGGGGGCTGGTCCGCCTGTCAGGTAGAGGACGGGAAAGAGTCCGCCTGTCTGTCCGGCAAGAACATGGACCATTTGCATTTGGGTGGGGGTCATGGTTTGCCCATCGAGAGGCACAAGCAGGGCGCATACCTCCAGGCGAACCTTGCGCGTGGCAGTGGATTTATTGGTAAGGGTGAGACGCCCGCCGATGGCGTTGGAGGCTGGAACCCAGTATTCAGAGGATACGTCTATGCTGGGGAGCGGCGAGTAATCTACGATGAGGAAGTTTGGGTAAAAGCGGCGAATGACGGGTGGGGAGGCGAATTCGGATGGGTTGCTGACGGCTTTTCCGTTTTCGCTGAAGCGCGGAAAAAGTCGCACGGATTTGGCGCGCAAGCCAAAGGTAGTACGAAGCGAAAGCGCGGAGGGTTCTCCGCCGCCGATGGTCAGTTCCCAGATATGGTCGTTGAAATAATCGGGTGTGGAAAGGCGTGAATCCGCCGCCAGTGTGAGGTAGAGCGGGTCGCCGGGCGCAAGAGACCAGTCACGCATGAGTGGTATTGTACGGGCATATTGTCAGGAGGTCAAAGGGTATAATTTGATTCACTCACCTGACGCGAAACGTCCCGAAGGTTTTCGTAAATCGAACAGGGTTGCAGTCCACGGCGACACCTTCGGGGCGGTGCATAAATCAAGGAGACCAGGAGACTAAATAATATGGGACTGTATTTCGAAGAATTCACCGTCGGGCAGAAAATTGTCACTGAAAAACGGACGATTACCGAAGCCGACATACTCGAATTTGCGCGGCTTTCCGGTGACGATAACCGCATCCACACCGACCCGGAGTTTAGCAAAACAACCCCTTTTGGACGGCAGATTGCGCATGGCTTGCTGGGGTTGTCTATTGCTTCGGGGCTGGCATGGCAGACCGGGTTGATGGATGGAACCGTCATTGCTTTCCGCGAGGTGAAGGAATGGAAGTTTGTCAAACCGGTCTTCATCGGCGATACGATTCACGCCGAGCTGGAAACCACTGAAACCAAAGCCCTGCCGCGCATTGGCGGCGGCTCTGTAACCATCAGTATCGAAGTCAAAAACCAGAACGATGAAGTGTGTCACCGCGGCACATGGGTCGTGCTGATTATGAGCAAACCGTCTTGATTCAGGATTTTCGATTGATTAACTCACCTTACGCAAAACGTCCCGAAGGTTCTTGTAAATCAAGGTGTTTTTCAATCCAACCCTTCGGGACGGTACATAACATCAGTGATTAACCGATTACCACTTACCAGACATCAATAATCAGGTAGCCAATGACCAACGACGAAGAACGCGCAAGGCGCATCAAACGACTTTTAGATTCCGAAGCCGAGACACGGGCAGAACCTCCCGTCGAACCGGCAAAGGACGAATCTCCTCAAGAAGGCACAACGCGCGCCGCCGCGCCGCATCGCACCCCCACCCCGCCGCCTCACATCCCGCTGGACAAGGACAACATGCCCCTGCCCCGCCGCGTAGATCAGGTGGACCTGGGCAGTACGCGCGTCTCACCCGCCGCCTACGAGCCAGCCAGCCGCCCGGCAAACGGCATTTCACAACCCCGCAGCGCCTCCACGCCGCGCCCCAGCCAGCCGCCCCCCAGCCGCCCGCACATCTCCCTGAACTGGCTGGGCGGTTCTTGGGGTTGTCTTCTGCGCGCCTTCATCTTTTCCCTGTTTGGGCTGGTGATCCTTGCCGTCATCGGCGCATCGGCGCTGATGATTTCCTACTACCGCATCGCCCGCACCCTGCCCAGCGTGGACGACCTCCGCAACCGCGCCTCCCAATTTGAGACCACCCGCATCCTCGACCGCTACGGCAACCCGCTCTACGAAATCCTCGACCCGAACGCCGGACGCCGCACCTACGTTCCCCTCGACAAAATTTCCCCGGCTCTCGTCGCCGCGACGATTGCCACCGAAGACCAGGATTTTTACACCCACCCCGGCTTCGACCCGCTGGCGATCATCCGCGCCTTGTGGGTCAACTACCGCACGGGCGGCGAAGGCGGAGGCGCCTCCACCATCACCCAGCAGTTGGCGCGCGCCCTCCTCCTTTCTCCCGAAGAACGCGCCCAGCGGACGTACCAGCGCAAGGCGCGCGAAATCATCCTCGCCGCCGAAATCACCCGCCGCTATTCCAAAGACGAAATCCTCGAACTCTACCTCAACGAAATCTACTACGGCAACCTCGCCTACGGCATCGAAGCCGCCGCCGAAACCTACTTCGGCAAGACCGCCAACCAACTCTCCCTTGCAGAAGCCTCCTTCCTGGCGGGTCTTCCGCAATCCCCCGCCGTGTACGACATCTACACCAACCGCGACGCAACTCTCAGACGCCAACAGCAAGTACTCGTCCTCATGTATCAGTTGAGCATGGAACGAGGCTGCATCGAAGTCAGCAACAGCGACGTACCCATCTGCGTGGACGCCCAAACCATCCTCGCCGCCGCCGATGAAATGAAAACCCGCGTCTTCGCCGCCCCCAACATAGACGCCCGCTACCCCCACTGGGTCAACTTCGTCCGCTCACAGCTGGAAGCCCAATACGACGCGCAAACCATCTACCGCTCCGGCTTCATCATTTACACCACCCTCGACCCCAACCTGCAAAACGAAGCCCAGCGCCTCGTCACCGAACAGGTGGCGGCGCTTGCCGACAAAAACGCCCACAACGGCGCGCTGGTTGCCATCAGACCCTCCACCGGCGAAATCCTCGCCATGGTTGGCTCGCCCGATTTCAACAACGCCGCCATCTCCGGGCAAGTCAACATGGCAATCAGCCCCACGCGCCAGCCGGGTTCCTCCATCAAACCCATCACCTACGTCGCCGCCTTCGAAAAAGGCTGGACCCCCGCCACCTGGATCTGGGACGTGCCCACCGAATTCCCCGACGGCGCCAACCCGCCCTACGCCCCCAAAAACTACGACGGCAAATTCCACGGCGGCATGACCGTCCGCACCGCGCTGGCGAACTCCTTCAACATCCCCGCCGTCAAAGCGCTGCAATTCGTCGGCATCTACGACGACCCAACCACCCCCGAAAAAGACGGCATGATCGCCATGGCAGAACGGCTCGGCATCACCAGCCTGACGCGCCCGGATTACGGTCTCGCCCTCACCCTGGGCGGAGGCGAAGTCAGCCTGCTCGACATGACTTCCGCCTTCTCCGTCTTCGCCAACGGCGGCAAAAAAGTCCCGCCTGTTGCCATCCTCAAAATCGTGGACTTCGAAGGCAACCTCATCTATGAATACAAACCGCCCGAAGGCGAGCAGGTCATCCGCCCCGAACACGCCTTCCTCATCTCCTCCATCCTCTCCGACAACGAAGCCCGCGCCTGGATGTTCGGACGCAACTCCGTCCTCAACCTGCCCTTCCAGGCTGCCGCAAAGACAGGCACCACCAACGACTTCCGCGATAACTGGACCATGGGCTACACCCCCGACCTCGCAACCGGCGTCTGGGTGGGCAACGCCGACTACACCCCCATGGTCAACACCACGGGCTTGAGCGGCGCCGCCCCCATCTGGTCCCAGTTCATGCAATTCGCCGTGCCATACGTCACCGGCAACAACCCCCGCCCCTTCACCATCCCCCCTGGCATCACCGAGCGAATCATCTGCAACCTCTCCGGCGCCGAACCCTCCCAATGGTGCCGCGGCGGACAGCGCAGCGAATTCTTCGCCAGCGACCAGCCCCCCCTGCCCCCCAGCCAGGACCTGCTCACCAAAACCACCATAGACACCTGGACCGGCCTCATCGCCGGCGACGCCTGCCCCGACTTCGCCAAAGAAGAAATGGTCATGAACGTTCCCGACGAATGGGCGCGCAAATGGTTCAAAACCGCTGACGGACGCGCATGGCTCGAAACCAACGACCTGCCCCGCAACCCCTTCTTCAAACCCGAGCGCGAATGCAGCAGCGACGACCCGCGTCCCATCCTCCAGTTCGCCAACCTCAGAGATAACCAGACCATCACCCAAACCACCCTCGACATTCGCGCCATCATCAACGTCACCAAAGGCGACTTCACCGCCTGGCGGCTCGAATACGGCAGAGGCAATGACCCCTCCGAATGGACCCTGCTTGCCGAAGGACGCAACAAATACGAACAGCCAGACATCATCTACACATGGAACTTGCAGGAAGTCAAAGAAAACCGAATCACCCTGCGCCTCTACCTCATGAACGGAGAGGATTTCTACGCCGAAAAACGCCTCTTCCTGACCCTCGAACTGCCCCCG
>Ga0272446_1003826_pt1 | contig 18499 bp, 15 predicted proteins | sample YNPCB0061_FD_194587 | JGI IMG/M metagenome (GOLD analysis project Ga0272446, IMG submission 194587) | Hot spring microbial mat communities from Yellowstone National Park, WY, United States - YNP-CB-006-1 | ecosystem: Environmental > Aquatic > Thermal springs > Hot (42-90C) > Sediment | place... | reverse complement strand
AATGTCAATATCGATATGATTGGGCGCGTCGATAAAAAATATGCCGCGCTGAACAATCCGAACTACATCTATGTGATTGGCGCGGATAAAATTTCCAAAGACCTCGACCGCATCGTTACCGAGCAAAATAAAGCCAGCGTGAACCTAACGCTGGATTATACTTACAACGACGACAACGACCCGAATCGATTTTACTACCGCAGCGACCACTACAACTTTGCCAAGAACGGCATTCCAGTCGTGTTCTTTTTTAACGGGACACACGACGATTACCACGAACCAACGGACGACGTCGAGAAAATCAACTTTGAAAAAATGTCGCGCATTGTCAAGCTCGCCTTCGCTGTGGGCTGGGAGGTTAGCAACCGAGCAGAGCCATTGAAGAAACACACGAAGTAACCCTGTCGCCGACGATTGACAACCTAAAACGATTGCCTATTTTTATCGCCTGTGTGAATAGCGCAGCACAACGTGATAAACAGTGAAACAGTGCATCAAACCCCATCACTTATGCAACCTATCGGACAGAGCAGCGATGCGCTTCTTCAAAAAGCGCGCAGTGTCTTGAAATCTGTGTTTGGCTACGAGTCATTTCGCGGCGGACAAGAGTCAGTCATTCTCGCACTCCTCAGCGGACGCGACACGCTCGGCGTCATGCCAACAGGACAAGGCAAATCGCTCTGTTACCAAATCCCTGCCTTGATGTTGCCCGGACTAACGCTGGTGATTTCCCCGCTCATTGCACTGATGAAAGACCAAGTTGATTCGCTGAAAAAATTGGGCTTGCCCGCCGATATGCTCAGCAGCCAAACCAGCCTTGGCGCGGCGCAAAAAATTTTCCTCGAGCTCTATCAGCATAAGTTGAAATTGCTCTTTGTTTCCCCAGAACGCTTGGCGAATAAAAATTTCATCGTTGCGATGCAGCGCGTCCCGATAAGCCTCGTCGCTGTCGATGAAGCGCATTGCATCTCAGAATGGGGATACGACTTTCGACCAAGCTATCAAAAAATTAGCGACGGCATTTCCAACCTGACGCCCACAAAGCCAACCGTGCTGGCGCTCACCGCTACCGCTACCGACGAGGTCTTGTCCGACATTAAACGCTTTCTCAACTTGCGCGAGCCACATCTTTACATTGGCGGATTTGAACGCACCAATGTGAGCCTGTCGTGCTTTCAAGTCGAGAACAAACGACAAAAATTGTTGGATGTGCTCTCGAAGGTCGAGGGTGCCGCAATGGTTTATACCATGAGTCGGGCGCTGGCAGAAGAAACCGCGAAACTTCTCCGCCAAAAAGGCATTGACGCGACATTTTATCACGCGGGACTTTCCGACCACGAGCGCAACGAAATTCAGGAAGATTACTTCGCCAATCATTACCGCGTCATTTGCGCGACAAGCGCATTTGGCATGGGCATCAATAAGCCCGACGTGCGCGTCGTTGTTCATTTGGAGTTGCCCGAAACTTTGGAAGCCTATTACCAAGAAGCCGGGCGCGCCGGGCGCGACGGAAAAAAAAGCTATGCGGTCTTGCTCTGGTCGCCCTCCGACATTGAGAAGCGCCGCTATCTGCTCGATAATAATTTTCCGACGGAAAGCGACGTTAAATTTCTCTACAAAACACTCGTCGACTCGAGCAGGTCATCGCAGACGCTTGTGTTGGCGCGGGAAGCCCTGCTTAAAAAACTATCGGAGACCAGCGACGCGCGGTTCAACTCCATGAAACTCGACGCAGCATTGAGCGTGCTGACCAAACATCAGGTCGTTCGAAAACTCGTCGATGATGCTGACGACGAGACGATAGAAATCCTCATCAGCCGAGACGACTTGGAATCGCGCGTCAGTTCAACGAAAGACGAATTGGAACTCAAAGTCTATGAGCAGATTCTGCGCTCGTTTGGCTCGGCGTGTTTCGGCAGAAAGGAATCGTTTCGATTACACTCCTTTTCGGAAAAGGCGATGCTGACGCCGTTGCAGACGCTGTCTGTTTTACAACGCTGGCATCAAGCGGGCATGGCGGAACTTGTCTCTGAAGAACTCTTATCACTGCAAGTGGAACCGTATCCGCCGAATCGACTGCCGGTTGATTGGAAACTTTTGGTGCGGCGGCGCGAGAATGCGCTGAGGAAATTTCAGAGCGTCGAGCGGTATGCGCAGTTCTCTCAGTGTCGACGAAATTTTATCCTCGATTACTTCGGCGAAGCGCGATACACCGAGCGGTGCGGCATCTGCGATAACTGTTTGGGGCGACATCGCTAATAGGCGGCACAGCCGTATGCACGGAGTGTGTATGTCCTTACGATTTTCCTTTGAGCAAGGCGGCTTGCGCGGCGCGCAGTTTTAATCGAAGGGCACTGTCTTCCGCCGCTCGTGAGGAGGGCGACAGTTGCTGCGACGAAAGATGCAGGTTCGTTTGAGGGGCGTTTTTGTAAGTGCTGCTCTTCGTTGTCGCATCGTTGATGACCTGCTCGAACTCTTGCTTCTGAACGGGCTTGACGAGATACTTGAACACGTTCAACTCGTTAATCGAGCGAATTGCTAACGAGGCATCCATCACCTCTGTCAAAATGACGGTTACCACATGCGGATATTCGGTCTTGATGGTGTTGAGAAATTCAACGCCGTCGATTTCATCGAATCGCACATCGCTGACGATAACAGACACGGGTCTTTTAGCTACTTCTTTGAAGGCTTCATCAATTGAGGCGACAGATGTTACTTCGTAGCGGCGTTCCAGCTGCCTGACGAACTCCGTAACTTCAGCGCTTTTATAGCCGACGAACAATACGTTGCCGTTTTTCTCCTCGACCTCAATGTGAATGTTACGCTGGGGCGACGGGGCGACGCTTACGGCGGCGGGCGCGGCGGCTTGCATTGCCTTGTGCTGCGCGGTCAGACCAACCAACTTATCATGCAGTTGAACGCCCAGTTTAAAGACGTTCATAATGTTATCGGGATTCCACGGCTTATTGATGTATCGGAAAATTTCGCCCGCGTTGACCGACTGCATTATCGATTCCAAATCGGAGTAGCCAGTGAGCAGAACGCGAATGGTGTTCGGGCTGATTTTTTTCGCCTCGCGCAGCAGTTCATGTCCGAACATTTTGGGCATGCGCTGGTCGCTCATGATGACCTTAATCGGGTGCTTTCTGAGCAGCTCGAGGGCAATGTATCCGTCGGTGGCGACATGAACTTTGTAATCAAATTCCAATAGGTTAGAGAGCGATTCTAAAATCATCGGCTCGTCATCAACGAGTAAAACCTGAGATAACTCTTTCATAGTAGATTATTTTAAGGGCATAGTCATGCCAGTGCCGCACGGCTTTGCGGTTGAGCGTTAGCGGAAAGTTTTCGCGGGATACGAATCTCGAACTCCGTGCCTTTGCCAACGTCGCTTTTTACATCAATACTGCCTTGGTGCCGTTCAATAATTTTATAGACGATGGACAAGCCCAGCCCCGTGCCTTGTCCAATCGGTTTTGTCGTAAAAAACGGTTCGAAAATTTTCTTCAAATTTTCAGGTGCGATGCCTTTGCCTGTGTCAGCGAAGTTAAGAATTACGTTGTTATTCTCAAGCCGCGTTGTGATAGTAATCGTGCCGCGTGTTCCGTCTGGAATTGCTTGCGCGGCATTGGTCAGGAGGTTCAAAAACACTTGATTGAGCTGTGCCGGGTAGCACTCTGCTGTTACGCTCGGCGCATAGTGCTTCACCACGTCGGCTTTTTGCTTAATCACGTTTTCGGCAATCATTAGGGCGGAATCAATGCCTGCGTTGATGTCGGCGTTCTTGACGCTGGTTTCATCGAGCCGTGAAAAATTTTTCAGGTTGGAAATCAACTCTTGGATTCTCTCTGCGCCGACGACAGACGAGGCCAGAATTTTTTTTGTCTTGCTGATTAAATCAAACGTGCGAATTTTTTCCGCTGCCGCTTTGGCATTGAGCAGGACTTTTTCCAAGTGCTCGAGTTCGCCGCTTTCAATCGTGTCGCCCAGTTTCATGTAGGCGTCGAGCGCGTCGGAAATGATGGCATGGTTGCGCTCCGTTACTTGAATGTTGTTTTTGACGAAGCCGAGCGGCGTATTGACTTCGTGCGCCAGACCTGCGACCATTTGACCGAGCGACGCCATTTTCTCCGATTGAATAAGCTGCGTTTGTGTCTCTTTCAGGTCGCTCAGGAGTTTCTCAATGAAGACCTTTTCTTGGGCAATTGTGTCGCGCTGTGCGATAATTTCCTCTGTGCGCTCGCTGATAATCCCATCTTGCTTTCGAAGCGAAAATGAGACGCGAAACACCATAAACAAAAACACCAGAATGCTGGAGACGAGCGAGACAACTTGCAGCGTTTGCAGTCGCGCCGTTCGCTCGGTTGAAAGCTCGCCCAGTTTAACGATAAATTCCTGTGTGCCATTGAACACCGCATCGTCGTTGCCGACGACAAATTCTGCGGCCGACCCGATTGCCGCCAAAGAATCATTGATGGTTTTATCGCGCAGCGCCGCGCCAGTCGCCAATTGCAAAAGCGGCTCGCGCCCTTTTGACCAAATGGCATAGAGCGTATCAATGATGCGGGCAGCGCGGGCGTCTTCAATGCGTTCCAGCGTTATCGTGGTGGCGTCGAGCGTGAGCGTTCCGCCAGTGTGTAAGGCGCGCGTTACTGCGTCAAAATTTTTTATCGCGCCGTTGAACTCGGCAAGTGCAGCGGCGACAGGCGCGCCAGCAGCAACCGCGATTTGCGCATTTTCCAGATTCTTGCGGGCTTTCTGCCAAGCGCGCTGTTGGCGCGTCGCGCAGAAAATTTGCGTCGCGTCTTTTTGGCTTTGGGTTGAAAGAATAATGTTCAACACGAAGACCGATGCAACCAGCGCGAAAAAGAGAACTGCGTAGAGAATCAACTCACCATACTGTCGAGCAGGGGCGGTTGCAGTGAGTTGAGATGCGTTGGACTCGGGCATAATGACTGTTACGGCTTGAAATTAACCACAATGGTTACCACGCCAGCCGTCGGCTTCGTGTCCAGTTCAGCGGGCGTGAATTGTGTGTCTTCGGTCAAGACACGATAGACTTCTTCGTTGAACGCGGGCGCAGCCGTTTTTATCATATCAACCTTGATGACCTTGCCGTTTTCATCGACAAAGACTTTCGCAACCACATTGACTTCACGAGCTGTATTTCGCGCGGACGGCGGATATTGCAAGTTCTTGTAAATCGCTTCTATGCCGCCAACCACCGAGGCGCTTTTCTCAACAACTTTTCGGCTAATTTTCTCGGTAACTTCGGCGTCGGCAATGGCTTTTTGCAAGCCAGCATCTTCAATTTTTCCCACAAGGGCAACGGCTGTGGGCGCATCGGCAAGGCTGTCCGCCTTTGGCATCGCTGGCGTTGCTGCCGCAGGAGCATCAACAAGCACAGGTTTCTCGGCGTCTTTTTTCTCTGGCTCTTTTTCAGCCGCCGTGATTTTCGGCGCAGGTTTAGGCTTCTCGACTGGTCTTTCTCGACGGCGTTCAACACGCGCGGCAGATTCTTTGACCTCGTCTTTGACCGCCACACTTTCCGCGAGCGTCGGCGCAGATTCCGACACCAATTTCACATTCAGCATCACGGTTGAATTCGCCGCAAGTGTTACGCCCGATTCGCGCGTGTTCAAACCACGCTTCGAGACGCGCACCGTGTAAGAGCCTTCTGGCAATCCTAAAAACGTGTAGTAGCCCTGACCATTGGTAACCACTGCGCCGGTTTTACTGCCGTTGATCGAGACAACAGCGGCGACGAGCGGCGCGCCATCTGCATCCGTCACTCGACCGAGCAAACGCCCCTGCGCCGACGCTACCGATGCAGCAAGGAGCATTCCCAAAGCGAACTTGAAGCAGCATCTTATCTTCATGGTGTCGTAACTTAGTCAATCAGTTTGGCGAGTGATAAAATTTCGCCGAAAAATTCATGCTTTTCCCGTTTCATCGACGTGCGGTTGATGAGTATCAGCGGCTTGCCACTGGCGAGCGTAACGCATACTGTCGCTTGTCCTGATTTGACCACACCCTCAGAGTCAGTCAAAGACAGCGCGGCAGAGCGCGTTGTCCAGTCGTGCGCTAATTGCGTCTGCTGAAGTTTGAAAAAATACACGGCGTCCTGAGTAAAGACCACGTCGCGCAAGTCGGATTCGGCAACAGCTTTGCATAATATCGTCATCGGTTCGCTCGACTGAAATTCCGTGATTAATTTGTCGACGGCTTGGATGTCGGCCGTGCTGCCGTAGACGACGGCGACCTTAACTGTATCTTTTTTCGTGAGCGTGCGGTCGTAACGAAAGATTTGTTTGCAGATGGCCACTTGCAGCGAGAGCGACGCCGTATTTTCCTGCGCGACTGCCGATAAACTTGCAACAAACAAACTAAAAGCGACAATGCCATTCCTCATTGATTCAAAACACAGGTGTTTTCGGGCAAAGGATTTATTGCTCAAAGTTACGTGCTTCACGGGGATTTGCAAACGTTTTTGAACCGACGCGCAACGCTCTACAACAATAGATTGATGCCGCCCAAAACTTGCGTTTGAATTACGTCGGCAAAGCCAAACTGCCGCCGTCCGCCGCCCAAAAGATTTCGCCCGTTGAGAAACACTCTGACGCCCGAAAGCGCCTCATACGAAACCGCCGCATTGACCAGCACATTGGCATCAATGGTAAATTGATTAAGGCTGGCATTATCAGTAACGCCCGTGCTGGTCAGTGAGAGCGTCTGCGCGCTATAAAAATATGAACTCACGTTCAGGTTCAGGCGCGGCACAGGCTGGTAATTGACAATCAGGCCACCGTAAGCCGTCGGCGTCGCCGCATTGGTAAAGGAACTGTCGCGGAACGATGTGCCAAGTGGCGTTGGATTTGCATAGCTGAAATCCGTCGAGCGCGTTTGCTGAACGGTAACAAACCCCTGCACGCGCACTTGCGGTGACGGCACCACCGTCAGCGCCAGCGTCGCGCCAAGTTGCGAGACACGCTGTTCCGTGTTTTCAAACTTGACGCTGCCGATGGTTCCAAAGCGTGGGTCTGCAATCAGCCCTTTGAAAGCAAGCGCCTCAAAGTTTTGCGCCAGCGTGTAGAAGCCCTCTACATCGAGCGACGCGACTTGCGATAAATTGAACCGCGCGCCAGCTTCAAACGCATCGAAGGTTAAAAATTGGTAGTTGTCGTTCTTGCGAATCTGAAACGGCAGCTCGGGCGTCGGTCCAATGTCGCCGAAAATGCTGGTTATAAACGGCGAGCGCGCCGAGCGTCCGTAAGAGCCGCGCAACAATACATCATCGTTAGGTTTAAATGTTACAATCGCCTGCGGGCTGAAAAATCCGCGACCCGGAACGCGGAAAAAATCATACCGAAGTCCAAGAACATATCGCCATTTTTCCGTGAAATACTCCGCGCGCGCAAACAGCGATGCCGTGTAGTTCTGCGAAGATGGGTTCGCGGAGGGCAATTGTCCGACGGGGTCGGTGAATAGCACAAAGCGATATGCCATGCCCGGCTTGATGCTGAAGTTATCGCTTACGGCAATGTTGTAGTCGGCGTTGAGGTTTGCATTGAGAAAATTAAACTCGACGATGCCGAACTGGCGCGTCAAACCGCCTGACGCATCAATGTTGAATGTCAGGTTTCGCCAACTGCCGAAAAATTGTCCGAAGCCCGCCGTATTTTCTTCGCTGTTCATCGAGAAACTGCCCGGCGATTGATACGTGCGCTGAATGCGCGACGACGCATAGCCGCCGAACAGGTTTAGCTTTACGTCGCTCTGTTGGTAGCTCAATTGCCCATTGAACGAATACCGGTTCGTCGCACGCTCAATATTGGGAAAGCGCAGCGCGCTGACAGAATCAAATGTGCTGATTAAGGCAAATGGAATCAACTGAACGCGCGTAATCGAGTCGGGTCTTGACCGAAAGCCACCTGGCACTAAGGTAATATCGTTGTCCAACGGATTCGCCACCGCATAGCGAAAGTAATCAATTTGATGTCGGCTGCGGTTGTCAAAGTTGCCGCTCACTCGGAATCCAAAGCCACTCTCGTCCGAATAGCCAACAGCGCCGTTCAAGAGCGCGGTGTTGAAATTGCCCGCTTGCGAATACGCACCGGCGTAGAAGCCTTTTTTGTAGGTCGGTTTTTTGGTGATGATGTTGATGACACCTGTTGCTGCATTCGCGCCGTAGAGTGCCGATGCCGCACCGCGCACCGCTTCAATGCGGTCAATATCGTCAATGCCGATTTGTAAAGCGTCCCAAAATGTCCCGCCGTTCTGGTCGTTATAGACGATGCGGTTGTTAATCATCACCAGCGTAACAGTGTTGTTCGCATTGACGATGTTGGCAAAGGGGTCGATAGCGTCGAAGCCGCGAATGTGAATGTCGTAATTGCCCGGCGTCTGTTCGCGCACGATGATACCGGGCATCAGCCGGAGCGCTTCCATAAGGCTGGTTGCACCTGCGGCTTTGATTTCATCGCCGGTCAAAACGCTTGAGGCAAGCGGCGCGTCAAAAATCTTTTCTTCCTGTTTCGACACCGTTACAATCGAGACATTGAGCAAATCGCGCAGCGAGAACTGCGAAAAGACTTCTTTAAGCGAGGTTGTATCTTGTTGTGCGTAGAGAAACTGCGGAAGACATAGCAACGCGATAAAAAGATAGGGTGCAGCAGTGCGTTTCATTGATTTTTTGATAGAGCGTTTTTGAGCGCGGCAAAGATACAAAAGTCGTTCCACAAAAACGCTGCTACCACACAACGCGCCGAAGAATGCAAGTTGCCCAAGTGAATGCCGATGTTCATTTTGTCGTTATTCAACCCAATCACAGTCATAACAAAACCGATGACCAAATGACGGCTCTGTTTCAAAAAGCTACCGTGTTTTCCGTTCTCTGTCCGCTCTTGATAGCGGTTGGACTGCCGTATTCGCTTTACCTTTTGACACGCGATTCGGTCTCAGCGATTGGCGGCGTGTATGTGTTGATTGCGGTCGCTGTTGCCGCCGCGCTTTGGGGACTTGACCGTTGGCTTGCAGGTCTTGTGCCGCTCGTGTTGCTCTCGGTGGCAGAGCTGCTACTGCTTGGCAGCCTGACGCTGTGGTATAGCTACGACTCGCGCGAGTTCATCATAGACGCTTCCGCCAATTCATCGCAGATTTTTATCATCGCCTATACGCTTGACGACACACTTGCGGAAGAGCCGAGTGTGGCTTTTCCCTTCGGGAAAAACATGACCATCTCCGACCGCAATTATGTGATTTTACGTGACGCATATCGTCCCGCAGAAAATCGTGTTTCGCCATCGCTCAAGCCTCCTGTCGGTTGGGGAAACGAAACTCGGTCGATGGGCATCGGGTTGCAAGACAGTCGGTTTACGGCACTCTATATTTTTTCGGGCGGCAACGCCGAAGTATCGGAGGCTGAACGAGAGAATGCGGTCAAGGAATTTTTCGCGCGCGTCAAAAAATAAAACACGCTGAACGGCGACGGCGCGTCGAGAATTTGTCGGGCGAAAATTTGCGCCACAACGTTGCATCGCTGAAACATTTTGTTCTAAATTTGGCTCTTCAAAATTTTACGGCGTCAAAACGCTTCGAGATGAATTACACAGTTATCGCCCGAAAGTATCGTCCGCAGAAATTTTCCGACATCACGGCGCAGGAACACATTACGCGCACACTGCAAAACGCTATTCGCACTGGGCGCATCGCGCACGGCTATATTTTTTCAGGCAGTCGCGGCGTCGGGAAAACAACATCGGCGCGAATTTTAGCAAAGGCGCTCAACTGCGAAAAAGTGTTGACCGACGACGCCTATCGACGCGATGTCGCCGAACCTTGCGGCGTCTGCGGCAGCTGCCGCGACTTCGATAACAACCAAAGTCTGAACATTTACGAATTCGATGCTGCTTCGAACAACAGCGTCGATGATGTGCGGGTTCTGCGCGACAATGTGCGCTACGGACCGCAGAAAGGTCGCTACAAAATCTACATCATTGATGAGTTCCACATGCTCTCGACGGCGGCGTTCAATGCGTTCCTGAAAACGTTGGAAGAGCCGCCGCCGCACGCTGTCTTTATTTTCGCAACGACTGAACTGCACAAAGTTCCCGCAACGATTTCCTCGCGCTGCCAAAAGTTCATTTACAAGCGCATCGCTGTTCCCGACATTGCCGCTCGGCTCAAAGAAATTTGCGCCGCCGAAAACATCGCCATTGATGACGACTCGCTGAACCTCATTGCCCGTAAAGCCGACGGCGCTATGCGCGACGCGCAAAGCCTGCTCGACCAAGTCATTTCGTTCTGCACCCAAGATGGCGTGCGCGACATCAACTATGCCGCTGTCTCCGAACTTCTCAACGTTATCGACGACGAAAAATTCTTCGATGTTACCGATGCAATTGTTCAAAAAGACTCGACGAAAATGCTTGCGGTCTCGCAGTTTATTTACGAGAACGGATTTGACATCTCCGACTTTTTGCAGAAGCTCGTTGGGCATTTTCGAAATTTCCTTGTCGTCAAGCATGTCCGTTCCAGCCGTCTCATTGAAACAACCGACCACTTGAAAAAACGCTACGAACAAGAGGCAGAGCGGTTTACGGTAGAGTCGCTTATGCAGCTCGTCTCAGCGACGATAGAGGTGGAGAAAGACATCAAATTTTTCCGCGAGCCGCAGTTGAAGTTGGAACTGCTGCTCTTGAAACTCATTGAGTTGAACGAACTTGGCGGCGTGGCGGAACGCTTGGACGCACTTGAAGCCACCGTCAAAGCCTTGCAACACGACATAAAAAAAAAGACTTTAGCGAAAGCATAGACTCACTTGCCGCCACGGCCGCGCTGGAAAGTTTTGGCGATAGCCGCGCTGTGCCGCGCCGCGAAGATACCCCGTTGCCGATTCTGTCCATCGCGCCCGAATGGAAAACTAAATTCGCCAAGTTCGTTTTCGAAACACCTTATCGCCCGAAAAGCCTTGTCAAATCTACATCTACGGCGAGTCCGACGCCAAACGCATCGCCTGATTCAGACGCGCCTGCTCGCCCCGCCACTTTGACTGACCTTGTCGTGCGCGACCGATGGAGCACGTTTATTGAGCGACTCGATGCGGACGGGAAATCGGTCTTGGTCTCTCACTTACAGCTCTGCAATATAGAGTCGTTCAACAACCAAACGGTTAAATTGAGGTGCAGCAGCAAAACCACTTTCGAGATACTGCTCGACGAGTTGCATCTACTTGCCGACGCCGCCGAAAAATTCTACGGCTCTCGTATTCAGTTCGATGTGGCGCTTGATAAAACCGTCGCTGCAAAGCAAGGCAAAACGCCGCAGGAACAGTTCAAAGAACTTGCCGAAAAAAGCGACTTGATTAAATACTTGATTGAGCACTTTGGCGCGGAATTGTCATACTGATTACTCAATGTCTTTCATGCGTTTGAACAACTCCTCAATGTCCGCCTCCGTTTGATACAATCCAAACCCGAACCGCAACCGCTCGCCGCGCCGGTCGACGACGATGTCGCGTTTCAACAAGTCTGCTTCGAGCGTCGCCGCATTGGGTAAATTAAATGTGAGAAAATGCCCGCGCTGCATAAACGCCTTTGGTGGCACAAGCGACTCACTTGAAAGACACGACAACCGCGACGCATCAAGACAGTGCAAAAACGTTTGTTGCAAGTGCTGCACATACGCGTGAATTTTATCGACCGTGAGCAGATGCGCCGCAAGCCAATCCATTGCCGCGTTGAAACGATAGAGTCCGCTTGGGTCAAGTGTTGCGCCAGCGAAACGAAATCCGTCGTCGCTGTATGGAACGGCGTCGCTTTGTCGGTCGGCGAGTTTTCCAAATTCAGCGAACCAACCTGTGTAAATCGGTCGGTGCGGTGAGCCTTTCGGAACAGCTAAAAAACATACGCCTTCGCCTGCTTGTGCATATTTGTATCCGCCTGACAGGTAAAACACGCGCGATTCTATGGCAGAGAGCGACGTCGGCATCGCCATAAAGCCGTGATAGCCGTCAATAACAATCATCGTTTGTTTTGATTGCACGGACTTGACAATGCGCTCCACATCGGCAATGGCAAACCCTGAATTAAAAAAGACATGGCTAAAAAAAATTAACTCGACACTTTCTTGCTCGATTGCCTCGATGAAGCGCGATTCAAATGTCTCGAAGGGTTCGGCGGCAATGCGCCTTACGCAGAGGCGTTGTTTGAGTTCTGGCAATTCTTCCAGCCGTTGCAGTTGGCGCGTGAAGCTGTAAAACTCTGAATCCGTTGTGAGAATCGTTACAGGCTTCGTCCAATCCAAACACGAGAGCAACCGCGCGACGAACTCGTGCGTGTTGGGCGCAAAGACGATTTGTTCGGGAAACGATAGCTGCAAGGCGGCGGCGATGTGTCGCTGCGCCTTCGGCACAACCTCAGAGAAAATATGCGCCCATTTTTTATCAACGTATGCAGCGGAATCGTCCCAATACTGAAGCTGCGCCTCTCGCGTTACATCAAGCCAGAGATGATGGCTGTGCGCGGCAAAGTGCAGCCGATTCGGGTTAGCTGCCAGAAACTTCGAGTAGTGGGATTGATACATACCTTACACTGTTAGGATTTTTGCAACAAGTATTGAATTTGCAGCAGCGTTCTCGAGGCAGCGAGGATGTCGAAGCCACTTTGAACGGCAACGCCGTCAAGCCTTCTGCGCAAAAATAACCGATGACCAAGCACATAGCGCAGCAGATTGAACGGCGATGCGCTTGCCGCTGTGAGCAGTGCGTAGCCCGACGGCGCAAGCACACGGTAAATTTCTTGAAAGAGCAGCGACACGTCGCTTACATATTCCGAGACGCCGACGCACAACACTAATTCAAACGCGGCATCGTCGAATGGCATTGCGCAGGCGTCGGCGCAGTAAAACTTCACGTTTGGAAATTGCAGGCTTGCTTCGCGGAGCATTTCAGCAGAGGCATCAATGGCGCTCACGCGCATCGCCCGATGCTCAATCAAGGAGAGGGCGTTACCTACGCCTGTGCCAATGTCCAACACTCGATGAATGTTTGAAAAATCAAGTCGAGCAAGCAGTTTTTTTGCGGCGGCGTTTTCTTCGGATAAAATTCTGGCTGACATCGCGTTGCGCCGTAAACCCCTGTAAAATCTTGCCTCCGCGCCCCATAGCCGTTTTGTCATAGCGCGTCAGTGATTGCCGTAGTGAAAGCCTAATTCGCGCCGAACCGCGTCGGGCAATGTGGGCAGCGCCGAGCGTGGAATTAAAAATGTCGAGAGATTAAACAAATCCAAAAACACGCGATGGGCGTCAACGGTTTGTTTGAGATACTGATGTCCCGACGACCCGCCCGTGCCGATTTTCACGCCAATCATTTTTTGAACCATCATCGAGTGCCGATACCGCCATGTTGTAAAAAGTTCGTCGATGTCAATAAGGACGGAGAGCAGTCGAAAGGGCAAATGCAAAATCGGCTCGTCTCGATACAGCAAGATGAGCAGCGCGGCTTGCGTGGCTTTGTAAGAGAGCCTGCGCGCGCCCTTGTCAATCGCGGCTTGATGTTTCTCTTCGTCAAAGATTGCCGCAAAGCCTTGCTCAATTCGGGCAATGCCGTCGAGTTCTTTGGCTTTTTCAGCGTCGGAAAGCGTTGCGTTGGTTTGAATCGTTTGTCGGTCAGCAGCAAGCATTTCCGACACAGCGCGCTCGTAGAGCTTCCAAAAATCGAACTTTCCAAACGAGAGAAACGGCGTGCGCTCCAACCATTTTTCAAGTAGCTCGAAGAGCGATGGCTCAGACTCCGATTGCAAGAGCAAGCGCTGATGCTCGTCGGAGAGGCGTTTTTCGTAAGAGGTTCGGTTAAAGTCAACGCGTTGGGCGCGCTTCAAGCCGAGTTTATTTTCGATGAGCCGAAACTGCACGCTTTGAAAGCCCGATGCGGGCGAGAGAAAATCGCGGAACTCTAAAAAGTCGAGCGGCGTCATTGTTTCCAAAATTCGGAATTGGTCAATCATCACTTTTTGAATTTCGGCAATGCGCGAAAGCCGCGAGACCGCAATGCCAACGCGCGTCTCATCGACGAAGTCGCTCTCGAACATTGCACGCACGGAATCGAGTTCGTGCAAAATTTGTTTGAACCAAATCTCAAAGGCTTGATGGACGGTAATGAACAGCATCTCGTCGTGCGCGGGTTTGCCGAACTCCGCGCTGCGCGGCATTTGGGCATCGAGTAGTTTTTCCAAGTGCAAATAGTCGGCGTAGTATGCGGGTGGATACGGCTTCATCATACAGAGTTTCACTCAATCGGTTTCGCAGTTCAACAATAAACCAAACTACGCTCTTTTTGCGTTATCTTTGGCAAATTTTTTATCTAATGAAACGCATTTCTACATACACGCTCGGCTGCAAGCTCAATGTCGCCGAGTCCTCTGCACTTGCGCAGGCGTTTTTGAAACAAGGCTATAAGCTCGTTCCATTTGGCGAAGAAACCGACCTGACGATTATCAACACGTGCAGCGTTACCGAACACGCCGATGCAAAGTGCCGCAACGCGGTTCGAAAGGCGCTCAAACACTCGCCTGAAAGCTACATCGCAGTCGTCGGATGCTACGCGCAACTTGAACCCGAAACGCTCGCCTCGATTGAGGGCGTCGATGCAGTCTTGGGCGCGAAAGAAAAATTTGACATGACGTCGCTCTTGAACGACTTTCAAAAAACGGGCGAGGCACGCATTTTTGTCAGCGACATTTCAACCGTTGATACATTTGGGTTCGGTCATTCTATCTCGCTCGACCGACAACACGACCAAACGCGCGCTTACCTGAAAGTTCAAGACGGCTGCGATTACAACTGTTCGTATTGCACAATTCCACTGGCGCGCGGCGCGTCGCGCTCTGAATCGATTGAAAAAACCGTCATGCAGGCGCGATTGCTTATTGACGCAGGCTATCAGGAAATTGTGCTGACCGGCGTCAATATCGGCGACTATGGCGTTAAACTTGGCGCGTCGTTTTTTGAATTACTTCAAGCGCTCAATGACCTGCCAATTCCGCGCCTGCGCATCAGCTCCATTGAGCCGAATTTGCTTACGAGCGAGATGATTGATTTTATCGCCGCATCGACGCGCATTGTGCCGCATTTTCATTTGCCAATGCAATCCGGTTCAGCAGACATTTTAAAATTGATGCGCCGACGGTACAACAAAGATCTTTACCGCGAGCGCGTCTTGGAAGTTGTCTCGAAAATTCCCCATGTCTGTATCGGCGCAGATGTGATTGTCGGCTTTCCAAGCGAGACCGACGAGCAGTTCGAAGAAACTTACGAGTTTATTCAATCGCTGCCGATTGCCTACTTGCACGTCTTCACGTTTTCAGAGCGACCGAACACGCACGCCGCCGACCTTCTTGCGAGTGCCACACTTACAGCAGTTCCTGCTATCGTCAAAAAAGCGAGAAATCAAAAACTGCATGAGCTATCGTATTTCAAAAAGAAAGCCTTTGTCTCTCGCTTCTTGGGTGAAACGGTCGAGGTTTTGTTCGAGAACGAGTTTTCCGACGACGCCGACATCAGCGACGGGCTGCAACCCACTGAAAAACTGTGTGTCTACGGGCATTCAGCGAATTATGTGCGCGTCGGCATTGAAGTGCCATCAAAGGAATGGGCGCGAGAAACGCTTGTCGGGCAACTCAGGCAGGTGCGATTGATGAGCATTGATAGCGACCTGAACGCCATTGGCGCACTAACGAATTAAGTGAAACAGACTATGGAAGAAATTATTATCATCGCCGTCATGCTGCTGATTGGCGTCGGGATTATCTTTGCTGTCGGACCTAACACACGCCTGACACAGTGGTTCAAAGATAAATTGAAGTAACGACAACAGTGGCTCATCACGCCGCTCGCTCATGTCGTTCTCGTGAAAGCAGAACTCCATTGAAAATACAGGCGAATTCAGAAACCGCTATGTAGCCTTGCGCCTTTGGGTTGCGCTTGAATTATCTCTGCTTCGCGTTCCAAGAGTTCCGACCAACGCGCGGCGACGACGTCGGCGTCTGTTACAGTTTCGGCAAGGTTGAGAAAGGTTTTGTAGTGTCCCGCTTCCGATGCAAAGAGGCTTTTGTAAAGGTGCGCAAGTTCCGCCTCTTCTGCTGTTTCCGCCAGTATCAAAAATCGCTCGCACGACCGAACTTCAATCAGGGCAGAGACCAGCAAGCGGTCGAGAATATCGAGCTTGCCTTTGCCGACGCGCACTAAGCCGCGCAAGTCGTTGGCATATTGATTTTTATGCGAGCGTGGAAGCACGCCGCCGCGTTTGGCAATGAGCCGCGAGACGCTGTAAAGATGCGCTGTTTCGTCCTGTGCCACGTGTGCAAGTGTCTGCACCCAAGTGTCGGGACACGTCGGTTCCGCCCAACGGTTCAGCAAGTCGAGTGCATTGGACGCCGCTTTGCGCTCCAAGTAAGCATGGTCGGAGAGCAGCGCCATCGGTTCGGCGAGAACAGTTGTCGCCCAAAGGGCAGGCGTTTGATAGGCAAGCGGGAATGTCTGGCGCATTTACCTCAACAGCGTTTTTGATGATTTCTTTTTTTTGGATTTGGAAACGCAATGTCGCGGTAAATTTCCTTCATCGGGAGCAGGATTCCAAGCGAGCGCAACTCGATTTTTTCCCTTCGCGTCGGCGACCGCAGCCTCCAACGCGAAGTAGCCTTGAACGGTGTAGATTGCCGGATAGTCGGCTTCTCTCTCTTGTTAAATTTATGCGGCGCATTCAGCCATGTAATTGTTACCACCAAAATCCGCGACGCCATCCCCAAGTTCTAAACCGCACTAAGGGCGGCAGCCATGCAATCGTCGGCTGATGATAACGATTGATGATGATGACGCGGCGTTTTGCTTTTGCCTCAATGGAATCCATGCTTGCAATCATTGAGCGGCGACCTGCAAGTGTGTTTGTATCAAGCGGTGCAACGGGCGCGACAAGCGCAGCGACCGCAGGCGGCGGAAGCGGATTCAATAGCATGGTTTTCACATCAGTCGGCTTGACCTCTTCGGCTCGCAACGCGGGCGGCGCAGACGCGGTCGGGTCATCTATGCCTAAAAGATTTCCTGACGCATCAAGCGAGACAATCGTTTTGCCGCTATCTCCAACGCCAATTTGATATTCAATCGTTACAACCTTTTTGGCAACGGCGATTTTCTCATCAGCATAAGTATCTGCTAAGGCTTGCTTGACCGCTTCAGGCAAGGCAAGCGGCGACATGGTTTCCGTGATTTTCACAGCATCGCCTTCTTCGGAAAAGATGACCTCGCGGGCAATTTGTCCGTCGCGGCTTTCAACGGCGTATTTGACATAGCCATCGCTCGTGAGTTTGCGATACTCGACGATTTCCGCGTCGGGAAACATTTTTTGGAACGCGCGCGCCACCGCGCTGGGCAGGGCGTCTACTTTTTTGACCAAGTTTCCTTTGCTATCAAAAAGCACCGTTTCTTTTTCGCCATGAGCAAGCAGGACGACTTCGTAAAGCGTCGGCGCTGCACTGATGATTTTCTTCGCGGACGAAATTTCAGCGTTAGGAGTTTCTGTTTTCACAGCTTCCTTAACAAGTTCCGGCAAGTCAAGTACCGCAATCGACTCGGTAATCTCAACTGGCTGACCCGTAAGCGTGTAGAGAATCACTCGGCTGACATCGCCATCAATGCTCTCGACTTTGACGAGCTTGTCGGACTTCCTGACAGTTTCGGAAATGCCTGTAACGACCGCATTTGGGTAGTCACGCTCAAAAGATTCCTGAACTTTTTTGGGCAACTCGATTTTCACAGCAGCTTTGGACGACTCAACCTTGACAGGTTCGGATTTCTTTTTCAGCGTGCGCCCTTCTTGGGCAAGCGCGGCAGAGCAGAAGGCAACCAAAAGAACAACAGCAGCAACCAGAGAACGAGATGTAGTCATTGGCAAACAGTTTGTGTTAGAAAAGTAAAAACTTGGTTGAAATTACTTCGTTTTAACGGTGCGAAAAAGCCCAAAGTTTCTCGTTCGGACGCATTTAGATAAAGAACGGGATTCAGAAAAAAGATACACACCGTTGAACGTAATGCATCGCTGTCGGGTTAATGCTGCCGATTCAAATAACCGACCGACGAGTCGGTCATTTCTTTCAACTTCAAGTTTGAGCCACTATGTCAGTATCTCGCAACACGACCAATACGGTTTTAGATAGCCGTGTTCCTCTGTCTCCTTCTTTACCTATTAGCAATTCCGCTGTCAATGTTCCGCCCGCTCCTGTTGTACTCTCGCCTGAACGAGAGCGCGCTATTCGCGTCATAAAAGTCTTGCTGTTCAGCGCGTCGATTATCCCTGCGATGGTTACAGGCGCAATCGCATTTCATCAAGGCTATTTTGATGCACTTGCTTTCGCGCTTGTCGCGCTTGGGCTCTTTATCGGACAAGCCGGCGGCGATTACCTCTATTACTACGGCACCAATTTCCACACCGACCAGCGCGACGCGC
>Ga0272446_1003825_pt1 | contig 18499 bp, 18 predicted proteins | sample YNPCB0061_FD_194587 | JGI IMG/M metagenome (GOLD analysis project Ga0272446, IMG submission 194587) | Hot spring microbial mat communities from Yellowstone National Park, WY, United States - YNP-CB-006-1 | ecosystem: Environmental > Aquatic > Thermal springs > Hot (42-90C) > Sediment | place... | reverse complement strand
CCTGGGGAGCCAATGCCGAGAGACAATGCAAGTGCTCAACGCCTTTCGGCGTCACTGATTCGATCACTGCTGGCTTCCTAAGTCTATGTCCAATCGCACTTTAAGTCACCTCCTTTCAAGCATCTCCCCGAAGGAGCCCTTTCGGTCAGGAAAAGACCCACCGCAAGGTCCCGCAATCCCCTCGTTTCGTAGGGTTTCCTACCATTCATGGACCTTACCGGATTGTCAAAGAACGTAAGTCCTTGGAGATTCAGGGCTTCCCGCATTTTCGGACGGGCGAGAGGCAAACACCCGCAGATGCTTGATCCCTTTCGTGGCCTACACAATCGTATGTCGGGGCGGTTCGTCCGTCCATTCGGCCGGTCGATCGCGGGCATGAATCCCGACGATCGAATCGACGCACCGGCCACACAGCGGAATCAGAAGCACATCGTCCTCGGGATCGAGCTTCTCCGTCAACTCCCAGCGCAGCCGCTCCATCTCGGCGTTGGTGAGCCAGCAACGAAAGACCGAATACTGGATCCGATGGCCGTACCCTTCCATGTGTCGGGCACAGCGACGCAGGCGCTTTTCATCGCGCACGTCGTAACAGACCAGCCACCAGCGTGCCTCGGACATGGCCCTGTCTCCCTTCAACGAAGACGACTGCGGGCAAACAGCCCCGGTTCTCCGGTCCACTCCTTCTCCAGCAGTCGCGCCTCCAGTTCGATGGTCCGGGCGTAACTGAGCGAATAGTTCAGCACGGGATGCTTCCAGGTCTCCTGGAGTCGCCCCTCGAACAGCCCGATGGCCTTCTTGCGCCCCTCCTCGCTCAACCAAACCTTGGTTCGCGTCACTGCGAAGTCGGCAACGGGGTCCCATTGTCCCCGATTGAGCGAGCCGACCAACGGCATGTCCCACAGGGTCACCCGAAAGAGTTCCATCAGATCGAGCACCAGCGGATAGGCGGCCGATCGCGGCGTGTGAAAGAACCCCAGGGCCGGCTCCAGTCCCGAGGCCAGCACGCCACGCATCACGGCGGTGTGGAGCAATCCGTAGCCGTAACTCAGCAAGGCGTTGAACCGATCCTGCGGCGGCCGTCGGGATCGGCTCTCCGAGCGAAGATCGTCATGCACCTGAGGCCCCAGGAGATTGCGCAGGGACGCGAAGTAATGGACGGCCGCGCTGCCCTCCAATCCCCGCAGGGAATCGCGATCCTCGGCCGTCGGGATCCTGGCCAGGATCGGCTGAATGCCATCGAGGGAACGCTGAATCGCACCGCGTGCCTCCTCGTACCCACGACTGGCACGCATCAGATAACGATACTGTCCCTCCACCTTGGCACCGGCCAGTTGGCGGGCCAGGCGCAGACAGGTTTCCTCCGTGGTCAGGGCCTGATACTGTCGAATCCGCCGTTGGACCTGACCGGCCGTCGGCACCAGACTGCCCGTGTGATGACCGCTGACGCTCAGCCAGTGCACACCGATGCCATGTTCGACGCATTTCCGAATGGCCTGGGTGCTGATCTGGTTGAAGCCGTGAATCAGGACGGTATCGATCCCACGCGAGGGGTGCTTGGTCTCCGGTCCCTCCCGTGGCTTGATCACGACCGAGTCGCCGCTGATGCCAATGCTCGTTCCCTGAGCGACTACATGGAGCGTCGTGCCATCGCGGTCGGGCGGAAACAATCGAACCGGATCGCGCGCGGATGCGTCCTTCGGGAATCACCTGGCCAAACGCTTCCTCCAGCAGCACGGCATAGGCGATCATCTGCAAGCGATCCGAGGGCCAGGCCGACGGTTGATTCTGCGCATCCCGAGCCGGCCGACCCCGCTTGTGCTCATAGGGCAGATGAGACCCATCGCGGCGACGCAGGTAATCCACCTTGCCCAGGAGACCCAGCGATTCGGAGTTCAGTTCCAGGGAGACCGACTCCCCTTCTTCATCGGCCTCTAGGGCGGCATGAAGCTGGCGACCGGCGTAGACACGCTCGTGCGCGATCTCGATGCGTTCCACCTCCTGAAAGTAAAAGAGACGAGGACAGTAGGCGAATGCATGCAGCGATTCGACACGTAGGGGCGGAGCATGGGTGTCCAGAAAAGGCAGAGCGATCACGGTTTTCCTCGCTTCCGATCATGGCGGTGAGATAGGCGTCCATGCTCCAACGGGTATCGTTCGGCTTGCTTCTGCCGATGGGGCGTAGAGGTGCGACACGGTCTTCGACAGATCAGCACGGTCAATCCAAACCGTAAGACGCGTTGCCCGACGTTGAGCCGAATCTGCGGTAGCGTCGATCTTTTCGTACCAGCAAGCGGATGGTACCTCCTCAAGAATGTGGATAAAGTCGGGCAAGAACGAGTTGTCGCCCACGAAAGGCAATCCGTAGCGACCCACGTTCATCTCTCCAGCGAGCCCTCGTCGTATATTCTCCTCAAGCTCTGGATTGCCATCGAGGCCGATGATTGCGTGGAGGTTGACCAGGAGTTCGCGGCGCACTGGCGTGATGTTGTACTTGTTGCCGTGAGCCGCTGCCGCCCGGTCCTTGCCAGATGCCCCAACGGGATAGTTGTGAAGTTGCTGATAGAGGGTCTGCACCACGGGATAGTCCGCCGTCTCCGGTTTACCAATGGCGAGCCTAACCGCCGGCAACCCTGGACGGGTGAGCGTGGCTGGGATGTTCCCGGGGTGGTTGGGGTCGTGCTCGGGCAGGCGTGTCTCCTGGCCAGCCAGGTTCAGCAACAAACCATACGCGGCGGATGGCGTCAGAAACGCTGCCGTTGGCCGATACCAACCAGCGGTGAACGTGCGGCAGACTGCGAACGGGGCGAACAATTCGAGGACAAGCACGTCATTGCCCTCCAGTGAACTTGGCAGCAACGTCCTCCAACAACTTTCGTGGATCGCGTTCGAGAGTGACTCCCAGTTCCGCTAGCTTTGCTGCGTCCTTGGGTTCCAGGCCGCGTTTAACGATTTCCCCACCGAGATAGAACTCGTTCTGCTTGCCTGCAAAGTCGCCCGCGAGCAAATCGAGCACCACATCCGGCAAATCCTTTTCCCCTGGCTTGAAACAGTACGTCTTGTATCCAGCAACCAGCGAGTCGGTGAGCCGGATAAGGATCGACGCTGGTGCCATCTCGAAGTAACTGCGTGCATGATTCCCGGCGACGTCGTTGAGTTCGCCAACAGCCTTGAGCAGAATCCGGGTCCATTCCGGCTTACTCGCGCAGTCGTTGCCATTGAGAGCGAAGGGAAACTGGAATGCGGTCACAGCCGTTTCACGATGTAGAAGCGCGGAACTCGAAGCGTTCTTGTAGGCACTGCCCTCGGCAGCAAGCGGAGACTGCGTGAACACGGCGTTGTGACGGTAAGGCTCCAAGGCCTTGGCCATGTTCATGCGCAAGACCGAATCGCGCTTAAACTGAAATGTTTTGGTAACATCGCCGCGCTTGGCTTTCAGTTCTTCACGGATCTTCTTCCGATCGGCTCCGGTAGCCGCGACAAGATACCCGAAGAAGAAGTCGTCCGCATAGTTCTCCGGATCAGGATAGTCGCGAAACTTGACGGCCAGTTGCTCCTCGTCGTTCAAGCGTTCTCGGTTACAGGGGAGGTTGAATTTTCCCGCGAGTGCTTCTCGGAGAGCGTTGCGCATCGCCTCGGGTGAAATGATGGGGTAATCGAATCGCCCATCGGTCACCTTCTGGATGACCGAACGGTTCAATTCGCTCTCACCGCGGTAGTTTGCGGAGGGAGCGGCGTAAGTCAAAACGGTAGCGAATTGGCTGACAGGGCCATGAGCGTGAGGGTCTTCACATCGTCGGTTCGACGCAGTAAGGCACGACCAATCTCGGCGTATTGTTCCTGATCGAGGAACTGCTTGACGGCGAAGAACGTTGCGGCGAAATGCGACACGAAAGCCTGGTCGCGACGCGAACGGAACTCCAGAAAGAGCCGTGCTGCCAAAGCACGACGTGCCTCATTGAATGCGGGGGGTACCTGCTTCCAGTCGATCTTCTCACCGGACTTGTATTCCTCAGGATCGATGCCGGATTTGTCCTTTGCACACTCGCGGAGGTAGCGGCTCGTAAGCCTGTACAAAAGAGTGGACAGGATGGAATCCTCATCGGGCAGTTGATCGCCCGGTTGCGAATCGGTCGGCATGACTTGGTTCACCTCCTCAAATTTCTTCTGGGCGTCGACCCAGAACCAGGGAAGATTGTTCGGGGACTCCGACCGAACGAAAAATTCGGCTGGCCATTCGATCAACAGTTTGGCAAAAGGCTCGAACCACGATCTCTCCTCGAGAAATGCATACATCAGTCCTGAACGGAACAATGGAGCGTTATAAGGAGCCTTGTCACCCGGTCGTCCCACGATGGCAAGGTATTCCTCTCGAAGATAAGGACGCGGACTGATACGCCCTGACGCCATCGTCTTGATGTTGTTGCCGAACTTTGCGAGATGCATGTACTCAGCCGCGCTGATCGAGTATCTCAGTTCGGATGTGGTCACGATGTCACTCGAAAATCTCGCGAGGTGCTCCAGAAATGAGAGCGCCGCTTGTGCCGGCAGGTCGATGACCGACTCGGCTGGACGATAACCGCGAAGCTGCCCACCCAATCCGCCAAGCAGCAACGGATAATCGACCAGAAACCCATCGAGGTTCGACACTTCAGGGATAGCTAGAACATATCCGACGAGCTCGCTTGATCCGTCGGGTTTGACCACCTGGGGCACATAGACCAGTGAGGTCAGCGGCCAAAAGTGAAGGAGCAGATTCTGTTCAGCCCGTCCCTCGAAATCCACCAATTCTGCATTCGTTGCTTGAGCGCCGAGCCAAAGAGAACCGGCAACGGTCGCGGTGAAAAGGGTGTTCTTCATTTGGGCAGCGTGCACCTTCACCAAATGTGACCACGCACCCATTCCTTCTTTGCAAGTTATCCCTTTGACCCGCTGCTCAAATGGTTCTCGACTCTGTGGGTTGCCCCGTGGAATCGCCCAAAGCATGTCTCTCCACAACTTCAACCATTCTGGATATTTCAGGTACTGACGGAGCAACGGCAAAGTAGGCTGGATGGCACGGTAAAAGTAATGCCGCACCTTCTTCTTCTTGCCTTCAATTTCCTCCTCGACCTCCTCTTCTCGGAGTAGTTCCGCCCCGGACCATTTCGTCTTCGACCTGATCTCGACTTCCTCAGCGGCATACACGTCATTAAACAGCGATTGCACCGTCGCTTCGGTAAACTCGATCGTCGCTTGCGTCGCCGAACGCGAGACAACGCACGGAGCAGGGATATTCCGATTTCTCATCGAATCGATCTGCAATAACAATCCCGCAAGGCCCGCCTTGTGTTGCGCGGTGGGGAGGTCGAACAGATCGTAGGTGATCGTCACCGACTTCGGTGGAGGAGTTTTCGCCATGTCTAGACCAATCCTTTCGAAGCTAGCGGTTCGTCGCATAGGCCAAACAGAGGGTGATAATTCGCAGATGGCGCAACGCCGAGGTAACGCGGTAGCCTGTCGTGCTCTGGGTTCCCTGGAATGCGAAGTTTGCCAAGTTTTCGTGGCGCTGGTAGGACGAACCCGTCTTTCAACACCGTTTTGCTGCCTCTCCTCTCGGCGTCAACAGCGTGCAAAAACGCAGTCACGTCCACATCAAGGATGCACGGGAGGTTGAACTCCTCTCCGTCGCGAAACTCCTCTTCGCCAGCAACTGCATAGGGACCGCTTGCGGTGAATGAACAAAGCGTATCGCCGCCCCAGGGAGGGCACGGCACTCTCGCCATGGCTTTCTCCAGGTCGTCCTGGGAGAGTTCGCGACCATTCGTGAGGTCCAGGAATTCGGTAAGGCCGACGAGGTCCTCAGGCGAATAAGGGAGGTCAAATCCCGGCTTATAGACCAGGATGTCCCCGGAAACGCCGAGGGAACGAGGAGCACGCTCGCGATTACAGCGGCCCATCCGCTGAACCAACGCTGTCACCGGACATCGTTCCGTGACAAGCAAATCGACATCAATATCCAGACTCATTTCGCAGACCTGCGTCGTCACACCAAGTGCCGCCGGTTGGTTCGCTTTCAGACCATCGACGACTTCGCCATGCCGCTGCACACGGTCCGAAAGTCGAAGTCGGCTATGGAAGCAGAAAAGAGGAACACCCTGCGTTTGAAGCCTCGCAAGAGTCGCACTAATCGGGTCAGCAAACTCCCGAACAATCTCATGAGCGCGTCGAACCGTGTTGACGACCCAGAGAACACGACGCCCCTTAGCCAGAGCGCACCGAACCTGATCAACCGCTTCGGAGCGGCAAGAAAGCTCCCGAAGGCGGTAGCGTGGTGCTTTCGCGATGGTGTCAAGTTCACCAGGACGCTCGGCGTAAGGAGATAGACCACAGTTTACGAGTGCGGTCTTGCGATCTTCTGGGAGTGTCGCGGTCATACAAAGTACAGGAACATCGAACGTCGTCAGGAACTCTTTCAACGCCGACAGCATGTTCCGGTCGAAGCTGTGAACCTCATCAATGACGACGACTGAGTCGGCTAACACGGGCAGCATGCACATCGGGCCGTATCCATACTGCATGAAGGCGAGGAACTGATCGATGGTCGCCGAGAACGCCCGCCGCCCCCAGAAACCGAGGGCGAACAAACGACGCTCAGCCTCATAGTCGCGGTGCTTACGCGCGTCGTCGGCGGGATCGTTGGCGAACATGTCGGTCAGGTCGAAGCGGCTTGTCCCATGCATCAGTGCGGCCTCGGGGGCCGGTGCCCAACTGACATAGTCTTTGAAGCCTTCCCTTGCGGTGGCTCGTGTGGGATACAAAAACAAAGCGTGTCGCGCCGGCCGTCGGTCGAGTTGCGCAGCGATCCATCGCCATGCAGCGAGAGTCTTGCCGCTACCGCACGGGGCAAGCAACAAGGCACGTTCGGGCAAACTATCACAGGCAAGTTGGAAGTCGGACCACCCCTCTTTTCCATCACCCTGGTCCTTCCATTTACCCGCCCGCGTCAGTTGAGCGATGCGCTCCCCAATAATCTTCTCTCGGATGTCTTCGCCGTTCCAGGGGTCCAGAATCTCTACCGTCTCGTGAATCCAGTTGGAGACCGTGTATCCCTCACGTACCAACCCGGACCCCGCTGCGTCGGCTACGATAAGCCCAGAACGGACAGCCAACAGCATGCGACGTCGGGGCTCATTAACACGCAGCGATTTTTTGAGAGGCTCCAGGATCTCGTCACGGATGTAGTCACGGTCACCTCGGAAGCTTGCTGGACTGCTGAACGTCCACGAATCGCGAACATGTGACAAGTCGGGTGGGGGACCGCCGATTTGTTGCGCAGAGTAGTCGAGCACCTCAGCGAAGGCCGGCGTGCGGTGGAGTGAACGAAACCCCATTGCCCCGTTTTCCGCTCCCGCGAATCCATACCGCTTGGTTGGATCGAATCCAGCTTTCAGATGATGCGTAAGGACTGCAGAGACAATCAGCGGGACATCCAGTCCAGGTAGCGAGGTAAGCCAATCGTAAACAGGAGCGGTGCAGGTGAGCAGAACGCTGAAGTGTTCGTGGCGGATCGCCTGAACCCCTGTGCCCGTCAGCGCTTTTTGCATTCCGTCGTTGGCCTTGCCCCAATCGTGGAGGACACATGCCGCAATCAGGTTTTTGTGAAAGGATAACCGTGCCGAATCCTCGACACGGAAAAATCGTCGCCAGCAACGACCAAGCCGCGTCTCCACCATGGCGGTGCCGAACAGCGCGTGCGCAGCTTCAACGACAGCACGGGTATGTTGAAGCAAGGTGATACGGTGTTCGCCTTTTGGCGATTTCCCTAGCAGTTCGGTCATCGTTCATCCCTCATACTGGCAGGAAGAACCCACACCCCATCTTCGTCCGACCGCCGAGGCCTGATTCCTGGAGCTTGATCGAGTCGCTCGCCGACAACTCGCTCACCAGCAGGGAGTAACCAACGATGGCCACGTCCTTGATCCGCAGCACACGACGCTTTGGCTCCCCGGCGCGACCCCCGTCCAAATGGATGGGAAGTTGCGGTTCCCCCGAGACGCCCAATTCGGCGAGTTTGGTGCGGGCTGTCGCCAGGAATTGCTCGGGGGTCTCGGCGTTCTTGAACGTGACCAAACGCGCAACCAGGGATGTAGCCGGTTCCAAAGTGCGTAGCGCGGGAACGCCCAAACGAATGCCAACGTCGCCCAATAGCAGACGCTTCCCAGCCAGCGGAAGAACAACCTTCACCTGGTCCTGAGGAAGACGAACACGCAGATGGGAGTGAGGGGTGAGTTGAAGCTGTCCCCCTGAGTCGGCAACTCCGGTAATGCTCGAAAAGCGAAGAGGACAGCTTTCCTGGTGAAACTCAGGCACGATTCGCGAGAGGGCAGCGTAAAGCGGATACGCGTGATCCTTAGGGATCGCGTCCCCCGAGGCAGGGAAGATAACATCCAGATACAAGGGCGACTCCTGCTGAGGCCTATAAACCAAACCAGGGTAGAACACCAGAGGTGCACGTCTTACCCGAGACGATTGGAGATTCTATGACGAGACCATCCGACGTTCGTCTATGTTGGTAGTCGAAAAAATTCCGTGGTTCTGGAAATCTTGAGAATGGCATGGTTGACCGAGAAAAACAGAGGCAAGCAGCCCAAACCTGGAAGAATCACTTCCAAGGAGCCCAGGTCCACTGGCCCTGTCGGGTTGTACCGCCAGATCCCGATGAAGGTGATCGTCAAGACGCCGTTGCAACGGGAAATGAAACGTATCGCGGCACAGAGCTCGATAATAGCCCCGCTAGATTCATTCTTGCTAGGCCGTTGCAACGGGAAATGAAACGTATCGCGGCACAGAGCCTGAAAGAGCTCCAAGATGGGCGAGAAAATGAGCATCAACTTGAACCAATTCGCGAAGACCATGGAACCTTTTCGCCGCGATTAGCTTTCTTCGGAACTCGTCACGGGGTTTTTGGTCACGATCGTGCAGTTCGGACGCCAGCATCAGATAAACGATGCACCTCCAATAAGCGTCCAGTAGACGCCGCGAGCAATCCAATAACCCAAAGACTTCCCCCAGAGGAGGATAGACACCTCTGTGGATTTGTGCTTCTCGATGTCATCGTCTGTCGTCTGTCGTCGGAAGGATGACAGGACGTGAGGCAATGTGGTCGCACGAGAGGCACCGTAAGCGTCGTTCTCTTTTGGCACAGAGTTGCCCGCTTGTATCAAGAAAGATCATTGTTATCGTTCAATAGCGTCGATGATTATGCCGTACTCAAAACCCACCTTTTGAATCGTGCCAATGATCCTCATACGGTCGCCTGATTTCATTTTGAGAAGCTCCTCGCCGAACTTATCTTTCTTGGCGAACCCATATTGAAAATGACCACCCTCCATGTCTTTGACGTACACACCAACATAGCTTGAGTCTTTGAGCAGAATATCTACCCACGTATTGGTAACCCGAACCAGCGTGCAACTCATTGCACGACGTTCGCCGTTCAACTTGTCGCCGAAGACCTCGATCCGCTTGGCTGTGACCTCTTCAACGTTTTCTCGCTTCGTTCCTGTCCCGGAAGAACCACAGCCAAGAGACAGGCAAGCGATTACAGTCATGGAAAAAATGATGCGGGCAGACATCTCGATCCTTTATAATCAAGAGCACATACCTGAGAGTAATTGCAGCGACCCTACTCCGAGGAAAAGCAAGCGTCAAGGGGGCGTCGAGGACATCCCGGTGAGTTGGTGGTTTTGGGTGAGGGCGATACACAGTACGTCGAGCGTACCGAACTTGTCGATGAACTTAGCCAACTCTTCTACTTCCCTCGGCGTACTTCCTGCGAACTTTCGCGGGCGCGTAGAGACACGAGGACCAACGCCGAGGAAAGAGCTGGCGCGACAACCATCTCGCAACCAGGTTGTCTTTCAAAGGTGCGATTATCCGTAGTGAGACGATTCTTCTAACGCCCCGCGCTTCGGACGATCGAGGCGCACAGGGTGCAAACAAGCTTACCGCACAGCTTTATTGCCGAATCCATCTGAGCGAATAATGAGGTGCGATCACCCATCTGCTCATCCCCGCTTTGCCCGATCAAACTACGCTGCTTTCACCTCAAGTTTGGGGAAAGTCCCCATATAAACGCCCCCCGAGTTTGGGAAAAGTCCCCGTATCAAACGCCCAACCCTTCACTTCGTTCGGATGCATGCGGCGTGATTCCGACCCCTCTAGGGGGGTGTACCACCCTCGCGTGATGCCGCGGCTCCGTTGTCGCCGCTCGCGAGCCTAGAGGCTGCTGCCCACGGGGCTGCGTCCCCTGTTCAGCCACCTCCAAGGTAGCCCACACGCCCATGGGCCCACTCGCTCAAGGGGGGTCCACACGCGGCCTGCACCCGAGCGCAGCGAAGGTTCTCTTCCTCGACCTGGCCCTTGATCGATCCTCCCCATCTCTTTCCTCGGCGTGTTTTCCCTCTGCCACACAGGCCTAGTCACCCGTTCGCCTATCGGCGACCTCGCGCAGGGCCGCTCGGGAAGCCTCGCACTTCGTTGCTCAAGCGACGCGTCGGCCTCCCTGCCGACCGCGAACGGCCGCACCGGGCTCGCTACGCTCGCTAGAGCGCGTCGTGCCCTCCGCTTGGGTGTGCGCTGCACCGCCGCGGGGCGCGCGATCCCTGGGTAGCAATCGCCCTTCTCCCAATCCCTCCGAGTGTCGCTCAACACTCAACCTTGGAGTCTTTGGATGAACGCTGCCCTCCACCCCCTCGCGCTGCCCACGGAAACCGCCCTGATCGCCGTGGGTTTGAGCTTCCACGAAGCCTGCCTGGTGCGAAGCTACCTCACCCTGTGCGTGGCGCTGCAGCAAGGTCTTCGCCACGACGATGGCCTGGTGCTCGCCCACGCCGGGGACGGCCTCCGTCCGCACCTTCGCGCCCAATGGAAAACCTACTCCAACGCGATGCGTTCCCAGATCGTCCGCCATCTCCGCTCCATGCGGCTCTGACCCCTCACTCTCCGTGCTTCGCAGCACGGAGAGTTTTTCTTTTGCCCGCTCCCAATCCCTCCGCTTGCCCCATTCACAAGCGTTAGGAGTGTGTCATGTTCAACAAGGGACAGCTGGAGCGGATCGAGGACTACGCCGCCTGCATTCGCGAGTGCCTCCGCTGGTGCGTGGAACCGCCCACCTCGTTCACGGATTTCGTCGCCAACCCGGATCGCTACGCCGAGAGGCTAAAGGAGGCCGAGCGATGTGAAGCAGAGCGTCTGGACGCTCTTGAGGCAATGACCTGCTTCGACGACAACGGCAACTACCTCCACGCGGGCTATGACCCCCTGCTCTCGGAGGACGAGATCCCGTTCTAACGCCAGTGCCCTCGTCTCACGACTCCGTGGGGCGAGGGTTTTTCTGTCTCTCTGCCTCCAAGAACGCTCCGTCGCTTACGCTCCGTCGCTCACGCCGAAGGAATATTTCCGTAGGAAGCGTGCGACCCTCGTGATCAACAACAACTCTTCGCACTTCCACGTCCTGCCTCCCGCCCCCTTTTGGGGCTGCTTCCTCCGGCCCCACCAAGGTTGTTCCGGCCAACACCATGTCCATTCCTGTCAACAATTGACCTCTACAGTCCGCATCGGACCGGCTGGGCAGGCGGGGAAACAGGTCATCTTCCTGACAATAGAGATCACGAGGAACCCCGTCAGCCGCACCACCCCATGTCCTCAGTCGCAGTCATTGACACCGTTATGTCCCACGGCAGTGATGAGGTACGCATCCGTGTAAACGGAAGCAGGCAGGCAGTCCCGTACCCTCCGTGAGGTGCGCGAGGAGAGGGACGGGCAGCATCGACGAGCCCCCGCAGCAGCGGTTTTTCACCCCGGAGGAACTTCGAGAGGATGCTCGCCCCGTTGGCCAGACCACCACCATGACCCACGAACGAGTTGTAGGCGCCAGGGGCTTACGAACACCGACAGCCTCATCGTAAGAATTTTTTATAGACACCATAAGTCCACATTGTCAGACTTTTTGCTGCCATAAGCGCAGATTGTCAGACTTTTCCAGTCAATAGTCAAAGTCATAGATATAAATAAGCTGAGATTGTCAGTAATCCCGAATCAATAAGCGCAGATTGTCAGACTTTTTGCGTCCATAAGCTTAGATTGTCAGACTTTTCCTGCGCTTGCCACGAAGGTAGCGGTAACAACTAGACACAAGAGGGCACTACCGGACACTAGCGGACATGTATTCATGCCTAGTTGACCCTAACTCTTCGCAACAATACAATGACTACTAAACAGTAGTGGGACAAAGATTATTGTCCTACAGAATAATAAAAAACTACTCTCAGAAAATATGGAGTATTTTCTGAGAGTAGTTTTTTATTTACGTAGTCTTAGGTTGTAGTAGTCACTAGGTATACTCGCAATCTATGATTAGAGGTTATGGTAACACTACTAGGAGCGGATGTACAGCACGCCACGTCATACGACGACAAAGGACATGGGGGTTGTGGTTAGACTGTTACCCCGGTGAAACTGCGGTGGTTATCGCACCACCCCGCCAATCGCGATTAAACGCGTTTTAAGCCACTTCGCCACATAACCGACCCCCGGGTTCGACCAGCCCGCTCTCAAGGGCTGTACGGGCCGTATAGACGCAGCAAACGGCCCTCGAAGAAAGTGTCTCGCAGATTCGGTGATCGTCACCCGACCACCCGAGAGAGACTGTGATGACCCCCACGACCCAAGACCTCCTGGCCCGAGGACCTCAACCGTCCCCACGGCCAACGCGAACCCACTGCCGTGGTCCACCAACGGACCACATTTGACCCACCCTCCTTCACACGACAACCTGGGAAACACGTTCTTGAAGAGTAAGTGCTTTATAAGAAGGCCTAGGGGGCCGGCGGCCCAGCACCACGCAGGGTGTACCACCCAGGTCCTCCCGCAGGTGTTGCTCCGATCGCAAGAGAGTGCACAAATTGCCATTAGCCCCAATCGTGATTAAACGCGATTGGGGCCGCTTTGCTTCCAGGCGACTGCGGCGCTTTTCCGTTTCAAACGCCTCTGCGTGGCGTTAATCGCCTGCAAAGGCCATCTCGGGGGACAATCCCGAACGAATCGAGATCCAGCCACCGATTTGGGCTCGCTTTGACCCCTCAAGCCGAGGGACGGAGCCACGCTTCGGCCCCTCGTGACGCATCCAAGAACTTCCCCCCTGTCCCGTAAGCCGGGCCTTTGCGGGCCTGTGTCGCGCCAAGGGTGGCCATGACCTGGTGCGCCCCCGCCCACGCCACGACCCTGTGGCCCTGGAGAAACGGTCGACCCCTCTCGATTTTCAGGCTCCGATTTTTTTTGGAAATCAGCCGGATTTTTGTGTCAGCCAGCGAAGGCAGGGCTGACTCAGCTGGGTAGATCGCACTTACGCGATTGTCCGCGAGCAACCAAGGAGAATTCACATGACCCATGGCAACGACAAACCGTTCCCATGCCACCTGTCAGGTGCCACTCGCCCGGAGGGATTGGACGTGCCATCGACCGAGCCGACCAGGCTGGTCCTGCGACCACGCGATGCGGCCAAGGCGCTGGGGATCTCCCCACGTCATCTCTGGCAACTCACCAAGGATGGCCATATTCCCTGCGTTCGACTGGGGAACGGAAAGCGACAGACGATCCTGTATCCCCTGGCCGAACTGCGGGCCTGGCTCAGCCAGCAGGTCCAGGCAGGAAAAGGAGGTGCACAATGACCCCTTTGGAAAAAATGCTCGAGCGACTCCAGAGTGTGAAAGAGTGCGGCAACAGCTGGGCGGCCTGCTGCCCGGCCCATGACGATCGTACCCCCAGCCTGAGCATCGATGAGGGCGACGACGGCAAGGTTCTCGTCCATTGCCATGCTGGGTGCGAGACGACGACGGTCGTGGCCACCCTCGGCCTGAGAATGGCCGATCTCTTTCCCCCAAACTCAGGTCCGACCAGGTTCCGCAACCGCGTAAAACCGGGCCGACCCAGGGTGAGCACCCCCATCAAACCCATCAGGAAGTTCCCATCTCTGATGGACGCCGTCGAGGCTCTGGAGCGAAGCAGGGGCAAACGCTCGGGGCTGTGGATCTACCGTAATGCCGAGGGCGAACCCGTCGGCGCAGTGCTGCGCTGGGACACGCGCAAGGGCAAGGTGATTCGCCCCGTTGCCCTGATCGATGGCTCCTGGCAACACGCGGCGATGCCTTGCCCGCGTCCCGTTTACCGACTCCCCGAGGTGCTCAAAGCGGATCGCGTGATCATCTGCGAAGGGGAGAAATGCGCCGATGCTGCCACGTCGCTTGGAGTGGTTGCCACCACCTCGGCCGGCGGTTCCAACGCGGCGAGGCGGACCGACTGGGCATCCCTCGCGGACAAGCAAGTCTGGATCGTTCCCGACAACGATTCACCCGGGCAAGCCTACGCCCAGACGGTGGCGAACCTTTGCCACGCTGCCGGCGCACGTGAGATTCGTTTGGTGGCCCTGCCCGATCTGCCACCGAAAGGCGACGTTGTGAACTGGATCGCGGCGAGCCCCACCACGACAACGGAACGCCTGCGCGAAAGACTGGAGACCCTCGGCCGGTCCACCCCCCTTTGGAGTCCATCATGAGTGCCCGTTCGACCAATCGATTCCAACCACGTGCGCGACCGGTGATCGTCACCATGAGCGACATCAAAGCCCAGACCGCCCAATGGCTGTGGCCAGGGCGGATTCCCCTGGGCTGCGTCTCGCTGCTCATCGGCCGACCGGGCGCGGGAAAATCCTATCTGACGTGCGAGATGGCATCTATCCTCTCCCGAGGGGCGGAGTGGCCCGCGGGAACGGGACTCGCCCCCCTGGGGGACACGCTGTTGATCTGCGCCGAGGATGATCCGGGCTACACCATTCGGCCCCGACTGGATGCCTGCGAGGCCGAACCAAACCGCGTTCACATGCTCACGGGAGTCTCGATCACGAGTGAGGACCAGGAGAAAGTCGTCGCTTTCACCCTTGGCAATGTCGACATCATCCGCGAAGCCTTGCAAGAAAGGGCTAACGTGAAACTCATCGTCATCGACCCGATCGGCTCCTACCTGGGCGGGTCGGTCGATGCCCACCGCGACAACGAAGTTCGCAGCGTTCTCTCACCGCTGGCAAGGCTTGCCTCGGAGTCTGGCACTGCCGTATTGCTCGTCTGTCACACGCGAAAATCCGAAGCATCTCATGCGGATGACGCGGTTCTGGGTAGTCGCGCTTTCACCGGACTGGCACGTTCGGTCTTGCACCTGATGACCGACAGGGAAGACCGCAATCGCAAGCTGCTCCTGGCGGGCAAGAGCAATCTGGGACCACCCGCGCCCGGGCTGGCCTTCCGTATCGAAGGCTCGCCCGCGCGGCTCGATTGGGAACCTGACCCGATTGCAGACTTCAACGCCGACGACGGCCTCGACCACAATACGAAGTCGAGCCGTGGTCCCAAGCCGGAATCGCGCTGTAACGCCAAGGGCTGGCTTCTCGCCCAACTCCGCGCTGGCCCGCTTCTCGCGACCGAGGTACAACGGCAGGCTTCCGAGTCCGGAATCACCGAACGAACGCTCCGACGGGCCGCAAAAGAGATGGGCATCTGTAAAGAGAAAACCCCCGAAGGCCCCTGGATATGGGGCTTGCCTGCCCAGGCGAGCGATTCGTCGGACTGAAGTTGGCCAAACAGGGACAACCTGGCCACCTTCGCTGAAACCACGAGGAAAGCTGCGATTTTCCTGGGATTTCGTCAAGTTGGCCAGGTTGTTCGGGTTTGGCCAACTTGGCTGGAAAGCGGGCCACCCAGGAGCCAGAATCCGTGGGCGGTCCATGACGCGCTCCGTTGGCCCTCCAGCGAGCAACCCTTTGGCAAACAACGTGATTGTCGTTCCATCGATTTCTGTCAGCAAGAGGATTCCACCATGGCCTCGATCTCCAAAGATACCAGCACTGGTCGCTATCGCATCCAATTTGACGCCAACGATGGGAAGCGTCAGACGCTCCGCTTGCCGAGCGGGGATAAGAAAACGGCGCAGAGCGTCGCCCTGCACGTCGAGCATCTACTCAACGCGCAGATCACCGGCACTCCGGCCCCCCAGGCAACAGCGTCGTGGGTGGCATCGCTGGGCGAACCGCTGCGAGGGCGAATGGTACGCCTTGTACTGATCGCTCCTTCGGCGGACACCACAGTGACCACACTCGCCACGCTCGTCGAACTTTACTTTGAGCAGAAGCAACATGGCAACAAGTCTTCCACACGCACGAATATCGAAATCGTGGCCAATGACCTGTATGGCTTCCTTGGTCGCGATGTGGACGTGACCACGGTCACGGTTACGTCAGCGGTTCGGTTCCTGGCCCACTACAAGGAACGCAAGTTGGCCGCGTCCACGATCGCCCGACGCCTTCGCCGGGCGAAGACCCTCTTTGCCTTTGCCGTCAAGCGGAAACTGCTGACCGAGAACCCGTTCGCCGAGGTGAAAGCGGCCAACGCGCAACCCCAGGAGCGCAACGCCTATCTCACGATCGAGGACACCCAAAAACTGATCGACGTGGCTCCCCCGGAATGGCGCTGCATCATCGCGCTAGCAAGATTCGCTGGCCTACGCTGCCCAAGCGAGGTGCTAATGCTGCGCTGGTCGGACATTCATTTTGACACCGGCAAGATGACCGTGACCAGTCCCAAGACGGCACACCTGCCCGGTAAAGAATACCGAGTCGTTCCCATCTTCGTCCGCCTGCGCCCCTATCTGGAAGAGGCTTTTGACCTGGCTCCCGCTGGGACCGAGTACGTCGTTTCGGGGGCGCTGGCGGACAACTGCCGAGCAACCGCAGCGGGACCGCGTGGCTGGGTAAGTGTCAACCTACGGACCCAGATGCAACGCCTGACACGACGAGCGGGCCTAACCTCCTGGCCACGACTGTTCAACACCCTTCGGGCTAGCGCTTCGACGGACATCCGCGAGGAGTTTGGCGAAACGGCCGAATCGCACTGGGTGGGACACTCTCCAGCGATCGCCAAACGGCACTACAGCCGGGTTCCTGATGTGCTTTTCCAGGCCGCTGCGAGCGTGCAAAAATCCGACGCAAATTCCGACGTAAACCTGACGCAAAAAGCGACGTCGCAGGTTACGGCACCGGAAGGCACGGAATTGACATCGGGGTTGGAAAAGCAAGAGGTGCAAGAAGTTACGCAGGCCTATGCGACTTCTTGCACCTCGATGCAAAGACAAAGATTGACCCTAACGGGACTCGAACCCGTGTTTCTGCCTTGAGAGGGCAGCGTCCTAGACCGCTAGACGATAGGGCCTTTGCATTTGTTATTCTACGCAAGCGATGTCCTGCTGTCAAGAAACCGGCCGAGCCGGGCGAGGGGCCACCGGTTTTGAGTTGGAGGACCGAAGCAGCGAGAATGGTTCCTCGCGGACCAGGCTGTTTGCATTCTTTCTGCCATCGACGATGTAGCCATGTGTTTGTGTTTTTGGCATGCAGACGGTGACATACTCTGATCAACAAATTATCCCAAAACAATCAAATAATAGTATGTTCCGATATTAACAGGACGGAAAATCCGCTCCGTACATATACTCCGCACATATCCAAAAAAATCTTCGTTTCTGGATAAATCCTCTCGGCCTGAAAAATTCCTGGCGGGGCTTGTCGAACTCGACGATCGGCAGGAGAAAGGATTTGTGAAAGGAGTTCATCTGAGTGGAGAAAACGCTTCTCAGCACCCCGATCACTTGGGCCGGATGCTCGGAGCGGACGGGAAGAGGAACTGATTGTTGAAAGCTGCAAGGAGAAGAAAATCGCTCATGCCAAATATTCGTAACATTCCCGATTGCCCAGCAAAGCCGACTCCGACGCGGACCAACGAGCGCATCTATGCGATCGAGCTGATTACGCCACTGTTTGGCGGCGGCGTCGAGACGCGAGTGAATGACCCCAGTTTTCCGATCCGCGCCACCTCGATCCGCGGCCAGTTGCAGTTCTGGTGGCGGGCGACGGTGGGTGCCCAGTACGCGACCCGGCAAGAATTGCGAGCGGCCCAGTCGGCCATCTGGGGCAACACCACGCAGGCAAGCCGGGTGCAAGTGTGGGTGGAGGGGGTCAGTTTCGACAATCCAAAACCCTGTGCGACCTTTGAGCGCGATCATAAAGACAGCAGCCGTTACCGCTCCATGCCGAATTGGAACGCACCATTCAACAGCAACTCATTGCCTTACGCATTGTTCCCGTTTCAGGGACAGTTGGCCGATGGGCGAAGACAGATTGAAGTACAGCCGGCCTCGTGCATCCATAAAGCGAGTTTCAAGCTGACCCTGATTTGCCACAAGGAGATCGACTTTGCCAAGGAGATTGAGCCGGCCCTGTGGGCGTGGGTCAACTTCGGCGGCCTGGGGAGTCGGACGCGTCGCGGTTGCGGGGCGATTGTTTGCAAGGCGTTGGTTCCGAAAGATCGCAATGAACTGCTCGCCAAGCTCAAGACGTATCTGCAAGCACCAAACGCACAAA
>Ga0272446_1003824_pt1 | contig 18501 bp, 16 predicted proteins | sample YNPCB0061_FD_194587 | JGI IMG/M metagenome (GOLD analysis project Ga0272446, IMG submission 194587) | Hot spring microbial mat communities from Yellowstone National Park, WY, United States - YNP-CB-006-1 | ecosystem: Environmental > Aquatic > Thermal springs > Hot (42-90C) > Sediment | place... | reverse complement strand
ACGAGTCGGATGGGCAACATTGGGCAGACGGCTCATCGTCAATAAGAGAATGCGACGCTTTCACGATACAAACGTCGTGTCCTCGTATCCTACTTCTTTAGATTCTCTTTAGAAGTCAGCTCTTAGCTCTCTGCTTCTGTAGCGGCTTCACCACCACGAGATTGAGAGACCATCACCACCACTTGGTCGGGGTCATCGAGGGCTTCAACCCCAGCCGGCAACTTCACCTCTCGGACATGTAGAGACTCTCCCACACCCAGGTCTGAGACATCCACCTCTACCGCGTCGGGGATATTGTCAGGGGCGCAGCGAATCCGCATTTCATTCATTTGTAGGTCAAGGGAACCACCCCCCAACCTTATCCCTTTCGCTTCCCCAATAGGGTGAACCGGCAGCACCACGTCCAGGCTGTCATGGGTGCCTACGGCAAAGAAACTCAGGTGGTAGAGTTTGGCGCCCTTCCAGGGATGAGTTTGCACTTCCCGGAGTAGTGCTTTACCAGACCAAGAGAGATCGGGGATGCTTAAGTCAATCAAAGTATTATTAATGGCAGCATCTCTGACTAATAGCTCAGCAACTTTGGCTTCTATGGTCAGGTTCACCGATTCTGCCCCCTTATGACCGTAGAGGACTGCCGGAACCTGGCCTGCACGCCGTAGGGCATTAGGCTTGCTATTTTCTGGCCGAGTCTGACATTTTAATGCGAGTTTCATGGTGTTTATTTGCCTGATTTTCTACAACTGGGTGGACTGGTTTCGTTGGGCTGCTTTCTCCTAAACGGGGAAATAGGCGCACGCTCTTAGCTAAACCTGTAGGGTCTGGCTAACGGTGTTGGTATAGGGTGAGCCATCGGTATAAAGCAACGCTCGCTTTGGCCCATGAATGGGATCTTCGACAATGATGGTCTGGTCACGGCTGGCTCCAAGAGAAACAATCGCAATGGGAACATCCATCAGCTCGGCCAAAACCTTGAGGTAGTTGAGTGCCTCCTGTGGCAAATCTTCGAGGGAACGGCAGTCTGCCGTTGAGCACTGCCAACCGGGCAAGGTCTCGTAGATTGGGGTGCAGCGGGCAAAGTCTTTGGAGTTGCTGGGGAAGTGATCACAGCGATTTCCCTCCAGTTCATAGGCGATGCAGACTTTGATTTCCGCTAGTTCATCCAGCACATCCAGTTTGGTAATTGCCAAACAATCGAGACCATTAATTCGCACGGCATAGCGTCCAATCACCGCATCAAACCAGCCACAGCGACGCTTGCGCCCGGTGGTTGTGCCAAATTCAGCACCGCGATCGCAGAGCAATTCTCCGATTTCCCCATGCAGTTCTGTTGGAAAGGGGCCTTCTCCAACCCGAGTGGTATAGGCTTTGGCCACACCAATCACCCGGTCAATCATCGTTGGCCCAACCCCTGCACCCACGCAGGCTCCACCCGCCACGGGGTTAGAAGACGTGACATAGGGATAAGTTCCATGATCGAGATCCAGCAAAGTGCCCTGGGCACCTTCAAACAAAATGTTACGCTTGCGCTGAATCGCATCGTAGATCGCCAGGGAACTGTCAATTACATGGGGGCGCAGACGTTCTGCATAACCAAGGTACTCCTCAATCACCTGGTCGGCATCCAGGGGGGGCAATTCGTACAGTTTTTCTAAGATCACATTTTTATATTCAATAGTCCAGCGTAACTTTGCTTGTAGCAGCTCAGGCTGCATTAAATCGATGATGCGAATGCCGATTCGCTCTGATTTATCCGCATAGGTTGGCCCAATCCCGCGCCCCGTTGTACCAATCCGATGACTGCCCCGGCGTTCTTCGGAAGCCTGATCAATGAGGCGATGGTAGGGCATGGTGACATGGGCTGTTTCAGCAATGAGCAGATTATCGGTTGTTACTCCTAATCGTTTCAACTGATCCAGCTCTGCAATTAAAACTTTGGGATCAATCACTGTGCCGGAGCCAATGATGCAGTCTGTAGCTGGGTACAAAATCCCAGAGGGAATCAGGTGCAGCTTAAACACCTGCCCCTGCACAACTACTGTGTGCCCAGCATTGACGCCGCCTTGATAGCGAACTACGACATCGGCTGACTTGCTCAGCAAATCAGTGATTTTACCTTTTCCTTCGTCGCCCCACTGGGCACCAATTACAACAACGTTAGCCAAGGGTCTCTAACCGCGCTTGAGTTTGCACAAACGTCTATTATCGGCAGTGAGGAAGACGAGTGTCAACTCGAAATTTAACTTTTTAGAAGGAAATGGGCCACGCAACCCAGCGCAGCTTGATTTTAGGTTAAACCTGGATCAGGATGCCATTCATTATGATGTTGTCAAATTTATCCAGGATGGTGATGGAAGCAACGCAGCAGCTTGAGATTGTGGTTGAGGCAACAGGAGAGCGGTTAGATGTCTATTTGGCTGAAGAGTTTGAGGAATTGTCGCGATCGCGGATTCAAAAGCTGATTGGCCAAGGGCAGGTACAGGTGAACCAGATCGTCTGTACCTCTAAAAAGGAATTGCTCCGAAGGGGCGATCGCCTGATCATCACCATTCCTGAGGTTGAGCCATTACAGTTAGAGCCAGAGGCGATCGCCCTGGATATCCTCTACGAAGACGATGCCCTCTTGATTGTGAATAAACCGGCTGGGATGGTTGTGCATCCGGCTCCAGGGCATACCACTGGCACTCTGGTGAATGCGCTCCTGGGCTACTGCCGCAATTCTCAGGGAGAATGTACCCTTTCAGGAATTGGTGGGGTGCAACGCCCCGGTATTGTGCATCGGTTGGATAAAGATACGACCGGTGCGATCGCCATTGCCAAAACCGACTACGCCCACCAGCATTTGCAACAGCAATTTCAAACCAAAATAGCCAAACGTACCTATCTAGGGGTGGTTTATGGGGTGCCCAAGTCCTCCACAGGTACAATTAATGCCCCCATTGGGCGGCATCCTGGCGACAGCAAAAAAATGGCCGTTGTGAGTGGATCTGATGCAGGCCGACCTGCTGTTACCCACTGGCAAATCCAGGAACGTTTAGGCAACTACACCCTGATGCAGTTTTCTTTAGAAACAGGGCGTACCCACCAGATTCGAGTACATACCGCCCACATCGGTCACCCGATTGTCGGTGATCCAGTATATGGAAGTGGGCGATCGCTGGGAATCAACCTCCCAGGGCAAGCCCTCCATGCCTGGCGGTTACAGTTGCATCATCCAGTCACAGAAAAACCGATTGAGGCGATCGCGCCACTGCCCAAATCCTTTCAGACCCTAATCAACATCCTGCGCAATCGTTGCCCCTAAACCCCCGGCCAATTTTTTGAACCCTCCTTCCCCAAACCATCTTTCCATTGACAACCCTTCTACCCTTCCACTTTCCCATTGACTCCCTCCCCCATCCCTTCACTCCTCCACTCCATTCGTTGCAGCAGATTCATAAAATATCGGTGCGTTTTTGCAGTTTTGGGATAAAGTAAAACATCCCAAACAGGAGCGCAAAAGCAGTTGCATTGGGATTAGAGTCAGGAAATTTCCTCCCCTTATTCTGGTTTGTTTTTGCGTTTCTTCCTATAGTTCTGTCGTCACCCATGTAGTCAGGTCAGCAACCTATGCCTCAAGATGCTCACCATTCCTCCATTTTGCTTTCGACAAAGCCAACATCTCTTACGGCGGCGGAGCCATCTGCACGAGATGCTAAACCCATGGGAGCAGGTGCTTTTTCGGTCGAAACTTATGCAGATCGGTTAATGGATGATTTGTTTGGGGATGTAGAAAAGGCTCTGGAGATGCTGGTAGAGCAAACACGGGATAGCCGCCCCACTGCTCAGGAGCGTTCTGAATCTGTGAGCATTCCACCGCTGCAGCCAGAACCCGTTGAACCCCCGCCCAATTTGAGCAGTGTAACGGAGCCGGTCACCCCCGTTGCGATTCAACTTCAGGAACATCGTTTGACAGAGATAACAGCAGAGCCTGAAGCAACGGATCTAGTGCCGCCAGAACTTGGCGATCGCCCTCCTCGTGCCTATGACCGCTTACTCTTGGCTTTAGGCTGTTGTTCACTGGTTGTTACCCTGGGCCTGTGGCTTTTGAGTCAGGCTCCTCGACAAAAGCTGGCTCCAGAAACTGCTTTGCAAACCCAATCGACTCAGCCATCGGCAGAGGGATCGACGCCGGGATTTGCCCAATATCTCCAGCGATCGCTGGAGGCAATTGAGCGCCGCACCCAACCTCAAAAGGTGGCTTTAGCTCCTTCTACTGCCTCAAACCAGTCCGCAAGTTCTTTGCCAACAGTGGCCGTTCCTGGCACACCGATGAATGCTCCGGTGCAGTCTGCCCCAACTCCGGCTCAAGCTCCGCCAGGGGTGGCACGGGTGTATGTGCCGAACTATCCCATTCCACCGAATTTCTTTCCCAACCGCGCTGCTGGTAGCCCTGTTCTGGCTCCGGCTCCGCGTCAGCCCCAAACTCTGGCAACGTCTCCTGCTCAGGGTGCTTCACCAATGCTGCAACAGCCAGTTCAGGCCCCGACTCCTCTGGCTGTTCCCGGCGTCGTTCGGACACTCCGTGGTCTTGTAGAAATGGGCGATCGCTCGGCCGCTTTGATTGAAATTAACGGTATTGTCCAGAGTTTTCGTTTGGGAGAGAGCATCGGCTCTAGTGGCTGGACTCTGGTCGAGGTCTCTAAGGAGCGGATTATTGTGCGACGGAATGGGGAATTGCGGTCTATTGCTGTTGAGCAAAGCTTCTGAAAAACGACTCTCCTGTGTTAATGGTGAGAAAAGAAGCTGATGCGACCTTCCCCCAAGAACAGAAGGCTCGGTTTTCTTGAAAAATCCGCTTTACGGATCACCAAGAACGCGAAAGATTCCAGAGAACGGCTAAGCTTAGGGTAGTTTAGGGGCATAACCGCTGACAAACTGAGACCTTGACCCTGGGAGTTTTCAATGGGTATCTTTGATGACTTCGGCCGATTTTTAGAAGAGCGACTTGACGAATACATGCGAGCAAATCCCCAGCTTGAGCTGATGGTGCTGGAGGAAAAGCTGCGGGAGCAGGAGGAAGAAACCCTGCAACTGATGACGGATCTTAAACGCGAAGAGCGTCAAGTGCAGGACAAGATCCTGGAACTGGCGCACGAAATTCAGCTCTGGCATACGCGAATTGAAAAAGCCAAAGCAGCCAATCGACTAGATTTAGCCGAACCTGCTCAGAGTCATGAGGAGAGCCTTCTGCGCCAGGGGAATCAACTCTGGGGACAGATGGAAATGCTGAAGCAGCGAATTCAGCAAACTCAGGAGTTGCAGCAGCAAATTCAGCAGCGCCGCAAGGAAGTGCGGGCAAAGGTCGCTGCTAACCAGTCTGCCTCTACGGCAAGCAGTCCACCAACCGGGACGACCCGCTCCAGCCCATCGGGAGCAACCCCGCCCCCCAGTGCAGATCGGCTAGAGCAAGAGTTTCGCCGTTGGGAAGCTGAGCAAGAGCTAGAAGAATTAAAGCGCCGCATGGGACGCTAATTCAGGTTTTTCTCAAGCACCTTCCTGGTTGACTTTTTCAGCCTGCTTGGCGATCGCCCAAACCGCATGAATGACACCGGGTACCCAGCCCAGTAAAGTCAACAAAATATTAATAACTAAAGTTGTGCTAAAGCCAAACGTCATCGCCACAGCAACCGGCGGCAAAACCACAGCAAGCAAAATTTTTACCAATGACATTGTTTATGACTCCTATACGCAGGAATGGCAACAAACTGAACTGATTCCGCTCCTTAAAGACGAATGTGACTAGTGCAGCGTTCTAACTAGAAATTAGGGTGAGTAGTCAGTGCTTTAGCGCTGAAGCGCTCACTACAAGCGAGTGCATCCGAGTTTTGCAAATCAGCCCTCATCCCCCAGCCCCTTCTCCCAAAATTGGGAGAAGGAGAGCTAGATCAAAGTCTCTCTCCCAAAATTGGGAGAGGGATTTAGGGTGAGGGCTACAAAAGTGGGATGCGCTCACTACGAGCCAAGACATTACCCTAAAACTTAGAGTTGACACCGCACTAGCCCTGTTACTGAAGCAGAACGAAAATCTGGCTCCGGAGAAGACCACACCCTCTCGCCAAACTTCGGCTTACTCTCTGAGTATAGGATAAGCCATTTGATCTGAGGAAATCGGCGATCTGCAGGTGTTAAAAAATATTGCAGCAAGCTGGATGTTAAACAACGCCATTTCCCATCCGATTGCCTAGTGGCAGGCAGAAACAAGAGCTAATCCAGATGCTTTCAAGTTTTTCAAGCTGATGACATTGTCTGTGAGGAGCAAGGATTTCCTCTAGGATGGTAAAAAAGACTGGATGGTTTCTGTACATCTTTAGCAGACAGGAGAATTTTATGCTTGGATACCTGTTAACCATTCTGGCAACGGCCTTAAGTTTATTGGTGACAGATTTAGTCATTCCTGGTGTGGATATTGCCTCCTTTCCCGCCGCCCTTGTCGCCGCTGCTGTTATCGGTTTTATCAACGCTTTTATCAAGCCGATTTTGTCGTTTTTCTCTTTTCCGATTACCTTTCTCACCCTGGGATTGTTTGCTTTGGTAATCAATGGGCTATGTTTTTGGCTGGCATCGATTTTGGTTCCTGGTTTTGCCGTCAAGGGCCTGCTGGCATTTATTCTTGGCCCTATTGTGTTGTCTCTGGCCAGTACGGCTTTGAACAATTACTTTGCGGCTCGCGGCATTGGTACCAGTCCGGTGGTGGAGGGTTCTGCCCCTACGGAATCCCTTGAAGCTGGCAAGGAATCGTAACTCTCCTTTTTACTCAATGTTCCTCAGGGGTGGGGATAAACCCAGCCCTCCTCTCAACCCCCTAGGAGGCAGAAATGGCTCTACCTCTTGGGGGGTGCTTTTGGGAAAGCGGTGCCCCTGCGATCAGGCTAGTAGTGCTAAGGGCGATCGCGGGGGGCACGAGAGGCAACCACAGCCCGCCGAGCAGCGCCAACCAACAACAGGCATAGAGCAATAGGGTGAGACCACTGCCGATCAGGAGCGCGCGCCAGTAGGGAGACCGTCTCTGTGGGCAGAACGCGATGGGAGTGAGAATCGCCCCCAGCAGCGCCCAGGCGGTAATCCATAGGGCTTCTAGCGGAAGAGAGAGGGGCCGCAATAGAGGGCGCTGGTCTAACACATGACTCAGCAATTGGCTTACCATGTGGGCCTGCACAATGATGCCAGGAAGGGTTTCTGTAGAAGACGTGATGGGAGTGTGCCAGCGATCGCTGGCGGTTTTGGCCGTTACTCCAATCAACACGATGCGATCGCGAAAGATCCGCTCTCGGGCCGTCGGGGGCACCTTGCCGGTGAGCAAGTCTCGCAGGGCAACCGTTTCGGCGATCGTTGCCGTAGCCCGATAATTCAGCAATATCTGGCCCCCCTGGGCATCAATCCCCTGATAGGCCCCACTACGGGGTTGCAAGCGAAGTAATTCCAAGGAACCCAGTTGCAGATTACCCGTGGCGCTAAAGCTGGGTTTAATTCCTTCTTGTAGTAAATAACGCAGGGCGATTTGGCTGCTAAAAGCGTAGGTAGCCTGGCAGTGAGAAGTTGCCTCCGGGTTCATAAACAACAGGTGGCGGCGCAGGTGCTGGTCGGCATCAGTTAAAAAATCACTAAACCCTAGCCGATCATCAGGAACCTCCGCCGGGGGGCGAACACCATGGGGGTCATCCTGGCTGTCGCTAACTTTGCAAATGCCTACCAGGTTTTGACTCTGTTGCAACCGCCGGATCAAGGCTGTTTCCTTAGAGTGGGTGGCATAGTCCCGATAGAGGGCAAGCCCAATCACACGGGGTTGATGGGGTTCCAAGATCTGTAGCAACCGGGAGAGGGGCGCATCTGCCAGAGAAACGCCTTTTAGATCCTGCTGTTGGCGCTGGTACTCAATGTCGTCATCCCCAATTTGAACCAGCACCAGGCGTGGGTCAGGGTTCTCAGTAGGGCGGTGGCGCAGCAGATGATCAAAGGCGCGCAATTCAACGGCCTGGAAGAGGCCGGCGAGTCGCAACACGTTTACCCCCAGGGCGATCGCCAAACCAGCAGTGACAGTGCGTCGCCAGGTGGTTACAGAACGCATGGGCTGGGCAGGAAGAGGAGACGGCGGACTCTCTACTAACGCTTGCCAGGTCGGGGGCGATAGGGCCGGGTGTTGATATAAAACTGGCAACCAAGTGGCGCAGGGAAAGCGATTTTCTAAAGCTTGCAGGCGTTCCCGTGCGGAGCGCACCGCCTGATACAGAGGTTGGTGATGGGCATAGCCCGCCAGAAAAAACTGCAGAAAGGCTTGGGCCACATAGTCGGGTACGGGTTCCCGCATGACGATTAGTTGGGGAATCTGAAGATCAGCTAAATCCTGGGCGAGGCCAAGCCCATCGCAGGAGTTGAAAATGGCCAGTTGTAAACCCTGGGCGATCGCGCGACGTAGGGCATACCGCAGTTCAGCCAAGGAGAGATGGTCATGGGGGTTGAGGGCGATTGTGCCGATATCTGTTGTCTGGCTATGCCCTGCAAAAAACAAAATATCCCAGGGCTGTGTCCATAGGTGATTGCTCAACTCGGCTCGCTCTGGCTCCACCAAAACATGCACCTCTGCCTGGGGAAGCTGCTCCAAAAGTTGCTGATCGGTTTGGGTATTGATGCCGCGACGATCGCCTAAAATTGCCAGAATTCGTACTTTTCCAGTGGCAGCCCTAGCGGCGACCACTGGTTGCTCATAGTTGGGCGCACTCAAGGCAATTTCTGCCTGGGGGTAGCGCTCTAGCAGATCCCACTGATGCCAGGGCAGGCGTTGCAGCAAGATATCCTCGGTTTGCAGCAACACGCGAATAGATTCATCCGGCGACAGCCGCTCTAACCACTTTTCCCGTAAAGGTCGAAACGATTCAGACTGAAGCCAGCGCTGAAATTGCTGATGTAAAGTCGCCGCCGCATCCAGACAGGCAGCCGTAGCCGTCACTTTTTTCACAGGTTGAGCGGCTGGAGCTAAGCGAGATTGCATCCCCAATCGGCGGTAACTGGCCTGCCAGTGGGCATAGTGTTGGCGTAACTCAGGGGCAGGGGGCAAATGGCCCGTTAACTCAATGGCAGGGCGAGCGTTTTCTTCACCAATTTGCAGAAGTATCGAAAAACCCTGTTCTAAACTGCCTGTTCCAATCTTCAACACAACCAGCTTGTCCATTGGTGTTGCCTACCCTTGGTGCCCAAATGTTGGATTCATCCAGTTAGCTACCCGCCCAATGTCACCAACTCCGGATTCAGAGTCCTGAGGGAAAGTAGTTTGATCATACATTTCTGTAATCCGCTTCCAGGGATTTTCTGAAGAGCTTTGCCGAAACTATAGGGACAATCGCTTGATAGTTCTTCTCATAACCATAAATCAATAAAGAATAGCAAAATTTGTTTGCTGATCTAATACAATCAGCACTTGGTTCAACATTTGTGTGAGTTGAATACTGATGTGAGTTAAATACTGATGTGAGTTCAATACTGATGTGAGTTCAATAATCGGGCAACGGCTATTCGCAACATTAAGCAGATAGACTCAATCTCGATACAGCAGCATTATGCCTGCAGCAGGATGTTTGAACCATTAGATTCGTTGCGATCGCTTGAGCGGTGCTGAGAAATGAGAACTCTACACTCTCAAACTTCACCCCATAGCCATAGAGCGCACAAAGAAATGATGCAGTGTTCCCTGGGCCTCTGTGGCATGGTGCTACGCAAGTGTGCTAGGACATTTGGGTGAAAAGGGGGATGGAGCAGCTTCTTCTCAACCGGGAGATTCATCTCTAAACTCCATCCTAACCTGAGTTCGTAATTTGACAAATCTTTAAGATTTTTAGCTGATTGAATCCACAACCCTTTATCGCTTAGCCATACTTTAAGAATTGCCCAGAAATGGGTAGGATGGATGCCTGTCTTGAAAAATCACAGACCTTAACTTTGTGCAGCAGTACGGTTTAGCGATTCATACCTCCAGTCCTGATTTGAGCTTCGCGATCGCTCTTAACATGGGCGATCGCCGACACTCGGTTTGGGGGCTAGGGCGGGATCTAGCCACCCATCTCCATCCTTACCTGGCAGAATTTTTACTACCCCAAACTTGGTCAGATCTCGCGTTTTTAGCTGTAGCTCGAGGCCCAGGTAGTTTTACTGGCACTCGCTTGGGAGTTGTTACTGCTCGCACCCTGGCACAGCAGTTAAATATTCCCCTCTTCGGGATCTCAACCCTGGCGGCAATCGCCTGGGCCGAACGAGCTAACATACCCACTGGCAGCGCGATTGCGGTACAAATGCGGGCACAGCGGGGAGAAATCTTCGGGGCCATCTATCAACCAGGAGAAACAAGCCTGCAAACTGTTTTACCAGACGCTGTCATGTCTCCAACCCGCTGGCAGCAAACCCTAGAGCAGAGGCAAATTCCAGTGCATTTATTAGAGGCAGAGGCATCCCTGGGATACACCACCCCCAGCTTACTCGACCTGGCCTACCAGCGATGGCAACAGGGGCAGCGTCCGCCCTGGAGTGAAACCCTGCCTTTCTATGGCCAACATCCCGTTGTAGAATGCCAAATGCAAAGTGCAAAGTGAAACGTTCTCAGTGTGTTCCGTGTTTCAAGCTGCCTGAACCGTGGCTGACTGCCATCGTGGTGTGCTAGCAGCTCGAAAAGTAAATTCTGTACCGTTTGTAGTGCTGACTTTAGCCTGCAACGACAAACGGCGTTTGCCAAAACGTCCAGTTTTGCTTGTTAAAGGGCGATCGCCACTGATCGATCAAAACGGTTTCCAATTGCTGGCGATCGCGGGTTTGCTCTGGTGCCCAGTGGTAGAAACTAATATTCACTCTGGCCAAAATGCCATGGCTGCGGTGGGCCTCCACGTAATTCTGCACATAGCGTTTACAGTCGTGTTCACCCTTCCAACGTTGATTTGATTGGATTGTTTCCCCCACATAAAGCAACAGGGGCATAGCATCATCAATGACAAAATAATAGGCGGCGACCCCAGCTTCTGTAACGGGTTTGCGCCAGAACTCAATATTTTGTCGAGGTAAGGAAAATGGATCAATCTGTTGGGCGAGTTCTTCAACAGCCGACTGGGTGGCAAACAAGCTGGGCTGCTGGGCTACGGCTTGTAACTTCACTTGTTGTTGAAATTCAAAAACTCGTTGCTTCCAAGCTTGTAAAACTGGCCGACTAATTGTCAGGGATCGGGGTTGCGATCGCACCCGGTAGGTACCGCCAGTTTCTGCGGCGGTAAACAGTGGCATTTGCTGACCTTCTGCGGCCATAATCTCCCTCGGTCAATGGGGCTAGCTGTAACAGGATACGTGGTTTTGCTCGAAATGACAGAGGATTTTCAGGGTTTAATGGAATGCATGGGAGGAGTGATGGTTCCAAGCTAACTGCGATCGCCAAAACCAATGCAGATCATCCAATGCCTTCATACCGCGATACTGGTGGCCGACCTAGAAGCCGCGGCTCACTTTTATGGAACGATTCTGGGGTTGCCTCAGGTAGATCGTTCCCTCAAGTTTCCGGGTATCTGGTATGAAGTGGGGGGCTACCAGATTCACCTGATGCAGGCCGATGGCTATGCCGTTGCTCTTACCCATCCAGAAAAGTGGGGACGCAATCCCCACATAGCCTTTGCCGTTGCAGACCTGGAGGCCGCCAAAGCAAGGTTGCAGATGCACCATTGCCCAGTGCAGTTGAGTGCTTCTGGGCGGGCGGCATTGTTTACCCAAGACCCAGACGGCAATGTGATTGAGTTAAGCCAGGGCTAGGAGAGGAAGACAACAAGCACAAGGTAGAAGGCGAAAGGCAAATGGATTTGGCTGCTTACCTGTTTCTCAATCCGTTGTTAGACATTAACTTGGAGTCTCCCTTTGCTGGATGGCCGGTTGATCGCCTTTACCAGGATATTGCCACTCAACCAGATCGCCGCCCCCAGTGGCAACAACTTTTGCAAGATGCGCAGGCCCATGTCTTTGATCGCGTGCTGATTCGTCAGTTAGAAGATTTGGGTGATTCTTTAGCGGCTGTGGGCGATCGCCTGGCAGAGTTAGAGGCCCTAGGCATTTCTCTAATGATTGCCCAATCAGGGGCTAACCAGCTCACGCTTGCCCCACCCAGCACTGAACTCCTGCAACAGGTGCAGCAATTTCAGGCAGAGCAGCGCCGTCAGCGAATCCGCCAGGGCCATGCCCGCAATCGGCTCAAAACGGCTCCCCCTCCGGGCAAAGCCCCCTATGGTTACCGACGCAGCAAAAATCGTTACCTGGTGGATCGAACGACAGCCCCCGTGGTTAGAGATTTTTTTGAACAATTTCTGCTTTATGGCTCCCTCAGCGGCGCTGTGCGTTACGTTCGTAAGCGCTACGGCAAAAAAATTTCGGTCTCTACCGGGCATCGTTGGCTCACCAGTCCAGTATATCGCGGTAGTCTGATGTATCACGATGGGCAGGTGATTCCCAATACCCATGAGGCGATTTTGCCGCCAGATGAAGCCGCCCAAGTGGATCGACTCCTGCGCCGCAACCGTCGCCTGTCGCCCCGCACCGCCAGTGCGCCCCATTCTCTGACAGGGTTGGTTGTGTGCGCCGCCTGCCAATCTCCCCTGACACCGATTCGCGCAACGGCCCCCCGCCGTGCTAAAGAATACCTCTACCTGCGGCCAGCTCGATGCCCCCAGGCCCATCGATGCGGTAGCCTAACCTATGAATCCGTCTTGCAGGCTACCATCGCGCGCATCTGTGAAGACTTGCCCAAAGCGGTCGCAGGTGCTCCTCTACCGGATTTAGACTCAATCAAACAACGACTAACGGGGGCGATCGCCCGCCAGCAGGAGATTCTTACCCAACTTCCAGAACTGGTGACCCGCCAGATTTTAGATCAGGAAACAGCGGAACTGCGGGCCTACAAAATTCGGGCAGAAATGGCCGAACTGCAAGACCAACTCGCCCAGTTACCACCCGTGAACCTGACGGCGATCGCCCAAACGGTTTCCATCCCCCAATTTTGGCTGGATCTGTCAGAAGCCGAGCGCCGCTTCTACTTTCGTGAATTTATTCAGCAAATTCAACTGCATCGGCATGAGAACCAGTGGCAGTTGCAGATCCGATTCAACTTTTTGCGGAATGAATAATCCTCCAGGGCATTCTGCAGGGTTGTCAGTGAGTTTGTAGCGATTCGAGTTGGATAGATCAGAAAGTTGATCCAATCTTTTTTCTCAAAATTGCCTGATCAAACCCACCTCCCTGCTGTACCGTGGCTCTTGCAGATTTTCCGGCTCTGCAATCAGTCCGGGTAAAGCCGCAATCATCCGTAAATAAAGATTAAGTTCCCCTTTAATAGGCTAAGGTGATGTAACGTTAACTTTTCCTATCCGTACCCAAGACAAAAGATTAAGTTCCCCTTTAATAGGCTAAGGTGATGTAACGTTAACTTTTCCTATCCGTACCCAAGACAGGGGCAATTTTACGCCTCTAAGGGGATGCGATGTTTTGGAGATTAAGCATGAAGGTATTGCTCCTGTATCCCCTTTTTCCCAAGAGTTTTTGGTCTTTTGAGAAAACATTGGCCTTGCTCAATCGTAAAGCCATGTTGCCTCCTCTGGGCCTCATTACTGTAGCGGCGATTTTGCCCCAAGAGTGGCAATATCAACTAGTCGATCGCAATGTCAGGCCAGTCACTGAGGCAGAATGGGCTTGGGCTGATGTGGTGATTTTATCGGCCATGATTGTGCAAAAAGAAGACTTGTTGGCCCAAATTCAGGAGGCCAAGCAACGCGGTAAACGAGTCGCTGTCGGTGGGCCTTATGCAACAGCCCTGCCTCACGAGGTTAGCACGGTCGGCGCTGACTATCTCATCCTGGATGAAGGCGAAATCACTTTGCCAATGTTTGTGGCCGCGATCGAGCGGGGTGAGGCTTCTGGTACTTTTCGGGCGGCTCCAGGTGAGCGACCCGATGTCACGATCACACCCATTCCCCGGTTCGATTTGTTGGAATTTGATGCCTATGCCGAGATGTCGGTACAGTTTTCCCGTGGGTGTCCGTTTCAGTGCGAGTTCTGTGACATCATCGTGCTCTATGGCCGTAAACCACGCACCAAAACCCCTGAGCAATTGCTGAAGGAACTGGATCGGCTCTATGAATTGGGGTGGCGACGTAGCATTTTTATGGTGGATGACAACTTTATCGGCAATAAACGCAACGTTAAGCTTTTTTTGAAAGCGCTTTTGCCCTGGATGGTAGAACGGCAATATCCCTTTTCCTTTGCCACCGAAGCCTCCGTCGATCTCGCCCAGGATCAGGAATTGATGGACAGCATGGTGCAATGCAACTTCGGGGCAGTATTTCTGGGGATTGAAACACCGGATGAAGCCAGTTTAACCCTGACCCAAAAGCATCAAAACACGCGCGATTCTTTAAGTGAAGCCGTACTGACTATTACCCGCAGTGGTCTGCGCGTGATGGCTGGTTTTATCATCGGGTTTGATGGTGAAAAAGCCGGGGCAGGGCAACGGATTGTTCAATTCGTCGAGCAGACAGCGATTCCAACCGCTTTGTTTAGTATGTTGCAGGCTTTGCCAGATACAGCCCTGTGGCATCGGTTAGAAAAAGAGGGTCGCATGCGGGTGAAGTCGGCTAACATCAATCAAACGACGTTGATGAACTTTGTCCCAACTCGACCTCTGGAGGAAATTGCGCGGGAATATGTTGAGGCATTTTGGCAACTGTATGAACCGCAAGCGTTTCTTGACCGAGCCTACCGCCACTATCGCCTGCTAGGACAAGCCAACTACCCTAAGAAAGGCAGAGGATCGGGCAAGAAGAATGTCAACTGGGTGATGCTCCGGGCTTTATTCACGATTTGCTGGCGACAGGGGGTATGGCGCGATACTCGCTGGCAGTTTTGGCGCAATCTGTGGGGGATGTATCAACATAATCGTGGTGGCATTGGCCCCTATCTCTCGGTCTGTGCGCAAATTGAACATTTTCTAGAGTATCGCCAAATTGTGCGCGACCAGATTGCCGCTCAGGTGGCCGAATTTCTTGCCAGTGAGCAACAACTCCAAACAGAAGCCCCATCTACAAAGGTGGCTGCCTAGAGCCGTGTGGAATTTGGCAGGGTGAGAACGCGATTCAGGTCAGGCTCTCTTTACCGTACCTTGGCGACGGTCAGCAGCGGTAACCCCACTCCCAGGGGTCCCTGGCGAATGGCCCCCGCTTCATCGAGAGCAGTGCGATGCAGCCAGGGACTGGCCAGTCAATCGTAATGCATGGCGATCGCCGACAGCCTGGCAGCAGCGTTGTAGGCTCATCTAAGCTGCGCTAAAACCTTCACTGGGTCGCCCAGTTGGATGGTTTTACCAGCTTCGGATGCGGGTAAACGGGTGTTAATGGCTAAGCGATAAAAGTGATTAAACCGCGATCGCTCGGCCCAAGTCGGCAAGGTTTCCTGCCGTTTTGCTACAAAGGTTTTTTGAAAGTTGGGGTAGGGTGCACCGGTGTGTGCGTCACGTGTTACCACCACACAGCGCTGACAGGGGTTAACCCCGAGAAACCGCACTTCCCCAATTTGAAAGTCAACTGTTTGGTCAGCGGTCGTAAACAGTCGATCTTCCCAAAAAGCTGGCACACCTCCAATTTCGATATTGGCGCGAAAACGGCGACGTACTTCTGCCACTGTCAAGCCAGGAAACCAGGAGGCGATCGCCGCCAGTGTAGCGGTGCTGACGATTGTTGGCCCGGGCGAAACGGTGTCATCGGGAAAACCCATTTCTAGATTTTGTCGAAGCTGCACCGAGCTACCGAAATAGTCTGCCAGCCAGGCTTCACAGGCCTGTTTTTGTTCAGGCAGCTTAAACTCAGCGCGAGGCAAACTTCCCTCTACAGTCAGGGATACCCGACCAGTCTCTCGATCAAACTGCGATCGCAGGGCATGAATCCGTGGATTCCGCTTGCCATTGATGAAATGACCGGATGGGTCAAACAGGGCAAACGCGCGATCGCCCCTAATTGCACCACTGGGTAGCAGAGTCACCTGATCTACGGCAACCCCATCCAGAGACTTGATCGGATAAATCAATAACCCTGAGAGGATAGGAACAGCCTCGGTCATTGACACCTCCAAAAGGGCAGCAAGAGGGCAGGAACAGCAACAATGAAGCTATGGGAAAGCAGAAGATCCAGTGCAGTCCCCGTTCTATTATCCGCTTGGTCTGTCAAAACTAGACCACATCAATGGTCCGGAGCAAGTTGAAGGATTGTGCCCCTGCCAATGGCTGGTGAGGTCAAAGAATTCAACAAATTCGTTACGGGCTGTAGTAGTCGCCCGCCCCTTGTGATTGTTGGGCAACCGTTTGGATAGAGCGATGGGCCACAGGCTTCGCCTCTTTCATGATGGCTGCCATAGTCTTAAAAAAGCCAAGTGGCCCCATCACCAACCCTGCCGTTTTGACCCCGCCCATCATGGCTCCCATAATGCCTAGAGAAAAGGCATCAGACCCAGTGAGGTAAAGGTTTTTAATGGGGGTTTTGGCACTGACCCAGGATTGATCCAAACGGGCTGGAATGCAGGGGATGCCGTAGATAGAACCGCGATCGCTCGCATCAAAGTGTTCTACCGTCAGGGGGGTAGACAATTCGGCATATTCAATCAAGGTGGCAAACCCCGGATAGTGGGCTTCGACAAAATCGATCAATGCCTGGGTAATGTGGGCTTTGAGCTGCTGATAGTCTTGATCGCGATGCCGCCAGGCTTGCTGCCGCCACCGGGTAAACGGCTCATAGCCAACCAGGGCAATAATTTCAGCGGTGTGCCCCTGGGCCAGGGAATCTTTTAACGAAGGAAAGGAGAGATAGACAAATTCAGGCCAGGGGACGTTTGAGGTGAGGGGAAAAGGCATGCCTTGGGCCACACGGTCATGGTCATAGGTGGCGTAGATCCAGTGATTTTCTCCCTGGAATCCCAGTATTTGCGGGCTATCCTTTAACCCAAGGTAAACGGTCAGGGCACTGCTTCCCTTCGGAAAGTTCTGGATTTGCTGGCGCACTGGCAGGGGATAACTGGCCGGAATCAGTTTTAAGTAAGTGTTGACGGATCCTGCATCAGAGATGATCAGAGGTGCTCGGTAGATTTCTGATTCCTGCTCTGGATGGGCGGCATTTTCTACCCGTACCCCCACAGCCGTTCCTGACTCCAGCAAAATTTCAGTGACCCGCTGCTGGAGAATGATTTTGCCTCCGGCACGCTCAATGACCGGGGCAATGGCAGCCGCGATCGCCGGCCCGCCCCCCACCGGGTACCAACCTCCCCGGAGGTAGTGGGTCACGATCAAACTATGAACTCCAAAACAGCTTTGGGAGGGAGGTAACCCGTAGTCGCTCCATTGGGAGGCCAGCAGTGCCTTGAGACGAGGATCGCGAAAATGGCGATCAAGATACTGCTGGGTAGTCTGGCGGGCGATCGCACCCAGATAGCGCACACCCAATCGAGCAATCGACGCGAACCAGTCAGGCAGTAAATCCATCATCGTATGCGCGCCAAACCAGAAAGCTCCCTGCTCAACATCTCGAAAATAGCGCCGAATCGCTCTGGCTTCCTGGGGAAACTGCTGGATTAAGTCCGCCTGGTAGTGCTGGGGATTGGTAGAGACCTCAAAGGTGAAGTCAGGATAAACAAATTTTTCAAAGGGGTTGGGCATCGCTTGCCAGGCCAGTTGGCCATCGGTGAGAAAGTCAAACACCGCTCGACCCGTGCTGCCGCTTCCCATATCGCCCACGTAGTGTAGACCTACATCCCAGTGGAATTTGCCCTTACGGCTAAACCCATGGGTAAAGCCTCCGACAGTGAAATGTTGCTCAAGCACTAAAACCCGCTTGTGGTGTAGTTTGGCCAGCAGCGCCGCCACCGTGAGACCGCCAATGCCAGAACCAATCACAATCGCATCAAACTTAGCCGACCGAAGGGTTGTACCCATGATGGCACCTCGCAAACTCAAATGTTGTCACCGTCAACTTAAAGATAGACCAGCATGTTGTCGGCGTCAACATGTTGGGTTAAACTTTTGTGTAGTGAGCACTCTGACCGCTCGCCTGAAAGCATTTAGGGGATTGGCCAGTTAAGGATGGAGCGCAAGGCGGTTGAGGGCTGAGCGCAAGCGTTGCGCCGAGCGCTATAAAACGCATCGTGCCATAGCGGTTGGTTTTTCTCGCGGCGATCGCGAGTCAGAACGCCTACCCAGCATGGACGTTTGAGCGATTGGTTTGGTCCTCAGTTTTCTGACCAAAGCGACCTTTTTCGGTGAGTCCTTGATCGGCTCAACTGTGTAATTGAATTTGCAAGATAAAATCCGATGTCCACTAAACCCAGGAGTACTTATCACCATGGCGACTTGCGGCAAAGTCTGATCGATAGCGCGATCGCCCTAATTAACGAAGCTGGTGTGAGTGACCTTTCCCTGCGGCA
>Ga0272446_1003823_pt1 | contig 18505 bp, 15 predicted proteins | sample YNPCB0061_FD_194587 | JGI IMG/M metagenome (GOLD analysis project Ga0272446, IMG submission 194587) | Hot spring microbial mat communities from Yellowstone National Park, WY, United States - YNP-CB-006-1 | ecosystem: Environmental > Aquatic > Thermal springs > Hot (42-90C) > Sediment | place... | reverse complement strand
GCGGCCTACGATGTGCCGGTGGCGCGGCGCGCGCGCCTGATCGGCGACCTGCTGGCCCTGGTCGAGTTGAGCCACAAGCGCGACGCCGATGTGATGGGCCTCTCGCGAGGCATGAAGCAGCGCCTGAGCCTGGCGCGCACGATGCTCCACGATCCGCTGTTGCTCATCCTCGACGAACCGGCGAGCGGTCTCGATCCGCGGGCGCGGGTGGAGTTGCGCGAGCTGCTCAAAGAACTGCGGGTGATGGGCAAGACGATCATGATCAGTTCGCACATTCTCACCGAACTGGCCGAGATGTGCACCCACATCGGGATCATCGAGCGGGGCAACCTGCTGGCCTCGGGCGATGTCGCCACGATTATGCGCGAAATGCAGCCCCACCGCGTCTTCGAGGTGCGCCTGCTGGCCGCGAGCGACGGTGGTATGGCCGAGGCCCTGGCGGCGGCGGCGGAACTGGCGCGCGGCGATCCCCACGTGATTGACGCGCGGGCCCTGGCCGAAGACGATCCGCCGCATCTGCATATCGACTTCGACGGTGACGACCGGGCCGTGAGCGCGTTGCTGGCCCGGCTGCTGGCTGCCGGGGTCCAGGTGACCCATTTTGCTGGCCAGGTGAGCAATCTCGAAGAGATCTTTCTCAGGGTGACCGGCGACCCGGCCTACGGCGGCACGAGTTGACCTGCCAGCCGTCTATGCGGCTCCGCCGCATACTGACGGGATGAAACTACTTCTTGGGAGGGCGGCGCCCGTCCACCCCCTCCCGGCGGATGGGGAAGATGGAGAAACCCGGTTTCCCCCTCCCCCTGCGCGCGGGCGGCGCCCGTCCACCCCCTCCCGGCGGGTGGGGAGATGGGGAAACCCGGTTTCCCCCTCCCCCTGCGCGCGGGCGGCGCCCGTCCACCCCCTCCCGGCGGGTGGGGAGATGGAGAAACCCGGTTTCCTCCATACCCTTGCGTGAGGGCCATGTCCTCCCAAACCCTCCTGCGGGCGGGGGTATGGGGGGACCTGGTTGCCCCATGTTCACGTCAGGGCTCCCCCTATCGTGGGCGCAACCCGGAGGGTTGCGCCCATATGCTTTGTGCTCCGCGGGGTGGGGAAAAATACTTGAGATCTGAAGAATTTCTCCTCATGTGGGCCTCCATGGTAACAAATTTCTGGTATGCTATATGCAGAGTATGTGCAACAAGTAGACGAATATAGTGCAATGAGGAGTCAGACGCCGATGCCTCGCCGAAATCCTCCGGCGCCCCCTGCTGCCCCTGACGCGCGCGCGGACACTGCTGAACCGACGGTCACTTCGGCCCCTTCCGACGACCCTCTGGCGGCGCTGCGCTACAGCCCGCCGCCGGAGATTGAAACAGAGCTGATCGCCAGACTGCGCTCGGAGCACGGCTCGTCGGCCCGTTCGGAGGCCGAAGATGCCCTGCGGGCGATTGCCGCGGCCGATACGCGGCGCCTCCCCCCCCGGCTGCGCCCGAAGACTACCAGGCACAAGGGCATTACCCGCATTGACCACCCAGCCAAGCGCACCTTCGGCTACTTCGTGCGGGTCACCTGGAACAAGCAGCGACGCAGCAAGTTTTTCTCCGACTCGGTGTATGGTGACCGGTTGGCGGCGCTGAGCGCGGCGCTGGAATGGCGCAACAAGGCCGAGCAGGAGCTGGGCAAGCCGCGCACCGAGCGGCAGGTGATCGGGGTTTCGCGCACCAGCACCGGTATCGTGGGGGTGCGCCGCACCGTCAAAGATGGGCGCGAGGTCTACGAGGCCACCTGGCGTGAGGGCAACCGCATCCGCCGCACCTCGTACTCGATCGCCAAGCATGGCGAGAAGCGCGCCCTGAGCCTGGCGCGACGGGCGCGGGAGCGTTACGAGCGCCAGCGCCAGCGCAGCCCGGTTGGTGATTAGATACCATTTCGGATTTTAGATTTTAGATTTTGGATTTTAGGCATGGTTCAAAACCTGTGGTTTGCGCTTGACAGTCTGATGTGAAAATAGGCTGCTGGAGCAGGGGTGTGGGGAAACCGGGTTTCCCCACGCTCCTGCCCGCAGGAGGGTTTGGGAGAGCTACGCCCTCACGCAGGGGTATGGGGAAACCGGGTTTCCCCATACCCCCGCCCGGTGGACAGGTTTGGGAGTGCTGCGCCCTCCCAGGAAGGACCTATGTTCGTGCTGTTCGGGGGGCCACTGGCCCCCCGAACGTTTTGAGAACCTTCCGCGCGTCCAGCGCCCCACAACGGAGAGCACCCGGCGCTCAGGTCTCCGCTCACACCAACAGGACCACGGGGAACCTTCCCCGTGGTCCTGCGGTTTTGGACAGAGGAGAGTCAGGCCAGGGCGAAGGCCCTCGCTGAAGCCCATGCCACAGCTTAGTCGGCCGTGCCCGCGGCGCGCACGCCCGCGCCCGCCAGATCGGGGTAAGCAACCGCACCGTGCTCGCCGATGTCCAGACCGGCCTCTTCCTCCTCCTTGCTCACGCGGAGGCCAATGGTGGCCTTAATGGCCAGGAACATCAAGCCGGCGAGAGCGGCGGTCCAGACGCCGACAGCCACGACGCCGACAAGCTGCGAGATCAGCAGGGTGGCGCCGCCGCCGAAGAAGAGGCCGGTGGTGCCGGTGTTGCCGGGGATGGAGGCGAACAGACCCACGGCCAGGGTGCCCCAGATGCCGGCCATCAGGTGGACGGGCACGGCGCCGACCGGGTCATCAATCTTCATCCGGTCGAGCAATTCGGCGCCCAGCACCACGATCGGACCGCCAATGAAGCCGATGATGATCGCCGAAAGCGGGGAGACGTAGGCGCAGCCGGCAGTAATGGCCACCAGACCGGCGAGCACGCCGTTGAGCGTCTGGCCGAGGTCGGGCTTGCCGTAGCGCAGCCAGGCGGTAAAGAGCGCGCCCAGGGCGCCGGCGGCCGCCGCCAGGTTGGTGGTCACAGCGACCATCGCCACGGCGTCGGCGTCGCCCTGCGAGGCGATGGCGAGCTGGCTGCCGGGGTTGAAGCCGAACCAGCCCAGCCAGAGGATGAAGACGCCCAGCGCGGCGAGCGACATATTGTGGCCGGGGATGGCGCGGGGCTTGCCGTCGGGGCCATACTTGCCCAGGCGCGGCCCGAGGATGATCGCGCCCATCAGCGAGGCCCAACCGCCGACGCTGTGCACCACCGTGCTGCCGGCGAAGTCGGTGAAGCCCCAGTTGCCCTCGGTATTGCCGGCGTAGTGGTTGAGCCAGCCGGCGCCGCTCCAGACCCAGTGCACAACGACCGGGTAGATGAAGAGCGAGATGATGAAGCTGTAGACCAGGTAGGCGGTGAATTTGGTGCGCTCGGCCATGGCGCCGGCGACGATGGTCGCCGCGGTGCCGGCGAACACCACCTGGAAGAACCAGCTTGCGAGCACCGGCACGCTGCCTTCCTCGGTCACCGCGGGGAGGAAGAACTGATCGGTGCCGATGAAGCCCCCGGCCGAAGTGCCGTAGGCGATGCCCCAGCCGATCGCCCAGAAGGCGATCGAGCACATCACGAAGTCCATCAGGTTCTTAAAGAGAATGTTCGCCGTGTTCTTCGAGCGGGTAAGGCCCGCGGTCAGCATCGCAAAGCCGGCCTGCATAAAGAAGACCAGGGCCGCGCAAATAAAGAGGAAGAACGTATCCATCGCCACGGCCAGTTCGGCTGTTGAGGGGCCTTCCTGGGCCAAGGCCTTCCCCCCGGTAATGGCCCAGAGGCCGAGACCCGCTGCCAGCGCAATACCGGCTTTTTGCCACGTCAGTCGCATGGTCAAACTCCCTGTCGTGTCTACATCAGAGCGGTGGTAGGACAACCGAAGCCTTTGTTTTCGCTCGCGCAAGGAGCACTGGCACAAACCGGGTGCCAGCGCAGGCACGGCGTGAGCGACCTGTCACGATCCACTGAAACACGAGTGTGGTGAGCCAACCTCTACGGCTGCCGCGTCGCAGGGAAGGAGGGCACACCGGGCCGTCACCCCCTTGAAAAGAGAATGTCTATGTTTTGTCGAATTTGAACTGTTGCTGTAATAGTAACAAATTCGGAACCTCAAACAATGGCAACCGTGCCCGAAATGCGGTCTGCTCCGTATGTGCAACATGACCAAATGGCGCATGTTGGCGCCGGGGTCTGGGAAAACCGGCTTTCTCCAGACCCCGGCCCGGGGGAGGATCTGACGGTCTGACAGTGCGGCTTGACAATGGTGGGCGATCCTTCTATGATCGCCGCTCCAACGCATCAAGGGTTTCTGGGGGGGCCGCAGGCCCCCACCATGCTGGTCATCAGGGAAAGGTTCGAGCGATGGACGACGCGCGCCTGGCCGCGCTGCGGAGGGCAATCGAAGCCAGGGGGTGGCGCTGGCGTCCCGGCAAGTCCATTCCCTACGGCACGCAGTTGCTGGTCGAGGATGGTCGTGATCAGGCCACCCTGAACTACTATCCCAAACAGGGGCGCACGGTCGTGGGCGGGCGCGATACGCCATTGCGCCGCGCGCTGGAGGAACTCGCGCTCGTGACGGCGGGGTTCGTGGTTGAGCACGCGGAGATCGGCCTGGATGAGTCGGGCAAGGGCGACTGGTTCGGGCCGCTGGTGGTGGCGGCGGTGTGTGTCGATCCGGCAGGGGCCCCGGCCCTGCTCCGGGCAGGGGTGCGCGACAGCAAGGCCATCGCCGGCGGTCGCATGGCCGATCTGGCCGCCGCGATCGTCCACTGCATCCCCGCCCCGGCCCGCGCCGTCACCGTGCTTGAGCCGCTGGCCTACAATGAGCGGTACGCCGTGGCCGGGAACATCAATGCGCTGCTGGCGGACCTCTATGCCGCCACTGCCGCGCCGGTGGTGGCGGAGACGGGGGTGAGCGCGATCATGTGTGATCAGTTCGCGCAGGGCGCCGCGCGCCTGGAGAAGGCCTTCGCGGTGGCGGGGTTGCCGCGCCCGCGCCAGGCCCACCACGCCGAGGGTCTCAGCCTGGCGGTAGCGGCGGCCTCGGTGCTGGCGACGGCGCGCTTTCAGGAGGAACTGGCCCGCCTGGGCGCCCTGGCGGGGTGGGAGGGGCCGTTGCCGGCCGGTGCTACGGACCTCCCCCTGCTGGAGCGGGCCGCGCGCTGGATCATCGCGCGCGAGGGACCCGAGGGGTTGGCGCGCTACGCCAAGCTGCATTTCCGGCCCGTGCGGGCGTTGCTCGGGGAGCGATGAGCGACGCGGCGCGAGAGTGGTAAGGGTGAGGATCAGGGCGGGTTGGTGCGCGTGGGTCTGGCTCATTACAACACGTCGGAGGAAGTGGATTACCTTCTCGATGGGCTGGATGGCCTGGCCTCGGCGCACTAACGTGACCATGGGGGAACCAGGTTTCCCCATACCCCGGCTCATGGGCCGATGCGGGCCGGAGGCCCGCGCACCTGGCGTTCATGTGAACATAGGGGAAACCGGGTTTCCCCTTTCCCCTCCCGGCGGAGGACGCCGCTTGTATCAGGTTGCGACCGGCTGTTCAGAGGGCCAGCGATCCCACAGCACCAGGCCTGGGCCGGGGCCGAGTTGGATGCGGTCGGGTGAAGGGCGGGCAATCAGGGGGTTGGCCAGGTCGGCGGGGCCGAGGGTGCGCCGGCTGTGATCGGGTGGCATAATGCTGATCAGCCCCTCGTCGGTGAAGAACAGACGCACGCAGGAGAAGGCGAAGGTCAGGGCGTGGGGGCTTTCCAGGGTCATCTCGATCTCGCCGTCGTTGGAAGCGTTCACGTGGCCCCCAAGTTCGGCCAGGAGGTGCTGGAGCGCCGAGAGGTCAACGTTGAGGCGTTGCCCCCGCGCGCCGGTGAGTACGATCGTGATGTAGCGACTGATCAGAACCGAGTCGATCAGCAGCAGATCGTAGCGCGGGTGTTCAAAGAGGATGGCGGCGGCGGGGTTGCTGCGGTCGATGCACCGCCCGGCTATGGCCCAGCCCAGCGCGTTGACATCGAGGGCCAGGCGACGCACATCGGGAAAGGCGAACTGGATATGGGCCGCCCCCTCGATCCTGGCGGTCAGTTCGGCGGCAGGCACGCCAAAGCCTTTGAGGAAACCCCGCAGGATGTGCAGGCCCAGATCGAGGGCCACGCGGCGCGAGCGGCGCCCCGAGATGTCGGTGAGTTCGGTCTCCTCGGGCGGGACGCCCAGGGGCCGGTTGTCGGTGAGGAGGGGCAGCAGGGCGCCGCGGAAGAAGTTGCGCCCGTCGCGGTGCACCACCACGGTCAGCGGGCGCACCCGGGCATCGGGCACGCGCACGATGTTGGCGCCAAAGAGTTCGTACACCAGGCTCACCAGCGGATCCTCGCGGCAGAGACGGATCAGGCTCATGGTTCGCTCCTTCGTCATCTAACGTGAACATAGGCTCTCGAAGAGGGGTGTGGGGAAACCGGGTTTCCCCACGCCCCCGCCCCGCAGGGACATGGGGAAACCGGGTTTCCCCATGCCCCACCCGCGGGAGGGTCTGGGAGGGCGCAGCCCTCCCAAGAACAACCTTGTTTTCATTGCGACGTTGTGCGGCGGAGCCGCATGGATGGCTGAGGTGGCCATCGCGCGCCGCGTGCAGCCCCCCTCCCAGCCTCCCCCCGCTGGGGGGAGGAGCCAGGTTCCCTCCCCCAGCGGGGGGACGGTCAGGAAGGGGGCCAGCGCCGTGCCCGCGGAGCCGTGGCGCGGGCGGGACGCCCGCGCTCCCGGGCCGTTTGCATCGGGCGGTGTGCGCCATGCGCATGACCGTTAACGCGAACCCGGGGACAGCGGGTTTCCCCGCGCCCTGGCCCGTGGGAGGGTTTCCGGCGCCCCGACGTCGGTAAAGCCGGTGGCGACCAGGGTGACCTTGACCAGGCCGGAGGTCAGGGTCGGGTCAATCGTCGCCCCAAAGATGATGTTGGCGTCAGGGTCAATGGCGCGGGCCACCAGTTCGGCGGCGTTGTGCACCTCCAGCAGACCCAGGTCGTTGCCGCCGGTAATGTTGAGCAACAGCCGGCGGGCGCCTTCGAGGCGCCCCTCGAGCAGCGGGCAGGCGGTGGCGCGGCGCAGGGCCTCGACGACGCGGTTGTGGCCCCGCGCCGCGCCGATGCCCAGCAGAGCCGTTCCGGCCCGTTCCATCACGGCGCGCACATCGGCGAAGTCAACGTTGATCAACCCCCGCTGTGCCATCAGTTCGGCGATGCCCTGTACCCCGAGCCGGAGCACGGTGTCGGCCATGTCGAACGCCTCGCGAATGGAGGTGCCGCGCGTGGCGGCCTGGATCAGTCGATCGTTCGGCACGATGATCAACGTGTCGGCGACGTCGCGCAGGGTGGCGATGCCCTGCGCGGCGATCTGCGCGCGTCGCCGGCCCTCGAAGCTGAAGGGCCGGGTGACCAGGGCCACACACAGGGCGCCCAGGTCGCGGGCCACGCGCGCGACGATCGGCGCCGCGCCGGTGCCCGTTCCGCCCCCCATGCCGGCGGCGATGAAGACCATGTCGGCGCCCCGCAGACGCTCGCGGAGCGCGGCCGCGCTCTCCTCGGCGGCCTGCCGGCCCACCAGCGGGTCGCCCCCCGCGCCGAGGCCACGGGTGACCGTCTCCCCCAGCACCAGATGGCGAGTGGCCCGACTGGCGCTGAGGGCCTGCCGGTCGGTATTAACGACCAGCGTGTCCACGCTGGGGATGCGTTCGTCGGCCAGCCGATCGATGACGTTGCCACCCGCTCCCCCTACGCCTACGACGCGGATCTTGACCGGAGCCGAGTCGAGCGGAAGCTGGGCCAGAAAAAGCGAAGGGCGCGCGGCGACGTCTTCCGGGCGAGAAAAGACGATCACGTTGTCGGCAACCTCCCGCGGGTCGGCGCTGACGCGGGCCACTGGCTGATCGGACATCGTTTGCTCCTCTATACTCAACAGGATCAGGAGTTACGCCGTCGCCTCCCGGCGGGAAGGGATGGAGACCCGGCGGCCCTCCACGAACCGCTGTTCCCTGCCCGCGGCGAGGGCGCTACCGGTGGTTCGCCAGGCCGCCTGGCCCCCGCGAGCGGGGAGCCGGGGTATGCGGGGAGTCTGCGCCTCCCCGCGCCCCTCCACCGCGCGCGTTCTGAGGATGTCGTTCTGCGTCGATCCGGGGCGCGCCCGTGCCGGGCGAGGCCCCATCGCCGGCGATAATCTGCTGCGGAGCGATCCGCCAGGCGTTCGCCAGGGCGCGCACCAGCCAGGCGAGGGCGGCGCGCTGGGCCGCGCCGGCGGCGGCGGCGCCCCCTTCGACCGCGATGAGCACGGCGCGTCCGCCCGGCGCCCCGGCGCCGCCGCCGCGTTCGTCACCGAGGCGGTAGATCGCGCCGGAGGTGGTGACGTAGTAGTGCCAGTGGGCGTTGTCGGCCTCCACGCGCAGATCGGTGGCGGCAGGGCCGGGCGCCGCGCTGATGAGCAGGGTGTCAGGCGCCGGGCGATCGTGACCCCGGGGCGCGTCAAGGAGCAGATCGTACAGCGCGGGCGCCGCGGCCGCGCCCAGCAGGCGCTCCGTCCATTGGGGGACGGGCGCGCCGAGGAGCGCCGGGGCGTCGCTGAGGGCGATCGCCGGCGTCCCGGCGGGCAATGGCTGGTCGAGGGGCCAGGTGAGGCGCGGCAATGGGCAGGCCAGAACATCGAGGGCAAAGGCCATCAGCAGGTACGGGCGGCCCGCGACCATCGCCACCTCGGGCGGCGCCAGCGGCGCGCCCAGGCGGCGGGTCTCGGCCTGCCGGGTGAGGAGCGCCGCCGGGTCGTAGCGCCGCCCGGCGCGGGCGCGGTAGAGGTCATCGAGCAGGGCGGCGCGCAGGGCAGCGGGCCGGGGCGCGCTGCTGGCCCCGCTGCTCAGTTCGCTCAGATGGTAGATCGTGCGCCAGGCCCCCACCGGCGAGCAGAGGCTGTCCAGAGCGAAGTGCTGGCAGGCAAAGGGTTTTCCCTCCACCACGAGGCGGTGGTTGGGGCCGATGGGCGCCCCCAGGTCGGCGGCGCGCAGTTGCCAGCGCTGGTGGAAGGCCCAGTCGGGCCGGAAGCCATTGACCGGATCGGCGGCGCGGAACATCTCTTCGACCAGGGCCTCGCGCAGCGGGCCGGGAGGCGTCTCGCTCAAGCGGCGGATGGCGCCGGCCCGGGGGCGCTCGTCGCCGCTCAGGGGCGCGTAGAGCAAGTCACGGGCGTATACCTCGACAATCAGCGGCGCCTGGCCGGGGAGACGCACCGCCCGATCGCGGTCGTCCTGGGCCGTCGCGGGGCTGGCCGCCTGGGGACGCCCGCTGCGACTGGCGATGGGCATGCCAAGGTTCGCGGCGCGGGCGGCGTCGTACAGGGGCCATACGGCGGGCAGCGCCGCGCCGGCGGCCCGGTAGGCGAGATCGCGCATCAGGGCGCGCAGGTGGGCCTGCGGGTCATCGGTGGCCCCGGCGGCGCCGGCGTAGACCTCGCTGACGAAACGTTCCCAGGGGAACCCGGCGGGATCGGTCTTGCGCCCCGGCGCGATGTCCAGGTGACGGACGAGTTGGCCGCGGGGCACGTGGTGGCGGCGCACCAGATCGCGGGTGAGTTCTAGCGCGGCGGCGTACTGGGCCTCGGGATAGGGATCGCGCCCGGTGTTCAGGTTTTCCAGCTCAATACCGATCGAGAAACGATTGCAATTCTGCAGAACGCGCCCATCAACGGCCCAGACGCTCGTCCCGGCGTGCCAGGCGATGTCTTCCTCTTTGACCAGTTGCACAACCCGCCCATCGCGACCAATGTAATAGTGAACCGAGACGGGACGGCGTTCATCGCCGCCCTGACGCAGCCAGTTGAGGTCGCCGGGGGCGCGCCCGGCGGTGGCGTGGATCACCACCATACGCACCCGGGCGAGGGCGCCGGGCTGGTAGTGCTGGCGGGTCATGCCGAGCCATTCGATGCGCATTGGTTTTGTTCCTCCGGTGTGCGGCTTCGCCGCGCAACAATGGCGTTTTCCTCCGGGAGGGAACAGCCCTCCCCGACCTTCCTGCCGGAGGGCGAGATGGGGAAGCCGGGGTTCCCCCTGCCCCTGCCTGGCGGGGGCAGGGGGGTTCCGCCCCGCCCCGGCCTGACGGAAGAGCTGGGGAGACCAGGGTTCCCCCTGCCCCTGCCTGGAGGCCAGCGGCCGGGTTCGGGAGGGAGCGGCCCTCCCGGACCTTCCTGCCGGAGGGGGATGGGGAAACCCGGTTCTCCCCATCTCCTCTCCCCAGCGCCTACGATCGATCCTCCATAGACACGCCGCTGATCCGGCCGCCGTCGAGGGCGACGACGCGCTGGGCCGAGCCGGCGCGGCCCTGAATGCGCAGGGTGCGGATCTGCCCGCCGCGAGCCAGCACCATCTGCCGGGCGGCAGGTGGGGACGACTCCCCGGCGGGATCGGCGGCGGGCGGGCGGACGTAAAAGGGCCCGCCGTCGCGGTCGCGCAGGTAGAGGGCCGGCACGAACCACGAGACGCGATCGCCTTCCTCGACGAACAGGGCGCGCCGGGCCAGGGCGACGGCATCTTGCAGGCTGCGCCCGGCGGCGAGGGCCTGGTAGAGCAGGGCGCCGGCGCGCCCGGCGGCGCTGGCGCGCACGCTGAATTGCATCCCCAGCACGGCGGGCACACCATTGGCGCAGAGGGCCTGGGCCACTCCGGCGACGAGGGGCCCGCTGGCGCCGAGCATGGCGCCCTGGCAGGCGTGCAGCACCACCAGCGCGACTCCGCCGAAGAGGGCCGCCAGGGTCGCGGCGGGCGTCCAGGCTGTGCCGGGGCCGTCGTCGAGGAGCAGCGCGCCCTCGCCGTCGAGGTAGCGCCCGTGGCCGTAGAAATGCACGATATCGGGCGGCGGGCCGGCGCCGAGGGCCTGCACCACCGCGGCGCGGCTGGCCGGCTCCACTTCCTGCACCGTGGCGCGCCCGGCGGCGATCAGCGGTTGCCAGGCGTCCAGACGGGCGGCCCGTTCGACCTGGCGCAACTCGGGGCCGATGCCGGCCCGGGGCGAGACGGCCAGAATGCGCAGCGGGCCGCTGGATCGGCGGCGCGGCGGTAGGGCCTGCGGCAGATCCAGCCGCCGCGCGATGCTGCTGGCGCCGCCGTGGGCCAGCGCCAGGGGCAGCGGCCCATCGTCCCAGAGCAACTCCCAGGGCAGGGCGGCCAGGTCGGTCGCGTCGGGGGGGAAGCACAACTCCAGGCGCAGGGGGTGGCCGAGGGCCGTGGCGTGATCGCGCAGCGTGGCGAGGGCGCGGGCCCCGGCGGGATCGGCGGTCAGGGCATGGAAGAGCCGGCGGCCCACGCGCCGGGGCGCGTCGGAGGAGACGCGCTCCGCCGCGTCCCAGAGGTCCAGGGCGGCCAGCCGGGCGCGCCCGGCCGCGTCGAAGGCGAAGCGTCGCTCCTGATCGTCGTTCCAGGCGACGGGGTAGGCCGGGTCCTGCAGGGCGTCGAGGGCGCGCAGCACGAGGGCCAGGTCGTCACGCGGGAAGGGTGGCGCCATGCGACTGGCGCGGGCGCCGAGCACGTCGGCTTCCCAGCGCAGGGTGACGCCGTCGCGGCGGGGCAAGAAGATCAGCCGTGGATCGGCGCGGACAGGCGATGGCTTCATACACGCTCCTCGGCGGCAACCCAGACCAGACGAAAGCCCAGCAGGTTGTAGCGCTGGATGGGCGGGAAACGGTTGTAGGCGCCGCAGCGCAGCCCCTCGGCCTCCCAGTTGAAGGCCCCGCCTTTGATCGCCGGGGTCTCGTGGAGGGCCACATCGGCCCGCGGCCGGCGCTCCTCCAGGGCGTCGGCCAGGCTGCAGGTCCACTCCCAGACATTGCCGGCCAGATCGAGGGCCCCGCAGACCGCCGCGCCGCCCGGAAAGCAGCCGACCGGCGAGGGGGCGCGCAGGGCGCATGCAGCGAAGTTGGCGCGGCCCGCGTCGGGCGGATCGTCGCCCCAGGGGTACAGGCGCTGGTCGAGGTGGCGCGCGGCCCGTTCCCATTCCAGGGCCGTGGGCAGGCGCAACACCTCGCCGGGGTAGAGCCAGCCCGCGGCGTGGCCCTCGGCGCTCAACCAGGCGCAAAAGGCGGCTGCTTCGTACCACGAGACGCCCACGACCGGCTGCGAAGGGCCGTTGTAGCTGGCGACCGTCCACAGTCCAGGCTGTGCGATGGGTGCGCCAGGCTCCTCGGGCGGGGCGCGATGGCCGTCCGGCCCCAGGAAGGCCCGGCCCGTGGCGCTCCACCAGCGCGGGTCGCTATAGCCGCCGGCGGCGATGAAGCGGGCGAACTCGGCGTTGGTCACCGGGTAGCGGGCGATGCGAAAGGCGTAGGGCAGTTCGACCAGTTTCAGGGCGGCGCGGCGCCCGCGCCGCTGGCCCTCGTCGCCGTGCCAGAACGCGCCGGCAGGCACGTCGCACCAGTAATCGGGGATTGCCGCCCCGCCGGCGCCTATGGCGCGCCCCGTCGTCGGATCGAGCAGGCGCGGATCGCCGAGACGCCCGAGCACGCTGCCGGCGGCGACGCGGATGGTGAGCGTCGCGGCGGGATCGGCAACCACGGCTAGCAGCGCCGCCAGGCCGGCTTCCCAGGCGCGCCCGCCGGCGGCATTGCGCCCGGCATCGAGGAGACATTCGCCGGCAAGCACGGCGGGCAGGCCGCGCTGCGCATCCCCGGCCGGGGTTGCCAGCAACGTAAGCAGCAGGCGCTGCGCCTCGCGCTGAGAGGCCGAGGCGATGGCCAGACGCAGCACCTCGTGCCAGCGCGGGTCAAGGGCGTAGCGTTGCAGCAGGTCATCGGGGCGCTCGACCACCACCGACTCCAGCAACCCGCGGGCGGCCAGGTACTCCTCGAAGGTCAGATGCAGGAAGGCGAAGCGGCGGTAGCCGCGCTCGATGAGCAGCCCGGTATCGCGGCGCATCAACTCGATGAACTCGCGGGCCAGACGCCGCGCGCGCCGGCGGGGCAGACCGTCGCTGTGGGCGAGGGTGGCGGCGATGTGGCGCTCCAGTTCGTCCTGCTCGATCAGCCCGCCGGCGCGCTCGCCATGGAGCCAGAGGGCCACCGGGCCGAGCACATTGACCACGAAGCGCTCGTCGATCTGCTCATCGCCGAGTTGCAGGGCGATGGGTCGGCCGCTCAACGAACGGGTGCGGTTCCAGGTTTCGGCCAGGGCCTCGACGCAGAGGCGGTAGAGATCGGCCCGGCGATCGGGCAGACGGGCGCCCTGGTTGTGGATCAGGGCCAGGATGGTCAGTAAGAGCGGATTGCGCGCCAGGTCGGTAACCTGGGGGGTCGAAAACACCGCCGTGGCGAGCGCGGCGCTATGGGCGGCGACGCGCCGCTCCAGTTCGGCGCTGGCGGCCTCGCGCATCAGGTCGTGGAGCAGATCGCCGTCGGTGGAGAGCGACGGTGCGCCCATGGCGGCGTAGGCCCGGCTCCAGCGTTCGATAAAGGCGCGGATCAGGTCGTCGGAGAGGGGCTGGATAGTGACCACGGCGAACAGGTCGGGGTCGAGGGGCGCCTCCGGGTAACCGACGATGCGCGATGTGGCCACAAAGCGATTGCCGGGGGCGTCCCACTCGCGGGCGAAGGCCTCGAGGGCGCGCACGATCGCCTGGCGGTCGTCGCGCACCTCGTCGAGACCGTCGAAGAGCACCAGGGCGCGGCCCATGGCGAGGGCGCGGGCGAACAGGGGGCCGTAGTCGGGCTGGGAGAGGCCGCCGTAGTAGGCGCTGAGATACTCCAGGGGCGACAGATCGCCCGCGCCGGGCCGGGCGCGCGCGGCGGCGAAGGCCGCCACGGGAAAGAAGATCGGCAGCCAGAGCGGGTCGAGGCCGAGGTCGCGGCGCGCGTCGCCGCGGGTAAGGGTCAACAGCAGGTAGCGCACCAGGGTGCTCTTGCCGCTGCCGGGGTCGCCAAGCACCACCAGCAGCGGCTGGGTGCGCACGAACTCGTGCAGGGAGGCGCCGGGCGCGTCGGAGGCCCGCTCGTCCGGGCGACCCATGAGCGGAACGTAGATGCGCTCCAGGGCGATGCGCGAGGCCGCCTGCACCTGCATCATGCCGCGGAAATCCAGCGCGCCGAAGGTCTCGGCGACGAAGGCGCGGTAGCGGGCGTAGAGCAGGGGCAGATCGGGCGTGGGCGCGCCGGGCAGGGCGTAGAGATCGCCGTGGACGATGGTCTGCCGCACCTGGGCGATGGAGGCGCCGGAGGTGGCGACGATACTCTGGCCGAACGGTTCGGCGGGCAACGCCGCGCGGCGGGCGGCGCGCAGGCGGTCGATCAGGGAGCGCTCGGCCTCGGTGGGCAGGCAGCGGCGCAGCCGGGCCTGCCCGGCGCACGCCGCGGGCAGCAGATCGCCAAGCAGACGGATCAACGGCGGGCCGATCAGGCGCCAGGGCGGGGCCTCGTTCCCGGCGGCGGCGAGGGCGGCGCGCACCTCGCGGCGGTACAGCTCCACCAGGCGCGCCAGATCCGGCTCGCCCGCGAGCAGTAACTCCTCCACCGCGGCGGCGCGAAAGCGCGCCGTGGCGGGACGGGAATCGGCCAGCAGCGCCATGAGCGGCGCGGCGGCGGCGGGATGTTCGTCGCGCAGGCGCGCCTCGGCCTGGGCGATGGCGCGGGCCAGCGCCGCGGCGGGCGCCCCCTCGCCGAGCGCGGTGAGCGCGGTGAGCCGGGCAGTCAGCGGCGCGGCCTCGGGGTCCGCGGCGGCGGCGTCGGCAAGCCCCGCCGCGACGGCCACGATGGACGCGCCCAGAGCGGCGACCAGGTCGCTCATCGGCGGCCCCCATCGGCAGGCAGCGGGCGCTCGACGAGAGACGGCAGCGGCTCGTCAAGGAGCCGGGCGAGCACCTCGGCGGCGGAAGGGGCCGGGGCGGCGCCACGGTCGCGGATGAGGGCCTGGCGCAGGCGCGCGCGGGCAAGGGCGGCGCTGCCAGAGGCGCGCAGCGTGGCATCAGGAGCGGTGGAGAGGGTCAATGGCATACAGCCTCCTTTGTGGTGTGGTGATCGCTGTTCGGGGTACTGCTCCTAGATAGCCGCCAGCGCCGGCGGCAGATCGGCCCCGCCCCAGCGGCTGACCGAGTCCAGCAGGCGGTCGCTGGTGGCGCGCCAGGTCTCGGGCGCCCAGAGTTCGAAAAAGGCGCCCATCCCCACCAGCACGACCGTCGAGGCGATCCCGGCGTGGGCCAGGAGTGGGCGGGGCAGGAGCACCGCGCCCGCGGCATCGGGGGTCAGTTCGGCGGCAGCGGCAAAGAGCAGGCTGCGAGCCTGGCGCGCGGCGTCAACAAAGAGCGGCAGCGCGTTCATGCGCCGGGCCAGGTCTTGCCAGATGGGGGTGGGAAACGCCTGCGCGCAGCGGTCGAAGCCGCGGGTCACGGTGAGACCCTCCAGGGCGGCGGCGCGAAAGGCGGGCGGGATCACGATCCGGCCGGATGGTTCGACCATGGTTTCAAAGGTGCCGATGAACATAAGCCTGCCTCCCCCGGCGGGATGTATCAGGGTTGTATTCGGGTCTTTATTGGGTGATAACCAGGACATACTATAGCATATCATCGGAACTTTGTTAAGATCCTTTTGACCATTCGTTGATCTGATTCAGGGGTCGGAAGGGGCTTGCAATGGGCGGCTTCATGTCGTAGTATGGGGGAAACCGCGCATCCTCGGGCGGCAATCTCGAGATCGGTTCCCTTTCAGGCCCATTCCAGTTGACGCTCCGAAAGGAGGAGTGACCCGCAGACGCGCAGCACAAGCACAAGCACCCCTGGTCCTGGTCATGCTCGCTCTGGACGGAAGACCTGGCATGGTATATAATGGCTCTCTACAAGATACCGAAAGGAACCCGATAATGACCCGGTATCAATCCGAGAATCGTTCACCTCTGGCTGAAGAGAGCTCCAGCGACCCGATGCTCGGGCTGCCCCTGATGACGATGGGGCTCTCGACCGCCTATGCCGCGGCGCTGAGTTATCTCGAGCGCCGCTTGCCCATCAAGCCTGACCACACCTGGGCCGAAGTGGCGGGTGGGGTCCTGATTACGCTGGTTCCTGTGGCCATCGCCGCGCGCCGGCAGCCCGATATGGACTGGCGCCAGTATGAGGCAGCGGTCTGGCGCAGTTTTATCGCCTCGGGCACGCCGATCATCCTCTGGCAGATCGGTGAGGCTATGCTGCGTCAGATTGAATTGCTGCGCTATGCCGCGACCCGGGAACAGGCGTCTGTGGAGATGTATGCCGACGATCCCTCGACGATGGCCGATCGAAGCGGAGAGCGAACGGGAAGCGGCGATCCAGGCTGCTGATGAGGCGGTCCAGATCTTGCAACGGGCCCAGACCACCCTCGATTCGGCCCGGGCCAGGGTGCATGCCAATCAGGGCCTGGCCCTGGTCCTGGTGACCGATACGGAACGCTACGTCTCGGATGCGTTGACGCGGGCCGATCGAGTGGCGCGCTTTCTTTCGATGGCCCGCGCCAAACCCATCCACGGCCGCTGGCCAATGGTGGCTTCCAAACAGCGCGAGGACGCCGAGACCGCCCTGCAACAGGCCGCTGAGTTTCTGGGTATGCTCGAGCAGGTGCTGCGGCCGGTGCGCGAGAAGATCAACACCAATCCGGCTCTCGGCGAAGCGATTATCGCCGATGCCGCCCTCCTGCTGGCGCGGGCCCTCAACCGCCTCGAGCGGGTGGTGCGCCTGTTGACCGAGGCGGGTATCGGTCGTGATTGACAGGACGGGCGCGGGAGAGGCCCCTGCCCCTCCCTTGCTGTCCCTGAGGTGACCATCGTTCGCCGGGTTCAGCCCCCCTCCCAGCCTCCCCCCAGCGGGGGGAGGCGCCAGGTTCCCGCCCCCAGTGGGGGAGGATCCGGGAGGGGGCGCAAACCCCTGCCTGGAGGCGGGCCGGCGTAGGGGCGGGGTTTCCCCGCCCCTACGCCGCCGGTCCCGGCGTCTCCCGCCCGGAGGTTCCCGGGGCGCACCCCTCCTAACGTGAACATAAGTCCTCGGCGAGGGGGTGGAAACCGGGTTTCCCCATCCCCTGCGGATGCGGGCCGGAGGCCCGCGCACCCAGGCCCCGGCTCCTGGGAGGGTCTGGGAGGGCGTAGCCCTCCCAAGAAGGATGTTCATCCCGTCGGTGCGCGGCGGAGCCGCATGGACGGCTCATGAGCCGCCGGGCGCGGAGCGGACAGCGGAGCATTTCTGCAAGGACCATCAGCCCGACGGCATGAGGCGCCGCGCAAGATGTTACGTCACCCCCCGCCTGAACGGTTGGCATTGCCCGCCTATAGCGCATCAGATATACTGACAGCCAGCAGATACGTCACCGCTCGCATCGCCAGACGCGCCGATGAACGCCGACCAGCCAGTATCGCTACCGGTGACAGTGTCGCGCTATGCACAAAGCGTTCGGGGTGCTCCGCGCCCGAATCGTAGCACGGCATCGCCGACCGGACAGCATATGTGCTGAGTGATGGACAACGCGCAAGAGAAAGGACGACCTATGCAAGCCGCGCTACGGCTGACTGCTCAGGTTCAGCCGGGGGGGAAGATCGAGATCATAGACGCCCAACTCCCCGTTGGCATCCCGGTGGAAGTGATTGTCTTATTGCCCCACGCGCCCGCCACGCCGCGCCGCTCGCTCCTGGCGGTGCTGGCTGATGCGCCGGGACACCTTGCCTTTCAAACTGCTGAAGAAGTTGATGCCTACCTGCGCAGCGAGCGCGACGCATGGGAACGCTGATCCTCCCTCCATCCGGTCAGGTGTATGTTGACACAAATCCGGTGATCTACGCGATTGAGCGGATCGAGCCGTATCGAACGCTGTTGGAACCGCTCTGGCAGGCGGCATATGATGGGAGCATAGCGATCATTACGAGTGAGTTGACCGTACCTGTTCACGCCTGGAGTGACACACGCACCTGAGAGCGCGGGCGTCTCGCCCGCGTCGCGTCTCCGAGGGCAGGATGCCCTCGCTCCCAGGAGAAATATGAACGCTTACCCTTTACCTCCACTCCTTCAGACAGCGTGCGCGTTTTCAGCCAGGCGGCAATTTTGGTCATCTTCGGTCTAGAGCGGGTGGGGACGCTCGCACACCTGGCGGGCGAGGACGCCCGCGCACCCCGCAATTTTGGTCATCTTCGGTCTAGAGCGGGTGGGGACGCTCCTGGCGGGCGAGGACGCCCGCGCACCCGGCAAGTTTGGTCATCTTCGGTCTAGAGCGGGTGGGGACGCTCCTGGCGGGCGAGGACGCCCGCGCACCCGGCGGGGACGCTCGCGCGCCCGGCAGGAATATGGTGCAATCCTGCGGCACGTCGCTCCAGAGCGAGTGGACGACGGCGCTGCCGTTGTCCCCGCTGGCGCCAGCGCCCGCAATGCCGGCGAGTTGCCCAACGGGTGCGTCTCATAGATAATGCAGGCAGATCAATCCGAAAGGAGCACGCGCAATGCGCGAGATCGTCGAAGTTGATGCACAGGGAGCAATTCAGTTGCCCCGCGCCCTGCTGGACGCAGTGAAGCCGCACACCCGCTTCGTGCTTGAAGTACAGGGGGAGACGATCATCCTGC
>Ga0272446_1003822_pt1 | contig 18510 bp, 22 predicted proteins | sample YNPCB0061_FD_194587 | JGI IMG/M metagenome (GOLD analysis project Ga0272446, IMG submission 194587) | Hot spring microbial mat communities from Yellowstone National Park, WY, United States - YNP-CB-006-1 | ecosystem: Environmental > Aquatic > Thermal springs > Hot (42-90C) > Sediment | place... | reverse complement strand
GGCCGGCGCGCGTGCGACACCCGCCCATTCTTCTTCGGCTTCCGCCCGGCGCCAGGACGACGCCCGCCCCGGGTCCGGAACTGAAGCGGAAGCTGCGGCGAGGGGGTCCGATTCATGGCCACCATGATTACATGCCGAAATCATGCTGGCAAGCACTTTCTCGTCGGTGACGTGCGTTTTCCTGTTTGTTGTCTATCATCATTCGACGACATGCCGGGGGGCTGGGGGCTCGCCCCCAGACAGGCGCCGCAGGCGCCGCAGCCTCCGATCCGAGCGTCCACACCCGCCCGTCCCGCACGACCGCCCCGACGGCGCCACCTCCGCCCCCCACCACCTCTACGCCGCCCCCCTCGCAGCAACCAGACGACAGTGCGCCCAGAGACTGAGGTCGGCGAAGACGCAGCCCTTCCGGCCGAGGACGCGGTTGATCGCGCGGGCGATGCGGATCGCGAGCGCGTGAAGGGCCTGTGAGAGCGCCTCACGGTTCGCCGCCTCGACGCGGAGGTGGAGGTGATCGTACTGCACGCTGAAGTGGCAGAGCCGGCCTCGGAACTGAAGCGGAAGCTGCGGCGAGGCGGTCCCATTCATGGACCGCCCCGACGGCGCCACCTCCGCCCGCCCCCCACCACCTCTACGCCGCCCCCCTCGCAGCAACCAGACGACAGTGCGCCCAGTGACTGACCTCCAGTCGGCACCCGATTGAGGCGGCGCGGCTGGTGCACAGAACGGCGCCCATGCGGCGCGGCGTGCTCCTCGACATCGACGGGACTTTGATTGACAGCAATGACGCGCACGCGCGGGCGTGGGTGGATGCGCTGGCCGAGACCGGGAGGTCCGTCGAGCTCGAGCGGGTGCGCGCGCTCGTCGGGCAGGGCGGCGACAAGATGGTCGCCGAGCTGGCGCACGTCGCGCGCGACTCGCGGGAGGGGGAGGCGCTGTCGGCGCGGCGGAAGGAGCTCTTCCTCTCGCGCTACTGCCCGACGCTGCGCGCGCTGCCGGGGGCGCGGGCGCTGCTCGCGCGCATCCACGCCGCGGGGATGGTCACCGTCGCGGCGACGTCGGCGGAGGAGGACGAGCTCGAGGCCATCCTGGCGCAGGGGCGCATCGGTGACCTCATCGACGTGCGCGCGACCTCGAGCGACGCCGACCGCTCGAAGCCCGATCCCGACATCATCGACGCCGCGCTGAAGCGCGCGCACCTGGCGGCCGGAGAGGCGGCGCTCGTCGGGGATACGCCCTGGGACGTCGAGGCGGCGCGGCGCGCCCACGTGCCCATCGTGGCGCTTCGCTGCGGCGGCTGGAACGACGCAGCGCTGGCCAACGCCGCGGCGATCTACGACGACCCGGCGGACCTCGTCGCGCACTTCGCCGAGTCGCCGCTCGCCCGCTGAGCGGCGCGCCGCTCGCGCTTCGTTGCGTCGCCGCGCCGCGGACGCAATGTGGACGCATCATGACCACGAAGACGAAGCGACTCGCCGGCGCCGGCGCGCTGGCCGCCGCCCTCGTCGCTGGCGCGGGCGCGGCGTCGGCGGCGTGGGGGCACCCATACTACGGACACCGTCACGGATATTACGGCGGGTATTACGGCGGATATCGACCGTACGCCCGCCCCTACGGCTACGCGCGGCCCTACGTCTACCCTCGGCCGTACGCCTATCCGGCGCCGTATATCCGGCCCTATACGGCCTATCCATATGCCTACCCGTATGGATATGCGCCGTACGTGGCGCCCGGCGTCGGCCTCGGGTTCGGCGGCCCCGGCTGGGGCATGACGTTCACGTTCTGATCGCGCGCGCGACGTCGCCGAGGACGCGGGCTGGGTCGCGCTCGACGAGCGGGCCATGGCTGGGGACCAGGCGGTGCAGCGACGGCGTCGTCGCCAGGCGCTCGAGCGACGCCCGCAGCGCGGCGCGATCGGTGACCGCGCGCTTGAGCCAGATCGGCCCCGCCTTCGCCGCCCCCGTGAAGCCGCCCAGCCGATAGACGAAGCCCCAGAAGCCGGGGAGGTGCGGCACGTTGAGGAGCACGTCCCCGAGGACGAGGCTGGCGCGCGCGCCGTCGGCGCTGGTGGCCACGAGGACACCCTCGCCGGAGGGGACACCGCCGAGCGGCTCGAAGCGAACCGCCGGATCGCGCGGCAGCTCGTCGAGCGTGCCGTCGACGGCGGTGCGCTCGCGGACCGCGGCCAGCGCGCCCGCCGGACAGAGGAGGCGGACCTGGTAGCGCTCGCGCACGGCGTTCGCGTCGAGGCAGTGGAGCGGGCTGGGGATCACGAGGATCGACGGGCGGCCGAGCGCACGCAGCGCCGCCAGCCCGGCGTCGTCGAGCGGGATGGCGTTGTGCAGGAGGAGGCTGCCGTCGCCGAGGCGCAGGATCGACATGCGGCGCGGGAAGATCCCGCCGGGGATGCCGGGGACCGCGCTCTCGACGGACCAGAGGTTGTCGTCGACGCGCTCGATGGCGCCGTGCGGGGTGACCTGATAGGGGCGGGGCGGCTTCTGGGCCACGGGCGCATCATCGCACCGCGTGGACCTCGCGCGCGAATTGGTAGAAGAGGCCGGCCGCGCCGCCGGGCGGCGTCGGGGAGGCCATCGCCCAGCGGAAGGTGCGGCGGATGGCGAGGCCGCGGATCTCGACGGGGCGGAGGGTGCCGAGGGCCAGCTCCTTCTCGATGGTGACGCGCGAGAGGAAGCCGACGCCGAGCCCCGCCTCGACGGCGCCCTTGCAGGCCTCGGTGGAGCCGAGCTCGACGTCGGCGACGCCGGGGGCGCGGCGCACGCCGAGGCGGCGGAGGGCGCGCTCGACGACCTCGCGCGTGCCCGAGCCGCGCTCGCGGAAGACCAGCGGGGCGCGGCCGAGCGCGGCGGGGGTGCGGGGCGCGGCGAAGGCGAGGCGGGACGGGTCGGCGGCGACGCAGGCGACGATCTCGTCGTCGAAGAAGGGCTCGGTGTGGAGGTGCGGCGCGCGGCCCGAGCCCTCGATGAGGCCGAGCGCGACGTCGCCCGCGCGGACCTGCTCGAGGACCGCGTCGCTGTTGCCGACGACGAGGCGGATGGGGAGCGCGGGGGCGCGCGCGGCGCGGAAGCGCGCGAAGAGGCGCGGCAGGACGAACGACGCCAGCGTGGTCGAAGCCGCCAGGCGGAGCTCGCCGCGCGCCGGGGCGTCGCGCCCGAGGTCGACCGCCGCCTCCTCGAGGAGCGCGTCGAGGCGGCGCGCCCAGCCGAGGAGCGTCGCGCCCGCCGCCGTCGGGGTCACGCCGCGCGCCGAGCGCTGGAGGAGCACGCGGCCGGTCGACTCCTCGAGGCGGTGGATCTGCTGGCTGACGGCCGGCTGCGAGAGGTGCAGCGCGCGCGCCGCCGCCGAGATGCGGCCCGCCTCGCAGACCACGCGGAAGGTGCGGAGGAGCGTCGAGTCCATTCGTCCAGCTTATGGGGCATCAGAATCTCTCGCTACCGCTCCGTCGGTTGCGGCGCGACAACCGAGGCATGGAGGACGCCGCGATCGCCCCGAAGCCATCACGCTGGTCGATGGGTGACGTCGCCCTCGCGGCGGCGCTGGCGGCCTGCCTGATCGCGCCCGTGCCGCCCGCGCTGGCGCTCGCCGCGGGCGCCGCGATCGGCCTCGGGTGGGGGCTGGCCCCCGCGCGCGCCGCGCTCGCCCGTCGGACCTCCGCGCGGTCGCCCGCGCCGGCCTCGCCGGGCTCGCGACGACGGCGATCGGCATCACGACCACGCTCGCGCTCGGCGCCTGGCTCGGGCGGCGGCTGGGCGTGCGCCGCGACGCCGCGCTCCTCGTGTCGCTGGGGACCGCCATCTGCGGCGGCAGCGCCATCGCCGCGGCGGCGCCCGCGCTCGACGCCGACAGCGACGACACCGCGGTCGCGCTGGCGACGGTCTTCCTCCTGAACGGCGTCGCGCTCGTCGCCTTCCCCGTCGTCGGACAGGCGCTGGGGATGGCCCCCGAGCGCTTCGGCCTGTGGGCCGCGCTCGCCATCCACGACACCAGCTCCGTCGTCGGCGCGGCCCTCGCGTTCGGCGGCCCGGCGGCGCTCGCCACCGCCACCGTCGCCAAGCTCGCCCGCTCGCTGTGGATCGCGCCGGTCACCGCCCTCCTCCGCGCCGGGCGGCGCACGCGCGGCCGCGCCGCGATCCCGGTGGCGCCGTTCGGCTTCCTCGTCGCTGCCGCGCTCGGGACCTTCGTCGCCCCGCTCCACGCCGCCGCCCCGGCGATCGCCGCGGGGAGCCGCCGCCTCCTCGTCGCCGCCCTCGTCCTCGTCGGCGCCGGCCTCTCGCGCCGCGCCCTCCGCACCGCCGGCGCGCGCCCGCTGCTGCTCGGCGCGCTCCTCTGGGTCGCCGTCGGCGCGCTCACCCTCGCCGCGATCGAGGGCGGCCTCCTCCCCTGACGGTGGCGCTGACAACCCGCCACGATCCGGGTCATGATGGCGTCATGGCCGAAGTGATCATGCCCCGTCAGGGTCAGGAGCCGGGCCGCGGCACCGGCAACGGGTTCGCGCTCGCCGGGTTCATCTGCGCGCTGTGCGGGATCCTCCCCTTCATCGGCTTCATCGCCGCCATCCTCGGGATCATCTTCTCGGCGCTCGGCCTCAAGCAGTCGTCGGTGACCGGCAACGGTCGCGGCCTGGCCATCGCCGGGCTGGTGATCGGGATCGTCTTCATCTCGGGCGGCTTCATCTTCCTGATGGGCAGGCTGTTCTGAGTGGCGGAGGCCGACTTCTTCGGCGCCAAGATGGCGGCCGCCGTCGAGGCGGCGGTGCGAGACGTCGAGGCGCACACCTCGGCGGAGCTGGTGGTGGCGGTGCGCCGGCGGGCGGCGGCGTGGCGCGTGGTCGACGTCGCCGTCGGAGCGGCGGCGGGGTTCGCGATGCTGCTCGTGCTGCTCTTCCACCCGGCGCCGTTCGTGGTCGCCTGGATGCCGCTCGAGGTGCTGGGGGCGGCGATCGTCGGCGGCCTCCTCAGCCGCGGCTCGTGGGGGCTCCGGCGGCTCCTCGTCTCGCGCGCGCAGCGACGGGCGGCGGCGCAGCTCGCGGCGCGCGCGGCCTTCGTCGACCTCGGCGTGAGCCGCACGCGCGGGCGGAGCGGCCTCCTCGTCGTCGCCTTCTTGCAAGAGCGCCTCTCGGAGGCGGTGCTCGACGTGGGGCTCGACGCGCGCGCTCTCGGCGACGCGTGGCCGCGCGCGCTCGCCGCCGTCGACGAGGCGGTGGCGGCGGCCGACGCCGAGCGCTTCCTGACGGCGCTGCGCGCGCTCGGGCCGATCCTCGGCGCCGCGCTGCCGCGTCAGGCCGACGACGTGAACGAGCTCCCCGACGCGCCGGTGGTCGATGCGTAGGCGGCCCGGGCTCCTCGCCTTCGCGCTGGTCGCGCTCCTCGTGCTCGGCGGGGTCGCGCTCGCGCGCCCGGGCGGCGGGGGCGGCTACTCGGGCGGCGGCGGCGGTGGTCACGGCGGCGGCGGCGGTGGCGGCGACGCGGCGGGCCTCGTCTGGCTCCTCATCCGCCTGTGCATCACCTACCCGAAGATCGGCCTCCCGCTCGTCGCGATCATCGTCATCGCGATCGTCGTGAACGCGCGCCTCCAGCGACGGCGCGCCAACTACGCCGAGTGGAGCACCACCCAGACCACCAGCTCCTCGACGGCGCGCGAGTCGCGCGAGTCGCTGCGCGGCCTCAGCGACGAGGATCCCGACTTCTCGCTGGTTCTCTTCGAGGACTTCCTCTACGCCCTCGTCCACGAGGCCCACAGCGCGCGCGGCGCCGACAAGGCGCTCGACCGCCTCGCCGCCTACGTGACCCCCGCGGCGCGCGCCCAGCTCGCCAAGCTCGGCCCCACGCCCGTCGAGGACGTGATCATCGGCGCGCTCGCCCTCGAGGGCGTGACCCGCGGCGATCCCAACCGCGTCACCGTCCGCCTCGACCTCAACCTCACCGAGGCGGGCAAGTCGGCCTGGGCCGTCGAGCGCTGGACCCTCGAGCGCCCGCGCGGCCGCCGCTCGCGCCCGCTCGCCCGCGCCTCCGTCGTCGACTGCCCGAGCTGCGGCGCGCCGCTCGAGCAGGTCCTCGGCGGCGTCTGCGCGACCTGCAAGGAGCCCGTCGTCGAGAAGCGCTTCGACTGGGCCGTCGTCTCCGTCGAGCGCCTGCGCCGCGAGGCGCGCCCGCTGGTCCTCCTCCAGGACGCCGTCGAGGAGGGCACCTCGCTGCCGACGCGCGTCGACCCGCTCGCCGAGGCGCGCTTCTCGGCGCTCGGCGCGCTCGACTCGACGGCGACGTGGCCGATCTTCACCGCGCGCGTGAAGGCCATCTTCGAGGCCTTCGGCCGCGCCTGGTCGGCGCGCGACCTCCGCCTGGCGGCGCCGTTCCTCTCGGACACGCTGCTGCGCGCGCAGGAGCGCTGGGCCGCCGCCTACACCAGGGCCGGCCTCCGCAACGTCACCGCCGAGACGCGCATCGAGCGCATCGAGCTGGCGCAGCTGGTCACCGACCGCTGGCTCCACGCCGTCACCGTGCGCGTCCACGCCGTCGGGCTCGACTACACCGTGCGCGACGCGGACGGCGCCGTCGTCGGTGGCTCGAAGACGCGCCCGCGGCGCTATACGGAATATTGGACGCTGGTGCGCAGCGTCGCCCGTCGCGGCGACGGGCCGGTGGTCTGTCCGACCTGCGGCGCGCAGCTCGAGCTCACGATGGCGGGGCCCTGCCCCTACTGCAAGTCGCAGGTCGTCGCCGCCGCGTTCGACTGGGTCCTGTCGCGCATCGAGCAGGACGAGACCTACACCGGCTAGAGCTCAGCCGCGACGACGGGCGGAGGCGACGCCGAGCACGCGCGCCCACAGCGGGACGCGCGCGCCGAGCGGCACCACCACATCGAGCCCGCTCGCGTCGACGGCTTCGCCCACCCCGACGAGGAGCGCGGTCGGCTGGAGCTGATGCAGCGCCTCGACGACGCCCTCCATCGAGTCGGGGATCGCGCCGAGATCGAGGACCACTGCGTGAAACGGCAGCTCGCGCGCCAGCGCCACCGCCATCCGCGTCGAGCGCGTGTGCATGCGCCGCAGCCCGAGCACCCCGAGCACGCGGCTCATCCGTTGCACCACCGCGCTTCCGCCGACCACGAGCACATTGGGCATGCGGTCCTCCGGCCGTCGTGCGACGTCACCCTCTTCGGCGCGCGCGCGGAGGTGTCGAGGCGACCCATGCAGGATCAGGTGAACCCCGGGCTCGCGACGTCGGTATAGTGCCTCCCGTTGGGGCGGGGCGGAGGCGAGGTGAGCGGTGTCGAGCGACGGGTTGACGGTCGGGATCGTGGACGATCACGCGCTGTTTCGTGAGGCGCTGCGCGCGCTCCTCGAGCCGGCGGTGCGGATCCTCTGGGAGGCCGGCGACGGCCGCACGGCGCTCCAGCTCGTCGACGCGCGCCCGCCGGCGCTGGTGCTGCTCGACCTCGGCCTGCCGCGCATGAGCGGCCTCGCGGTGCTGCGCGAGCTGCGCCGCCGCGCCCCGGCGACGCGGGTGCTGGTGGTGTCGATGCACGACGATCGCGTGCTGGTGCGGCAGGCGCTGATCGCGGGCGCCGCGGGGTACGCGCTGAAGGACTGCGACACCGACGAGCTGCGCGCAGCGGTGGAGGCGGTCGTCGCCGGCAGGACGTTCCTGCCGAGCCGCTTGGGGCTCAGCGATCCGGGCGAGCTCGCCCGCATCCTCGACGGGCCGGACCTGCCCGCGCACGCGCGCCTCTCCGATCGCGAGAGCGAGGTCCTCGAGCTCCTCCTGCGCGGGCTGACCAACGCGCAGATCGCCGTCGAGCTCTGCATCAGCGAAAAGACCGTCGACACCCACCGGACGCGCGTGCTGCACAAGCTCGACGCGCACTCGATGGTCGAGCTCACCCGCTACGCCGCGCGGCACGGCCTCCTCTGGGATTAGAGCGCGCCGCCGAGGAGCGCGTGGCGCTCGGCCAGCCGCACCAGGTCGACGTACGACGGGACGGCCAGCTTGCGCAGGACGCTCGCGCGGTGCGACTCGACGGTCTTCAGCCGGATGCCGAGCCGCGCCGCGATGCGCGCGCTCGAGGCGCCGTCGACGAGCAGCGCGAACACCGCTCGCTCGCGCGGGCTGAGCAGCGCGAGCGGCGGCGCCAGCGCCGCGTGGCGCAGCGCCGCCGTCAGGTACTCGTCGACGAGCTCGCGCGGGATCGCCGGCGCCAGGTAGAGCTCGTCGCGAACCGCGCGCGCGAGCGCCTCACCGAGCGCCGCCGCCGGCTGCGCCTTGAGCGCGTAGCCGATCGCACCCGAGGCGAGCACCGCCGCCACCGCGTCCGGCGCCGCCGACGCCCCCAGCGCCAGCACGCGCCCGCCGCCGCGCGACGCGACGTCGACGAGCGGCCGCAGATCGTAACGCCGCGGCGCCAGCGCCGGGTCGACCAGCACCACGTCGGGCGCCGCCTGCCGCACGAGGGCCGCCGCCTCCTCGCACCGCTCCGCCTCGCCGACGACCTCCCAGGCGAGCTGCCGCGCGAGCACCACCGCCAGGCCGCGCCTGAGCAGGGTCGACTGTTCGACGACGACGATCCGCCCGCCCATCCGCTCACGACCTCCCGTAGCCGTAGCCGTAGCCCGAAATTGGCGCGGACGATAGTGGGACCGCGCGACCGCGACCATCGGGTACGGACCTGATTCGGACGCGCGTGAGGGGTGCGGGCCACAATCGGGTCCGGGCCCGATGGTCAGCGACGGGGTGGCGCGGGATGTTCCGCGCATGGCCCGCCCCGCGATCCTGATCGTGAGCACCTCGCGCGCCGTCCATCAGCTCGCGCGGTCGCTCTTCGAGCCGCTCGGCTGGAGCACCTTCATCGCGCTCGACACCGACGGGGCGCGGCTGGTGGCGCGCGCCACCGACGTGCGCCTGGCGGTGATCGATGTCGACTGCCTCGGGGAGGACGCGACGGCCGTCGTCGGGCTGCTCCGGCGGCGCGCGCCGCGGGCGGTCCTCCTGTCGATCGCCACCGACGAGAGCGCCGCGACGGCGCCGCTCTTCGACGGCTCGCTCCTCGACCCCGACGATTGCATCCGCTCGCTCGCGCGCCTCGGCCGTCACCGCGATGGCGCGCGCCGCGCCCCGCTCGCCTAGCGGGCGGCCTGCCTCGTGCATCGCCTCATCGCGATGCGTGTACGTCCTCAGCTCTTCACCCTCACCGTCACCGTCGCCGCGCTGTCGGCGGCCTGCGCCCCCAGCGTGACCAGCGTCGCCCCGCGCGCCGCCGAGCGCACCATCCCACCGCAGCCCGCGGCGCTCCCCGGCGCGCGCCTGTCGGTGCGCACGCTGCAGCCGCTCGACAGCGCGCTCTCGCGCGAGGGCCAGCCCTTCACCGCCGCGCTCGTCGCCCCGCTCCGCGCCCACGACGGCACGACGCTCGCGCCCGCGGGCGCCACGGTGCGCGGCCTCGTCGTCGCCACGCACTCGGGCGCCGGCCCCAACCTCACGCTCGAGATCAGCTCCATCGACACCGTCGCCGGCCCCGCCTCGCTCGCCGCGCACGTCGTCGACGCGCCCGGCACCATCCCCTACGCCGCCCCGCACGGCCTGGCCCGCGACGCCTGGGCCCGGCCGCCCGCTCCCGCCCGGCCAGACCGCGCTCGCCCCCACCGCGCCTCCGACGGCGTGGGCCGAGGGCTGGCCGCGCGCCAGCACCACGCGCGAGGTCCGCCTCCCCGCCGGCGCCACCCTCGAGCTCGTCCTCGTCCGCCCGCTCGAGCTCCCCGCCGCGCGCTCAGCTCCGAACATCCTGTCTAGCGAATACCCCGACGCGCGAGGAACCCATCGGCCACGATCAGCGACGGATCGGCGTCCCCCGTATGGGTGAGCGGCCCGCGCTCGAGGCCGCCGACGGTGATCCCCGCGCCGTCGACGTGCAGCGCGCGCAGCTCGGCGTGCCCGCTCGTCGACGGCAACATCGCCGCCATCGGCTCCACGCGCTCGCCGCTCACCCGCAAGAGCAGCGGCTGCCCCTCGTCGAAGAGGCTGAAGCCCTCGGGGTTCTGCGCGAACCCCTCGGTGCCGCCGACCCACAGCGTCCCGTCGGCCGCGAAGGCCGCCACCTGCCCCATCGCCGACAGCGCGCCGTCGTGGATCCGCGTCGCCAGCGGCGCGCCGTTCCCGTCGACGATGGCGACCACCGCGTCCCACTCCGTGTTGTCGAAGCCGACCGCACGCCGCGCGCGCCCGACGACCGCGACCCGATCGCGCCCGACCGCGAGGCCATAGGGCTCGTCGTCGACATTCCTCGCCCCCACCACCGTCGCGAAGCCGATGCGGCCGTCGCGCTCGACGCGCGAGAGCAGCACGTCCGACGGTCGCGTCGAGCGATCGCCGTCATCCTTCAGCGGCGCGAGCGCGGTCCCGAAGACCTCGTTGTGGCGCTCGAGCCGCCGCGGGTTCACCCAGTGCGCCACGTACGTGCGCCCCTCCTCGTCGCTGCCGACGTGCACCAGGAACCAGGCCACCATCGCGTCGAAGTCGTCGTAGCTCCCGCCGATGGGGAGATAGGGCGTGATCGACAGGGCCGGGCTCACCAGCGTGCGCGGGCCGCGCTCCCAGGCGCCGTCGCGCCAGCTCCAGCGATAGGCGAGCACGGCGTTGTAGCGGCTCATCACCACCGCCACGATCTCCTCGCCGTCGGCGGCGAGGCGCACCCCGTCACTCGACAGCGCCCCCACCTCGAGCGCGGTCACCGGCGCCTCCCCGAAGGTCGCGCGCCCGTCGGTGGCCAGCTCCGGATCGTCGAGCACGCGCCGCTCGCGGACGCTGCCGTCGGGCGCGCCGCGCACCAGGAACGGCCGCATCGCCTCGTCGACGCCGACCGCCGACCAGTCCCCCGACGGGTGCACCACCGCGTCGGTGAGGCGATCGCTCGGGGGCGGCAGGAAGAGGGTCTCCTCGCCGTCGCGCTCGACGCGCGCCCGCACCAGCCGCCGCACTCCGGGATCGCGATCTCCGACGGCCGCCGGCCAGCGCGCCAGCCGCTCGGCGAGCCACCAGCGCGCGCGCGCGTCGGCGTGCACGAGCTTCACCACCGCCTCGCCACGCACCCGCACCTCCGACGGCAGCTCGCCCGCCGGCGGCGCCGCGCCCCCACCGCACGCCGCCGCGCCCATCAGCGACGCCATCACGAGCCAACGCAACCGACGCAACCAAGCCATCCCTCATCCGTAACGTCGCGCGCGCCGCCGTCGAGTGCGTTCGCTCACGGCGCCTTCGTGCCCCAGGCGCGGACGAAGCCGTCGACGTGGGTGGCGATGAAGCGGTCGAGGTCGAGCGGCCGGCAGCTCCGCCCGAAGAGCTGGTTCTGGTGGAGGAGCGCCACGAGGAGCGGCGACACGAAGGCCAGCGCCGCGGTGCGGACCGCGTGCTCGTCGTCGGGATCGAGCGCCGCCTCGCCGCGCCGGGCGTGCACGCGCAGCCGCGCCTCGATCGCCAGCACCGTCGGCTCGAGGACGCCGTCGAGGTAGGCCGGCCCGGTCTTCCCGTCGAACATCCCGGCCACCATCCCGGCGGCGAACATCGGCCCGACGCCGAACACCGACCAGGCCACCGCCAGCTCCTGGGCCAGCGTCTCGAGCGAGTTCTTCAGCCCGCGCCGCCCCGGGTCGGCCGTGCGCTGGAGGTGCGGCTCGGCCCCCTCGCGCGCGGTGCGCAGCGCCTCGGCGACGGCGCCCTCGCGATCGCCGAAGTAGTGCTTCAGCGTCGGGATCGACACCTCCGCTTCGCGCGCCATGTCGCGCAGCGACGCCTGGCCGCGGTGCTTGGTCAGCGACTCCAGCGCCCGACGCGCCAACTCGCGCCGCCGTGCATCGAACCCATCGTTGCGCGCTCCCGGTGGTCGTCCCATTTGCGATTCCCTCTTCCTGATATTATATAAAACCTGTGACAACGAACAGCAAGGAGCCGTCGATGTTCTCGGGCTTCGCTCACGTCTGGACGCCGGTCGCCCTCGCACGCGCGCTGCGCCCCGGCCGCCCGCTCCCCGTCGAGGTCGGCGGCGAGCGGCTCGTCCTCTTCCGCGACGCGTCCGGCGCGCCCGCGGCGCTCGTCGACCGCTGCCCCCATCGCGGCGTCGCGCTGTCGCTCGGCACCGTCGAGGATGGCTGCATTACCTGCCCCTTCCACGGCTGGCAGCTCGACGCCGGCGGCCAGGTCCGCCACGTCCCCTGGAACCCCGACGCCAAGAGCGCGACGCTGCGCGCGACGTCGGTGCCGGTGCGCGAGGCGGGCCAGCTCCTCTGGATCTACACCGCGCCCGTCGAGGCCGCGCCGTCGGAGCCGGTCGTCGCCGACGCCTTCGCCCGCCCCGACATGCACGTCTCCGGCTTCGCCGTCGAGTGGCGCACCCACTGGACGCGCGCGATGGAGAACATGCTCGACTGGCCGCACCTGCCCTTCGTCCACCGCCGGACGATCGGTCGCGGGATGCTCACCCGCGGCGACGCGCGCATGGACGTCCATTGGGAGGAGCGGCCCTGGGGCGCGCACAGCACCATCACCATCGACGGCAAGCCGCAGCCGGGCGCGCTCGAGCTGCGCTGGCCGAACATGATGAACCTCTACGCCCCCATCGGAAAGCGCACCCTGGTCCTCCAGGTGGCCTGCCTCCCGCTTGACGGGGCGCGCACGCGCATGCTGGTCTCGGGCGCGCGCGACTTCCTGCGCGGGCGGCTCTTCGATCCGCTCTTCGACTGGATGAACCGCCGCATCGTCGTCGAGGATCAGGCGATCGTGGAGTCCTCGCAGCCGCCCGAGGTCCCGCCCGCCGGCGCCGAGCGCTCGGTGCGCACCGACGCGCTGCCGCTCCACTTCCGCAAGCGCTACTTCGCCGAGCTGCGCGCCAGCTCCGTCGAGACCGCCCCCACCATCAGCCTGCGCACGCGCGCGAACGGCTCGGCCGAGACCTGCCAGTCGCCGGCGAACGTGTCGTCGAGGTCGGCGATCAGATAGAGCACGTGCGACACCGCGCCGGCCATCGCGCCGGTGATGATCGCGTGCACCACCAGCGAGTCGACGGCGAACAGCCACATCGAGGCGACCACGATCACCGCGCCGAAGTAGAGCAGCAGCTTCATCGCGAAGGGGATGCGGGTGCGCGCGCTGGTGAGGCGGGCCGTGCGGCAATCGGAGAGATCGTTGAAGCGCGACAGCGCCTCGTCGAACAGCGCCGAGTGGCAGCCGCTCCCCGGCTCGAACTCCTTCAGCGTCATCCAGACGTCGTCGAGGAGCGCGCCGGTGCGGGCGATGCAGGCCTCGTTGCCGTTGGCCATCGCGTCCCACTCCTCGTCGACGACCGAGTCGGTGTAGCGGCGCAGGCGATCGACGACGGTGACTCGCACCACGTCGGGGAGCGCGCCGACGGTGCGGTAGAGGTCGAGGACCTCGTTGGCCTCGCGCTCGACCTGCTCGCGGGTCTCGTTGAACTGCGTCCAGACCACGTAGACCACGAAGGCGAGCAGCACCGCGTAGATGGTGCCGACGGTCTGGAGGTAGTTGCCGACGACGTCGTTGCTGGCGCGCAGCGCCTCGACCGGGACCAGCCGCCGCACCGCGACGAGGCCCAGCTCCGACAGCGCCATCGCGCCGATGACGGCGGGGGCGAGCGCGGCGACGGTCTGCAGGCGACGGCGGATGCGCGGGCGGTTCACGCGCCCATCATCGCGCGACCGTCGTCGAGGGCGCAACCGGCGGCGGCGACGGCGACGACGCGGGCTGGCAGACGCAGGCCGGGCACTCGCGCGGCGGCCGCGCGGCCAGCGCCTTCACCTCGGTGGCCAGCGCCGCCAGCTTGGCGTCTGCCCCCTCGAGGCGCCCGTCGAGCGCGCCGAGGCGCCCGTCGACGCGCTTCAGCTGATCGCCGATCCCGTGCGTCTCGGCCGGCAGCCCCTTCAGGCTGAGGAAGGCCGCCTCCAGCGTCGAGAGCCCGCGCTCGAGGACGGCGTTGTGCGCCTGCACCGCGCGCAGCGACTCGTCGGTGCGCTGCATGGAGTCGGTCACCAGCTTGCCCTGCCGCGCCAGCTCGGCGTTGATGCGGTCGACGATCTCCTTGGCCTTGCGCTGCTCCTCGGGCGGGAGCTTGTCGACGAGCGCGCGGATGTTGCCGGCGGTCGACTCGATGGCCGCGAGGTTGCGGCGCTGCTCGGCGAGGATGCCCTGCGCCTCGGTGGTGCGCTGGGCGAGCTGGCAGAACTGGAGCAGGCCCAGGGCGCGCTCGCTCGCGCGCTTGTCGGCATCGAGATAGACATAAAATCCGCCCGCCAGCCCGAGGAGCGACAGCGTGCCGGCGACGATGGCGAAGTAGCGCACCGGCTTCTGGCGGTAGCGGTCGACGGCCAGGCGCAGCCGCTCGCCGAGGCCGCGCGCCGCGCTGCCGCGCGTGCCGAGGATCAGCAGCAGCTTCTCGACGTGGCTGGCGCCGGCCAGCGCCACGATGAGCAGCGTGACGATGACGAACAGCGGCTGGCGGGCGAGGATGCGCTCCGAGATGGCCGCCTGCTTGGCCTCGACCTCGGCGACGGTGGCGACGCGGCCGTCGATGAAGCAGCGCCCGTTCGAGAACTCGACGTGCTGGCTGGAGCAGCCCCCTACGAGGAGGGTCAGGGCGAGGAGGATCGCGCGCACCGAAACAGGTTGGAGCTCAAACGGTCGGACGTCAAACGATCGCCCCGGCCGTCATTCGATGACGTACCCCTGTGCGGTCGCCTGGCGACGGAGCGCGCCCGAGAGCGCCTCGCTCATCGCCGCCGGACGCTTCGCCGGGCGCGGCGCCGGGGTGGTCGTCGCGGGCGGGGGCGCTGCCGGCGCCGCGGCGACGGGCGTCGTCGGCTGCGCGAGCCAGGTGTCGCGCCGCGCGGCGAGCTCGTTGATGCGCGCCTGCACGCGCCGCCGCGCCTCGCGCTGCGCCTCGAGCGCCCCCGACGTCGTCGACGCCCCTGACGTCGTCGACGTCGTCGACGTCGTCGTCCCGGTGTCGCCGCGCGCCGCCAGCGCGTCCACCGCGTCCCAGTCGGCGTTGCGATAGGCCGCCGACGCCTTCGCCGCCGCGCGCTCGGCCGCCGCCGCCGGCCCGTCGGCCTCGGCGCGCGCGTCCGCCGCCGCCTGCTGCGCGCGCCGCCGCGCCCCGTCGGCGCCGAAGGCCATGTAGGTCGCGCTCAGCTCGCGCGACAGCCGCGTCAGCTCGTCGTCGTAGGGCGACACCCGCGCCGCCACCGTCGTCGTGTGGTCGATGGCCGAGAAGAGCCCCGCCCCCAGCGTCGCCACCTGCCGCCACCCGCCCGCGTCGCGCGCGCCCGGCTGCCCGCAGAAAATCGAGTTGACGACAATTCCGCGCCGCCGCGCCTCGGCCAGCGCCGCCGACAGCGACACGCGCGGATCCTGCGCCGCGCTCTCGTTCCCGGCGACGAACAGGATCTTCAGCGTCGACGGATCCTGGTCCCAGGCCAGCTCGCGCGTCGCCGTCTGCACCGCGCGCGCCACGTACTCGCGGCTGCCACCGACGGGGAGCGCGAACAGCCGCGTCGCCACCGCGTCGAGGTCGGTGCCGAGGTCGAGCTCGCGCCGCACCCACCCCGACGCCTCGCCGTTGCGGGTGGCGCCGAAGGTGACCAGCCCGACGCGGACGATCGGCTGCGGCTGCGCGCGCCCGAGGAGCCGCACCGCGTTCCACAGCTCGCGCCGCGTCGCCTCGATGAGGCCGCGCATGCTGCCCGAGGTGTCGAGCGCGATCACCAGATCGACGCGGGGCTGGCGCTGATCGGCGCGCGCCGCTCCCGCGGCACCAAGAACGCACAGCACGGGCAGGGCGAGGAGGGTTCGCATCCCGCTTGCAACGCCTCGGCCCGCCGTTCGATCTTCGCCCCATGTCGACGACGACGAAGCCCCGGAAGGTCATCACCGTGCGGTTCGAGAACCATCGCCCCCCGGAGGTCTACTGGCGGGAGGTGACCCTCGACGGGCTGAAGGTCTTCTTCGACGCGGGGCGCACCGACACGTCGAGCGGCGCCACCCACCGCTACGACAAGTCCGGCGAGCGCTTCCCGACGGAGGCCGAGACGCGGGCCCGCTTCGACGCGCTCTGCAGCGACGCCAAGAAGAGCTTCAAGAACCCGCCGCTGCATCGCGAGGAGGAGCGGCCGGCGCGCGCCGACGGCCTCGGCCCGACTGCGTCGAACCCCGAGCTCGAGGCGCAGCTCGTCGCGGCCGCCGACCCGACGCAGGCCGCGGCCGTCTACGCCGACTGGCTGCAGACGCACGGCGACGCGCGCGGCGAGCTGGCGGCGCTGCTCCAGGGCGGCAAGAGCGCCGAGGCGGCGGCGTGGCTGCAGGCGAACGCCGACCGGCTCTTCGGCGCGCTCGACGTGAAGCTCGACTCCGAGCTCTACGACCTCGACTGGGCGCACGGCTTCCTGCGCGGCGCGTCGCTCAAGCGGCGCAACTTCGACAGCCGCACCGACCTCGCGGCGATGACGCGCACGCTGCTCGCGCTGCCGGTGGCGCGCTTCGTGACGGCGCTGCGCTTCGGCCTCGCCAGCTACGAGAGCGACAACGACTGGGGGCCGACGCTGGCGGCGATCGCCGAGTCGGCGCAGGCCGCGCAGCTCCGGTCGCTGCGCTTCGACGACTACGACTCCGAGGACTGCGAGCTGTCGTGGGCGCCGTTCGGCGACTTCTCGCCCTCCTGGGGCGCGCTGCCCGCGCTCGAGCACCTGCACGTCCGCTCGGGCGCGGGCGGGACGCTGGGCGAGCTCGCGCTCCCGTCGCTGCGGACGCTCATCCGCGAGTCGGGCGGGCTGAGCGCGGCGGAATTGTCGTCTATCCTGAATGCGCGCTGCCCGCGGCTCGAGCGCCTCGATGTCTGGACCGGCGACTCGAACTACGGCGCCGAGGCGACGGTCGAGCACCTCCTGCCGCTCCTCGAGGGGCGGCTCTTCCCGGCGCTCACCCACCTCGACGTGGTGAACAGCGAGCTCGGGCCCGAGCTGCTGGCGCCGCTGGCGACCTCGCCGCTCCTCCGGCGGCTGCGCGTCCTCGATCTCTCGAAGGGCGTGCTCGCCGACGAGAACGTCGACGCGCTGCTCGAGCACGCGGGCGCCTTCGCGCACCTCGAGCGGCTCGATCTGTCGGAGAACCTCCTCGGCGAGCGGCTCGAGGAGGTGACGGCGCGGCTGCCCAACGCCGTCGTGGGCGCGCAGCGCGCGGGCGACATGGACGAGGACGATCGCTACGTCGCCGTCGGCGAATAGCCGGGCAGCGGGCCCTGCGCGAGGAGCGCCTCGGCCCGGCGGGCCAGCGCCGCGCGATCGCAGCGGGCCACCGACGCGACGAAGCCGCGCGCGAAGTGCCACTCGTGCGCGTCGGGGAGGAGGTGCGCGCCCCAGCGCTGCCCGTGCGCCTCGAGGAGCTCGGCCTCGCGCGCGGCCAGCGCCACCGTCGGGCGGGCGGCGTTTGCGCACTGCACCTGGATGAATTCGCCGCGCGGATCGCCGCGCTCGAGGAGCCAGTCGGCGTACACCAGGCGCGGCCCGTCGTCGTCGGGGCGCGCGACGATCTCGGCGATCATCCGCGCGCGCGCGGCGTGCGCGGCGTCGGCCTCGTCGAGGGGCAGCTCGCGGAGGCGCGCGATGAGCTCGTCGAGCGGGTCGGCGCGGAGGCAGGCGGCGATGACGTCGGCGAAGGGGCCGTCGTCGGCGAGGCGCGGCGCGCCCTGGATGACGCGCAGGAGGAACTGGACCAGCGACTCGTCGCCGCCGTGCGCGTAGGGCGGCGCGCCCGACGACCAGAAGGCGATCATCGTCCCCAGCATGGAGGCGTCGTGCGCGCGCGTGAGCGGGAGGCCGCGGATCTCCTCGCGCGAGAGGTAGATGACGTCGAAGGGGGCCATGAGCCCGGCGCGCGTGTTGCCCTCCATGCTCTTGGTCCAGAGCGCGGTGTAGCGCGGCGCGAGGCCAGAGAGGCGGCCGTCGTCGACGTAGACCAGCTCGGGGCGGAGGCCGGGGACGCCCGGCGGCGAGTCGGCGAGGAGGCGGGCGAGCGCGAGCGCGGCCTCGCGGAGCTGGCTGGGCGCGAGCGGCGGGGCCCAGGCGCTGGGGCGGCCGGGCGGCTCCGCCTCGACGAGGAGCTCGTACACCTCGGGCTCGGCGCGCCAGTCGAGGATCGGCGCGACCAGCGGCGAGCGCCAGCGGTCGGCGGCCAGCACCGACGGGAGCGCGGGGGAGCGGCCGTGGTGCACGATCGACACCAGGCAGCGCCGCCCGTCGAGATCGACGGCGCGCAGGAGGCCGCGGTCGACGTCGCCGAAGATCGGCTCGACGACGCGGTAGCGCCCGGCGAGGAGCGCGGCGCTCACTGGTGTACCTCCCATGCCTGAGGGGCTGCGATGCTCCGCACCGCGGTGCCCTCTCTTCCGTGTGCCTCCCACGACAGCCAGCGTCGCTCGCCGCTCGACGGCCCGCATGAGACCCGC
>Ga0272446_1003821_pt1 | contig 18517 bp, 15 predicted proteins | sample YNPCB0061_FD_194587 | JGI IMG/M metagenome (GOLD analysis project Ga0272446, IMG submission 194587) | Hot spring microbial mat communities from Yellowstone National Park, WY, United States - YNP-CB-006-1 | ecosystem: Environmental > Aquatic > Thermal springs > Hot (42-90C) > Sediment | place... | reverse complement strand
CGCTCCGTATCGTCCGTCCTGGTGATCCGGGCGCCACACACCTGCAGCAGGCCCGCCGCAGTGACCATATGGAACCGCGTGAAGGGCCGATCGCCGAACGCAGCGCGCAGTTCTCCGGGCCCCAGTGGAGGCCGCTTCACGGACCGGCTGTCCTGACGGGTCGTCCCGTACACGAACCGGCCCGCGTTGTCGTAGATCCAAAGCCCCAAGCAGTCGAAGGACGCGGTGACGTTCTCCACGTTGCTGCGCGCCCACGCAGGGTCCGGCTTTCGAACGAACCGGACGAGGTCGTCCCAGGCGGAGTAGTCGGCGGCGAGCGTGGCCAGCGGCCGCGCATCGAGATCGGCGATCCGCGCAACCGCGGCCGCCTTGTCGGTGCGCGCCTCCAGAGCGATCACCTCCGCGCGGCGGGCGGCCACGCGCTGCCACCCGGTGGTGGCCGCGATGAAAGCGGCGGCCGTGAGCGCGAGGAGCGCCACGATGCGGTGACGGACGTTCATGCGGTGGTATGGCACCCTGCGTGGGCCTCCGTGGGCCTGTCGGTTCCAGCCGCGATCTTCGTGAACCGCGACGGCCGCGCGAGCGGAGCGGGCTGCGCGCTTCCAGGCGCGGCCAGCCCTCGTCACGAGGTGTTTCCATAGTCTTCCCGGGCGCCGGCTATGGTTTTCGCTCCGGATCACCGGCAACATGCCGAGGGAGGAGCCGTCGCCCCTCCCCCGGCATCGGTCCCAGGTCCGCGGGCTACTTGGTGGGGCAGTTCGGCCCGCTCCCGTCCCGCAGGCGGAGCCGCAACGCCTGGCCCTGTCCCTGGCCCGACCCGGCGCGCCCGCGCACCATCTGACCCTGTCCGCTGCCGTCCCGCAGGCGGAGCCGCGTGCCTTGCCCGTTGCGCTGCTGCCCACCGACCGCGCCCATCCTGCCGCCGCGTGGCCCCTGTGCGCTGGCAGGCGCCCCTGCCGTCACCAGCAGAACCAGCACGCCAGCCCCTGCGGCCACCGTCCGCCAACCCTGTCGCGACATGTTCGTCCTCCGGATGGGGCCATTCCCTCGCCGACCCCCTTTGCTCGCGCTCAGGACGCCGGTCCGGCGCTCGGGTTCCCGGTTCCGCGGCACAGCAGGCATCCCGCGTTCTGGAACATCGCGAAACGCCGCCGCCGTATCGTCGTTAGATAGGAATGAGTATCGATGCGGTTCGGGAGGTCGGTTTCGATGTTGTGGAGCAAGTGGTCGGTCAACGGAGCGAAGTGGCCCGCGATCGCGGCGGTGGCATTGGTCATGGGCGCTGGCGCCACCGTAGTTGTCCAACGAGCCGTGACGGCGGAGCCGCAAGGCGCGAAGGCCGCGGCCCAGTCCAAGGAGAAGCCGGCTCCACCCGTGGCGGCCAGCCGCGTGGCGCCGCTCATTCAGCTTCAGGAAGGCTTCACGGCCGTGGCGGAGCGCATGGAACCAGCGCTCGTCTCCATCCGAGTCAAGAAGACCGTTCGCACGGCGGGCGCCCAGGACCCGGACCCCTTCCGAGGGTTCGAGTTCTTCTTCCCGGACGGCCAGCGCCCCCGGATGCGCATACCCCGTCAGTTCAACCAGTACGGCGCCGGCAGTGGGGTCATTGTGAGGTCGGACGGCTGGATCCTCACCAATGACCACGTGGTCGGCGGCGCGGACAAGGTGACCGTCACGCTGTCCGATGGGCGCGAGTTCGAGGGCACCGTGCGTCGCGACTACCGGAGCGACCTCGCCCTCGTGAAGATAGAGGCCAGCGGACTGACGACCGCGGAGTGGGCGAACAGCGACGAGGTGAAGGTCGGTCAGTGGGCCATCGCGTTCGGCTCGCCGTTCGACCTGAACGATACGATGACCGTGGGCATCGTGAGCGCTCTCAAGCGCCAGAAGACGATCGCGGAGGGGCCTGATGCCCGCTTCTACCCGGCGCTGATCCAGACAGATGCCTCCATCAACCCGGGCAACTCCGGCGGGCCGCTCGTGGACATCTTCGGGCGCATCATCGGGATCAACGTCGCGATCAACTCTCCGACGGGCGGCAATGTGGGGATCGGGTTTGCCATCCCGTCGAACACCGCCAAGAACGTGATGGAGCAACTCATCACGCGGGGCAAGGTGACGCGCGGGTTCCTGGGGGTCGTGCCGCGCGCGCTGACGCCCGACGAGCGCAAGCGCTACGGCGTGGCCCAGGGCGGCGCTCTCCTCGAGTCGGTCTCGGAGAACACGCCGGCCTCCCGGGCTGGGCTTCAGGTGGAGGATGTGGTGACGAAGATCGGCGGCCAGGCCATCAAGGATGATGTGCACTTCCGTGACATCGTTGCCAACACCGCTCCCGGCTCGAAGCTCACTCTCACGGTCAAGCGCGGCGGAGCGGAGCGCACCATCACCGCGACGCTCGAGGAAGCGCCGGACCCCCAGCAGGTCGCGCAGGCACGCGAGACCGAGCGCGGCGGTAAGCTGGGCATCGCCGTGGAGCCGATGAACGCCGAGACGGCGAAGAAGTACAACCTCGACGCGTCGACGGGCGGCGTGATCATCACCGACGTGGAGGCGGGCGGCCCCGCGGATGAGGCGGGTCTGCAGCCGGGCGACGTGGTGCTTCGCGTCAACGGACGCCAGATCGCCAGCGTGAACGACTTCACCAATGCGGTCAGCTCGCTGCGCAGCGGGCAGACCGCGGCGATGGTCGTGCTGCGGGACAAGACCCGAACGCTGGTGTCGGTGAAGGCGCCCTAAGGCGACGCGCCGGCAGGCCCTTCCGTCGCACGGGCCTGGAGCCCCCGCTCCAGGCCCGCGGCGCGTCTCAGGGCTGGCTGACCGTCACGCGAACCGCTCCGCGCCGATCGTCGGGCACCCACTCCGGCAGGAACAGGACATAGCTGCCCCTGGCGCGCCCGATGGCCCACCGGAGGCCCACCTGCGCGCAAGAGGGCACTCCCGGCCGCGCGCCGGTTCGCGTCGAGCGGGTCACCTGGACCGTCAGCATCGCGGCGGGCGGGACGGGCGGAGCGTCGGTCAGCACGAGGAGTCCGGTCAGGGCGCGCTGCGCGGCGGCGGGCAGGCCTTCGCGCGCGACGACCAGGCCGCCGGGCTCCAGCGCCATCGCGCGCCGCGGCAGCGCCGCCAGCACGTCCAGCAGGCGGTCCAAGCCATCCAGGAGCCCCTCGTCCGCAAGAGGCGAGACGAGCCCGTTCATGCCCGCGATCTGCGCCTGCGTCAGCTCGCGCACGAGGAGGATGTCGTCCAGCGTGGGCATGCCGTTCCTCGGGCGCAGCCTCGCCGCCATGCGGTCGAGGAAGTCGTCGGGCGGCTCATGCGCTCGCTGGACGGGCCAGTCCCGCTTGCGGAACAGCAGCGCGCCGCCGTGCTTCCACCAGACGTACCCCGGCGCGCGACACAGGCTGTCCAGCGCCGCCGCGTCGCGGTTGGGCGACGGCCGGTCGCCGGCGCCGAGGGCATCGGTAACGGGCGGCGCGCGGTAGGCATCCGACAGCACGGGGAGGCCCGTGGCGCGCGCCAGTCGCTCCAGGCGGTCCGCCCATGCGCGCGCGCCGGCGGCAACCCCCTCGACGAGCCGGGCCGCCGGCAGCGGCGGAGCGGGCTCCTCGGGGCGCGCGGTGTACGGGTCGCCGCGAGGTCCTACGACCCAGCCGGTCTGTCCGGGCATCGTCGCCAGCGGGATCGCGACGCCAGCTATCTGCAGCAGCAGAAGCACCTGACCCCCCATCCGGCGCACGCGGAACGTAAGCGCTCCTTCGTCGAGGTCCGCCATGCGCGGTATAGGAAGCCCGGCCGCCGCAGCCCGGGACCGTCGTGCCGCCGCCGCCTGCATCCGCTGGATCGTGTCCGCCAGAAGCCCGGCCGCTGCCTCGCGCTGAGCGGGCGTCAGAGCTGCGGTGGGGATCGAGAGACGCCGCCGCGACCAGAGCGCCTCCCGTTGCGACCGGCTGAGGAGCGCGTACAGCGCGAGCCCGGCGCGGTTGCGCGGCTCGGCCATGTATTCGCGCACCGGGTCGTCTGGTGGCAGCGCGGCGATATGCGCGGGCGTCCAGCGGAGCGCCTGCACGAACCGGTCCGCCTGCGCCGCGAGACGCTCCGACATCTCTCGCACGATCGCCGCCTCGCGCGCAGACGCGGCGGACGATCGGCTGAGGCGGTAGCCGCCCGAAGGGCTGCGCGACCACGTGCCGCCCAGCAGCGCGGCCAGGTCGGAAAGGAACACGGCAAGAGGCCGCTCGCGCACGTGGGCGATCACCTTCTCCGCGCCGATCTCGCCGCGGGCGGTCAGCAGGACGCGCGCCTGGCGCGAGAGCGCCTCCAACAGGTCCGGCACCGGGAGCCCGCCTGCGTCCACCGTCACGCGCTGCTGAACCCGCTGGTCGCCCTCCCACGGCGCCTGCGCAGCGGCGCATGGCGAAAGGAGCGCCCAGAGCGCCGCCGCGATCAGCCAGCGTGCGGGCCACCGCCGCCGTTGACAGGGCGTACAGTTGTCTGCTAAACTGCGCATCGGCTGTTACCGCTGGCGCTTCCGGCGGGCAGCCGGGAGCGCCGCATGGCAGAGGACCGGCTGGTGGGCGCGGGCCACCGCGACGAGGACGACGGCGAACTCTCGCTTCGCCCCCGCCGCCTGCGCGAGTTCATCGGCCAGCCCCGCCTCAAGGACAACCTCCAGATCGCCATCGAGGCCGCCCTCCAGCGCGGCGAGCCTCTCGACCACATTCTCTTCTCCGGGCCGCCAGGGCTCGGCAAGACGACCCTCAGCCTCGTGTGCGCCGCCGAGATGGGCGCTCAGGTCCGTACGACCTCGGGGCCGGCCATCGAGCGGCCCGGCGACCTCGCCGCCATCCTCACGAACCAGGAGCGCGGCAGCATCCTCTTCATCGACGAGATCCACCGCCTGAACCGCGCGGTCGAGGAGATCCTCTACCCGGCGATGGAGGACTTCACGCTCGACCTCGTCATCGGGAAGGGGCCTGCCGCCCGTACCATGCGCCTCCCGCTGCCTGCGTTCACTCTGGTCGGCGCCACCACGCAGTCCGGCCTCGTCTCGGCGCCGCTCCGGGACCGGTTCGGTCACCACTATTACTTCGACTTCTACTCCGTCGACAACCTGCTCACCATCGTCCGCCGCTCTGCTCAGATTCTGCAGGTGGAGATCGACGAGGGAGGCGCTCTCGAGATCGCTCGCCGCTCGCGCGGAACCCCCCGCCTTGCGAACCGTCTCCTGCGCCGCTGCCGCGACTTCGCGCAGGTGCGCGCGGATGGCGTGATCACTCTCGAGGTGGCCCGGCAGACGATGGCGATGCTGGAGATCGATGAGCTGGGCCTGGACGACTTTGATCGGCGCTACCTCCGCGCCATCATCGAGAAGCACGACGGCGGGCCCGTCGGGGTCGAAACGCTCGCTGCCGCGCTGGGCGAGGAGCGCAACAACATCGAGGACGTCTGCGAGCCCTACCTCCTCACCATCGGCTTTCTGAACCGCACGCCCAGAGGCCGCTGCGCCACGCGCGCCGCCTGCGAGCATCTTGGCATCGCCCTGCCGCCGCGGCTCGCGAGCCCGGACCAGCCGCCGCTCTTCTGACCGCGCATCAATGCATCCCTGCGCCCCCTCGCGCCTCCCCCCATGTCGCCGCTAGCGTGATCAGGCCGGAAGCCAACACGCTCGTCAGCGAGCCCGCGATCGTCAGCCCGGGGTCCTTTCCGAGCTGGCCAGCAGCGAAGAGGGGCAGGCCGACCGCAAGCGACACGCCGATCCCCCAGGTCATGCCGCGGGCCGACAGGCGCTCGCGCGTCAGCACGAGAACGGTCGGCAGGAGCGTGGAGGCCCGCAGCGTCCCGTAGAACAGAAACAGGTGCACGATCCGCAGACCGGGGAGGTTGGCGATGCCGATGGCCGCGATCGCCAGCGCGAGCATGGAGACCCGCCCCCAGCGGAGCGTTCCGCGGTCCGTCGCGCCCGCGTGCGCGCGCGCTCGGAGGTCCTGCCCGGCAATCGCGGAGACCGCCGCCAGATTGCCGTCCAGCGTCGAGCAGAGACCCGAAAGCAGAACGAGCACGAAGGGCGCAAGGGTCCAGGCGGGGAGAGTGTGCAGGATCGCCGCGATGTTCGTCCTCTGCGTGTCGGCGACCGGAATGCCCGCTCCAGCGGCCACGAACCCCAGCAGGGAAAACGAGAGCGGGACGAGGGCGAAGATGGCCGCGCCCAGCACGAACGCACGGCGAACGTCCCCCTCCCGCGTGGAGAACGCGCGCTGCCAGAAGCACTGGTCGCCGAAAGGCCCTGAGATCAGCCCGATGGTGACGGGGATGCCGAACGTCCAGAACACGCGAGCCCCGGCGCCGCTGAACAGGGAGCCGTACTCGCCGCTCCGGCCGGCCAGCCCCGCCAGCACCGTCTCCACGCCCCCCGCCCCCGCCACGACCCACGGTGCGAACAGGAAACAACCGCCCGCGATGAGCAGCATCTGCGCGACGTCGGCCACCACGGTGGCCTGCATGCCCGCCCGCCAGGAGTAGGCCAGCGCCACGGCCGCCAGCAGGACGGTCATCGCGCCGAACGATGCGCCGCTGAGCTCCGCGAGCACGCCTGCGCCCGCAAGAAGCTGCACGGCGAAGGAGCAGGTCTGCAGGCCGATCGACTCCAGCAGAAACGCGTTGTGCGGGCCCCGCCCGTAACGCTCCCGCACGAGGTCGGTCAGGGTGTAGCCGTCCGGCGCGATCCTGCGGATGCGTACAGCGAAGCCGGCGAAGATCACCAGGCACGCCACGTTCGGAACCGTGAACCAGAAGACGCCCGCGATGCCCTCCGTGTACGCCTTCTCCGCCGCGACGAAGAGCGATGGCGCCCAGACCCACGCGGAAGCGATGGAGAGCGCCGCCGGCCACAGCCCCACCTGCCGGCCCGCGACGAGAAAGCGTGGCTTGGTGTCCTGCCAGCGCGCGCGGAACGCACGGGTCAGCAGCAGGAGGCCGACGCCATGCGCGACCACAAGGGCCGCCGCTTGCCAGGCCTCCATCACGCGCATCCCGTCCTCCCGCAGCGCTCCTGCCGCCGCGCCGCCGATTCCTCGTTATGGAGCCGCGCTCCTTCCCGAGGCGCGATGCCGGCAGGTACGCGCCGGGTGTACGTCGAACCCGCTTGCCGCACGCCGTCCGGACCCGGTGCAACGCAAGGAGTGACATCATGCCCGTCGAGACGATGACACCTCGCGAGCGATGGCTCGCCGTTCTGCGGCGCGAGACGCCGGATCGCGTGCCCATGGACTACTGGGGCACCGGCGAGGCCTCCGAGAACCTCTTGCGCCACCTGGGATGCGGCAGCATGGACGAGGCGTTCCAGCGCCTGCATGTCGATGCTCCCTTCACCGTCGGGGGACGCTATGTGGGGCCGGACCTGCCGCCGGGAGAGGACGTCTTCGGCGTGCGGAACCGCGCGGTCGAGTACGGGACCGGCGTCTACGCCGAGCCCGTCAACAAGCCGCTGGAGCACATGACCTCCGTCGAGCAGATCGAGAAGGAGTACCGCTGGCCGAGCCCGGACTGGTGGGACTACTCCCACATCGGCGACCAAGTCGCGGCGAACCGCGACCGCCCGATCCGCGGCGGAGGCTCCGAGCCGTTCCTGCGCTACTGCCTGCTGCGCGGGATCGAACAAGCGATGGTCGATCTCATCGAGCACCCCGACATTGTGCACTACTGCCTCGGCAAGCTCTTCGACCTGGCCTACCAGGACACGCTCCGCATCTACGAGCAAGCGCGAGGGCAGGTGCTCATCACCTACGTCGCCGAGGACATGGGGTCGCAGGACGGCATGATGTTTTCGCCGCGCCAGGTGAGGGAGTTCCTGCTGCCTGGCATGAAGCGCATGATCGATCTGGCCCACAGCGCGGGGGCCTATGTGTTCCATCACAACGACGGAGCCTGCCGCCCCATCATCCCCACGATGATCGAGGCAGGCATCGACGTCCTGAACCCGGTGCAGTGGCGATGCAAGGGCATGGAGCGTGAGGGACTGAAGCGCGACTTCGGCGACCGCCTGGTGTTCCACGGAGGGGTGGACAACCAGTACACGCTCGCCATGGGGACCGTTGACGAGGTGCGCCGCGAGGTGGCGGACAACCTGCGCATCCTGGGCGAAGGCGGCGGCTACATTCTGGCGCCCTGCCACAACATCCAGGCCGTCAGCCCGCCCGAGAACGTCGTCGCCATGTACGAGACAGGGTACGCGCTGGGATGGACGTAGGCAGACCGATCGAAGCCGCCAGCCGATCGAACGGGGCCACAGCATGACCGGCCGGGAGAGAATGGAGGCCGCGCTCTCCGCCGGCGGATCGCCGGAAGTGCCCGTCTTCGTTCCCTACGAGGACATCTGCTTCCGGGACCACGTGCGCGAGGTCGCCGGTCCGCCCTGGTGGTGGAGCGCGGCGCCGGAGCTCGAACGGCAGGCAGAGTGGCGCGACGCAGCGCTCGCCGCGATCGGCCATGACGCCGTGATGCTGCCGCACGGCACGCCCGCGAGCGAGCGCGGCCTCTGGGTCTCCCTCGAGCGCGACGGCGTCCCGATCCTGCGAAACCCGACCACGGGCGAGGAGCGCACCATCGCGCCGGAGCCTGCCGGCGGCTGGCACTCGGCGTTCGCGCCCGAGAGCCAGCCCGCCAACGAGGAGGAGGTGGATCGCGCCGCGGGAGAGCCGCCGGAAGTCGACCCCTCCACCCTGGACCTCGCCCGCGCCATGCTCGCCCGCCGTCCCGATCTGTACCCCTACCGGAACGTCGGGGCGCCGTTCTGGATGTGCTACTACCTGTGGGGCTTCGAAGGGCTCATGGAGACCTCGGCGCGCCGACCCGACCTCGTCCGCCATGGCTGCGAGCGCATGCTCCGGCACAGTGTCGCCGCGCTCAAGGGAGCCCGCGAGGCCGGCGCGAGGGGCATCTGGATCGAGGACTGCATGTCCGACATGCTCGGCCCACGGGCGTACGGCGAGCTGGCTCTTCCGCCGCTTCAGGCGATGATGAGCGAGGCGCGCGGGCTTGGCCTCCAGACGATCCTCTACTTCTGCGGCGATCCCTGGCCGGTCTTCCGCCACCTGATGGCCAGCGGCGCGGACGCGCTGGCGCTGGAGGAGAGCAAGAAGGGCTTCTTCGTCGACATCGCCGAGGTCGTGGAGGAGGTTGACGGGCGCATGGCCGTGTTCGGCAACGTGGACGCCATGGACCTGCTGCAGAATGGCGACGACGTGCAGGTGGCTGCCGAGGTGGAGCGCCAGTTGCTGGCGGGCCGGCGCACACGAGGCCGCTTCGTTCTCTCGCTGGGCAGCCCCGTCACGCCGGCCACGCCTCTCGCCCACGTTCGCCGCTTCTGCGATATGGCCCGCCAGCCCCGCTGAGCGGCCAGATCAGCGGTACAGGACGGGTTCCTTCCGCCAGTCCTTGTCCCGGTCGCGAGCGTACTCAGAGACCCGAGGGCGTCGCTCGCGGAGCCGCACCGACTCGATCCCCAGGTAGTAGCCCTGCGAGGCCGGGTTTCGGCCCACGCACTCGAGCCGCAGCGTGTACCTCCCGGGCTCTGGCCAGAAGTCGAGCAGGTGCACCTCCTCGTTCACGATCGAGGCGTTGTAGAAGTCCACCGGCTCGCCGATCTTCACCCCGTTCAAGCTGATCTGATATCTGCCGAAGTCGTACGACTTCGTCGCGTTGACGAGAAGCCGGAGCGGCTCTTTCTTCGTCACCTCGAAGGGTATCTCCAGCCAGGCGCCCTCGGCCGTCTCCGGACGGTAGAGAAGCTGCGGGCCATCGTAGAAGCCGAGCTGCTGAGGCGTCGCGGCGCCCTCGCCGTGGCTGGACGGCCCCGCATGGTCGCGCGCGTAGGCGATGACCCGCTCCAGGCTCGGCAGACGCCGGGCGGGACCGTCCGGCGCGCGCGCCGCGAAGGTGGGTTCGCCCGTCTGGTACCAGAACGCGACGCTGGAGATGTCGTCCTGTCGCTCGTTCCAGCTGTTCGTCAGACCCTTCGGGTTCTCGTCGGGCGAGATCCATCCGAAGTGCTCGAAGGCGACCTTGATGCTCTTGCGAAAGACGATCGGGTCCGACAGATGCCACCGGTAGGCGCTCGTGTGACCGCCCACGATGCCCCATTGGTCGAAGTACGGCACGCCGAAGAACGGCGTGCTCGTCTTCTTCAGGCCCCACGCCGACAGGAAGTAGTCCTCCGTCCCCGTGCCCCAGATGGAGGGCGTCTCCTCTCCGTCGATCCACACCTTCTCGTCTCCCTCTCCGAACCACGAGGGGCTGCGCGTTCGCACGGCCAGCACCGTGCCGACATAGTGGCCCTTCCCCCTGGTATCGAGGACGACGTAGTCGCGCCCCGGCTCCGCGGGGTACTCCTGGCGGTACTGCGCATGGAAGTAGGGCGTGTCCGCCGGCAGGCGATCGAGCTGTATCCAGTCGATGTTGTAGTAGAGCAGGTTGATGGGCCGGTCGCCCTGGTTGACGATCTCCACGCGCGCCGACTTCCGAAAAGGCATTCGCCAGAAGCAGTTGTACGAGTCGGCGTCCTCCACCACCACTGGCAGGCTGACGACCTCGCTCCGCTTGCCGAAGCAGTTCGCGAAGAAGTCTCCGACCGGCGCCTCCACGCCAGGCCGTGATCGGCCGTCCCAAGTGATCCGCAGCAGCATGTCCTGATGCGTCGCCGACCCGCGCGGCGCCCAGCCCTGAGGCTCCGGTCCCAGGAACGTCAGCCAGATGTGCGTGATGACGCCGGGACCCTTCTCGTCCATCAGCACGTGCGTTTCGCCCGGGTTCACGCGGAAGTTGTCGTAGTTGCTGGCCTCGTCCAGGTCCCCCTTTGGGGGCGCCTTGGGGTCGCGCTTGCCGTCGGGACCCGCACGGTAGGTGGAGGACGCTCGGCGGCTGCGGCCCTGCAGCGGGGCGGCGAGCCGGCCCAGAAGGTCGTCGAGGGTGGCACTCGCGGGTGGCAACGCCAGAACGAGCGCCAAAACGGGTGCGACCAGCCCCACCGCACGGAACGGCGCGGGGCCACCGAGAGAGCGCATGTGGGTGTCCTCCGTTCGTGGGCGATCGAGCCAGGCAGCCTAGCGGTTCTCGATCCGAATCTCGGCCCAGTAGCCAGCCTCGAAGGACCAGCCGGTGGGCTGGTTCACCAGCTCCAGTCGCACTTTCTTGCCCGCGAAGGGAGTGAGATCGGCCGTCGCCTCCATCCAGCCATCGCGGCAGGTCTGCGGCCCCACCGTTCGGCGGAGCAGCTCGCGATCGTTGGCGCGAACCACGAGGTCCCAGTCCCCTCGCTCATGGTGACCGACGACGAGCTTCAGGAGCGTGCTTCGCCCGCGCGGCACATCGAGGGTGCGCGAGAGCACGCAGCCCGTGGTGTGGTCCAGAGGGTGCGTGACGAGCACGTTTCGCCGGCCCCGCAGCTCCGCTTTCAGGCCCGGGTCCATGTCCTGCCCGCAGGACGCGATGCTCCACCCAGGCGCGAACTTGGTCACACCCTCGCGGGCAGCCTCCGGCACCAGGGTAGCGGTGATGCGCCGCATCTCGGCCGGCGTGTAGCGGCTCCCTGCGATGGGCCCGGGCTCCCAGCTCAGCTCGAGCCGGCTCGGCCGCGGCGTATCCATAGGGATGACGAGCATCTCCTCGCCGTCTTCCCGCGCGATCCTGCCGCCGTGCCGCTTGACGATGGTCTTCGCGAGTTTCTCGCAGGCGTCCAGCAGCCTCGCGAAGCTGTACTCGGTGAACAGGAACGACCGGCTTCTGTCCAGGCGCTCATGGAAGCGCGCGGGCACGCGCTCCATCCCCAGTGTGGTGAAGAGAACGCCTGCGGCAGAGGACGGGTTGCAGTCGGAGTCCATGCCCGCCCGGCACGCGATCTCGATCGTGCGGTCCGGATCGCCGTTTCCCCAAAGCAGCCCCAGCAGCACGTAGGCGCCGTTGATCTTGCAGTCGATCCCGCCGTTCGATGCCTTCTGGTACGCCGGGTTCTCGCGGTACTTGCGCTGGATCGCGCGCCATGCCATCTCCCAGTCGTCCGGGTGACGCTCGTGCAGGTCGAGCACGTCGCGCACCATCTCTGCGTACTGGCTGAACGCTGGGATGGCGTCGAGCGCCCTGCGGACGATCTGGCGGCGGTCCTGCGTGAAGAACGCCTCCGCGTACATGGCCCCGATGAACTGCCCGGCGTACATCCCATCGCCGTAGTTCATGAGCCGGCCGAACTTCTCGCCGAGCGCGATGGCCGCGCTGGGCAGCCCCGGCGCGATGAGGCCCGAGTAGTCGGCCTCGATCTGGTAGTCGATGTCGTTCGGGCACTTATTGAAGCGCGGATGGCTGCTGTCGGGCGGCGCGATGCCGCGGCGCAGGTTCGTGCGACCCGCGTTGTTGGCGCACCAGAGCGGGTAGCGGCTGTTGGCGAAGTCGATGCCCGCCTGCCGGATGGACACGTCCAGACCGTAGCGCTCCAGCGTCCGCAGGAACGTCATCTCTACGTAGAGGTCGTCCTGGGCAAAGGCGTCGTTGATCAGCTCGGGGCGCCAGCCCGGAAACTCCGACGGCGGGATGATCCGGTCCTGGAAGCGGAACTCCGTCGGCGCTCCCCATGCCACGCCGACCATCTGCCCGATCCACCCGGCCTCCATCCGGCTCCGATATTCCCGAACGCTGATGCGGCGCACGCCGCCGTCTGATCGAGCGGAGACAGGTAGGACAGACAGGGCAAGGGTCGCCACGACGAGACGGCCGGCAGAGAGCATGGCCGCAGCCTCCTGACAGCAGATGGTCCCGGTGGGGAGGGTTCCCCGACGGACGGCGGGGATTCCTCCATCCGTCGGGACGATCTGCGCGCGGGGCGACGCACGGCGCCCCCGGGGCACGCGTTCGGAAGCGTCGCCCCGGGGGCGCGAGAACGGAAGCTCAGAGCGCTAGGGCTTGATCCGGGGCGCCTCACGCGGCGTGGAAGGCGTTGTGGCGGCTGGCGGCGCCGCCGCGGGCATCTTGAACGGCTGGTCCCGCTTCGTCGCTTCTATCTCGGCGACAGCCTTCTTCATCTCGCGAAGGCCTTCCTCGCCTGGCTTGCGGCGCCGGTACCAGTTCTCCTTCAGGTCCATCTCGTACGGGTTCACGACCGGCCCGCCCCGCTTGAGCATCGCCTTGCGAGCAGCATCCTGGGCGGCCTTCGACTGGCGCATGATCTGCTCTTCCATCTTCTTCTGCTCGAGGACCTTCTTGCGCTGCTCCTCACTCAACTTGGCCGGGTCCGGCGGCTTCACCTCGGGCTCCTTCACCGACTCGCGCACGACCACCGACATGATCGCGAGCAGCCCGAGCAACACCACCAGGACCGCCGCCACGAACGTACGTGACATCGGGAACTCCTAACCCGCGCAGAATGGCAGGGCGGCATGCCGCCCGTTCACTTCCTGTACGGGATTATGCGGCCCCGGCGTCGCCCGTGTCAACGCAGGCTCGCCCGCCGCGCGCTCGAAGACCGTTATCTCTGCCGGCACAGACCGGCCTCAGCTCGCGGACAGCGGCTCGTTGACCTCCACCAGGTTGCCGTCGGGGTCGCGCAAGTGGGCGGTCCGGAGCATCCACTCCGGGTGGTCGGTCGGATGGCAGACGATCGGGACGCCTCGGCCCGCCAGGTGCGCACAGGCCGCGTCCACGCTCTCCACCCCGAGGATGACCGCGACGGCGTCTCCCGAGCGCGCGAGAGGGTCTTCCGTCGTGCCCATCGCGGATGCCATTTCTCGCACGTCGAAGAGCGCGAGCGTGCCGTCATCGAGCACGTACTCCGCGTATCCTGCTTCGGAGCCGCCGAACCGTAGCGGCAGCGCGAGGTCTTCACCGTAGAACCGGCAGCAAGCGGCCATGTCGCGAACGAGCAGACGGGCGTGAACGCAGCGGGCTTTCCCGGAGGGTCCTTCGAGCCGGATGCCCGCGTCGCCCGCGCAGGGAGCGCTCGCGGCTGGAGTGCCTATACCGCCGGTCGCGCGGGTCGAGTTCCTCTGCGCCTGCGGTCGATGCGCGACGCGCGAGCAGGCGCGAGCAGGACCAGTGACCGCTCCACCTCCTCCCCGGGAACGCGGAGGCGGAGAACGCCCGCCAGCGTGCCAGCCGCCGTGCGCAGGGCGCGCGAGGCCGCCTGGACCTCCTCGGCCACGTCGGCGCTCTTCATCGCGACCGCCACGCCGCCGGGGCGCACGAAGGGGAGCAACCAGCCGGCGATGCGGTCCAGAGGCCCCACGGCGCGCGCCACGGCGATGTCATACGCCGCCCGGTGATCCGCCGAGCGCGACGCCTCCTCCGCGCGCGCGTGGACGGTCTGGATGCCCTGCAGGCAGAGGCTCGCGATCACCTCGTCGAGAAACGTCAGCTTCTTCCGCGTCGCATCGAGCAGAGTCACCTGCAGGTGAGGGTAGGCGATCTTGAGCGGAATCCCGGGTAGACCGGCGCCGGTGCCGACATCGATCACGCGGCGTGCGCCCGCCGCGTCGAACGCTCGCGCCACGGTCAGCGAGTCGAGATAGTGCCGGGAGACCGCCTGGGCGGCTGGCACGCGTGTCAGGTTCAGCCGCTCGTTCCACGCGTACAGCAGGTCGTGGTAGCGCGCGAACAGGTCAAGCTGCTCGCCGCGCAGATCGATCCCGACTTCGCGCGCGCCGGACGCCAGACGCTCCCGTTCCTCCGGCGACATCACCTGCCGGGCGCCGGCCGCAGCGTTGCGCCGCACCCTGGACACGCCACCCAATCGCGCTCGATCGAGCGCCCGCACGCCGGACAGCGCGACGGGGCCGGCTCGGAAGGCGCCACCGGCTCGCCCGCGATCCGCGCGGACGCTTCCGATGGCGGGAACAGCGTGACCTCGTTCGGACCGGTCACCTCCCCGCGCAGACGGGCCGCCTCCGCGACACGGTCCAGAACCGACCAGAGCGGCTCGCCTCTGGCCACCAGGTCGACCGTCAGGTCCTGTGGCACGTCGCGATCGACTCGGATGCGTACGCCGCTTCGGATCGAGAGCGTCGACGCCAGTAGCCGGATCGGCCGGTCGCGCACGCTGATGTCAACGCGCCGGAACAGCCCTGCCGGCAGACCCGTGTCGCGCGGCGCCGAGGAAAGCGGGCGCAAGATGATGACGTCGCCCGCCACCGCCGGCTCCAGCCAGAGGTCCGGCTGGCACGCCACGATGAGCGCCCGCAGCGCGTCTTCCAGCGTCGCATCCCGCAGCGACACGGTCACGCGCTGCCGCGGCATCCCCACGAGGCGGATGTCCTGGCGAAAGTAGCCCGCCAGATAGGCGACCGCGCGCGGCAGGTCCCAGTCGATGATCTGCACCGTGACGCGCGGCGCGATCCACCCCGGCGGACGCGGGCGCGGATCGGTCACGAGCGGCTTCGGCTCGATCCGCCACACGCCGCCGTCCATCTTGACCCGCGCCCACAGCTTGGCGAGGAGCGCCTGGAAAGCCTGGTACGGCGTCGCGTCCTTGACACGCAGCGAGATGACGGGCAGCAAGCCCGGGTGGAGCTCGAAGCGCGGGCCGCCGAGCCGGCTCACCAGGGCGCCGACCAGCGTTCTGGTCGGCACGTTCTCCGCCTCGATGCTGATGGTGCCCTTCTCGCGGTTGTCCTCGATGCGCGGGTTCTGCGCGAGCGCCGACCCCCCGATCAAGAGAAGAGCCAGCGCACAGGCGAGCGATCGCATGGAGCCCCTCCTCCGAACGGCTCGCAACGCGGGAGGCGTACGCACGTGCCGCCCTCGCGCAGCTCGTTCCACTCCATGATACGTTGCCGCGCGCGCCGCGTGACTCTCGGCGCCCAACGCGCCGCGCCGGTTGCGCTGCGAACGACCCGCTCGCGCCCTTGCCAAACGCGCGAGAGGGGTGGTATAAACGTCTGTCGCAGCGCCGACGTGGCTCAGTGGTAGAGCAGCTCACTCGTAATGAGCAGGTCCGCGGTTCGAATCCGCGCGTCGGCTCCCGTTTTCCCGATGCGGGCTCCGCCTCCGGCGGGGCCCGTGGCCGTCGCGGGTGGTGGAGGCAGCGCTTCGACCGCTCTTTCTTGAAGGCGCTCCTGGAACCGCAGTCGCTACCGCCGAGGGCGGCTTCGCCTACGGGTTGTAAATGCCGCCGCCCAGGTCGCGGTAGAGCCGCAGCACGGCCGCGGCCTCCTCGCGAAGAACGCCGCGGACGACCTCGATGCCGCGCGCCGCCAGGTACGCGTAGGAGTCCTCCGACACCGGCCCCTCGTCGAAGCCGAGCGCCATCGCGTCCTCGCGTTGCGCGCCGCACACGATCCGCCGCACCCCGCTCCAGAACGCCGCACCCAGGCACATCGCGCACGGCTCGCACGAGGTGACGAGCTCGTGTGGCGGGATGGGCGGCTCGTCCAGCGTGAAGGCGCCCAGCGCCCGCTCCGCGAGCGCGATCGCCATCACCTCTCCGTGAAGCAGCGAACAGCGCTCCGTCTCCACGCGGTTCACACCGACCGCAACGAGCGCACCGTCGCTCCGCCGGAACACCGCCGCGCCGAAGGGACCACCCGTACGCCGGCGCACGTTCTCCTCCGCCAGCCGGATCGTCAGCCGCATCCGCTCCTCGTCGCTGGGCACCAGCGTCCCCGGGGGCGGAGCGACGTCGCGTACCCACTCCGGCAGACGGTAGGCCACCCGCAGGGGCAGTTCACTCGCCATCGCTAACCTGCCTTGTCTCGGCGCACGGGCGTCTCGGGCCCCTCCCACGGCGCACGCACGCGGGTCCGCCAGCGCTCATACGCGCTTCGCAGGGCGACGCCCGCCGGCTTCAGCGTTCCGTCCGGGCGAAGGATCCCGAAGCCCTGCTCGAACGCGCCCATCCAGTCCGGCACGAAGTGAAATGCACACCAGATGCAGACGCCGCTCAGGTTGACGCCGCGGCTGACCGCCTCCTCCGCGCCGGCGAGCACGCTCTCCACGATGGCGAGCTGCCGGGCCTCGCTGGCGTCGGCGTGCTTCTCGTCCGGCCGAGAGCTGTAGCCGAACTCCCCGATCAGAAGCGGTCGGTTGCCGATCTGCCTGGCGATCTGCTGGAGGTCGTCCGCGTTGTTGCGAACGGGCGGCTTGCCAGCGGGTTGGACGGCGAGCGCGCCCGAGTAGTGGTGGTATTGCGCGAGCGGAGGCTGCACCCCCAACTCCCAGAGCCGGTCGAACTGCCAGCAGAGCCCCACCGTCAGAATGTGCCGAGGGGCCAGCCGGCGAAGCTCCTCCCACATCGTCGTCATCCAGCGCGCGAGCTCGGGCGTCGCCTTCGGCCCCTGCTCCCCGCCCGGCTCGTTGATGAGGTCCCACGCGAGCAGCCGCCCGTCGTATGTGAACGGCTCGACGCACGTGCGGAAGTAGCGGCGCTGGAACGTCAGGTCTGCCGGATCGCCCCACGCCCCCACCGTGAGAACCACCTTGACGCGATGGCGCGCGGCGACGGCGAGCAGCGTGTGGATGCGCGAGAGGAGGAGCGTCGTGAAGGCGCCGTCTTTGGTGTGGAGACCGGCCTCCACGTCCAAGTTGGTGAACGTGCGGATCGTGTTGATGTGGAGCGCGTCCATCTCGCGGAACTCTGCCTCGAAGGCGGCCTCGTCCATGGCGCGCCAGATGCCGGGCCATGGCTGGCGGCGGGGGTAGTAGTTGGCGCCGCGCAGCATGAGGGGCTTGAGGGCGCGAACCGACACGCACGGCGAGCGGGGGATGAGGACCCGCACGGCGGGACGCGGGAGGCTGAGGTCGCCCCGCCAAAGTGCGCGCGCGCCGGACTGCAAGCGCGCTGAGAGCCGCTCCGGGGCGGGCTCCGGCACCCACAGCGTGTCGTGCGCGCCGCCGGGCGGGACGTCCAGCAGGCCCCGGAGGATAGAGCGTCTCCCCGACTGCGCCCGAAGCGTGAGATCCGTGAGGGACCGCGTGCCCGGGTTCGCCACCAGCAGGACCACCAGGCGTTCGCGCCCGCGCGGCGTCTCGCGCACGATCGTCGGCCCATCCGCCACCACGTGGACCGTGACACCGCTCTCGGCCGCCAACTGCGGTGTTGAACCGCAAAGCGCCAGCGCGGCCAGGGCGCACGCGATGCCCAGAGCCAACCTCGCCTCCCGACACAGGAAGAACAGGGGCGGCCACCCGCACTCCGCCGCGACGAGGGGTGGACGCCCCGCCGGCGCTACAGCTCGACGATGCGCTTCGTGCTCTGCGACTCGTAGCCGCCCAGGATCACCTTGAGCACCGTGATGCCCTCGTGGAGACCCTGCTCCGGCGTGGCTCCCGTCTCGATACACTCCACGAAGTGCGTGATCTCTCCCACAAACCCGTCCATCGGCGTGAGGTCCGCCTTCTCCGGCTCGCCATCGTTCGGGTGGAAGTAGAGATCGTTGGCGCGACCGTAGATCTGGCCCTTCTCGCCGATGGCGTGGAACTGCCACTGCCCCGCGGGCCAGTGGTGACCCCAGGAGGTCTGCAGTGTGCCGATGGCGCCGTTCTCGAA
>Ga0272446_1003820_pt1 | contig 18519 bp, 10 predicted proteins | sample YNPCB0061_FD_194587 | JGI IMG/M metagenome (GOLD analysis project Ga0272446, IMG submission 194587) | Hot spring microbial mat communities from Yellowstone National Park, WY, United States - YNP-CB-006-1 | ecosystem: Environmental > Aquatic > Thermal springs > Hot (42-90C) > Sediment | place... | reverse complement strand
CAATTGCAACCTTTCTCTCGGCCACGAGCCCCGTCACGCCTTGGCCCGGCGTGTAGTGGAATTCAGCCGCCTCCGGCAGTGGCCCTTCAGCCGCCGCCAGAATCGCCTCCGCCAAAGGGTGCTCGCTTGAGCGCTCTATCGCCGCAGCCAGGCGCAAGACCTCGGCTTGGTCAAAACCGGGCTGCGTCTGAATCGAAACCAGCCGCGGCTTGCCCTCCGTCAGCGTCCCGGTCTTGTCCACGACGAGAGTATCCACCTTCTGGAGGGTTTCCAATGCTTCGGCATTGCGGACCAGTACACCCGCGTGGGCGCCCCGGCCCACGCCCACCATCACCGCCATCGGGGTCGCCAGTCCCAAGGCGCAAGGACATGCGACGATGAGCACCGCCACGGCGTTGACCAGCCCGTGCAGGAAGCGCGGCTCCGGTCCAATGGCCGCCCACACGGCAAAAGTCACAACCGCAGTCAAGACCACGGCCGGAACGAAGTAGCCGGCCACGGTGTCCGCCAGCCTCTGCACCGGCGCGCGCGAACGCTGCGCCTCGGCCACTAGCCGGATGATCCGGGCTAGCACAGTGTCGGCTCCAACGCGCTCAGCCCGGAAAACGAAGCTGCCCGAGCCGTTCAGCGTTCCGGCGGTGACCGGGCTCCCGGGCCCCTTCTCCACAGGAACCGGCTCGCCCGTGAGCATGGACTCATCGACGGAGCTGCTTCCGCTTAGGATGACGCCGTCCACGGGAATACGCTCCCCGGGCAGAACCCTTAGCCGGTCACCGGCCCGGACGTCCGCGATGGCGACCTCAGTCTCTGAACCGTTTGCATCGATCCGGTGCGCGGTCGCCGGTGCCAGGTTCATGAGCGCCCGGATGGCATCCGCAGTTCGCGCCCGGGCCCTCAATTCCAACACTTGGCCGAGCAACACCAGGGTGGTGATGACCGCGGCCGCCTCGAAGTAGACCGCCGGTCCGCCGCCGTGACCGTGCGCGGTTGCCGGAAACAGGGAAGGGAAGATCCAGGCCGCCAAGCTGTAAAGATAGGCCGCGCCGACCCCCAAGGAGATGAGGGTGAACATGTTCAAGTGGCGATTTCGAATTGATTCCCATCCTCTTATAAAAAAAGGAAATCCTGCCCAGATGACGACTGGAGTGGTCAAGATCGCCTGGAGCCAGGCCAAGCCCAGTCCGGACATCGCCAATACCAACACCGGCAGGCTCAGAGCAGCGCTGATCCAGAGCCTGCGCCGCATGTCGGCAAGTTCTGGGTTGTCTGCGACGGACGGGGTCGGCAGCTCGGGCTCGAGCGCCATTCCGCACTTGGGACAAGCTCCGGGTCCCTGCTGACGCACCTCGGGATCCATGGGGCAGGTGTACCAGGCGCCGGGCGCAGCGGCCGTTTGGGCCGGCGCGGGAGAGAGGAAACGTTCGGGTTCAGCCCGGAAGCGCTCCAGGCAGCGCACGTTGCAGAAATAATAGGTCACGCCGTTGTGAGCGTGGCTGCCCGCGGCGGAACCCGGATCGACGAGCATCCCGCACACCGGGTCCCGGAACAGGGGCCGCGCAGGCGCGGGGGATCCGCCGATAGAGACAAGACCCTTCGAAGGTTCGCGGTCCATTACTATTGCTGATTCACGAAACCCGTGAGGGTTTCACGCTACTTGCGCTGGAGTTCGGATTCGAGCGCCTCCAGTTCTTTTCCGGCCTCCGCCCAGCGTCCTTGGCCGGCTAGCTCGCGATAGCGGTTCAGATGCTTCCGGATGTTCTCCAAGCGCTCGTCGGCAGAAGGACGCGGAGGAGGCGGCGCGCCCGCAGCCTGCGCGGCAGCTTGGGCTACGGCCGACGGCCGCAACGAGGCGGGCGTAATGCCGGCTAGCTCAGCCAGGGCCTCCTCGTAGGTGTCGCGGTAGATGAGCGTATTGCCCATGGCGAGGACCACTTTGCGAAGCTGGGGCATGCGGGCCTCGGCGGCCTGGATGTAGATCGGCTCGACGTAGAGGAACGTATCCTCGATGGGAAGCACCAGCATCTGGCCGCGCAGCACCTGCGAGCCCTGCTGGTTCCACAGAGTCAGGTCCTTGGAGATGACTTGGTCTTGGTTGACCCGCGCCTCGATTTGCATGGGACCGAAGATCAGTTCCTGCTTGGAGAGCGTGAGGAACAGGAGCTCGCCCAAATGCGGGCCGTCGCAGCGGGCGATGATCAGACCGATCATGTTGTCTTTGTTGCGGGGCGTGAAGGGAAGGATAAGCAGGAACTCGGCCTGATCGCTGCCGGGCAAGGTGGCGACCACGTAGACCGGGGCGACCGGTTGAGGCCGGGTGTCTTGGCCCATCACATTGCGCGCGACATCCCAGAGGTCTTCTTTGTTGTAGAAAGCCTGGGGATCGAGCATATGGAAGGTGCGGTAGATTTCGGCCTGGGCGCGGAAAAGGGTTTCCGGGTAGCGGGCATGCGCGCGCAGGTCGGCGGGCATCGCGGACTCGGGCAGGAAGAGCTTGGGGAAGATCCGCTGGTAGGCCTGGATGATCGGATCCTTGGGGTCGAAGATGTAGAGGCGGACCGTCCCGTCGTAGGCGTCGACGGTAGCCTTCACGGAATTGCGAATGTAGTTGAATCGCCCAATCCCCCGGGCGGTGATGGAAGCGGAATAAGGATGCGCCGCCGAGACGGTGTAGCCGTCCACCGTCCAAACCAGGCGTCCGGCTTCGGTGAGGACCAGATAGGGATCAGGGTCCCACTGAATGAAGTTGGCCAAGGAGGCGAGGCGTTCGCGCACGTTGCGCCGGATCATCATGCGGCTTTCCGCAGTGAGATATTGCGTCAAGAGGATGTTGTAGTCGCCCTGGCGCAAGGCAGCCGCCAGGCGCAGCCAGAAAGACGCGATTGGGAAGCCGCCCCTGCCTTCGTAAGCCGTGAAGACGTTTTCGGCGCCGGAGGGGTAGTTGAACTCGCGCTGTGCGGTGTGGACGAAGACCGGCTCATGGACCACCTCGCCGTAGTAGAGCTCGGGCCGGGTGAGCTTCAAACTGCTACTGCGGACTTGAGGGGGAGCGTCCTGGACGAACAGCACCGGCAGCCCTTCGGCGGTGATGCGGTTCGCCTCGGCCATGACCATCCCGTAGCCGTGGGTGTAAATGAAGTGAGGGTTGATCCAGCGCGTCTGCGCGTCCGCAAGCTGGCGGATGTCGAGCTCCCGGGGGGTCAGCAGCACTTGGCGAAGCTGGCCGTCGATGATGTAGCGGTCCACATCGGTGTCGGCAAAAACGTAGTAGGGACGCAGAGCCTGAATCTGGGTGATGGTGTCATGGAAGGCGCGCCAGTCCCAGAGGCGGACGTTGTCGAGCAGCGGCTTGTGTTTGGCGAAGTCGATCTTGCGCTCCAATTGCGCGTTGTACTCGATCTCCTTGGCCCGCCCGGCCAGCCCGAAGGCGCTGCGGGTGGCCTGGATGTGGGTGTTGATGTAGGGCCGCTGAATGGAGATCTCGTTCGGCTTCACGTAGAGGGTTGAGATGGCCGGCGGAGCGATATACCGCACGGCGAACAACAACGCCAGCAGCATCGCCGCGATCTTCCACCGTCCCGCCAGCACCAGGCCCGCGCCGGCAACGCAGGCGAAGATCGTGAGCCATTGCAGCGGCAGCGCGATCTTATCATCGACGTAATCCACGCCCACCATGAAGCCGTGGTCGTTCCAGAGCATTTCGTAGCGGCCCAGGAAGAGCTGCAAGGCCACGGCCAGCAGCAGGACGGCGGCGGCGCCGCGCAGGAAACGCGACTCCAGCGCGCCCTCCAGGCGGAACAGGCGCGGGTCGATTTGGCCGGTTTCCTGGATCTCCGGCAGTTGCTGCACCAGTTGCCAGCCGCGCGCCGTGATCCAGTACACCAGAGCCGACAACACAGCGACGCCCAGCACATAGCTGCGAAGAATGCTGTAGAAGGGCAACTCGAACAGATAGAAGCGCAAGGGCAGTCCGAAGACCGTGTCGCTCCAGCCGGAAGCTTCGGCGGGCAGACCGCGCCCTCCGAAGAAGCGCACCACAGTCCAGGAGTCGATGACGGCGCGCGAAAGCATCCAGGCCAGGAACAACATGCCGAGCGTGGTCAGGATCAGGTAGGTGCGGCGGCCCCGCAGGCGGACACCCGCGAACCGCAGTCCGCGCCAGTGCGCCAGCAGCAGGAAGGCGAAGCAGATCAGGGTAGCGGCGGTGAGGGGGGCAATGCTATAGGTCAGCATTTCGACCCAGGTGGGGACCTGATCCAGCTCTTTCCACCACTGGTATTCGATGATGAAGCTGGCGATGGAACGGGCGCCGGCGAGCAGCGCCAGAAGAAGAACCACCAGGAGGATGATCCGGCGGGAGCTCCGCGACGGGGCCGGGAGACTGGGATACATGAGTACGTTTTAGCATTATGGATGGGTCCGTGTCCCGCTCATGGATACGAACGGGATAAAAGCAGCGGCGCCGATGCGCGTTCGCCCCTGGCAAAATATTCTGAAACGCAGCGCCGCCGGATACGTCAATTTACAACGCCGTAAGGAAATCTTCGCAGGACTGAAGAAAGGAGGAGTCGTATGCAGCATCGAACCAAGTGGGTTGTCCTCGGTCTGAGCGTTTGCTTGTTCTGGGCGGGGCCGGCTCTGGCCCAGCGCGGGCGTGGCGGCGGGGGCGGCATGGGGCAAGGACCGGCCGTAACGCCGCCGGGACCGGCCAAATCCGGAAGGGCTGCCGCCGTGCAGCCGCCGGGCCAGCCCGGCGTCCGCGCTGGATCGACGCGTGCCGCTACGCTGCTTGAGAAGAATCCGGAGCTGTCCTCCCGGCTCCAGGCATTGTTGCCTGAAGGGCAGAAGGTCAGCGATGCCGCCGCCGGCTTCGACAATCTCGGACAGTTTGTCTCGGCGGTGCATGTGGCGCACAACCTCGGGATCCCGTTCGACAGCCTCAAGCAGGAGATGCTGGCGGGCAGCTCGCTGGGGCAGGCGTTGCAGAAGCTGAAGCCGGACCTGCCCAAGCAGGAGCTCCAGCGGGAGATGCGCCGGGCGCAGGAGCAAGCGCAGGCGGATCTGAAGCCGAAAGGCGTCACGCAGCGGGACCGCAACCGGGATCGCAATCAACAACGGGTCCAGCAGAAGCAGCCGTAGCCGGCCATTCGGCCGCGGGGTCACTCCCGCTTCCAGACAATTTCGCCGTCGACGATCGTGGCCACGGGCCCGCCTCGGAACCTGCGGCCATGGTAAGGCGAGTTGCGGCTCTTGGAGAAGGTGTTGTTGAGATCGTAGGTCCAGACAAGCTCGGGATCGAAGATGGTTACGTCCGCAGGCGCGCCGGGCGCAAGCGTGCCGCGGTCCAGTTTCAGAATGCGCGCCGGACCGCTGGTAAACAAGGCCACCAGGCGGGGCAGGGAAATCTTCCCGGAGTGGTAGAGGACTTCCAGGGCAAGCCCGAGTGCGGTCTCAAACCCGATAATCCCGAACGGGCAGCGCTCGAACTCCTGCATCTTCTCGCTGCCGGCGTGAGGCGCGTGGTCGGTGGCGATGGCGTCGACCACTCCGCTGGCGATGCCTTCAATCACCGCCGCGACATCCTCGCGCGAACGCAGCGGCGGCTTCATCTTGTAGTTGCTGTCGTAGGGAACCATGTCCTCATCCGCGAGCGAGATGTGATGCGGCGTGGCTTCGCAGGTGACCGGCAGTCCCTTGGCCTTGGCTTGCGCCACCATCTCCACCGAGCGGCGCGTGGAGATATGGGCGACATGGTAGCGCGCGCCGGCGTGCTCGGCAAGCAGAAGGTCGCGGGCCACAATGACGTCTTCGGCGCAGGCCGGAATGCCGCGCAAACCCAGCCGCACCGAAGTGTAGCCCTCGTGCATATCCCCGCCCGCGCTGAGGTTCAAGTCCTCGCAGTGTTGAATGACCGGCAGGTCGAAGGCCCGCGCGGTTTCCAGAGCGCGCCGCATCACCCGCGCGTTCATCACCGGCTTTCCGTCATCGGAGACCGCCACGGCGCCGGCGTTCTTCATCGAGCCGATCTCGGCCAGAGTTTCGCCTTGCGATCCGGCGGTGATCGCGCCGATAGGGAAGACGTTCACGCAGGCGTGCCGGCTGGCCCGTTCGATGATGTAGCGCGTCACGGTGGGGTTGTCGTTGACCGGAGAAGTGTTGGGCATGGCGCACACCGAAGTGAAGCCTCCGGCGGCGGCGGCCCGGCAGCCGGTCTCGATGGTCTCGGCGTGTTCAAAGCCCGGCTCGCGCAGGTGGGCATGCATGTCGATGAAGCCCGGCGCCACCACCAGCCCGGCGGCGTCCAGAACTTCCGCCTGGCCGGCGGGAAGATTCCGGCCCACGGCGGCGATGCGTCCCTGATCGATCAAGACATCCGCCGTTTCATCCCGGCCGGAGGCCGGGTCGATCACGCGCCCGTTTCGAATTAGCAGCTTCGCCATACTCACCCCAAAACCCGCTCCAGCACCGCCATGCGCACGGCGACGCCATTCTCCACCTGATTCAAGATCACCGACACCTGAGAGTCGGCCACCTCGCTGGCAATTTCCCGGCCGCGGTTGATGGGGCCGGGGTGCATCACGATCGCGCCCGGCTTGGCCAGCTCCAGGTGCTCCAAGCGGAGGCCGTAAAACTGGAAATACTCGCCCGCAGGGAAGGCCGCTTCATGCTGGCGCTCGAGCTGCACCCGCAGCATCATGATCACATCCGCGCCGCGGATCGCTTCGCCTATGTTGTGCGTCAGGGTGACGCCCGGGGCGATGCGGGCCATCTCGGGCGGCAGCAGCGGCGCTGGACCGCACAGCACAATGTCCACGCCGAATTTGGACAGCAGATGGATGTTCGACCGCGCCACGCGGCTGTGAACAATGTCGCCGATGATCGCCACGCGCAGCCCCTCGAGCGAAGGCCGGTGATCCAGGATCGTGCGCGCGTCCAGAAGCGCCTGCGTCGGGTGCTCATGCGTTCCGTCGCCGGCGTTGATGATCGGCGTGGGCAGATGGCGCGCCAGAAAGTGCGGCGCGCCGCTGGCCGAGTGGCGCATCACGATGGCGTCGGGGCGCATGGCGGCCAGCGTGTTCAAGGTGTCCACCAGCGACTCGCCCTTGGAAACGCTGGATCCTGCCGCGGTGATCGAGATGGCGTCCGCGCCCAGGCGCTTGGCCGCAATTTCGAAGCTGGTGCGGGTCCGCGTCGAGGCCTCGTAAAAGAGGTTCACGATCATCTTGCCCTTCAGCAGGTCTAAGCGCTTGAAGGTGTGGTTCCCGAGCGGCTGAAAATCCCTGGCGCGGGCCAGAATCGCCTCAATCTCCCCGCGGGAGAGCTCTTCAATTCCTAACAATCCTGCCGGCATGGTTCACCCGTCGCTTCGTTCCACCAGGAGCACCTTTTCCATTTGGTCGATCTCCTGGAGCTTGACTTCGACAATCTCCTTCCGGCTGGTCGGGACCTTGCGGCCCACGTAGCGGGCTTCAATGGGGAGCTCGCGGTGGCCGCGGTCGATGAGCACCAGCAGTTGAACCCGGGAGGGCCGCCCGTTGCGGAACAGCGCATCCATGGCGGCGCGCACCGTGCGCCCGGTATAAAGGACATCGTCCACCAGAATAATGTCCCGTCCGGCTACCGGAAAAGGGATCCGGCTCTCATTCAGGATAGGCGCGTCCGAAAGCGTGGTCAAATCGTCCCGGTAGAGGCGAATATCCAGGGCGCCCACCGGGACCGCGGTCTTCTCGATCGATTCGATTTTGGCCGCCAAACGCTGAGCCAACGGCGCCCCGCGCCGGTGGATGCCGATGAACGCCAGCTTGCTGAGGTCGGCCGTCTTCTCTAAGATTTCGTGAGCCAGGCGCACCAGAGTGCGGTCGATCTCCGAAGCGCTCATGAGCTGGGCCTTGACGTGGGTAGGCGGCATAGAGGAATGGTTTTTCAAACGGTCAGGTTAGCATAAACCATGAGGCCCGCTCGGCGCCCGTGAGCCGGGGCGGGGAACAGAGTAAGGAACCGCCCCGAGTGAGGCGTGCTCTGCTCAGAGCCGCCCTCCGCCCGTGCCGGCTTCTGGCAGAATGGTAAGCGCCCTCGGGCCGCGGACAAAAGGAGAACCGGTGCCAAAACATTACGAAGCGATTTTGTTTGATTTTGACGGGGTGTTGGCCGACAGCGAGCCGCTCCACTGCTCCGCCTGGGCTGACGTTTTAAAACCCCTTGGAATTTCATTGGATTGGGAGTCATATCGAAGGTACTGCATTGGAATTCCGGACCGCCAGGCGGCGGCCTATTTCTGCAACCTGCGCCATCCGCCGGCCGGCTTCGACGACGTCTGGAGCCTCTACCCAGCCAAGAGCCGCCGCTTCGTCGAGCTGATCTCCTGCCAGCCGGCCATCAGCCCGGCCATCCTCAGCATGCTCAGGCGCCTCAACGGCTACCAGCTCGGCGTGGTCACGGCCACCGAACGAGCTTTCGTAGAGCCGGCGCTGGTTTCTTCTGGAATCCGTGACCGGTTCGCGGTGATCATTGGCGCGGAGGACGTTTCGAGAACCAAGCCCGCGCCGGATCCGTACCGGCTGGCGCTCGAGCGGCTCGGCGTGCGCCGAGCCCTGGCGGTCGAGGACTCCGACACCGGTGAGCAGAGCGCCCGGGCCGCAGGGCTGGATGTGGTGCGGGTGGAAAGCCCAGAGGATACGCCTCGAGCCGTGTTCGCATGTCTGGATCAGCCGACAGGCATTTAAAACTTCCGATAAGACATATTATGTCAACTTTTTGATGCTGCCGAGCGTCCTGCCGTGCCAACCGAAAGGTCCAGCCTCGGCGAAGCTCCCCCTTGCCCGTCCATTGCCCGCTCATCCTTGCTGTAAACTGGTTGGCGTTATGCGCGCCAAACCAGTTGCCATCCTCATCGCTGCCGCCCTGACCGTGAGCTTCGCCATTCCCTCCCGCAGCCAGTTGCCTGGTTCTGGGAGGACCTACAACGTGCGCGACTTCGGCGCCTCCGGCAAACGCGAGGACAACGCGACGCGAGCGATCCAGGCGGCCATCGACGCTTGCACCGCCGCAGGCGGCGGCATTGTCTACGTTCCGCCGGGTGACTACACGACCGGAGCGATCCAGCTCAAAGACAACGTGAACCTCTACCTGGAGGCCGGCGCGACGCTTTTTCTCAGTCAGGACAAAGCCGACTTCGGCAACCGGCGGGCCATGATCTATTCGGAAGCCGCCAAGAACATCGCCGTCACCGGGCGCGGCAAGCTGGACGGACTGGCGCAGTACGTATGGACGGATGTGCGGGCGACCGATCCGGAGATCGTCGAGGAGATGGAGATCGCACGCAAAGCCGGCGTGGAAATGAAGCGCTACTACCGCACCGGGATGCAAACCTACATGTTCATCCTGAACGACTCGGTGGACGTCCGGCTGGAGGGCATCACCGTCGTGAATTCCCCGCTCTGGAACGTCCGTCTCAACAACTGCGACCGGGTATTCATCCGGGGCGTCTACATCTACTCCGATTTGGAAAAGGGCGTCAATGCCGACGGAATCGACGTGGTCTCCTCCCGCAACGTCCTGATCTCCGACAGCGCGATCGTCACCGCCGACGATGCCATCGTGTTAAAGACGATCGCCCGCAACGGGCGCGTGGAGCCCGTCGAAAACGTCGTGGTGACCAACTGCGTGCTCTCCTCCTCTTCGACGCCGCTGATGATCGGCACCGAAACCGAAGCCGACATCCGCCATGTGGTCTTCAGCAACTCGGTCATCCGGAATTCCAACAAAGGATTCGGAATCAACGTCCAGGACGGCGCCGTCGTGAGCGACGTAATCTTCTCCAATCTCACCGTGGAATTGAACCGCCGCCATTGGAACTGGTGGGGCAGCGCCGAGGTGTTCAAGTTCATTCTGAAGAAACGGCGCCCGGATTCCAGGTTGGGAGCAATCCGGGACATCGTCGTCGACAACGTGATCGCGCATGCCCGCGGAACCAGCACGATCACAGGTCATCCGGACAGGCCGCTCGAGAACATCCGCATTTCCAATCTCCAGATCTTCATGCGGCCGGAGGACGCCGTGGACAAGCGCGCCACGGATGCGATCCGCGTGGAGCGCGTCCAAGGCCTCCAGTTTCGGAACGTGCGGGTGCAGTGGGAGACCGAGGGCGCCGAGCCCAAGTGGGCCAGCGCGGCCGCCTTCCGGAACGTGAGAGACCTGCTCGTGGATGGATTCCGGGGCCGCCAGGGGCTGCCGGGCAGCCCGATTCCGGCGCTGCTGCTTGAGAACGTGTCGGATGCCCTCATCCGCGAATCGAAAGCGGAGCCGGGATGCGGAACCTTCCTGCGGGTTGCGGGAAGCGGCAGTGCGAACATCCGCATGCGCAACAATGATCTGGAGCAGGCCCGCTCCGCGGTGGCGTTTGAGAGCGAGGCGCTTAGAAAAGCTGTTGTCCGAGGGACCGCTGGCGGGAATTAATTGGGGTTCCCGGCCTTCGAACTCAAGGGGTCTCCCCGCCTTCCCTGCCCCAAGAAAGACCTGGGCCGGCGCCCGCCGCATCCAAGCGCGGAACGCCGGCCCTGCGTCTACAAACTACGCGGTCAGAAGGAGTACTTCAGCGCGAATTGCAGCTCGCGCATGCGGGTCGCGGTGCCCCGGATCAAGCCAAAGTTCGGGCCGGGGGTGGTGGCGCTGGTGCTTCCCCAGTCGGAGTTGGGACTGCCCAACGCGGGATGGTTCGGGAAGTTGAAGGCCTCGAAACGGAACTGAAGCTCGTGGCCCTCGATGATCCGGAAGTTCTTGTGGGTGGAAAAGTCCCACGAAAACGTCGTCGGCCCCATCAAGCGGTTGCGGCTGATGTTGCCGAACTCATAGAGAGGCGCGGGCGCCATGGAGGTCTTATCAAACCAGCCGTTGGCGTTGCGCTGGCCCTTGGGCAGATAGGGGTACTTGCCCAGAGAGCTGAGGCGCACTTCTCCGTACTTGTTGGTTCTCGAGGAGTTGAAGCCGGGAGCGGTCATCAACAGCGGCCGTCCGGATTGCAGCGTGAGGATCGAGCCGATCTGCCAGCCGCCCAGGACGCCATCGACAACGCCGCCCATATTCATCCACTTGCGGCCCTTGCCGAACGGAAGCTCCCAGAGCAGAGAAGTAACCCAGCGGTGCGGCGTGTTGTAAGCCGAGAAGCCGCGCTCGCAGATCAGGCAGTAGTTGTCCTGCGGGAAGATGTCGGCAGCCGTGCCCCGGATGGCGCTGACGTCATCGAGGGCCTTCGACCAGGTGTAGCTGGTTAGGTAGGTGAGGCCGCCCGACATCCGGCGCGTGATCTTCATGCCGAGCCCGTTGTAATTGCCCCGCCCTTCTGAGTGGACGGTCTGGATCACTCCGAACTCGGGGAACGGCACGCGGCTCTGGGTCGTGCCCGGTCCAGGCAGCGGCGCGTTGGGGTCCACCAACCCTTGCAGGTTGCGGTGGAGCGACCCGCTGTAGCCGATCTCGAACACCGTGTCCTTGTCCAACTCGCGCTGAATGTTGAACAGGAACATCATCGAGTAGGAATCACGCACGTTGTACTTCACTGACCACAGGAACGGCGACGGCGGCAAAATCCAGGGCTTGGCCGCCGCCGTCAGGAAGTTGTCGAAGCGGATATCCCAGATGTCCGGGTTGCCGTTGCGGGAGACCCGCCCGCTGAGACCGCGGTTCAGGTCGAAGCGGGAGTTTCCGGACTCCATCGAATAGAACACGCCGAAGCCGGTGCGGAAGGTCCATCGGGAGGTGGGACTGTAGGCGATGCCCAGGCGCGGAGCGAAGTTGTTGGCGTCGGTCTGCATCAAGCGGTCGCCCAGCCGGCCGTCGCGCGCCACCGGGACATTGGGATAGCGGAAGTCCTTCCCTTCGTAGAAGTCGCCTTTGCCCGTCCGGACCAGCACCGGGTGCTTGCTCATGTCTTGCACGTTGGACGCCTTGATGATGTACGGCACATGCACGCTCACCATGTTCTGGGAACGGTCCTTCCAGGGCTGCACCAGTTCGTAGCGGAGGCCCATATTGATGGTCAGCTTGGGGGTGACTTTCCAGGTGTCGTCGATGAAGGCCGCGACGCTGGTGGCGCGGAATTGGGCGAACGCCAGCGCGATCGTGGATTCAGCCCTGGACAATGCGCCGACCAGCAGGTCAGCCGTCGAATCGCCGCCGGCCTTCGTCGTGGGGTTGCTTGAGTACTGCCCGTTGAACTCGAACGAACCCCGGGCGAACTCATTGCCCTTCTGGTTGTAACGGTCGCGCCGGATCTCGCCGCCCATGCGCAGCGAATGCTTGCCGCGAATCAGGCTGAAGGTGTCGGCGGCCTGGAAAATCGCGTCGTTGATGGCGAACGGCCCGCTGGAATCGTCGCCGAAACCGCTCACGTTGACCAGCGAGGTGATGCGCGGAATGCCCCAGCTCAGCGGGTCGGGAACGGTCAAGCCGGGAATGTTGAGCTCCTTGACGACATCGCGTTTGTTGGCCAGCTCGCGCGCAATGGCGTTGAAGAAGTCGTTTACGCCAAAGCGAAACTCGTTCACGCTCGTGCTGGACAACGTGCGGGTGTTGGAGATCATGTACTGGCGGCCGCGTGTATACAGCGTGCTGCCGTTCAGCTTGAGCGCGTCGGTGAACTGGCTTTCGTCGGTCCAGCTAAAGCGCCCGAACCATTGTGAACTGGTGCTTTCGTTGAAGTCGATGCGCACCGTGAACTGGTCCTTATCGGTGGTGTTGCGCAGGCTCTTCTGGTAGTTATTGGCAAGCACGGTAGTTGGCACGTTTGGCTCCGGCCAGAACTCCAGCAGCTTCACCGAGACCGGGTCGAATTTCCCCTTGGGGATCTGGTTGCCGGGCCAGGGGTCGGCCTTCAGCACCCCGCCCTCGAAGCGCCGCGAGAACTGGTCGTAGATCGGGGTCGTCCGGTACGAGAAATCCCCGTTGCGCATGGCGGTGGTGGGGGTGGTCCAGGTGCCGGTCGTAGTGCGCCGGTTGCGGAAACCCTCGAAATTGGACATGAAAAACAGCCGGTCCCGCCCGTTGTACACTTTGGGAACCCAAACCGGACCCGCCAGCGTAAATCCGTACTGGTTCCAGCGGAAGGGAGTCTTGGCCGGCTTGGTTCCGATGAAGTCGTATTGCCGGGCGTCCAGCTTGGAGTTCCGCAGAAACTCAAACATCGAGCCGTGAAACTCGTTGGTCCCCGATTTGGTCGAGACGTTGATTTGACTGGCGGCCCGCCCAAACTCGGCCGGGTAGATCCCGGTCTGAACCTTGAACTCCTGGAGCGCTTCCACCGAGGGGAGCATGATGTAAAGGTTGAAATTCACATCGGTGTTCTCGATGCCGTCCAGCGTGTAATGATTCCAGGTTCCGCGGCTTCCCATGACCGAAATATTCATTCCGCCACGGTCGCCACCTTGACGGCCCGCGACCTGCCCAGGCGTGGCGAACCCATAGGTCACATTCGGGCTAAGTGAAACGAGTTGCAGGAAGTTCCTGCCATTCAACGGCAGATCCACGATACGGCGGTTTTCAATGACCGTCCCGACCGTGGCGTTCTCCGTAGTGAGCAGAGCCGCCGAACCGCTGACCTCAATCGCCTCCGTGACCTGGCCTACCTGAAGCGTGAAGTCCACCCGGGCAGTCTGCTGGACTTGCAGCTCCAAAGAGCGTGTCATGGTCCGGAAACCCTGCATCTCCACGCGGACGGTGTAGGGACCCGGCACCAGGCCGGGCACCGCGTAGAGGCCGGCCTCGTTCGTGACGGCTTTGCGCGCAGCGTTGGTTGCAGTGTTCGTGATGGTGATGGACGCGTTGGGAACAACCAGTCCCGTGCTGTCCGTCACCACCCCGGTGATTTCACCAAGAGTCTGGCTGCTGGCGGGCAAAACAAGAACCGCAGCGAGCAAGACTGTCCAAACGAATTTACGCATGGAATCGCCTCCTCAGAAATTAGGCAGAACGGTTCGAACAAGGAAAATCAGAGCGGATTTTCGGCCCAGTTATCCCCTCCTGCCTGCCACAACCATCGATTTTGACACCTCTTCTCTTTTTCCCCCAGATGGTTGAGCGTACCGGCCCGTTTCCGGTCTCCATGCTCTCAAAACCCGTCCACACCTGCCGCGCTTCGTAAAGCGAACCGGCGTTTAGAAGCATACAACAAAAATGCAACTTTGGGAAGAGGGTTATTAAAGATAAATCACTCTAAAACTCGATAAAATCTATGAGGAAACAGCCAAACCGCCCCAGCCTCTCCCATGGGCGTGGGCCTCGGGGCCCGCGCTCCACTTCAACATCCCGCCGCCAAGTGGAGGAAGCCGCCACGCCTGCCACGCCGGCAGTTCCCGTGGAGCAAGCCGCCAGGCTTGCCATGCCGGCGGTCGCGCCGGCAGAGCAACACACACCCCACCTGTCCGGAGCTTCCAACCGCCATCCGCCGCCAAGACTGGCGGCGTGGCCCGCAAGACTGCGCGCTCCACCTCAAAGTACCACCGCCACCCCGTGCAGCAAGCCGCCAGGCTATGAGTGGAGCAAGCCGCCAGGCTTGCCATGCCGGCGGTCGCGCCGGCAGAGCAACACACAGCCCACCTGTCCGGGCTCCCCAAACACCATCCGCCACCACCAAGTGGAGCAAGCCGCCAGGCTTGCCATGCCGGCGGCCGCGCCGGCAGAGCTACACACCCCACCTGTCCGGGGCTTCCAACTGCCATCTGCCGCCAAGACTGGCGGCGTGGCCCGCAAGACTGCGCGCTCCACCTCAACATGCCGCCGCCAAGTGGAGCAAGCCGCCAGGCTTGCCACACCGGCAGTCATGCCGGCGGTCGGCGGCTCAGACTCTCCCATCCTCCGTGGTGCGCTGTGCCCATGGGCAACTCGCTGAAAAAAGCCCGCCCCGGCCGAGCTCAACCGGGGCGGGCTGAGGAGGGAAGAACGCCCTCGGGCGCTAAAATCAACGGGATCGGGTACGAGCCGGCGCCTCGCTGCTGCGCGTGACGCGGCCGCCTCCGCCGGAATCGACCCGCGGTGAGCCGAACCCGCCGCCAGGGGACCGGGGTTCGCTCACCCTGGGCGCCGGGGCCGGAGCGGGAGCGGACTCGCGCTGCCGGACGATCGGCGGACTGATGCGGATGGGAGCGCCGCCTTCATATCGCGGACCCGGGCTCCTCTCCGGAGCGGGTGGGGCGCTATAAGGGACGCTGGGTCTCTCGGCCGAACGGGCCGGAGCGCGAACTGTCGGACGTGACTCGGGAGGTGCTGACCCAGAGCCTTCGAACCGGCGCCAGGAACCCCCATCCGTCCGAGGAGCGCTATTTTCCGCAGGAATGCGGTAGACCTGAGGCGCCCGTCCGGAAGGCTCGCGGTCCCTCATACCCTCCGAGGGAGCGCTGCCGGTCCCAAAACGCCGCCAGCCGCCATCCTCACCGCTTGCGGGCCCGGATTCCGCCGGGATCCGCCGAATGGTGGGAGCGCTCGGGCTGGGAGCCTCGGGGGGGCGCGGCGCTGCGTCGGCCGGCGCGCTCCGGCTCCCTGCCCCGAAACGCCGCCACCCGCCGTCCTCACTGCTGGCCGGTCCGGTCTCCGCCGGGATTCTCCGAATGGTTGGCGTTGTGGGGCTCGGGGCCTCGGATGGGCGGGGCGCCGCATCTCCCGCCCCCGTCCGATTCCCTGCCCCAATTCGCCGCCAGCCGCTTTCCTGGCCGCCGGCCGGTCCGGTTTCCGCCGGGATTCGACGGACTGCGGGGACGCCCGAGTCCCGGCCGGCTTCCCCAGCATCCCTGCCTGGCGCGGCGGTGTTCCGTGGCTCTCCAATGCGACGCCATCCACCGGCTTCGTTGTCTGCCGCTCCGCCGGGGCGGCTCACCGTTCCCTGCCCTCCTCGCGGAATCTCGGCGGTGGGCTGCGGCCTGGCGCCTTCGCCGCGCCGCACGGACTCCGGCTCACGGGCAACCCGGCGCACAACCTGCTCCATGGCTCGCTGCTGCTCCTCGAAGCTGACCCGCTCGACGCGGGCCGGCTGCCGGCGGGTCACAAAACGCTCCACGCCGGCGCTCTGCATCGGAGGCGTGACCCCGGCGTCCCGCTCGGCCAGCCGGAGGCTCTCGCGTCGAGGCGCTACTGGAACTGGTCCCCGCACCAGATCGACTCGCCGCATCTCGTCTTGCGAGATCCGCACCAGGCGAGCGCCTCCGCGGCCAAACTCGGAGGCGTCCACCGCCGTGACGCCGTTCACCACTCGGGCGTTCTTATAGATGTTGACAATGTTGGTGTTGTTCACGATGTGAACGCTGTTGTCGATGATCGTGGTGTTGCGATAGCCCGCATACAGATGGCGGCCGTACCAGGGATAGTAGGGTTCATAAGGCGCCAGCGGCACCCAGCCGATCCGCCCAAAGCCGAAGCCGATGCTGACGCCGCTCCCCCAGCTGCTCCAGCCCACGAAGGCCACCAGCGCCGGCCGCCAGGGATGGCGCACCCAACCGCCAGGCCACCAGCACCAGCCATAAGGACCGTGGTAAAACCAGCGTCCGTAGTGATAAGGCGCCCAGCCCCAAGGCTCGTAGCTGACCCAGGTCCATCCATACCAATCCACCCACGTCCATCGCCCGTAGTAGTAAGGCGCCCATCCGGCCGCAACCCGGGGCGACCACACCCAGCCATACGGGGGAACGTAAACCCAACTCCCGTAGTAATCCAAATCGTAGGCGCCGTAAACGCTGGCGTGTACGTAACGGTAGCTGGCAGCCTGAGTGAAGAACCGGTCGCGGTCTTCATTCCAACGGTCCCAATTATCCCGGCTGGCCGCGGATACAATGCGGTATTCAGGATCGGAGGCGGACCCCCGCGCGAGCATGGTGCGGCCAGACCGCAGGCGTTCCGAACCGCGAGGCGTATAAATCTCCGCTTCCCCGCTGCGCACCGTAATCTCGCTTTCACCGTTGTCCAGCACGGCGATCCGGTAGGTTCCTTGCTTGACGGGCCGCACCGAGACGCTAGGGGTGCTGATCTCCACATCCACGTCGTAATCGCGCAGGACCCGGAACGTCACCAGACCCCGCGCCACTTGCACCGTGTATCGCCGGTTCTCTAACTCAGCCAGGCGCACCTCCGTGTTGGAGGACAGACGGATCATGTTGGCCCAGTCGAACTGGATCTCAGCGCGCGAGTTGACGCCAGTGATCACCGAGTCTTCCACCACCAGCGGCGCGTTCACCGCCGCCGCCACCCAGTCGCCGGAATCGCCCCGGCGCACCGAAACGTCGCCGTTGAGCAGGCTCAAACGCGCCACGCCCCTGCCCAAATCGTCGTCACCTTGAGCCCAGGCCAGTCCCGCCATCATCAGGACCGCCGCCAGCAGCTTCCAAGTTGTCCTTTTCATGGCTGCCTCCATGACTCCAGCCTCCTACGCGCAAGCCGGGGGCCAAACCGCAATTCGTTGAAAAGTTTGGAGATTCGGGGCCGCCCGGCAACCCTTTCGCTGGCCGAAAACCACCACCTCGGCCGAATGCAGCCGCTGCGGCGCCCGCCGAGCCACAAAGGCCTTGCCTCCAACGCCGCCGACTCTCGTATGATGGACATCTGTGGAAGAACCGCGGAACTCAGCAAATGGCCGCCGCGCGCGCATCTTGCTGGCGGATGCAGCGTTGCTGTTCCTCCTCTGCGCCGGCTTCTACTGGAAAATCGTCCTGACGCGCCAGTACACCTATCTGGACACCCCGGATTTGGCCTACCAGGTGCTTCCATGGTTTCAATTCCAAGCTTCCGAATGGCATCGCGGACACGTGCCGCTCTGGGACCCGCACTTGTGGGGAGGACAACCGCTCCTCGGACAAGCGCAGCCCGGCGCCGCCTATCCTTTGAACTGGATTCTGTTCGCCCTGCCGCTCCGCGACGGTTACCTCCGCCAAAGCTGCCTGCATTGGTACCTCGTCGTGGTGCATTTTATAGCGGCTTGCTTCGCCTACCTTCTCTGCCGCGACATCGGCCGCTCGCGCGGCGCCTCGGTGCTCGGCGGCGCTCTGTTTTCCCTCAGCGGCTGGCTGGCCCAGAATGAGCTTCCGCAGATGATCAACGGCGCCGTGTGGACGCCGCTAGTCTTCCTATTCTTGTTGCGCGCTTTGCGGGGCGAGAAGCCGCTGGCGAGCGCGGCATGGTCCGGAGTCTTTTACGGACTTTCCTGGCTGAGCGGCCACCATCAGATCCCGCTGTTCACTGGCCTCGCGGCGGGCGGCCTCTGGCTGTATGCGGGTTTCCGCGAGGGGCGGCCAAACTGGAAGACGCTCCGGCTGGCGGCGGTCTTCGTGCTCATCGCGGCTTTGGTCAGCGGTCTCCAAACACTGCCCGCCTATGAGTACGGCAAGCTCGCCAAGCGCTGGGTGGGCGCGCAAGAACCTAAGGCCTGGAACGAGCCGGTTCCCTACTCGGTTCACGGGGAGTATTCGCTTCAGGCGAGTTCGCTTGTCGGTTTGTTCGTGCCCGGCTTCGGAAGGCATTTCGATCCTTACGCCGGCATCTTATCCCTGG